>Ga0256830_1001944_pt1 | contig 14104 bp, 13 predicted proteins | sample 128326metaG_FD_190537 | JGI IMG/M metagenome (GOLD analysis project Ga0256830, IMG submission 190537) | Hydrothermal vent microbial communities from Lau Basin, Pacific Ocean - 128-326 | ecosystem: Environmental > Aquatic > Marine > Hydrothermal vents | place: Pacific Ocean: Lau Basin | collected... | reverse complement strand
GGTTCTTCCAGCAGCGTTTCCCCCCCTTCCGCGATGCGGATGAAGGAGGTGCCCAGGTCGATCCCCAAATCTTTGGAGAAAAGCGCCATGATTACGCGTTCCGGTCTTCTCCGCCGGATGACTGGCTCTGAAGACCGGGGATTTGGCTGCCGCCCCGCCGGTAGCGACGCACGGCCTCCAGGCGCAGGTTAGAGCGCCGCAACGCGGCCTCCATACGCAGGTACGCGTCGGTGTCCGGGGGAGGCCCTTCTTTCAAGAAGGCCTCGGCGCGCTCGCGGGCTGCCTGGGCGCGCGCCACGTCGATCTCGGCCACGTTTTCGGCCGCGTCGGCCAATACCGTCACAATGGTGGGCTGAATCTCGGCCACACCGCCCGCGACGGTGAACACCTCTTCGCGGCCCTGGCTGCGCACTTTGATGATCCCGTAGTTGAGGGTAGTGAGAACGGGCGCATGGTTGGGCAGGATTCCCATTTCGCCATCGGTTCCGGGCAGCACCACGATGTCTGCATCCCCCTCCCAGACCAGCCGATCCTGGGAAACGATCTCGCATCGAATGGGCATGGTTATCCCTCGCTGAGGCGTTTGGCTTTTTCCACGGCTTCGTCGATGCCGCCCACCATGTAAAAGGCCTGTTCGGGCAGGTCATCGTGTTTGCCATCCAGGATTTCGCGGAAGCCGCGCACGGTCTCGCGCAGAGGAACGTAGCGCCCCTCCAGGCCGGTAAATTGCTCCGCCACGAACATGGGTTGGGAGAAAAAGCGTTCCAGCTTGCGAGCACGCCCAACCACCAGCTTGTCTTCCTCGCTCAACTCGTCCACGCCCAAAATGGCGATGATGTCTTGCAGGTCTTTATAGCGTTGGAGCACCTGCTGCACCCCGCGGGCCGTGGTGTAGTGCTCTTCCCCGACGATGTTGGGGTCCAAGATACGGGAGGTGGAGGCCAGCGGGTCCACAGCCGGATAGATGCCTTTGTCTGCGATGGCGCGTTCGAGGGCGATGGTGGCGTCCAGGTGCGTGAAGGTGGCTACCGGCGCGGGGTCGGAGTAGTCATCCGCGGGCACGTACACCGCCTGCATGGAGGTGATCGAGCCGGTCTTGGTGGAGGTGATGCGTTCCTGGAGCTGCCCCATTTCGGTCGCCAGGGTGGGCTGGTAGCCGACCGCGGAGGGCATACGGCCCAACAACGCGGACACCTCGGAGCCGGACATGCTGAAGCGGAAGATGTTGTCGATAAACAGCAACACGTCCCGTCCCTGGTCACGGAAATACTCGGCCATGGTCAGGGCGGTCAGGCCAACCCGCAGGCGGACGCCGGGGGGTTCGTTCATCTGGCCGTACACCAGCACGGTGTCTTTGAGCACGCCGGACTCGATCATTTCGCGGTACATCTGGGTGCCCTCGCGGGTGCGCTCCCCCACACCGGCGAACACGGAATTGCCTTTGTGAACGGTGGCGATGGAGCGGATCAGCTCTTGAATGAGCACTGTTTTGCCCACGCCTGCGCCGCCGAAGATGCCGGTTTTACCGCCTTTGGTGAAGGGGGCGATCAGGTCGATCACCTTCAGGCCGGTTTCGAACACTTCGACCCCGGCGGATTGTTCCTCCAGGGAGGGGGCCGGGCGGTGAATGGGGTAGTACACCTCGGCTTCTGCTTCGGGTCTGCCGTCCACCGGGCGTCCCAATACGTTGAAGACGCGGCCTAACGCGGCTTCACCGACCGGTACTTTGATCGGCGCGCCGGTGTTTATGGCGGTCATGCCGCGCTTGAGGCCATCGGTGGTATCCATGGCCACGCAGCGCACCCATCCGTTGCCCAGGTGCTTTTGCACCTCCAATACCAGCGGGTATTTCTGACCTTCGAGGGGGACTTCGACCGCGTCGAAAATTTCGGGAAGTTCACCGGGCGGAAATTCGACGTCCAATACCGCGCCTTGAATCTGAACGATGCGTCCGGTTGCTTTTGCCATTCTTGCCTCCAGGGGAGAGTTGGTTAGGTGGTTTATTGGTTAGACCGAATACTGAATACTGAACACTGAATACTGAACACTGAATACTGAACACTGAATACTGAACACTGAACACTGTTCACTGTTCACTGCGCCTGCGCAAGGGCTTCTGCGCCGCCGACGATGTCGAGTATTTCGTTGGTGATAGATTGTTGGCGGGCTTTGTTATAGGCCAGTTGCAGCAGTTTTGCCAGCTCGGTGGCGTTGTCGGTAGCGTTCTTCATAGCGACCATGCGCGAGGCGTGTTCGCTTGCCAGAGATTCCAAAACAGCATGGTAGACTTGCAAAGCCGTAAACCGCGGGATGATATTGTCCAGGATTTCGTCCTGTCCGGGTTCGTAAATGTATGCCGGGGAAGGGCCGCGGTGGGCTGCGCCGATTTCAACTACCCGCTCTTCGGTGGTCTCGAACTCCAGGGGGAGCAGTTTTTTGCGGGTGGGAGTCTGGCGCACCATGTTGTGGTAATCGGTGTACACCAGGTGGACCTCGTCCACCTGCCCGGCGAGAAACTCATCCACGGCCAGCCGTCCGATGGCCGAGACATCGCCAAAGGCGGGATGCGCGGGCAGATCGCTGAATTCGGCTATGATCTTCTTGCCGCGGCGGTAGAGTAAGTCGCGTCCCTTGCGCCCGACCGCGATGTAGCTGACCGGCACGGAGTAATCCTGGTACGTTTGCAAGACAAAGCGCAACAGGTTGGTGTAGTAAGGCCCGGCCAGGCCACGGTCCCCGCTGATCACGATTACCAAAACGTGATTTACTTCATCGCGCTCTGCCAACAGCGGATGCAAGCTGGAGCGACCGGGCTGCCCGGCAATGTGGGTGAGCACCTGCCAGGCTTTGGTCGCATAGGGACGGGAACTCAACATGGCCTGGACCGCGCGTTGTACCCGGCTGGCGCTCACGGCTTGCAACGCGCGGGTGACCTGGGAGATGTTTTTGATGCTCCGAATGCGGAGCCGCATTTCTCGTGCTGATGCCATAAGGTGTCGGTTAGGTGGTTAGGTGGCTGTTGGTTAGGTGATTGATTGGTGGGTACGTTGGCCCTACTTCCTGCTTCCTACGCCGTTCTTGGTTCCGTGGTTCGTTGAACGCTCTAACGCTCCCTGGTTGGGTGATCATCCAAACTGGCTACTGAACACTGAACACTGAACACTGAATACTGAATACTGCTCACTGAACACTGATCACGACCAGGTAGCGTTGAAGGCCTCCAGGGCCTCACGCAGGCGGGCTTCGGTTTCGTCAGAGATGCGCTGTTCTTCCGCGATGGCTTTGCCGATGTCGGGATGGGAGGTTTCCATATAGCGCAGCATCTCGGCTTCCCATTCGGAGACGCGCTCCAGCGGGATTTCGTCCACATAGCCGCGGGTGCCCGCGAAAATGGCGATGATCTGCTTTTCGAGGGAAACCGGCTGGTATTGCGGCTGCTTGAGAATTTCCTGCAAACGCTGGCCGCGGGTCAGCTGTGCCTGGGTGGCCTTGTCCAGGTCGGAGCCGAACTGGGCAAACGCGGCCACTTCGCGGAAGGCGGCCATGTCCAGCCGCAAGCCGCCAGCGACCTGGCGCATGGCTTTGCTTTGCGCGTCGCCGCCCACGCGGGAAACCGAGAGACCGACGTTGACCGCCGGGCGGATACCGGCGTAGAACAGGTTGCTCTCCAGGTAAATCTGGCCATCGGTGATCGAGATCACGTTGGTAGGAATGTAGGCCGAAACGTCGCCCAACAGGGTTTCGATGATCGGCAACGCGGTCAGGGAGCCGCCGGAGCCACGCACTTTGGCGATCTTGTAGTCATCCGCGTTGTCCATTTGCTTGCGGGCTTCTTCCGCGTCGTGTGCAGCAATCGGCCCGGTGTAGACCTTGCCGTCCACGCCATCCCCTTTGTCGGCCAGATCGCCCTGGTAATCTTTGGGGACAATGACGTAATGGTCGGCGAGCCGCGCGGCGCGCTCCAGCAGGCGGGAGTGGAGGTAGAACACGTCGCCGGGGTATGCTTCGCGGCCCGGCGGGCGACGCAGCAACAGCGAAACCTGGCGGTAGGCCCAGGCGTGCTTGGACAGGTCGTCATAGATCACCAGCGCGTCGCGTCCGGTTTCCATGAACTCCTCGCCGATTGCGCAGCCCGCGTAGGGGGCCAGGTATTGCAACGCGGCCGGCTCGTCAGCCGCAGCCACAACCACGACAGTGTGGTCCATGGCGCCGTATTTTTCCAGGGTGGCAATGGTACGGGCCACACCAGCACGCTTCTGCCCGATTGCCACGTAAATACAGATCAGGTCTTTGCCTTTCTGGTTGATGATCGTGTCGATGGCGATGGCGGTTTTGCCGGTTTGCCGGTCGCCGATGATCAGCTCGCGCTGCCCGCGGCCGATGGGGGTCATCGAGTCGATCGCCTTGATGCCGGTCATCACCGGTGTGTCCACGTCTTTGCGCTCGATCACGCCCGGCGCGATGCGCTCCACAGGCCGGTAACCGGAGGCCTGAATGGGTCCCTTGCCGTCGATGGGCTGGCCCAAGGCGTTGACCACGCGCCCGATCATGCCATCTCCAACCGGGACAGAGGCAATACGCCCGGTAGAGCGCACCATCGTGCCCTCTTCGATGCCGGAGTATTCACCCATGATGATGATGCCGACGTTTTCCTTCTCCAGGTTGAAGGCCACGCCCATCACGCCGTTCTCGAACTGGACCAGCTCCTGGGCGCGCACGTCGGTCAGGCCATTGGCTCGCGCGATGCCGTCGCCCGCTTCGATCACGTAGCCAACCTCCCGCACGCCAAAAGCCGGTTCGAACGAGTCGATTTGTTTTTGCAAGTCTGCTGTGATTTGAGAGATTAAATCAGTCATTGTACCTCCACGCCAAACGGTTCATAAAGTCAAAGGAAGCTGCCGGGCAACTTCCTCAAGTTTCAGGCGGTGAACGATGCTACCGTTTCCGCGTCCAGACGGGTGAGCAACGCGGTGAGTAATTTTACCGCGTTGTCGAAGTCTTCGCGGTGGATGATCGAGCTGTGGGAGTGGATGTGCCGGGCAGCCACACCCAGCACCACGGTGGGCACGCCGGTTTTGTATTGGTGAATCGCGCCCCCGTCGGTGCCACCGCCCTCGATGGCGGAAAACTGCAAGGGGACGCCGATCTCTTCGGCAGTGTCCGAGACGAAGTTGCGCAGTGCGAGATTGGGGATCATGGAGCGGTCGTACACCACCATGGTCGGGCCTGCGCCGAGTTTGATCGAGGATTGTTCGGGTTTGATGCCGGGCACGTCCCCGGCGATGTCCGACTCCAGAATGATGGCGACATCGGGATCGACGGCCCAAACGCTGGTGCGCGCGCCGCGCAGGCCGACTTCCTCCTGCACGGTGACCGCGCCGTACACGGTGTTGGGGTGCTCCTGTTGTTGTAAGGCTTGCAAGGCAGCGATCACCAGGGCAGTGCCCACCCGGTCGTCGAAGGCTTTGGAAAGATAGGCTTTGCCGTTGTTGAGCACCACGAAATCGGCTCGTGGGATGACCGGATCGCCCACGCGCACCCCCGCGGCTTCGACCTCCTTTTGGCTGGTCGCGCCAATGTCGATGTACATATCCCGCTTTTTGACCACTTTGTTGCGTTCGTCTGCGGGCAATAGATGGGGCGGTTTGGAGCCGATGGTGCCCACCACGTCTCCCTGGCGAGTTTTGATGATCACGCGTTGGCCGAGCAAGACCTGATCAAACCAGCCACCCAAGGGCAAAAAGCGCAAAAAGCCCTCTTTGGTGATGTGCTTGACCATAAAGCCAATCTCGTCCATGTGGCCGGCCAGCATCACACGGGGGGAGGCAGCCGCGCCGCGCTTGGTGCAGATCACGCTGCCCATTTTGTCCTGAGAGAGTTCCCCCAGGCCGGCTAAAAATTCACGCACAACCGCGCGCACAGGGGCTTCATACCCGGGGACACCGTGCGCCTCGGTTAATCGTTTCAATAATGCAGTTGTTTGATCCATTTCGAGTGTCTACGTGGCTGGAATTAAGCGTGCAAATCATACCTGAAAGCAATTGATTTGTCCAGTAATTCACAAAAGCGGATAAACGGTGTAAGTCCTGCTACTGATAGGACTTACGCACTTGAAAAGTCGCACCCGGACCTCACAGGTCTCACAGCGCATGGAGATGCCCGGATGCAATCTATTTCGGGTGAAATCTTCCTGCATTGTGTGGTGGTAGACCTGTGAGGTCTCAACTGCGTAAGTACTGCTGCTGAGTATCCGCGGTGTGCTTCAGGTGGTCTCGGGGGCGTGCGCTTCGGGGTCGTGCCCCAGTTCACGCGAGCGCTCGTAGGCGGCCCAAATAGCGCGCGAGATGGCGGTGCGGAAACCCGCTTTTTCCAGAAAATAGAGCGCGGCCGCGGTCGTGCCGCCGGGGGAAGTGACCTGGTTGCGCATCCGGGCGGGGTGCAGGGGGCGGGATTCGCTGCTGTTGAGGTAGTAGGCCACCGAGCCGCGCAGGGTCTCCACCACCAGTTTTTCGGCCACCCGGCGGGGGAAGCCGAGATGCACCCCCGCGTCGATCATGGCTTCCATGAACAGGAAAACGTAGGCCGGGCCGGTGCCGGACAGCGCGGTCGCCATGTCCAGGTATTTTTCGTCGTCCATGAAGACTTCGTCGCCCAACGCGCTCAAAATCTGGCGGGCCATCTCCTGTTGGGCTTCCGTGACCGCGGGGGAGGCGGTCCACACGGTGATGCCGCGGCCGATGCGTGCCGGGGTATTGGGCATCGAGCGCACGATGGCATCGTGCTTCAACCCGCGGGCAATTTTGCTGATCGGCGCGCCGGCAATGATGGAGAGCACCAACGCGTCTGGTTTGACCTTCCCGACCAGATCGTCCAGCACCCGGTCCAGGGTCTGGGGTTTGATCGAGAGCACCACCACATCGGCCTGGGAGGCGGCCTGCGCGTTATCGGTAAAGGGCTGCACACCGTATTTCTGCTGTAATTGCTCGTTACGGCGAACGTTCGGCCCGGCGATCAGGATGGACTCCACCGGCGCGACTTTTTCGCGGATCAATCCAGCGATCATGGCTCCGGCCATCACTCCCGGCCCGATGAAAGCGATCTTCTTGTCCTGGAACACATCTACCTCCATTTACGCTTTACGCTCTACGAAAAATACTGCAACGCCAGCCGCAAGCGTGTTTCCACGTCTTGGGGCGCGTCGCGGGGGATGGATTGGAGGGCGGCCTGGGCCTCGACCACGCTGTATCCCAACGCGATCAGGGCTTCCAGCACCTCGGTATCGACGTCGGTCAGGGCGGCTACCGGTGCGAGATCATCCACCGCACGGATGCGGTCTTGCAGGTGCAGCAAAATTTTCTGCGCGGTCTTTTTGCCCACGCCCGGGATGCGGCTGAACACCTCGGGCTGCTCGTGGAAAACCGCCCGGCGGATGGAGTCCGGATTGAGGGTGGACAATCCGGCCAACGCCAGACGAGGGCCGATCCCGCTTACCCCAAGCAAAAGGGTGAAAAATTCTTTCTCCTCCAGGGTCTCGAAGCCGTACAGCGTCAACGAGTCTTCGCGCACCACCAGATAGGTGTGCAGGGAAACAAGCTCGCCGGGGGTGAACCGGTCGCGCAGCGGGGCGGGCACAAAGACTTCGACACCCACCCCTCCGATTTCGATCACCAGGCTGTTGTTTTCTTTGTGGAGGAGCGTGCCGCGGAGGCTGGCGATCATGGTCTTATTTGTCTTATTTGTCTGACTTGTCTTATTTGTCTGACTTGTCTTACTTGTCTCACTTGTCTACCCTTTTACGCATTACGCTTCACGCTTCACGTACAACGCCTGCATCCTGACACTGTGCAGGTGGCAGATGGCGACGGCCAGCGCGTCTGCGGCGTCGTCGGGTTTGGGGATTTCGTCCAGGCCCAACAGGGCGCGCACCATGTGCTGCATCTGGTATTTGTCTGCGCCGCCGTAGCCCGCCACGGCTTGCTTGATTTCGAGGGGGGTGTACTCCGCCACGGTCAGGCCGGCCTGTGCCAGGGCCAACATCGCCACGCCGCGGCCCTGCGCTACGGTAATGGCGGTCTTGACGTTGCGTTGGAAAAACAACTTCTCCACCGCGCCGCTATCCGGGCGGTGGAGCTGGATGATGGCCTTCAACTCCTGGTAGAGTTGGGAAAGACGTTCCGCGTCCGGTGTACGGGGCGGGGTGGTGATCACGCCATAGCCAACCGCGATCAAACTTCCGTCCTCTATCTCCCGAACCAATCCATAACCGGTCGTAGCCGTCCCCGGATCGATGCCTATGGCCAGCAAATCAAACGGCCTCCAGGTGTGCCAGCGCCTCTTCGGAGATGTGCAGGTTGGAATATACGTTTTGCACGTCATCCAGGTCTTCGAGAGCTTCGATCACCCGCATGACTTTAAGGGTTTCTTCCGGGCCTAGCGAGACTTCGTGAGAGGGAATCATCCTCAGCCCGGCTTCCTGGGGTTGCACACCGATAGCCTGTAACTGGTCGCTGATAGATTTGAAAGCCTCGACGGGGGCAAAAATTTCAATGGTCTCCCCGTCCTCGGTGACGTCCTCCGCGCCGCCGTCTACCGCGGCCATGAACACCTCGTCAAAATCCATCCCCTCCGCGCTCAGAGCAAAATATGCAGTACGGTTAAACTGCCAGGCCACGGAGCCGCCTTCGCCCAGACTGCCGCCATAACGGGAGAGAACGTGGCGCACATCGGCCACCGCCCGGTTGCGGTTATCGGTGACCACTTCAATCATCAGGGCAACCCCGTGCGGGGCATACCCTTCGTACATGATTTCCTCGAGGTCCGCGCCTTCTTTGCTCTCGCCTGTGCCTCGCTTGATGGCGCGCTCGATGTTCTCTTTGGGCATGTTTTCGGATTTGGCTTTGTCGATTGCCAATCGCAAACGGAAATTGATTTCCGGGTCCCCGCCCCCCTCGCGTGCCGCTACCGTGATCTCGCGCGCCAGTCGGGTGAAAATTTTGCCCCGCTTCGCGTCCATGGCCCCTTTTTTCCTTTTAATGGTTGACCACTTGGAATGTCCTGACATGACCATCGCTCCTGTTCGTGAAAGAAATGCGCGCAAATTATACCATGCCGCGGGGTGGCGAAACGACCAGGAAAGCGAAAGAAAGCACGGGCAAACGCTAACCCTGCCGGTGTAAATCCCCACCTGAGACGTGATGATTTACGCCAGTTTTCTTGACACACTCGCTTCGATCTACTATCATAAGAACACCGCAAGATATTTGCATAATTGGATATATCGCAGGAGGGAAGTGCATCGAACTCAGGAGATCAAATGCAATTTGACGGCTCTGTAACCATCAACGCCCCTCTCGAACATGTATGGAATTTCCTCGTGGAACCCGCCTCCATCAGTCAGTGTGTTCCTGGGTTGGACACATTGGAGATCGTCGTTCCTGGCAAACAATTCAAAGCCGTCGCCTCACTCGGCCTGGGAAATATGCGCGTGGTGTTCAACGCCAACATCGACTTCGTCGAGCTACAGCCACCCCACTACGCCAAGATGAAAGCCCACGGGGACGCGCCGGGCAGCGCGGCGGACGTAGTCAGTGAGATGCGCCTGACAAACGGGGCGGAAAACGGCACCACCGAGCTTCAATGGTCGGCTGAGATCGCCATCGTAGGGAAAATTGCGGCCACCGCAGCCCGGCTAATGCCCAGCGTTACCCGCAAGATGACCGCAACCTTCTTCGATTGTGTAAAGAGCAAGATCGAAACCACGGAATGAAATTCGGCCCAGTTCCCATCGCGCAGGCGCAAGGCAAAATCCTCGGCCACAACATTGCTGGCCCCAATGGCCGCCGCCTGCTGCGCAAAGGCCGGGCGCTTTCGGGGAAAGATATCCAGACCTTACGGGACATCGGACGAAAAACCGTGTACGTGGCCGAGCTCGCGCCGGACGATGTTGGGGAGAACGAGGCGGCCCGCCGCGTGGCCGCCGCGCTGGGGTGCGGCCTTCGCCTCGTCGGCCCTTCTGCCGGGCGCGTCAACCTGCTCGCCACCGGCCTGGGCATCCTGCGTGTGGACGTGGAACGGCTGTATCGCATCAACCAGTACGAGGGCATCACCATCGCAACCCTGAAAAACCACACCCCGGTCCACCAACGGCAGATCGTCGCCACCGTCAAAATCATCCCCTTCGCGGTGCCTCAGAATTCCGTCTGCCACGTCGAAAGCATTGCCAATAGCGGAAACCGCGCACTCATTTCCATCGATATGCTCACCCCCAAACGGGTGAGCATGATTTTTTCCGGCGCCGTCTCCATTCACGAAAAACTAAACCGCGATTTCCAACCCCTCAAACAACGCATCGAAAATTTGGGTTCGGAAATCACAACCACCGACTACATACCGCTGGAAGACGAAAGCAGTGAGGTCACCCTGGCGGAAACCCTGGATCGGCGCCGCGCGGCAGGCGCGCAGTTGATCGTGCTGGCCGGCGAAACCGCTATCATGGACCGCCACGACATCGTGCCGCGCGCACTGGAGCGCGCCGGAGGCCGGGTCGAATGTCTGGGCGTGCCGGTAGACCCCGGCAACCTGCTCATGCTCGGCTACCTGGAAGGCGTGCCGGTGCTGGGCGCGCCCGGCTGCGCCCGCAGCCACAAAACCAACATCGTCGATTGGGTGCTCCCCCGCCTGCTGGCCGGAGACCACCTCACTCGCGCGGATTTCATCCCCCTCGGGCACGGCGGCCTGCTGGAAGACACCCCCAAACGCCCCATGCCCCGGGCGCGCGTTCAGTAGCCAGTGTTCAGTGTTCAGTGTTCAGTATACAGTGTTCAGTGTTCAGTAATCAGGCTGCTTCTCACTGATAGGACTTACGTACTTGAAAAGTCGCACCCAGACCTCACAGGTCTCAAAGCGCATGGAGATGCCCGGATGCAATCTATTTTGGGTAAAATCTTCCTGCATCGTGTGGTTGTAGACCTGTGAGGTCTCAACTGCGTAAGTACTGTCACTGAATACCGAATACTGCCCACTGAATACTGAATACCGTCCACTGAATACTGAATACCGGACACTGCCCATCTCTTACACACCCACACAGGAGGTCCCATATGACACATTCCATTTCCCTTACCGTCAACGGGGTGCAGCATACCCACGAGGTAGAACCCCGGCTGCTGCTGGTACACTACCTGCGGGACGTGCTCGGCCTGACCGGCACGAACGTCGGCTGCGACACCAGCCAGTGCGGCGCCTGTACCGTCCTGCTCGATGATGTGGCGGTCAAATCCTGCACCGTGCTGGCCGTGCAGGCCGACGGCGCCAGTGTCACCACCATCGAGGGCCTGGCACAAAACGGCAACCTGCACCCTCTGCAAGAGGCCTTCTGGGAAAAACACGGGCTGCAATGCGGCTTCTGCACTCCCGGCATGATCATGTCCTCCTACGCCCTCTTGCAAGACAACCCCCACCCCACCGAGACCGAAATCCGTCACGGCCTGGAAGGCAACCTGTGCCGCTGCACCGGCTACCAGAACATCGTCAAAGCCGTGGCCGCCGCGGCAGAAACCATCGGAGGTGAGGCATGACTCGCTACATCGGTAAATCCGTAAAACGCGTCGAGGACCCGCGCTTCATTCAAGGCAAAGGCCGCTACGTCGCCAACCTCTCCCTGCCGGGCATGGCGCACCTGGCCATCCTGCGCAGCCCCTACGGCCACGCCAAAATCAAGCGCATCGACACCAGCAAAGCCGCAGCACTCCCCGGCGTGATCGCGGTCTACACCGCACAAGACCTGATCGACGGCGGCGTGGGCAAACTGCCCTGCGGCTGGAACGTCCCCAACATCAACGTGCCCGACCGCTGGCCGCTCACCCCGGACAAGGTGCGCCACGTGGGTGACGGCGTGGCCGCGGTGGTGGCCGAAACCCCCTACATCGCCGCGGACGCCCTCGACCTGATCGAGGTGGACTACGAACCCCTGCCCGCGGTGGTGGACCCCCGCAAAGCCACCGAACCCGGCGCGCCCCTGGTACACGACAGCGTACCCAACAACATCAGCTACACCTGGGCGCTGGGCAACAAAGAGGAAACCGACCAGGCTTTCGCCGAGGCCGAACACGTGGTCGAACTCGAGCTGGTCAACCAACGGCTGATCCCCACGGCCATGGAACCGCGCGCCGCGGTGGCCCAATGGAACGCGGCCACCGAAGAGATGACCCTGTGGACCACCAGCCAGAACCCGCACCCCATCCGCCTGCTGCTCAGCGCGTTCACCCTGGGCATCCCGGAGAACAAGCTGCGCGTCATCTCCCCGGACGTGGGCGGCGGCTTCGGCAGCAAAATCTTCCACTACCCCGAAGAGATCATCGTCCCCTGGGTGGCACGGGCCATCAACCGCCCGGTCAAATGGGTGGCTACCCGCAGCGAATCCAGCATGACCGACTCGCAAGGCCGCGCCCATGTCACCCACTGTAAGCTGGCCCTCAAAAAAGACGGCACCATCACCGGCATCCACGTGCAAACCTGGTCCGACCAGGGCGCCTACATCTCCACCTTCGCGCCGCTGATCCCCACCGCCCTGTACATCACCCTGCTCTCCGGCCTGTACAAAATCAGAGGCGTATACGGCGAAATGTGGGGCACCCTCACCAACACCGTGCCGGTGGACGCCTACCGCGGCGCGGGACGGCCCGAAGCCAGCTACCTGATCGAGCGCATGGTGGACATCGCGGCCCGCGAACTGGACATGGACCCGGTCGACATCCGGCGCAAGAACTTCATCCCCAAAGAGGACTTCCCCTACCAGACCCCGGTCGCCTTCCTGTACGACAGCGGCGACTACCACAAAGTGCTCGACAAAGCCCTGGCCCTGGCCGACTACGACGCCATGCGCAAAGCCCAGGCCGCAGCGCGCAAAGAAGGCCGGCTGGTAGGCATCGGCATCGCCGGCTGCATCGAGGCCAGCGGCCCGGCGCCCTCCGCGGTGGCCGGTTCGCTCGGTTCTGCGGTCGGGTTCTGGGAGAGCGGGCAGATCCGCGTCCACCCCACCGGCAAGGTCTCGGTCTTCACCGGCTCGCACGCCCACGGCCAGGGACACGAAACCACCTTCGCGCAGGTGGTGGCCGATGAACTGGGCATCCCGCTGGAGGACGTCGAAGTGATCCACGGGGACACGGCCCGCGTGCCGTTTGGCATGGGCACCTACGGCAGCCGCAGCGCGGCCGTCGGCGGCAGCGCGCTGGTGCGCTCCGCAGAGAAAATCCGCGCCAAAGCCATCAAAATCGCCGCACACCAACTCGAAGCCGCGGAAGAAGACATGGTCTACGACCGCGAAACCGGCAAAATCTACGTCAAAGGCTCACCCGACAAAGCCAAAGCCTTCGCGGAAGTGGCCTTCGCGGCCTACACCGCGCACAACCTGCCCGAGGGGCTGGAACCCGGCCTGGAAGAAGAAGCCTTCTACGACCCGGCCAACTTCACCTTCCCCAACAGCGTTCACATCGCCCAGGTCGAGATCGACCCCGAAACCGGCCAGGTGGAGATTCAGCGTTACGTCGCGGTAGATGACGTCGGCAAAGTGATCAACCCCATGATCGTAGAAGGACAGATCATCGGCGGCATCGCCCAGGGCGTGGGACAGGCCCTGCTCGAACACGGCATCTACGACGAAAACGGGCAATTGCTGACCGGTTCGCTGATGGACTACGCCATCCCGCGCGCCGATCACTTCCCCACCATCGAGACCGACCGTGTCGAAACCCCCTCCCCGCACAACCCGCTGGGCGTCAAAGGCGCGGGCGAGATGGGCACGATTGCAGCCACCCCCGCGGTCTGCAACGCCATCATCGACGCGCTCTCCCCCTTCGGCGTCAAACATATGGAACTCCCCTACACCGCAGAGAAAATCTGGCGGGTGATCCACAGCCAGAACGGAGGTTAGCCCATGTACCCCCCTGATTTCGAGTATTACCGAGCCAATACCATGGCCGAGGCCGTGGAACTGCTGCAAAAACACAGCGGCGCATACCTGCTGGCAGGCGGCCACAGCCTGCTACCGGCCATGAAACTGCGCCTCTCCAGCCCGGCCGCGCTGATCGACATCGGGCGCATCGAC
>Ga0256830_1001943_pt1 | contig 14108 bp, 14 predicted proteins | sample 128326metaG_FD_190537 | JGI IMG/M metagenome (GOLD analysis project Ga0256830, IMG submission 190537) | Hydrothermal vent microbial communities from Lau Basin, Pacific Ocean - 128-326 | ecosystem: Environmental > Aquatic > Marine > Hydrothermal vents | place: Pacific Ocean: Lau Basin | collected... | reverse complement strand
TCCGGATTCTTCGGTCGCTGCGCTCCGGATTCTTCGGTCGCTGCGCTCCGGATTCTTCGGTCGCTGCGCTCCGGATTCTTCGGTCGCTGCGCTCCCTCAGAATGACAGGGGTTGTGTGTCATTCTGACAGGACTTACACACTTCATGCCTGTGGCCTCATTACGAGCGCAGCGAAGTCCTGCGAAAATACATCGCCACCCACACGATAACGCCTACCAGCAGCAGCCAGGGGGCAACCTGCTTGACCAGCGTGCTGATCCGCCCCCATTCGTACCCCAGAAAATAGCCGGCGCTGATCAGTAGCGTACACCAGATGTATGAACCGAGCAGGGTGTAGAGCACAAATTTGCCATACGGCATCCGGGCCAAACCGGCGGGGATGTTGATCAACGTGCGCACACCCGGAATCATGCGCCCAAACAGCACGACCCCTGTACCCCAGCGGTGGAAGTACGTTTCCGCGCGTTCGATGTGCTGCACCTCAATCCGAAACCAACCCGCCAGGCGCTCCACGACCGGCCTGCCGCCCAGGTTGGCAGCCCAGTACGTGATCGATGCACCAACTGTGCTTGCCAGCGCGGCAAGGGCGCCCCAAAGAAAGACGTAGACAAACGGGACACCATGGGCGGCCAGCAGCATCCAGCCAGCCAGCCCCATAATGATCTCGCTGGGCATCATCCCGGTGGCGTTCTCGAACACCAGCAAACCCGCGACGCCCAACCAGCCCATACGGTCATAGATCGCTTGCAGGTTTGCAATAACGAAACTTTCTATCGAAGCAATCATCTCTGGCCGCTTTTAGAGGTAACGTAACCAGGCGTAGATGCTTGCCAGGGTGAGGGACATGACGGTTGTGATGACGCCATAGCGCAGGAAGCGACCGAAGCTGATCGGGTAGCCGCTCTTCTCGGCCAGGCTGGCCACCACCACATTGGCGGCAGCACCGACCAGGGTCAGGTTGCCGCCCAGGTCTGCGCCCATCGCCAACGACCACCACAGCGGCTCTACCGGCATGGCCTGCCCCAGGCTCTCGACGATGGGGATCATGGTAGCCGTGTAGGGGATGTTGTCTACGATGCCGGATGCCAGCGCAGAAAACCAGATCAGCAGCATGGAGGTCAGCGGCAGATTCCCCCCGGTCAGGCGCAAGGCTGCATCGGCCACCATCTGAATCAATCCCACATCCACAATGGCCTCCACAGTGATGAACAGCCCGAAGAAAAAGAACAGGGTCGTCCATTCGATGTCGCGCAGGGCGTGGTGGGGATCGTTTTTGCTCCACAGGATCAATAAGGTTGCTCCCGTCAAAGCGATGGTGGCTGGTTCCAGATGCAGCGCGCCATGCAGCACAAACCCCACGGTGACGCCTCCCAAAACAATCAGAGATTTGCGCAACAAGACCGGGTCTGTAATCAAAGCGGAAGTATCCAGCTCCGAAATGTCGATCTTCGATTCCCCCTGCGCGCTCAACTCCTTCTTGAACATCAGCCGCGCCATGCCGAGGAAAACCACCAGGACAATCAGAGAGATTGGCCCCATGTTGACAAGAAAGGTCATAAAATCAATCCCGGCAGCGCTGCCGATCAAGATGTTGGGCGGATCGCCGATCAGGGTAGCCATGCCGCCGATATTGGAGGCCAGAATTTCGGCGATCAGCATGGGCACAGGGCTGACTCGCAGGGTCGAGGCAACGAAAAGCGTAACCGGCGCGATCAGCACAACGATGGTGACGTTGTCCAACAGGGCGGACGCCACCGCTGTAATCAACGAGAGCAAGAGCAACACCCGAAAGGGATCGCCTTTCCCCAAACGCACGGCCTGGAGGGCGATCCACTGGAACAGGCCGGTTTCCTTGAGAACATTGGCAATAATCATCATCCCTGCCAGGAGAAAAATCACATTCCAATCGATAGCGCGGAACGCTTCTTCCTGGGGGATGACAAACAGAATCATCGCCAGGCCGCCTAAGAGCGCGGAGATGGTGCGAGGAATTTTCTCGCTGACAATCAGGATATACGTCAGTACGAAAACACCACCCGCTAACCAGATGAGATTCATTGCTTCACCTCGGGCAGGTTTTCGCCATTGGTCGTCTGAATGCACAACGACAACAGTTCCAGCAGATTGATATAGCCGATGACCTGGTACAACTCATCCACCAGGGGGAGGCCCGGCAGTTTGTTGTCGTGCATTTTCCTGAAGGCTTCTTTTACCGTCTCGCCGCGTTTGACCCAGGCGGGCGGGCGCATGGTATCCCGGGCGGTGAGGGCGCGCGCTTTATTCGCAAAGGCGATGGATTTTTCCATATCCGTGATCTCCTTGAGGAATTCCTCCGGCAAAATGTGGATGAAAAGATCATCGGCCAACGTGCTTAGCTCGATCAGGCCGATCAGACGACCGTCTTCGGCCACCACCGAGGCGACGTGTACGCTTGGCTGCGCCAGCATGGCCCGCGCCACGCCATCCAACGGCGTATCCGCAGAAACAATGGTGGGTTTCAGGTTCAACAGGGAATCGACAACATCCACAGGGGTGTCGCGCAAGGTCATCCAATCGGATCGGAGTACCGGGGGCAATACTTCCGGGGAGGGCTTCGGCGCGGCTTTGTATACCCCTATGGCCCTCGATACCGGCAGCACCAAAGCCACCCCGCTGTTGGGACGATCAAAACCGCCCACGATGCGTTCGGCTTCAGCAATGGCTTGCGCTAACAGATCGTCATCGTCGAAGACGGCCAGCAGCGTGCGGGTTTGCACCTCTTTCGTCTCGAAGAGATTGTTAAGAGCACCTAACCCAACCTGGCTCAACCAGGTGCGGGAGGCGTGTCCCCCCGCGCTGTTCAGAATGGTGGTGCCGGGCACACCAATCTCTTGCCAGACTTCCAGTAAATCCGGCAATACACCGATGTCCTTCAAAATTACGAGCAATAGATTTGTCATTTGTTCTCCTCGTTGCGTAACCATGCAGCCAGTTACACAGATTCAGTAGAGTGAAATCTGTCGAGCGCCGCACTGAGCCGAAGTTCGGGTAAGTGTCTATCCAAAAAATATCGTTGTGATGTCATTGCGAGCTCCCGAAGGGGCTGCCTGCCCTGAGCAGCGCCGAAGGGAAGCAATCCCCTTTCATCGCCCAGGAGACTGCTTCGGCGGCTTCGCCGCCTCGCAGTGACACGCCGCAAAGAATTTTCGGATAGACTCTAAGCCGCTCACGACGAAGTCTGCGTAATCTGCGCAATCTGCGGTTGAAAACGATGCAGAGACTTCGATCTACTGACAGTACTTACGCAGTTCATGCCAACTGTTGCTTGTGTTATTTGACCGGGGACCGGGGACGGGGGACCGGGGATGGTTGTTCGGCGCGTGGCCATTGGTGGTCGGGGCGACCGGCCGGTCGCCCCGACGGTCGCTGCGCTCCGGATTCTTCGGTCGCTGCGCTTCGGATTCTTCGGGCACTACGTGCCCTCAGAATGACGGGTGCTCACAGTTCCCAACTGCGTAAGTCCTGTCTACTGAGCACATTATTTTGAAAGTAACGCGAAGGCCTCTAAGGCCAGGGCTAACCGGTCCAGGCGCGCCAACCAGCCGTTACGCGCGATCCGCAGGGTGCTGGTGGCCTGATAAAATCTGGCCCGCTTTACCAGGTTCTCCGTGTTCCAATCGGAGGGCAGGCTGGCGCAATAGACCGCGGCCAGATGTTCGGCAAACGCCAGCCCCTCGGCAAAATCGCCGCCATGCTGGTTGACGCTGTGCGTCACCTCAGCCATCAGACGCCCCAAATCCGCGGCCGGGTCGGCTGTCTGGCTGCGCTCCCAGTCAATCGCCACCACACCACCCTGGGGGGGGAAGATGAAATTGGTAGTGGTCGCGTCCCCATGGTTGCAGGTTTGCGGGTAATCCCACACCAGGGGGTCGGTAGCCCATTTTTCGACCAGCAGCGCCAGGCCGCTCTCGACGCGGGGATGGTTGCGGAGCACACCGTGGCGGGCCAGGTTGTCGATCAGCCGGTGAGCGTAATCCGCGGCCGGCCCAAAATCCGGGGTGAATTCGGGCTGGAGGCTGTTGGCGTGCAGTGTCGCCAGGAACCTTCCTACGGTAGCGAGAATGTAGGCCAGTTTGCCCGGCTGGCTGCGCCGAATGGCGATCTGGTCCTCCAGCGTCAGCCCCGGGACGAATTCCAGAAACAAAGCGCCCTCCCACAAGCCCAGGGGCTTGACCGGCCTGCCGGCCTGCTCGGCGCCCAAATACTCCCAGGCCTGCCGCGTGCGGTGATACTCCCGCTCGGCGTGCTGGGGGGCCGCGCGGCCGGTTTTGGAGGCATAGAACTTGGCGACGACCTTCCAGCCGGTTTCTTGCTCCCAATACACATAGGCCGCGGGGGAAAGCCGGGCCGCCCGCCAGCGCGTGGGGGGATTGTCCCGGTCCCACATCACGGTCTTGATATGATCGATGACCGGATCATCATCCGGCAAAAAGAACCAGTTGCGCACCTGGCTTTCGGGGGGCGAGACCGGCGGCGTCAACAGCGTGGGCGAGGAGGAAGTCAGCGAATCTTTCATGTTTCCTTCTCCGGGCGGGCCGTTCCCGTAAGCTGGCTCTCCGGGGTATAGGCCTGCCGCAGCCTGACCGGGCTGGGGGGCTTCTTTGCCCGCACCCGCAAGTTGACCATCTCGACAAAAATGGAAAAACCCATGGCGAAATAGATATACCCTTTGGGGATCGGCTGGTGCAAACCTTCCATGACCAGCGCCAGGCCGATCAGCAAGAGAAAACTGAGTGCCAGAATCTTGATGGTGGGATGACGGCCGATAAAGGCGCTGATCGCCTCAGCAGAGAGCAACATGATGAGCACCGCGATCACCACCGCCGCAACCATCACGCCAAGCTGCTCCACCATTCCCACGGCTGTGATCACCGAGTCGAGCGAAAAGACGAGATCCAGCAACAAAATCTGGAGGATGACGCTGGCAAAAGAGGGCGAAACCCGCTGGCTGGCGCGGCCCTCCTCCCCCTCCAGCTTGTCATGGATTTCGTGCGTGCTCTTGGCCAGCAGGAACAAACCGCCGCCGAGCAAAATCAGATCGCGACCGGACACACTTCTGCCAAAAAGGGTCAAAATGGGTGCAGTCAGGCCAATCACCCAGGCCAGGGAAAACAAGAGCGCAATCCGCGCCAACAAAGCCAGCGAAAGCCCAACGCGCCTCGCCCGGGCGCGTTGATGTGAGGGAAGTTTTTCGGCCAGGATGCTGATAAAAACCACATTGTCGATCCCCAGGACGATTTCCAGGGCTGTCAGCGAGAGCAGCCCGATCCAGATTTCGGGGTTGGTCAACCATTCCATTGCTGCTACACTCCCATGTTTTCCTTCAATCCGGCGAATTCTCTCCTTCTTCCTCATCGGATGCCCTGGGAGGGGAACCGAGCAACTGATGGTAGACATAACGGCCCAACACCCCGGCTGAGGCCAGCACAGGCACAACGACCAGAGCACCCAAAATGCCCTGCAGCACCACCGCAGCCATGATGGCAATAAAAACAATCCCATCGTGCATGTGCACACTGCGGGCAAAAATGCGCGGGCGGATCCAGATATTTTTGATGTTGATCAAAATCAGGTACACCCCGGCCACCAACGCTGCAAACCAAAAATTGGATATTTGTAAATACGTAGAGCCTTCGAACAACGCCACAATGATCGCCAAAACAGCAGCAATTGCCGGCCCGAGATCGGGGATGATGGTGAGGAGGCCGGTGATCAATCCGATGATCAACGCGCCGGGCACGCCGATCAACAACCAGGCGAGCGAGAACATGGTCCCGGTTACCAGCATCAGGGCCAGATTGCCGCGGAGATACCCCTGCCATATCCGCCGGATTTCCACATAAATCTGGCGCGCGTCTGCCTGATACGCTTCGGGAATGGCCTGGAAACACCAGTTTCGCAGGCGCAACCAGTCTCGCAGCAGGTAGTACACGGTCGCCAGAATGACCAGGCTCCAGATCAGATTTTTGCTGGTGGCCTCCAGCAGAAGAAAAGCGTTTTCCGGGAGGGTGGTGATGCTTTCGGAGAGCAGGCGAGCGAGATCAGGGATCAGGTACTCAAAGGAGAGTTCCCAGTTGAGGAATACCACCGGCTGAGAGAGCATCACCTGAAGCCGGGCAAGGATGTTTTGAAAATCGACAAACAGAATCTGAATTTCATCAATCAGGACAGGCACGAGCAGCGCCGAAAGGGCGACGACCCCGCCCACGCCTGCAACGAACACAATCGTGGCCACCCAGGCGCGCGACAACCGGGTGTGATGCGACAAAAATTCAATCGCCGGGTTGAGCAAAAAAGCGAGCAGCGCGCCGATGACCAGCGGGCCAATCAGTTCCCGCGCCCACCACAACAACCCGATGAACAGAATCGTCAAGACGGAGAGTACCCAGTAACGGAAAGACAGATCCCAGTGCGTTTTCATAAGTGCTGACCAATAATTGCGAGGTTTGCTTTGCGCCCCGATCTTACCGGGGAGAGGCTTATGCGTCCTTATGACAAACTAAAAACGACCTAAAGTTCACCTTAAGGTCGTTTGCAAGCCAACGCTCTCCGCAGCGGCCCCTTTGTCACCGCTCACGGGGGGAGATTGCACCGAGAACGACGGACTGGAGCGGGTTCGCCACCTTTGTCACCGCTCACGGGGGGAGATTATTCGGCGGGTCTTTCTACAGGCGAGATCGGCAGCCAGATGGTGAAGCAACTCCCCTCTCCAGGTTGGCTCTCGAATTCCAGTCGCCCCTGGTGTGCAATCACCAGGTCACGCGTGATGCTCAACCCCAGCCCCATTCCCTGGGGGAAACGGGTTTCGGTGCGCCCGCGAAAGAACGGCGTGAAGATCAACGCCTGGTCTTGAACCGGAATCCCTGGCCCGGTGTCTTTCACCCGTATCCACACTTCGCCAGCCTGCACGCCGGCCTGCGCGGTGACCATGCCCCCGGAGGGCGTGAATTTGATCGCATTGTCGATGAGATTCCCAATCGCCTGCGCCAGACGCTCCGGGTCGATTTCCAGGGCAGGGAGCGAGTCGCAGATCGCGCTTTCCCAGTGCAGTCCTTTGGCGCGCGCCGCTTCCCGTTGCAGGCGAAACAGATTCGGCAACCATTCGTTCAGATTCACCCACTGCCGCTCCAACTCGAACGAGCCAACAGACCGCCCATACAGACCGGTTAAATCATCCAACAGCCTGCGGAGAATGCCAAGCTCGTCGGTTATTCCGGCCAGCAGATCCCTCCGCAAATGCTCGTCCTCTACTGCGCCCGCCTCCAACGCCTGGACCGCCGGTAACACCGCTCCCAGAGGGCGGCCCAGTTCGTGCACAAGGTTGGCCAGCAATTTCCGCCGGGTTGTCTCCAGGGTGTGCAGACGGGTAACCAACAAGTTTACCGTTTGGATCAGGCTGCGAATTTCTTCAGGGCCTCGCTCTGAGAGCGGCTCGACCTTTTGCCCTCCGGCCAGCTGCTGCACCGAGACGACGATTTGGTGCAATGTGCGGCTCAGGTTGAGCGCGAAGAACAAAGCGATCCCCACCCCCAAAATAACGCCGATGGACAGAATGCCGATAATGATTCGCCGGAGCGCCAGAAACCGACCGTAGATGTTCTCCAGCTGATAGGTCATCTGTATGATCCCCAGCACGGTCTGGTCACCTGCACGGACGGGGACGAAAACATCTACAACGTTGGCCTGCAGAGACCGGCTGTAAGCTGTGCGAATAATCACATCTTCGGCCAGCACTTCTTCCAGTTGAACCCCTGAAAGCCCCGGGGGGTTTTGAAGAGGCGCCGTCGAACTCAAAAGCTCCCCCTGCGCGTTGAAAATCGTCACATTGGAGGGCAGCGTCGGTTCGAGTTGGGCGAGATACGTTTGAGCCGTCTGGGGATCATCCCAAATCCGGGGTTGAAGCGCAGTCAGTTCGGCCAACAACCTGGCTTCGTTGGTCAATTCATCGGCGAAACCAGGCAGCAAAACGCGCGTTTCCACGGCGTAATCCAGCGCCAACCCGGCGAGCAACACGGTGATGAGCAAAGGCAGGCTGTGACTGATGATCAGCCGGGTTCTCAAGGAGCGCATGATTACGTTCCATGAGGTACAAGTTTGTACCCCACTCCCCGAACCGTAATGATGCGACGCGGTTTGTTCGGGTTTTTCTCTAACTTGATGCGCAAAGCGCGGATATGGACATAAACCACCTGCGGCTGCCCAACATACTCCGCCCCCCAAACTCTACTCAACAAATCGTCCGCCGAGCAAACGTGCCCGGGCTGCTGCGCGAGCGCGTTCAATAGTTTGAACTCAATCGGGGTGAGTTCTACAGGCTCCCCTCGCAAAGTGACCGTGTGGGCGCGGGGATCGATCTCGATATCCCCGACGGAATACGCCTCTGACACTGCTGTCTTTTGTTGCGGCTGGGCACGCCGCAATGCAGCCTTGACGCGTGCGATCAGCACGCTAACGTCGAAGGGCTTGGTGATGTAATCGTCTGCCCCCAACTCCAGCCCCAAAATCTCGTCCAATTCCCGTCGCCGGGCGGTGATGAAGATAACCGGCACCCTCACCAGCGCGTTGAAATGACGCAAGGCCTCCAGCCCATCCATGCCCGGCAGCCCGATATCCAACAAAACCAGGTCCGCTGGCTCGGAGCGAAATTGTTGCAGTCCATCTTCAGCGCTGGCAGCCGTGCGCACCTGATAACCGGCCTGGTGCAAGTGGAAACTCAGGCTGCGCCGCAGCAAAGCATCATCGTCGATGAGAAGAATCTTTTTGGGCATTTGTCGTGCTGAGCCGTCCGGTGGAACGCCGCCCCGTCTTGCTTATGCCTCTCTCTCGCCGCTGATCTCCATCCAGCGCTGCTTTGCCAACAGCGCGTCCTCCTCCAGGATCGGGCTTTCGATCAAAATACGCCCGGCGCAGCCGAAGTCCCGCAGGGCCTCGAAGAGCGCATCCAGGTCGAAGTCGGATTCCGAAAGTGGCAAATGCTCGCGCTCCCCCTTAGGGCCGTATTCGATACCCGACAGGTGCGCGCTCATGTTCTTCAGAGCAGCCTCCCCCAACGCGTTGCCGTAGCTCTCCAGCACCTGTGCCCATTCGTCGTAGCTGTTCATCGAGCCGTTGCCGGGCCGGGCGTGCAGATGCGCGAAATCGACGCACGGCTGCACCCCCTCGATCTCCTGGCTCATCTTCAGCGTGTCTTCCAGCGACCCCAGCATGGCGGCTTTTCCCATCGTCTCCGGGCGCAGGGTGACGGGGTTGCCGCTGGCGCGCAATTCTTCCACGCAGCCCGCCAGCCGCGGAATGGCAACTTTTAGCACCTCTTCTGGCGGGCGGCCAAAGTACGAACCCGGATGGAAAATGATCTCGGTCGCGCCGGCCAGCCAGCCGTAGTGCGCCGCGTCCATCAGCCGTTTACGCGATTTCGGCCATTCCTCATCGTTCGCGTTCAGGTTGATGAAATACGGCGCGTGTACACTGAGCCAGACATCGTGCTCCACTGCCGCGGCCTTGATCGCCGCGCAGGTTTTCTCCGAAACGCGCACCGAGCGCACCCACCCCAGCTCGAACGCGTCCAACCCCAGCGCGCGGATGTGAATCACCGCGCCGATGCTCCCCCCCGGCTTTTTGGGGCGCGAGATTGGCGCGCCCACCGTTCCAAATCGAAAAGAGAGTGCCATAGAGTTGTCCTTTCAAACGGGTAAACAATACAAATACACGGTCAGGCCGTGCTATATGCTCGCAGTGTTTGGGGTGTCAAATTATAAATCGCTCCAAAACCAGCCACAAAGCGACCTGTTTCGATCACCAATTCGTAAAAATTGAAATCTTTGAGCGCAAACACCTGCTCGCTGTCCGGGAATTTCGCCCGGTACACCTGTTTGGCCTGCCGGTAGGCCTCCGTCTCCCGCGGGATGCGGCAAACCCGGCCCTGCAGGCTGACCCGCGGGATCGCCAGCGGGTTGCGCGCTTCGGAATCCGGCAGGTGTACCAGCAAACTGAAGGCCGCGCCCTCCTGCAATCCCGCGGTGTGCCGGGCCAGATCAGAAGCGTGGATCAGCACCGCGCTGAAATCCGGGCGCACGGCAAATGCCATCAGACCGGTGTACGGCCGGCCATCCAGTAAAACCGCCAGCGCGGCCACACGCTGAGATGTGAGCAGTTGGCGTAATGTTTGCTTGTCTTCTGCTTTCATCTGTTCCTCTACATTGTCTGAGTTGTCTTACTTGTCTGAGTTGTCTCACTTGTCTGAGTTGTCTTACTTGTCTGAGTTGTCTTACTTGTCTGAGTTGTCTTACTTGTCTGAGTTGTCTTACTTGTCTGAGTTGTCTCACTTGTCTACCTGTTTCCCTGTCCACCCGTCTACCCCCCCACCCACGCCACCAGCCGCGCCCATAGAGGCGGCCCCAAGATCAGCACCCCAATGATGATCGAGGCAATCGCCGCGATCAGCACCGCGGCTGCGCCCACGTCTTTGCCCACCTTTGCCAGCCGGTGTTGCTGGGGGCTGGCCAGATCGACCACCGCCTCCAACGCCGTGTTGAGAAACTCCGCCATCCATACCAGCGCAAACGCGATCACGATCATGGCCCAATCACTCAAGGAGAGCTTGAGCCAGAAAGCGAGCAACATCACCAGAACACTAATGGCCGCATGAATCCAGGCGTTCCGTTGGGTGCGGATAACATACCACCAGCCGGCAAACGCGTTCCGAAACGAGAGCAGTCGAGAGCGAATGAAAGGTTGCATTGTCAGCACACAGAGCACACAGCACGGGCACAGCGTGTTTTACCAACCCGTTGCCTGCGCCGCGAGAAGGCAGATTACCCTCCCTCCGGGAGAAGTGGATTCTCCAGCACGGTCAGGATTTCCGTCTGTACCGCCCACATACGCGCTTTTTCTTCCGGGGTGGCATGATCGTACCCCAACAGGTGCAAAATGCCGTGAACGGTCAACAACTCCAACTCCTGCTGCAAACTGTGACCGCCGCGGGCCGACTGCGCTTGCGCTCGCGGGTAGGAAATCACCACATCACCGAGGTAGGCCATTTGCAGGTCGGGGTCGATCTCCCCGGAAGGGAAGGCCAGCACATCGGTGGGCGCGTCGATCCCCATAAACTGGCGGTTGAGCGACTGAATACAATCGTCGCCGGTCACCACGATGGTCACGGCCACCTGATCGGGGTCGCTCCGGTGCGCCAGGGCCGCGGCGGCCGCCCGTTGGATGGGGCCGGTTTCGACCGGGGGAGGAAGCCGTTCGTCAATTTGAAGATGAATCATGGATTGGCAAAGGAGAGGCGGGCGCCGGCTCGGATTCCTCGGTGTCCGCCTGGGTTGCCGCTTCATGAACGGAGGCGGTCTCCTGCTCCAGCTTGGGGTACGCGATGCGAGGGTGATAAATCCCTTTGAGTGTGGCGGTAAACGAATCCTGGATGCTGATCAGGTCGCGGGTGGTCAGCGTGGTTTCATCCAGTTGGCCGGAGGCCAGCCGTTTATCGATCACGTCTTTGATCATGCGCGCTAATTCGGCTTCGTTGGCGGGGCGTTCGGCGCGCGCTCTGGCCTCGCAGCCGTCCGCGATCATGACCAGCGCGGTCTCCCGCGTTTGAGGGCGGGGCCCGGGATAGCGGAAGCGTTCTTCATCGACCAGCGAGGCGTCCCCCCCTGCGGCTTGCACCGCCTGTGCGTACTGGTAGCGGGTCAACATCGTGCCGTGATGCTCGGCGATGAAGTCTAACAAGCGGTCCGGCAGACGATGCTTGCGGGCCAGTTTCAACCCGTCGGGCACATGAGCGATGATAATGGCCGCGCTCTCCTCTGGGGAAAGCGCGTCGTGCGGGTTGGGGGTGCCCGGCACGTGATTCTCGATGAAAAATTGGGGGTTGAGGGCCTTACCGGCATCGTGGTAGAGCGCGCCGACGCGGGTGAGCAGTGGATCGGCGCCTATTTGTTCCGCCGCCTGTTCAGCCAGGTTGGCAACTTGCAGGCTGTGCTGGTAGGTACCGGGCGCATTCAGCAAGATGAAGCGCAAGAGCGGGTGGTCGGGGCGGGATAGTTCCATCAATTGGACCACTGTGACTTTGCCGATCAAGGGGGCCGAAACCAGTTGCAGCAGGATACCCAGAATCCCGGAGGCGATTCCGGCAGACAGCGAGGTCCCGCTAAGGAGCAACAACCCGATCAGATCGGTAAACGGATCGGACAGGCGAAAAGCCAAAATGGCGTTGGCGCCCATCACCGCGCTGCCCAACCCGGCCCAAAAATAGGTCAACACACGCTGCCCGCGGCCGAGCATCATAATACCGAAAAAGGTGCTCAGCAGGTAATACACCGTCACTTCCAGTGCGTTCGGCATCCCGTAAGTGATCAGCAAACTCAACGGGAGGCTCAACACCATACCGGGCTGCGAGCCAAAGAGGGCCGCCAGCAAAATGCCAAAACCAGCCACCGGATAGAGAAAAGGCAAAATGGTGTGCCCCAGAATCAGCAGGCGGGCGGTAAAAAGAAACAGGAAGAAAAATACGCCGATATAACACAGAAAGCGCCACTCATTCCACAATGACGGCTGGCGGTACAAATACAGCATGGTAAAGCCCATGGTGAGCACAACCAACACAAACGCACTCAGGTCAATACGAGCGTTATCCTCCCCCGGCAGGAGGCCCAGGTACTGCAGGGCTTCCAAATCGGCCTCGCTCAACACCTTCCCGCGGCGGACAACCGTTTCACCGCGCAGGAAAGAGCGGGTGACCGGGCGGATGGCCTCCCGCACTTGCTGGCGCTTTTCTTCGGTCAATTCTTCGCTGTAAAAGCTGTTAGGAGCAACATATAGGCTTACAAGCTCGGCCACGATTTCGGCCTGATCCTCGGGCAGCGAAAAACTGACCAGATTGGGGATGTTGCGCCGGGCGTCGGCGAGCTGTCCCTCCCGAATCGTACTTCTCATCACCTGTTGCAAGACCAATACAGCCTCTTGCTGCACCGTCTGCCACTGATCGCTGTTCAGGGAGAGAATTTTCTCCGCGGTGTCGGGCATCAGATCGACGTCCAGCAAGGCCAGATCGGCCAGCTTTTGCTCGAAAGAGGCGTAACTGTCGGCGCGCGTGGCCGTGATGAAAGCCAGCGCGGCGCGCAATTTGTCCACCTGCTGGCGCGCGATGTGGGTATCCGGCGGCGTGTATACCGGCGGAACCGAACGAGCAGCCGCCTCCCGCTGCTGTTCTGTAAGCACCTGGCTCTCGTAGGTGATGGAGAAGGGGGCGTTGATGTCAATCGGCGCAACCGTACCAACCCCCAGGTTCAGCGTCTCCGGCCCGGTGGGGCGCAGCCAAACCAATGCCCCCCACAGCAGTCCGCCAATCGCGAACAGCAACACAACCCAAAAAATAGTATGCCAACCCGGCCAACGCGTGGCCGGCTGTTTAGCGATGGTTGCCATGTGCGGAGGGTTATCCTTGCAACGCCTTTCGGACAAGCTCGCTGACGAGTTTGCCGTCCGCCCGGCCCTGAATGCGGGGCATGAGAACTCGCATGACCTTGCCCATCTCTCGCGGGGAGCCGGCTCCCGTTTCTTCGATGGCGGCTTTTATCATATTTTCCAACGCCTCTTGCGAGAGGGCTTGGGGCAAAAATTTCTCCAGCACCGCGATTTCTGCCTCCGCAGAATGAACCAGGTCTGGACGATTTGCTCTTTGCGCTTCCCGAATCGATTCCTTGCGGGACTTGACCTCTTTTTGCAAGATGCGCAGGGTTTCTTTTTCATCCAGGGGTTTTCCCTCCTGGATTTCCGCGTTCTTGATGGCAGCCAGAGCCATGCGCAGTGTGGTCTTTTGCACCGCATCGCCGGACCGCATCGCTTCCTTCAATGCTTTCGAGAGTTTTTCTTTGATACTCATGGGAACATTATACCGCGTTCGGCACTCCGCCTTCAGGCACCCAGCGTTCATGCCTGCTGTTGCTTGCAGCATTGTGAGCAACCGGCTGTTGCCTGTGTCATTCTGAGAGTGCGGTAAAAGTCAAGGGCGAAAAAAAGCCTGAAAGAGCATCTTCAAAAAGCAATACTTACCCGGACCTGCAAACAAC
>Ga0256830_1001942_pt1 | contig 14110 bp, 15 predicted proteins | sample 128326metaG_FD_190537 | JGI IMG/M metagenome (GOLD analysis project Ga0256830, IMG submission 190537) | Hydrothermal vent microbial communities from Lau Basin, Pacific Ocean - 128-326 | ecosystem: Environmental > Aquatic > Marine > Hydrothermal vents | place: Pacific Ocean: Lau Basin | collected... | reverse complement strand
ATGGGCGTGGTACCTCCCTTCGTCTTTCATCGTTGAAGGCCAGGGTACCACGCCTTTCCTCGCGTGAAAAACTTGTGGCAAATTCACATCTCTTGGCAATATCAGGCCACACAATCTTCGGCCTCTCAAACTCAGCATGATAATCCGCTGCGTACCGACTCAAGGCATACCAGGGGAACCGCCCTTGCTGGACTTCCGGACGCCTTGCGAGCTTGTCTTTGAAGTTCCGCAAGTGCTCAAGAACGGCCGGATAGTCTTCGATTTGCATCTCCCAGGGCACATAAAGAAGGTAAAGCCCCGGCCAATCGACAATCCAGCGCTTGATGTCCTTGCCCCGCAAGAAGGGCTTTATGATCTCAGCGCTCTTCGGGTCTTCCTCGATCAGGCGTCGGCGGGTGGCTTCGTCGATGACGAACGCCTCGTTGAGGCCCGTCTTAATGCCATAGTAGAACTTCCCCCCGACGTACTCCCCCAGCGGGACGCCCCGCGCCCGGATCTCCTCGAGCAGCTTCAAAATTTCCGGGTGCTCCAGCCGCCAGCCCTCGGGCCGCAGATCCCGCTGCTTGAGCACGAAGGGCGTTGTCTCCAGCTCCTCGTCCAGGCGCTCCAGCGCCTCCAGATCCGTGACGACCAAGGCCCGCACTTCGTTCCGCCCGGGATCGGGGGGCGGGACGTTGCGGGCGAGCACGATGCAGGGGTAGGCCGTCGCGTCGAAGACAGGCCGATCCCCAAAGTCGATCACGCCCAACAGGGTGACCCGCTCGCTCAGGAGCGTTCGCAGCCCTTTCCCGTAGCCCGCTCGGAAGAACTTGTTGCTCGAGATGAACGCGAAGACCCCGCCCGGCCTCAACAGCTGAAACGCCCGCTCGTAGAAGTAGACGTAAAGATCCGCCATCCCGTGGTGGACGTGGGGGTACCTCGCTTTGAGGGCTTCCTTTAACTTAGGGTCGAGCTTCTCATGGCGGACGTACGGCGGGTTGGCAATCACGATGTCGAAGCCGCCCCGTTCCAGCACTTCGTGGAAGTGCAGCTCGTACAGGAAGGGCAGGAAGCGCCCCTCGCGCACCTGCTGGGCGACCCGCGCCAGCTCGCCCTCCAAGCGTATGAGCTTTTCAAGCTTCTTTTCGTCGCGCTGGGGGAGCTTTCCGGCCCTGCGGCGGCGCTCGATCCTTTGGCGCTCGTTCGTCAGCTCTTGGATGCGCTCCCGGACGTGGGCCTCGACGACGCGGCCGAGCTGCTCTTGAATGTGGGCGCGGAGCACGGCCCGTTCCTCGGGTTCCGCGGCAAAGAAGCGCTCCTTCAGACGATGAAGCTCGTCGAGGGCCCGCTCCACGTCGCCGGGGATGAGCGCCTTCTCCCGCTTAAGCGTCAAGATGGGCTCGCCGTCGAGGGTGTCGATGAGGGAATCCCCGACCATGAGCTTGTAGTCGAGGTTGGGGAGGGGCTCGACCTGGTCGCGCTGTAAATCCACAACAAGGGAGAGCCAAAGTCTGAGCTTGGCGATCTCGATAGCCTCAGGCTTGATGTCGACGCCGTAGAGGGCGTTGGCGATGAACTCCCGTTTCCATTCGGCGATCTTGGCGCTGCCGGGCTCGACCCGCACGCCCTTGACCCGCTCGCAGATCGTGCGCAGCGCGAGCATCTCGTGGAGCATTCCCACCAAAAAGGCGGCGGTGCCGACGGCGGGGTCGAGCACCTTGGCGTCCCGGAGCACCCGCTCGATCGCGTTGGCCTCCGCGACGCTGAGGTCGGGTTCGTCCTCCCCGCCCCCGCCCCCGCCCGGCTCGAACTCGAAGAGCCCCTTCAGCTTGGCCTGGGAGAGGCCGGTGGCGTCGGCGAGATACTCGATGAGGGCCGTCCGGCACATGAAGTGCACGATCGGGCGGGGCGTGTAGAAGGTCCCGCTCTCCCCGCGCTCCTCCTCTTCGAGCATGTTTTCAAACACTTTGCCGAGCATCTCGGGGTCGACGGCCACGTCCCGCTCCAGGGGGGTGTCCTCCTCGACGGTGAAGTTGTAGTTGTTGAAGAAGGCAAGGACGCTTTTCGTGTTCTCGGCGTTGGGGTCGAACAGCTCGTTGGGCAGGTACAGCAGGAAGTCGTAGTCGCGCTCGAAGAGGCCGCCGTTGAGGTAGGGGATCTCGCCCCAGGGGGATTCATCCCGGGACCGACGGCGGTTGAGGGTCTCGAAGAAGAGGGGCTCGAGGAGGTCGCGGTAGTAGTTGCCCCGCTGTTGGAGCACGACCCGATGATACTGCGTGGTGAGGAAGCGGGGGTCGCCCGCGAGCCACCCCTTCTTCTGCAAGAAGTAGAGGAACATCACGCGCCCCAGCAGCCGCTGGACGAAGGCGTGCAGGTACTCGGGGTCGCGGAGCTGGGCAACGCCGCGGTTGTGCCGGGGGATCTGCTCCTGCAGATAGCGAAACAGCTCGCGGTAGCCGCGGTAGAAGCGCTGGGTGACGCGCTCGACGCTGAAGGCCTCCGCGTGGGCTTGATAAAGCTCGTCGGGGGATTTCCCGTCGGCGGCCAGCTGCTCCAGAACATCGAGGTCGTGGCGGGTGGGCCGGGCGACGTCGACCACGAGCTTGTGGATCCTCACCTTCAGGGAGCCCCGCTCGGTGAGGCAGCGCTGGGGGTGGACGAAGGCCAGGCGCGCGTAGTCGGGCGGGGCGAAGACGAGTAGATAGTGGCCGGGGCGCTTGAGCCATTCCTGGGCGAGCGCCCGGAAGCGGGCACCCTTGAACTCGACCTCCGAAAGCTCGAGGAGCCAGACCTGCAGCGCCCCGTGATCCGCCAGCAGGAGGGCGCTCTTGACGGCTTGGGCATGGGTGGGCGAAAGCTCGAGATCTTCCGGGCTCAAGGGGACGAGCTTCTCTTCGACGGCGTAGCCTAAGGTCCGAAAGAGATCACGGACCCGCTCGGGGCCGTCCCGGCAGAGGCGCAGGTCTTCCAGGGAGAGCTTCCGACTCATCGAAACCTCTAAAAGGGTAGGGGAAGGGGACCTTGCGGTCAATTCCGGCGGACACGTTGCACACCTTGAAGGGATCGAGTATCGTACGCCGTGCTTTCGTTTGCGACACAAATTGGGACAACAATATGCCGCATTGGAGCTACAAAAGAGGGCGCTAGAGTGACGGGGGAATAGAGGTGCGTTGAGCTTCGACTTCGACGGCACAGAGAGGTACCGCAAGCCCCTGGGAGATCGTTGTCGAACGATCGAGCTGAAGAGTCGAAAGGAGCCCCCATGAGAGAAAAAGGAAGATGCGCTGCTCCGCACCGCATTTCTCTGGCTTTTGTGCTTGGGACGGCCCTGGTGTCGCTTGTAGCCCTTGTTGCCCTCGTCCCCTACGCTCAAGATCCTCCCCCATCCGTTGAGATCGTCCAGGACATCCCCTACTTCGAGGGCCCAGGGGCCAACCCCCAGCGCAACGCCCTCGACGTCTATCGACTCCAAAACGCCCAGAATGCCCCCGTGCTCGTCTTCGTCCACGGCGGCGGGTGGACGAGCGGCGACAAAGCCCTGTACGGCTACCTGGGCCGAGCCTTCGCTCAACAGGGCTACGTCACCGTGATCCCCAACTATCGCCTAAGCCCCGCCGTACAGCACCCCGCCCACGTCCAGGACGTCGCCCGCGCCCTCCGCTGGGTGTACAACCGCATCGCCGCGTACGGCGGGGACCCCGAACAGATCGTGCTCATGGGCCACTCCGCCGGGGGGCATTTGGTGTCCCTTGTAGCCCTCGACGACCGCTACCTCTGGGAGCAGGGGCTCACCCCTGAGGTCTTAAGCGGGGTGATCCCGATCAGCGGGGTCTACGATCTAACCGCCGTCCCCGGGTTCGCCGAGGTCTTCGGCAACGACCCCGAGCGCCGTCGGGACGCCTCCCCCCTGACCCACGCCCAGGAGGGCGATCCCCCGCCGTTTCCTTTCCTCATCTTGTACGCCCGGCACGACATCCCCACCCTGGACCGCCAAGCCCAAGCCTTCTACGGGGCGCTCGCCGCCCGGGGCGCGGACGCCGAGCTCTTCGAGATCCCGGACCGGGACCACCGGACGATCGTTACCTCCCTCGGCCAGAGCGGGGATCGCACCACCCAACTCGTCCTGGAGTTCCTGCAGGAGCAGGTCGGCCCGTAACGGAACGGAACTGAAGCTGAAGGAGGCCCGATGAGCGACCGCCTCAAGGCGTTTCACGAGTACCGAGAGCGGATGAACGAGCGGATCTTCCGGCAGGGGAACCTTCAGATTAACCGCTTCTTCAGCCTGGACTCCCAGACCTACCGCGACGGGGCCCTCCCCGCCAAGACGAAGGAGCTTTTGGGCCTGGTGGCCTCGATGGTGCTCCGCTGCGACGACTGCATCACCTACCACCTAGTGCAGTGCGCCGAACAAGGGGTGACGGACGAGGAGTTCTTCGAGGCGTTCGGCGTCGCGCTCGTGGTGGGCGGCTCCATCGTGATCCCCCACCTGCGCCGGGCCGTCGAGACCCTCGACGAGATCCGTCGGCAGCAGGAACAAGCGAAAGGGCCGAAGGGCTAGCGGACGATGCGCTGGGGTTGGTTTCTGCTGGCCGTCCTCGTTGCGGTGCTGGGCCTGTGGGGCCTGGGAATCCTCTCCCAGCGGGAGCCCACATCCCGGTCCCGGTTGCGGGTCCTCTCGCCCGAGGAGCTTCTCGCCGCTGCATCCAAAGCAGTGCTCTGGGAGCAGCCCTTGGGAAAGATCGCGCTCCTGCGGGTGCCCTCAGGAGGGGCGTGGCGCTCTCACCCCACGAGCCATCACATCGTGCTTGTTCTGCAGGGCCGTGGGGAGACCCCCCTCCCTCAGGAGTCTGTGACAGTGGGGCCCGAGGAGCTTCTCATCGTCTTTCAGGGGACGACGGCGGAGATCCGGGCCCAAGGGGAGCTTATGCTGCTCGTCTTCTCCACGCCCCCTCCCCAGGCCGCCCCGGAGCCGGGGGGAGAGCCGCGGGTCCCGGGGGGGCTCCTGCCCATGCGGATCGTCCTCGAGGAGCGCTTCTCACAGCCCCTAAGCGAGCTTCAGGAGGGACTCGAGGGCACCTCGGTCTTCGAGTCGCCCACGGGGAGCGTCCGGCTCCTGCGCCTGCGGGGGCCGTGGGGCCCGGACGGCACGGAAGACCTCGTGCTCTACGTCGCTCGGGGGCGACTGCGGGTAAGCGTAGAAGGAGTCAGGTACGCCGTCCTACCCGGGCAGCTCCTCGTGCTCCCCGCGGGCGTCCCCGCGGAGCTGAAGCCCGCCGGGGAAGCCGACGATGAGGAAGTTCTGCTCGTGAGCTTTGCGCTCCCGTTCTCCCCAAAGGGGTTGGATTAAGCCGGCGCGATCATGCCCCGAGGCGACTACTACATCTGGCGCGAGCACGAGGGCGAGCTGGCGGGTGAGCCGATCCGCTGGGCCGGGAAGCCCGGGCTTCCCTCGGGCGACGAGATCGATCCCGCCCTGCAGCTCCTCGTCTCCCTTCTGGAAATCCACCCCGACGACCGGGTGCTCGACCTTCGCTGCGGGGCGGGGCAGCTGGGGGTGCTCCTCGCGCGTCGGACCCGCAATGAGGTCGTGCTGGCCGACGATCACGGGCTCGCCGTGGAGGCCGCCCGCCGGACCCTCTCCCTCAACAACCTCGGGAAGGAACTCGGGGAGCGCGTAAGAATCCTCCACGGCGACGGGTACGGACTCTTAGATCCCGAAAGCTTCGACGTCGTGTGTCTTTCCCTGCCCAAGGGGAAGGAACTCGCCCGGCGGCTCGTGTACCTTGCGGCCTGGTATCTGAAGCCCGGAGGACGCTTCTACGTAGCGGGTCCGAAGCGCGGCGGCGTGCAGGGCATCCTCAAATTTACAAGAGAACTCTTCGGGAACATTCGGGAAGAGGCGTACGGCGGGGGCTGTCGGGCCGCCTGCGCGGTTCGCCCCTCGGCTCCCGTGGAGGACCCGGGCGACGGCTTCGGGCTGCGCGAGGCAGAGATCGGCGGGAAGACGTGGCGCTTCTTCACCCACCCCGCCCTTTTCGCCTACGGCGCGGAGGGGCTCGATCCCGGCACGCGGCTCTTGGTCGAGCACCTCGCGATCGAGCCGGGGGAGCGCGCGCTAGACTTGGGGTGCGGCTCGGGGATCGTGGGCCTTATCGCTGCTTGTCAATACCAAGCCGAAGTCGTGCTCGTGGACGTAAGCGCTGCAGCGCTGGAGGCTTCTCGACGAACCCTGGCGCTTTACGATCTCCCTCCGCCACAGGCCGAGGTGCGCTACAGCGATGTCATTGGGGAGGTTCGGGGAGAGCGCTTTGACGTCGTGCTGACGTACCCGCCTGCGCATCCACCCCAGGGCTGGGCGCTCGACCGGGAGACGGCTCGGGCGTTTGTGAAGGGCGCGGCCCGCGTCCTGCACGCGGGGGGCCGGGCGTACGTGGTGGGCTCCGCAGGGCTCCCCTTCCACCGCTGGCTCCGGGACGCCTTTCCGAGCGTGGAGGTGCTCGCCGGCACGGGGACGCATCAACTCTATCGGGCGGAGCGGCCCCGCAATGGGCTATAATCAGCTCCCCGAACGCTAACGCACAAAGGAGGTCCACGATGATTGTCGCGGTCAATCGCATCTTCGTGAAGCCCGAGTATCGGGAGCCGTTTGAGCAGCGGTTCCGCGAGCGGGAGCGGCTCGTGGAGACGATGCCCGGCTTCATCCAAATCCAGATCCTGCGGCCCACCACGGGGGACGACTATTTGGTGATGACCTGGTGGGAGTCGAAAGAAGCGTTTGAGCGCTGGACGAACTCCGAGGAGTTTCAGAGGGGCCACAGCCGCGGGGCGTCCAAGGAGTGGTTCAGCCGCCCCAACGAGTTCCAGCTCTACGAGGTGCTCGATTCCCACCCTACGGGAGCTGAAGCGTGATGATAGGGAACTATCGCCAGAAGTTGTGATCCCGAAGCATCAGGGGAACTTCCACCCCCCTTCAAGGGTCAAAGGCTTTGTAACGGGAGCCTTCCCGTTGAAAGAAGTGACCACTGCGCTACACTGTGAAGGGATTTGCCCCTGCAGCAGGGTATCGACATAGGAGGCAAGGCCATGGCCATTAAAGAGGGCAAACTTAAGTCCTATACCTTCAAGGTCGTTTTAGAGAAGGACAAGTGGCCGGAGGAGCCGGAGGAAAAGGCGGTCTGGCGGGCCTACGTTCCGATTTTGAAGCATCAAGGAGCGCATGCTTGGGGTGACACCCCCGAACAGGCCCTTGAAAACCTCCAGAACGCCCTCGAGCTCCTCCTCGAGTACATGAGGGAAAAGGGAGAGCCGATTCCTGAAGAGCCTGCGGATCAGGTCAAGGTGAGCCAAGAACCCCTGATTACCGTAACGGTTTAGCCCTCCTTTATGGCTATAGACTACGGCAAACTTCGCGGCCTCACGGTACGAAGGCTTATGTCGGCTCTCCGAAGGGATGGTTTTCAAGAGTGGCGCAGAAAGGGCGCGACTCGTTTCTACGTCCATCCCGATGGACGCACGGTAACCTTGCATGTCCACAAGTTAGGGCAAACCCTGAAGGTGGGCACCCTCAAGGCCATTATCGAGGAGCAAGCCCGCTGGACAGAGGAAGACCTCGAGAGGCTCAAGCTCCTAAAGTGAATCGCTTTCCGGCTTGGAAGATATTCGTTTTCCTGGAAAACTACTTCTGCTTTTGCTCGTGCACTTCCCGGCGGATGAACTCGACGATCTCCTCCGTGGAGGCCCCGGGGCCGAAGATCTCCCGGACCCCCATCTCCTTGAGCTTCTGCTTGTCATCGTCCGGGATGATCCCGCCCCCGATGAGGAGCACGTCCTCCATCCCGTACTCCTTCATCAACTCTAGAATGCGGGGGAAGATCGTCATGTGCGCGCCCGACAGAATTGAGACCCCGATCACGTCCACGTCCTCCTGGAGGGCAGCGCGCACCACCTGCTCGGGCGTGTTGTGCAGCCCCGTGTAGATCACTTCCATGCCCGCATCTCTCAACGCACGGGCGATCACTTTAACGCCCCGATCGTGGCCGTCGAGCCCCGCCTTAGCCATCAGCACCCGAATCCGCTTCGTCGGGGCCTCTTCCGAGGATCGCTCCGGTGTTGGGGTCTTCGTGCTCATGGTTCTTTTAAATTTAGATCATCGCCGGCTCGCGGTAGCTCCCGTGGACCTCGCGAAAGACTCCCATGATCTCGCCCACGGTCGCGTAGGCTTTTACGGCCTCTAAGATATAGGGCATCGCGTTCTCGCCCCTCTCCAGCGCGCCCTTTAAAGCCCGCAGGCACTTCTCGACTTGGGCGTTGTCCCGCTCCTCCTTGACCTTCTTTAAGCGGGCGAGCTGGCGCTTCTCCACATCGGGGTCGATCCGCAGGATGTTGGGCTTGCGGTCCTCCTCGATCGTGTACTTGTTTACGCCCACGATGACTTGTTCCCCGGAGTCGACCTGCTTCTGGTAGGTGTAGGCAGCGTCGGCGATCTCCTTCTGGAAGAAGCCGTCCTCGATCCCGCGCAGCACCCCTTGGAGCATGGAGCCGTCGCCCATCTCCTCGATCTTGCGGATGTAGTCCAGGGCCTGCTCCTCCACGCGGTTCGTGAGGGCTTCGACGAAGTAGCTCCCGCCCAGGGGGTCGATGACGTCGGCCACGCCCGACTCGTACGCGAGGATCTGCTGCGTGCGCAGAGCGATGCGCACCGCCTCCTCCGTGGGCAGCGCCAGGGCCTCGTCGTACGAGTTCGTGTGCAAGGACTGCGTCCCCCCCAGGACGGCGGCCAGGGCTTGTAAAGTCACGCGGACGATGTTGTTGAGGGGCTGCTGTTCCGTGAGGGAGCATCCCGCGGTCTGGGTGTGGAACTTGAGCATCCAGCTCCGGGGGTTTTGGGCGCCGTAGCGCTCGCGCATCACCCGCGCCCAGATCCGGCGGGCCGCCCGGAACTTGGCGATCTCCTCGAAGAACGAGTTATGGGAGTTAAAGAAGAACGAGAGCTGCGGGGCCAGCGCATCGACGTCGATCCCCCGCTCCAGGGCGGCCTCGACGTAGGCCATCCCGTCGGCGAGCGTGAAGGCCAGCTCCTGGACGGCGGTGGAGCCCGCCTCCCGGATGTGGTAGCCCGATATGCTGATCAAGTTAAATTTGGGCGTCTCCCGGATGCCGAACTCGAAGACGTCGACGATGAGGTCTACGGAGGGTTTGGGGGGCATCACCCACTCCTTCTGGGCGATGAACTCCTTGAGCATGTCGTTCTGGATCGTGCCCCGGATCTTTTCGCGGGGGACACCCTGCTGATCCGCGATGGCGATGTACATGGCGTAGATGACGGGGGCGCTCGGGTTGATGGTGAAGCTGGTGCTCACCTCATCCAGGGGGATGCCGTCGAAGAGAATCTCGAAATCCCGGAGGGTGTCCACGGCCACGCCCTCGACGCCCACTTCCCCGTGGGCCAGGGGGTAATCGCTGTCGAGGCCCATGAGCGTGGGCATGTCGAACGCCGTAGAGAGCCCCGTCTGGCCCTCTTTGAGCAGATACTTAAATCGCTGGTTCGTCTCCTCCGCGGTGCCAAAGCCCGCGAACTGGCGCATCGTCCACAACCGCCCGCGGTACATCGTGGGGTAGACCCCCCGGGTGAAGGGGTACTCCCCGGGGTAGCCCAGATCTCGTTCGTAATCGAAATCCTCGACGTCCTCGGGGGTGTAGAGCCGCTGGATCTCCTCGTTGGAGACGGTGATGAAGCGCTCCTTGCGCTCGGGGTGTTTTTCGAGAAAGGGTTTCAGCGTCTCCTCTTCCCAACGCTCCTTTCCCGTCTGCGGTCGGGTTCGGGCGACGGACTTGGCCATGGGCATCCCTCCTCTGCCGGTGGGCTCATTATACGCGGCTATCCCACCGGTGCCAAGGTTGCGCTCATCCCGCACTTCTCTCTATGATTGGGTGTGGATCGGGTTCGATCGGTCAACGGCGTGCCGATCCGGCTCTCCCATGAGCGCTGGACGCACATCGTCGAGAACCCTAACGATCTCGCGGGCTACTACGATCAGGTGTTAGCAACCGTCGAGAAGCCGGATCTGGTCGTGCAAGGGTATGGAGGTGCGCTGATCGCGCTCAAGGGCGTGGCTAAGGGAAAGTACCTGTCTGTCGTCTACAAGGAGCTGGGCCCCAAGAAGGGCTTCATCGTGTCGGCGTATTTTACCCGTCGCCCGGACAAGAGAAGGAAGGTATGGCCCAGGTAGCGCTGGAGAAGTGGATTGAACAGCTCGTAGCTCAGGCGTCCGCGCTGGTGAATTGGCCTAAATACCCCGTATGGGTGGACTACGATGCCGAAGCGGACGTGCTCTACATCAGCTTTGAGCGCCCGCAGAACGCCACGGATAGCCGCATGCTGGATAACGGGGTCTTGCTGCGCTACCGCGGGCGGAAGCTGGTGGGGGTAACGATCTTAGACGCCTCCAAGCCCCGCGGGCCTTCTCCCACATCCGGTCCTTGACGGACCCCGGCTTCAAGGCTATAGTGAAACCGCAAGGGGGCCCATAGCTCAGCGGTTAGAGCAGCCGGCTCATAACCGGTTGGTCCCAGGTTCGAATCCTGGTGGGCCCACCCTTCTTTCACTATGGAGAAGCTTCTCATCTACTTCGACGGTGCCTCACAAGGCAACCCGGGGGATGCAGCCATCGGCGTGGTCATCACCGACGGCAAGGGAAACGTCATCGAGGAGATCTCCAAATATATTGGAAGGGCCACGAACAACGTGGCAGAATATCGGGCCCTCATCGAAGCCGCCCAAGCGGCCCTCGAGTACATGCCCCAGAAGGCGATCTTCCTCACGGACTCCCAGCTGGTGGCCAACCAGATCAACGGCATCTACCGGGTGCGGCAGCCCCATCTCGACCTCTTGAACCGGGAGGCCGAGGATTTATTGAAAAGGATCCCCCAGTGGCAGGTGCGCTACATCGAGCGGACGGCAAACTGGCAGGCCCACCGCCTGGCGCAGAAGGCCCTGCTCGACCGCGAGGCCGACGCCGCCTCGGGGCGCATGAAGCCCCGAAAGACCCTGCTGGAGCGCCTACTGAGCATCGCAGAGAAGCTCGACGAGGCCGACCAGCGCCGGCTTCTGCAGTACGCCCACCGCCTGGCCCAAGAGGCCCGCGAGCGCGAGGAAGACTGACTTGCCCTGATGTATCACTTGTGATACTCTTTCTCTCGAAGAGCGAAGTGCCGACGATCGTTGAAGAAGAGGGGTATCGCTTTGTAATCCGCACGCGGGAGAGTCCGGTAGAGCCGCCTCACGTGCACGTGATCGGCTCGGATGGATCGGAGTTCCGGATCAACTTACAAGATGGGAGCTTTCTCGATCCCATCCCCGGCGGTCGAGCCCGCAAGGTGAGACGGCTCTACCGCAAGCACCTCGAGGCGATTCGAGAGGCTTGGGAGCACTTTCACCCCACGCGCAGGTTAGGAGGGTGAGCTAGGATGACAGCGCAGATCGTGACCATCGAGCTTCCTCAGGCAACCCGCATGATGACCCGGGTCCAGGTGGACAAGGTGCACCGTCAGCTTCGAGTGAGGTTCGCCGACGGGCGCGTGGCCGTTGTCCCGGTCGAGGAGATTGAAAAGGCCGGTCGACCCGTCCGCCTCGATCTCGATCGGGTCGAACTTCCCGACCCCTATGTCATCCTGGTTGCCAACACGAAAGGGGGCATAGAGGAGATCCCGTGGGACTTCGTCCGACACTACTGCGACCACGAGTTCACCCAAGCAGCGCGGGAGAAGGATGAACTCTCCCGACGGGTACTGGGCAAGCGACTGCGCCGCCTCCGGGAGCAAGCCGGGCTGACCCAGGCCGAACTGGCCCGGCGGGCCGGAGTCGGACGGGTCACTGTGGTACGCATCGAGAAGGGCCGCATCTACGCCCGCACCGAAACCCTGCGCCGTCTCGCCCGGGCGCTGGGGACCTCCCTGGCCGACCTGCTTGCGCCCGATTCGGACGAAGCGGAACCATAGGCCGAGGTCCGCGCATTGAGCTCATCTTCTGCTTTTTGGGGCGCCGCCCCGATACAGCCAAGCGATCCCCCCGCTGAGCGCCTCATATCGCACGTCCGCAAGCCCCACCCGCTCCATCGCCCCCGCGATCTCCTGCGGGGTGGGGAACTCCTGGATGGTTCGACATAAATACTCATACGCGGGGCGGTCCCCCGTAAGCCAGCCGCCCACGCGGGGGACGATCGCGTTTAAGTAAAAGCGATACGGCGCGCGCACCCAGCGGTGTTGGGGCAGGGAGAACTCTAAGATGAGTAGCCGCCCCCCGGGTCGGAGGCGCTCGACCATCTCCCGCAGCCCCCGCTCCCGATCGGGGAGGTTGCGCAGCCCGAAGGCGATCGTCACGATGTCGAACGCCCCAGAAGCGAAGGGCATCCGGAGGGCATCTCCCTCGACCAAAGAGGCTTCGACCCGCAGGCGCCGCAGCTTCTCGCGACAGACGGCGAGCATCCCCCCCGAGAGGTCGAGCCCCCACAGCTTAAGCTCCGGCTCCCGGCGGTGGAACTCGATGAGAAGGTCCCCGGTGCCCGTGCCCACGTCGAGAACTCGCTCGCCGGGGCGGGGCGTGGCGAGCCGGACGAGCCGCCTTCGCCAAGTGCGGTCGAGCGTCCCGCTCAACACGCGATTGGCGAGGTCGTAGCGCCCCGCGATCCGGGAGAACATCCGCGGGATCTCGCCCGTGCCCATCCCCCTTAGCCCTTAGGGGTTTCGGCGCACGATCCCCGTGATCTCGACGTCCACTTCCTCGACGTCGAGGCCCGCCAGCTCCTTCACCCGGCGGCGGACGGTCTCGATCGCCTTCTCGGCCGCCCGGTGAATGGGCACCCCGTACTCCGCCACCAGCGAGAGCTTCACCTTGAGGCGCTTCTCCGCCTCGGGGTCCGGGAGCTCGTGAAGGCCCGTCGCGGCTTCTCGCTCCCCCTCGGACGGGGACCCCGGAGGGGGAGCGGGTGCCTCACCCTCGGGAGGGGAGACCCGCAGGATTTGGACGGCGCTGTGGTGGGAGCGCCCGATCGGACCCAGGATCCCCCCGGCCCCCTTGACGCGATCCGGGGGGTGTAGCCCCTCCGCCTCCATCTCCAGAAGCGCCCCGTAGACGATCATCTCCAGCGCCCGCTCCGAGATGAAGAGCTGGCCCAGCTCCCCCGTCACTTCCTCCACGTTCGCTCGCTTCGGCATCTTCCGCCTCCTTCTTCTCTTTCTCTCTCCTCGCTTCGGCTCCTACTTGATAGACGCAGTGAAGTTGAGTGCTCCCGGGTCTTACTTTGTGCGCTCGGCCAACTGCAGCGTGAACGCCCGCAGCCGCCCCGCCCTTTCCCCGAACGGTTTCAGGCTTTCCAGGGCCGACTCCGTCTGCTCCCGGACGAGCCTGCGGGCTTCCTCTTGGGAGAGGAAGCGCGATAAATCGGCCTTCCCGCCCTCGTCCCAGTCCAGGAGGTCGTCCACCAGCTGATACGCCCTCCCCAGGTGCTCGCCGAACTCCCGGAGCCTTTCGAGTTCGGGCTCGGTCATCCCGCCGAGCCGGGCGCCTGCCTCCAGAGACGCTCGGATGAGCGCGGCGGTCTTGCGGGCGTGCACCTCGGGCCACCCCTCGGCGCTTACGCCCTTAAGGTCAAGATGCTGGCCGCCCGTGAGGCCCCGCTCCCCCAGCGCGCGGGCGAAGAGCTGGAGCACCGGGAGCGTCCGCTCCGGGCCCGAGATCTCCGCCTGGTCGTGGGCGATCAGCTCGAAGCCCATCGGGATCAGGGTGTCGCCCACGAGGATGGCCGTCGCCTCCCCGAACCGCACGTGGACCGTGGGCCTCCCCCGGCGCTCGGCGTCGTCGTCCATGGCGGGGAGGTCGTCGTGCACCAGGGAGTACGCGTGGAAGCACTCCACGGCCGCCGCCGTGGGGAGGGCGCTCTTCGGGTTTGTGCCCGTCAGCTCGGCTCCTTCCAGGACCAACAGGGCCCGAACCCGCTTGCCCCCCTCCAAAGCGTACGCGACGGCCTCCTGCAGCTTTCCCACGAGGGGATCGCGTCGGCGGGCCAGAACGTCCCGCAAATAGCGGTCCACCCACGTCCGGCGCTCCGCCAGATCCTCCAAGAGGCCCATCTCC
>Ga0256830_1001941_pt1 | contig 14111 bp, 11 predicted proteins | sample 128326metaG_FD_190537 | JGI IMG/M metagenome (GOLD analysis project Ga0256830, IMG submission 190537) | Hydrothermal vent microbial communities from Lau Basin, Pacific Ocean - 128-326 | ecosystem: Environmental > Aquatic > Marine > Hydrothermal vents | place: Pacific Ocean: Lau Basin | collected... | reverse complement strand
GGCAGTGCTGAGGTACCGCCGTAACCCTCGCCATAGCCCAGGTCTGCCCCAAAAAACAGGCTGGTGCCTTTCGCCAGCGGGATATAATATTTCTGGCGGATGTTCAGCTTGTAATATTCAAGATCACCGCCAGGCACCGCAATATCAGCCGACAATAAACTGTAATAACCACTGTCCGGGAAAATGGCCCGGTTGCGGGTATCATGCGACCAGCTCACTGTTGTAGTAATAGAGTCATAGTTATCGCCATTCGCATCCACCCACTTCTGATATGACTTGGGCGCCGTTAATTCATTAATATCCAGGCGCGTATTCTCAAAGCCCAGACTCCAGGATGCACGATTGTATTCACTGATCGGGAAGCCGAAGTTCATACTGCCGCCATAGGTGTCTGTTGAGAAATTTACCAGATTCGCATTTCTGGCATTAGTTGAGCGCGAATACAAACTAAACCCGCGACTGATACCATCAACAGTGTAATAGGGGTTGGTATAATTTATACGGTATATCGTATTTACCCTGCTGTTATTAATTTCAGTACTGACCCGTTTCCCCGTGCCCAGAAAATTATTCAGCGTCACGCTCAGATTAAACAGCAAGCCCTGTGTATTGCCATAACCCAAACCCGCCGTGAAGTTTCCGGTAGAACCTTCGGTCACATCAAAGTTTAGATCAACCTGGTCTTTGGTGCCGGGTACTGCTGGTGTTTCCACATTCACTGAGTCAAAGAAACCCAGCTTCTGCAAACGAATTTTTGAGCGCTCCACCAAGGGCGATGATAACCAACCACCCTCCATTTGCCGGACTTCACGCCGCACCACACCATCGCGTGTTTTTGTATTGCCGGTAATATTGATCCGTCGCACATATACCCGGTGGCCAGGGTCCACAACAAAATTTAACGCGATGGTACGGTTTTTTTCATCAACATCCGGCACCGAGTTCACATTGGCAAAAGCATAACCATCTATTCCCAGGCGCTGACTAAGATTGTTACCCGATTCCGCAACAGCACGCCGGGAAAAAATATCACCCGCCTGCACGGTGAGCAATTGACGCAGTTCCTCTTTTGGCACCACCATATTGCCGCTTATCGTAACCTTACTGACGGTATACTGCTCACCTTCAGTGACATTAATACTGATGTAAACATCGCGCTTGTCCGGCGTAATGGAAACCTGTGTGGAATCAATGGAAAAATGCAGGTAACCGCGATCAAGATAATAAGAGCGTAGTTTTTCCAGGTCACCCAGCAATTCCTGTTTGGAATATTTCCCACTGCCGGAAATATCCGACCACATGGTTGGCGTAGAAAGTTCAAATTTGTCCAACAGCTTCATTTCATCAAACTTGTGTGAGCCGATAATATTGATCTGTTTTATTTTTGCGGCATCACCTTCATCAATATCAATGGTGATCTCAACACGATTGCGTTTCAGGTTTTTCAGCTGGGTTTCAATTTTTACACCGTATTTACCCAGGCTGAAATACTGTTGATGCAGCTCCTGTTCAATCTGATCCAGCAGTGAACGATTAAAAATACGTCCTTCCGTCAGGCCGATGGTTTTCAGTGCGGCATTAAGGTCTTCTGTATCCAGGTCTTCATTACCAAAAACTTCGATCTTGGCAATTGAGGGGCGCTCTTCAACATGAATAATCAGCACATCACCTTCACGCGCCAATTGAATGTCTTCAAAAAAACCGGTTTTGTATAAGGCCTGAATAACCGCGCTTGCCCCGGCATCGTCCAGCGTTTCTCCAACCTTGATGGGCAAATAGTTAAATGTGGTACCCAAAGAAATGCGTTGCAAACCCACAACCTGAATGTCTTGCACGACAAACCGTTCAAATGCCCACGCCGATCCGCTTAGTGCAGCGAACAGAATCACACTCACCAAACACTGCCATCTTTTATATAAAACAATGCTCAATTTTTTACCTCAGACTATCCGAAAACAACCATCAATCTGCAAACAGGCGCATGACATCGTTATACAACGCCAGACTCATCAACATAAACAAAAAGGCAATGCCGATATGTTGCAGCTTGAGTTGCACCGCATCCGACAGAGGTTTTCCCTTCACCATTTCCACCAGGTAATACATCAGGTGACCACCATCCAGTAGTGGTACGGGTAACAGATTAAGCACTCCCAGACTGATGCTGACCACCGCAAGAAAATATAAAAAAGCGGTAATACCGGCACTTGCGGTATAACCAGCATAGGTGGCGATTGTAATCGGACCACTGAGATTTTTGACTGACACCTCACCCACAATCATTTTTCCGATCATGCGCAGTGTTAATGCAGACAGCTGCCAGGTTTTTGCCATTGCAACGGTCACCCCTTCAAACAGGGAATATTCTTCGCGCGCCATAAGTTCCGGCGGCAGTGGCCCTGGCGGCGCCGGTGCTGCACCAATACGGCCAATGATCTCTGTGTCCGTTTCTTTACTGGCCGTTTTTACCGTGAGCGACTGCACAACACCATCGCGCTCAAATTCAACATCCAGCTCCGTATCAGGATGTGCGCGCACCACATCCACAAAGGCCATCCAGTCTGCCAGTATTTCACCGTTTACACGCAAAATATGGTCACCTGTTTTAAGCCCCGACAATGCGGCAGGTCCATCGGGCGACAGTGTTCCCAATGTCGCAGGCAGCTCTGGACGTACAGGTGAAATACCCAAATGCCTCAACAGGTTTTTTTGTCTGACTTCAGCAGGCACGCCATCCAGCGATAACTGTAAACGTTGTGCATTACCATCGGCGTCCTGTACACGCAACGCAATGTCATCATCATCCAGCGCCGCATCCAGCATATTGATGCGCACTACCGCCCAGGTGGGCGTTTGTGTACCGTTTACTTCGGTAATACGATCCCCCACATGAAAGCCCGCCACCGCAGCCGCGCTGTCCGGTTTCACTTCACCAATAATCGGCGCAACGCCCGGCACACCAATCAGGTACATCAGCCAGAAAGCCAGCACTGCAAAAATGAAATTGAAAACCGGCCCCGCCGCCACAATGGCGAAACGGCGCCATACTGACTGTCGGTTAAAGGCGCGGTGCGCTTCCTCCTCCGGCACCTCGCCTTCACGCTCGTCGAGCATCTTCACAAAACCACCCAATGGGAAGGCAGCGATAACATATTCTGTCTGGTCAGGCCCGTAGCGCCGCAACCATAATGGCTTGCCAAAGCCAATTGAAAAGCGCAGCACCTTCACACCCAGCTTGCGCGCTGTCCAATAATGACCAAACTCATGAAAGGCAATCAACAGGCCCAGGGTAACAATCAGCGCCAGCGTTGAAGTAATAAATGTGCTCATTTCAAATTACCTGACACTAATGCCCGTGCCATTTCACGTGCCGCGTAATCCGCAGCCAATATTGTTTCCAGGGTTTCGCCATTTTCAATTGTGGTTTGCTCCATGGTCCTGGAAATAATCCGGGGAATATCTGTAAAACTCATTTTTTTATCCAGAAAACTTTGTACGGCGACCTCATTGGCCGCATTCAAAATCGCAGGACCGGTGCCACCCGTTTCACCGGCGGTATAAGCCAGTTGCAAACATGGGAAACGCTCCGTATCCGGCTTTTCAAAATCCAGTTGCGCCACATCAAACAAATCCAGTGCGGCAACCCCCGATGCCATACGTTCCGGCCATGCCATGGCATGGGCAATGGGAGTGCGCATGTCTGGATTACCCAGCTGCGCCAAAACAGAACCGTCGTTATAACTCACCATGGAATGCACAATGCTTTGCGGATGAATCACTACCTGAATCTGTTCCGGCCGGGTGTTAAACAACCAGCATGCCTCAATGACTTCCAGCCCCTTGTTCATCATCGTGGCAGAATCCACAGAAATTTTTTGTCCCATACGCCAATTGGGATGTGCGCAGGCCTGCTCCGGGGTCACTGATTCCAGTCGGGTTTTGTCCATTGTACGAAATGGTCCTCCCGATGCCGTCAACAATATTTTCTGCACCCCCATTGCCTGTAACTCGCGCGGCGCTTGTGCGCAGGAATACCCGCCGGGCAGGCTTTGAAAAATGGCATTATGTTCGCTGTCGATGGGTAATAACTCAGCCGCGTTTTCCCGCACGGCATCCATTAATATTTTCCCCGACATCACCAACGCTTCCTTATTCGCCAGCAGAATACGTTTTCCGGCCTGCGCAGCAGCCATGGTCGGGCGCAGCCCGGCAGCACCGACAATGGCTGCCATTACCTGTTGGGCTTGTTTCAGTGCCGCCACCGTCTCCAGACCATCCACGCCGCTTAACACGGTGGTTTCCAGCCCTGCGGCACGCAGTCTTGGTTGCATCTGTTCTGCGGCATGCGTATCCGCCAACACAACATACTCCGGCGCGAAAGCGCGGCATTGCTCAAAAAGCCGGTCCACTTGTGTGTTCGCAGTCAATGCCACCACACGATAACGATCAGGATGCCGGGCGATAACATCCAGCGTACTGACGCCAATGGAGCCGGTCGCTCCCAGAATGGTGACACCTATCGGGCCCGTGGGAATAACGGCCATCATGTCACACTGGTTCCGGTTAACCCTGTCAACCAAAGCCCTGTCACAAAAACAGGCGCCGCTGCGGTGACGCTGTCGATACGATCCAGCACACCACCGTGTCCTGGCAGCAAGGCGCCACTGTCCTTGATTCCTGCGTGGCGTTTAAACATGCTTTCGGTGAGATCCCCTAATACGGAAAAAACAACCGTCACCAGCGACAAGACAATAAATACCAGCCACAGGTTCCCGGGCAGCCCCAAAACCAGGGCCGCCGCAATGGCATAAACGGTGCTGACCGCCACTGCACTGCCCACTCCCTCCCAGGTCTTCCCCGGACTCACCGCCGGGGCCAGCTTGCGCCTGCCCCAGGCGCGGCCACCAAAATAGGCGCCGGAATCAGCTACCCAGATAAGGCTCAGCAGATACATCACCAACAAGGGCCCCTGCTCACCACTGGCGTGCAACCCCACCACAGCCAGCCAGGTTGGCAACAACACCAGCAGGCCAATCAACGCCAGCACTGCGGGTGATGACCATCGGCGTAGCATACGCGGATAACTCAGCACCCATACCGTTGCCAGCAACCACCAAAACAAACTCAGTAGGGGCAACGCAAGCCAGTCGCTATTGGCGCCAGCCAAAAAAGCGTCTTGCTGAAAAAACCAGATACAGGCCAGACCAAGCGTCACCACCACAACATAGAGAAGGCGCTGCCAAAGCACTTTCAACTGCATAAAGCCCGTCCATTCCCAGGCGCCCTGCACAATAAACAGGGCAAGCACCAGGGCAAGATAAGGTGTTGGCAGGCGCAGAATACCCCATACCACCAAAGGCACCAGAATGGCGGCTGTAATCAGGCGCTGTTTCAGCATGTTTTTTCCAACGTTGCGTTGGCTTTGCTCTGTTCGACCTGTTGGCCGGTGCGGCCAAAACGGCGCTGCCGGGTGGCAAACGAAGCAATGGCATCATCCAACGCATCGCGGTTAAAATCCGGCCATAAAATATCGCTGAAATAAAATTCGGTATAGGCTAACTGCCATAACAAAAAATTGCTGATACGGCTTTCACCGCCGGTGCGAATAAACAAATCCGGTTCCGGCAAATCGGCCAGTGACATACCATCAGCCATGTGTTCCGGCGTAATGTCTTCCACACTCAACTCGCCTGCCTGCACCTGGGCCGCGAGATGTTTTGCTGCCTGGGTAATATCCCAGCGCCCCCCATAGTTGGCCGCCACGACAACGGTCAGCCCGGTATTTTCCTGTGTGAGTGTCTGCGCTTTGGCAATACGCTTTTGTAGCGCCTTGTTGAATCCCTTGATGTCACCAATGACCCGCAGGCGTACATTGTTTTTGTGCAGACGCTTCACCTCCCGTCCCAACGCCGTCATGAACAATTCCATGAGCAGGCTCACCTCCTGTTTTGGGCGGCGCCAGTTTTCACTGCTAAAGGCAAACAGGGTCAACACTTCAACCCCTTTTTTCGAGCAACCCTCCACTACACCACGCACCGCTTCCACACCGGCACGGTGACCCATAATACGAGGTTGATGACGTTTTTCCGCCCAGCGTCCATTGCCGTCCATAATAATGGCAACATGCCGGGGAATGTTTTGCTCCCCGTCAGAAAGAGTGGGGGAAGGTGTATCAGGGGAAGTATCGTTTGCCATCACAAACCTGCATCATGGATACGCTGTTGAGCGACAAATTGTATAAAAAGAGGATGGCGTGGCAACACAGTGGGCTCACTAATCAAATAAGGGTCAGTAACAAACAGGAGGAAAATTACAATTCCATCAAATCTTTTTCTTTTGCCTCCAGCAATACGTCCACTTCAGCGATTCGTTTGTCCGTTAATTTTTGAATGGCGGCTTCGGCCTGGCGTTCTTCATCTTCGGTGATGTCCTTTTCTTTTAACAGCTCCTTGAAATCACTGTTGGCATCACGACGAATATTGCGAATTGCCACTTTGGCATGCTCACCTTCGGCGCGCACTATTTTGGTCATGTCACGACGGCGTTCTTCTGTCAGTGCAGGCAGAGGCACACGAATCACGGTGCCCGACGTTGCCGGATTCAAACCCAGATCAGAAGTCATAATGGCTTTTTCCACAGCCTGTACCATATTTTTTTCCCAGGGGGTCACTGTCAACATGCGGGCATCGACAACATTTACCGTGGCCACCTGATTCAATGCTGTTTCTGTACCGTAATAATCCACAGTAACGTGATCCAGCAAGCTGGTATGCGCCCGTCCGGTGCGCAGTTTTCTCAATGCATTTTTCAGAGCTTCAATGCTTTTTCCCATGCGGATATCTGCATCCTGCTGAATTTCGTCAATCATTTGCTTTACCTGATTTAACCTGTGTCTGCCAAAGAAAGTGCACGGAGCAATTTATGCCGCTATTCCATACCCGTTTCTGAGTTCTATTTGACCAACGTACCTTCATCTGAGCCACGCATAATACTCATCAGCGCGCCCGGTTTATTCATGTTAAAAACACGCACCGGCATGGACTGGTCACGACACAGGGCGATTGCCGTGGCATCCATTACCGCCAGCCCTTTGGCCAGCACTTCGTCATAACCCAAAGCGCTGTACAGTGTGGCATCTTTGTCTTTCATGGGGTCGGCGGAATACACACCATCCACCTTGGTGGCCTTCAGCACCACGTCGGCGCCAATTTCGATACCCCGCAGGCTGGCAGCAGAATCCGTGGTAAAAAACGGACTACCGGTGCCTGCCGCAAAAACCACTACCCGGCCTTTTTCCAGATGTCGCACGGCGCGACGCTGAATATAAGGTTCACATACGGTATCAATGGGCAACGCAGACATCACCCGCACCTGCATGCCATGCCGTTCCAGCGCATCCTGCATAGAAAGTGCGTTGATTACCGTGGCCAGCATGCCCATGTAATCACCGGTGGTACGGTTCAGGCCACTGGCGGCGAGGCTTACGCCACGGAAAATATTCCCGCCGCCAATCACCAGGGCCACTTCGATACCCGCATTCACCAGCTCCGTAATCTCAACAGAGGTTCGGTCGATAACGGTAGGATCAATGCCAAACTCGGCGTCACCCATTAAAGCTTCACCACTCAGTTTAAGCAGGATTCGTTTGTAAACCGTCGTCGCCGTTTTGTCTGTCATTCGCTGGTCTGTACCTTAAATAAAATAATTGTTGATGGCGCAATGCGCTTTGTTTTTTGAAATAACAACGCTAACCAGGCGCTAAGCGCCCTGGGCCTGCGCCATCACCTCTTCAGCAAAGTTTTCGACTTTCTTCTCGATGCCTTCGCCCACTTCCAAACGGTCAAAGCCGACGACGGTCGCACCGGCGGCTTTCAATAGCTGCTCGACGGTTTGATCCGGGTTTTTCACAAAAGGCTGCCCTGTCAGGGTGATTTCCTTGAGGAATTTTTTGATGCGTCCACCCACCATTTTTTCAATAATTTCCGGTGGCTTGCCACTTTCAGCGGCCTGTGCAACAAAAATGGCTTTCTCTTTTTCGATCAGCTCAGGATCGACGTCCGCTTCAGATACGCAGGCAGGGTTACTTGCCGCCACATGCATGGCGATATCTTTGGCCAGCGCTTCATCGCCCCCCTGTAACTCTACCAGTACGCCAATACGGCCACCGTGCAAATAACAACCCAGCACACCGTCTGTGGTTTTGCACACGAAACGACGCACATTCATGTTTTCACCCACTTTGGCGATCAGGTTTTTGGTTGCATTCGCAACAGTCTCGCCATCGTCCATGGTCAATGCCAGCAAAGCATCAAGGTCAGCCGGCTTCTGATCCAGGGTGAGTTGCGCCACAGCCGTTGAAAAATTCTGAAAATCATCGCCCTTGGTGACAAAATCCGTTTCGCAGTTCACTTCTACCATTGCGGCACTTTTTCCATCAGCACTGGCCTTGAATACCACCAGACCTTCCGCCGCAACACGTCCGGCTTTTTTGTCCGCCTTGGCGGCACCACTTTTGCGCATCAGTTCGATGGCGGCGTCAATATCGCCGTCCACTTCCACCAATGCCTTTTTGCATTCCATCATTCCGGAGCCGGTACGCTCACGCAGTTCTTTTACTAACGCAGCAGTAATTGCCATTGTCGTCATTCCTCAAATATCGTTAATTCTGATGGCCCGCAAAGGCATGCATATACATCACGTACCAGGAGATCACGGGTGGATACCCGACCAGCAATCTCTTCGTTTCATTAGTGGTTCCTTCGGTCCTCAAAAAATAAGGACTCCGCTCCGGCAGAAATTATTCTGCGGCGGCGGCGGCGGGTACAGCAGCTTCAGGCGCCACCACCTCGGGAGCCGCCGCTGCTGCTTCAGCAGCAGTCACTTCCACAAAGCCGTCCTCGCCCCGGGTCTGCAAGGCAGCGGCCCGGCTTTCCACGATGGCATCGGCTACGCCGCGTACATACAGCTGGATGGCGCGCATGGCATCATCATTACCCGGAATCACATAATCAACGCCATCCGGATTGGTGTTGGTATCCACAATGCCGACCACTGGAATACCCAGCTTGCGCGCTTCGGATACGGCAATTTTTTCATGGCCCACATCCACAATCAGTACGGCATCGGGCAAACCGTTCATGTCCTTAATACCACCCAGGCTGCGTTCCAGCTTTTCCTGTTCGCGGGTCAGCATCAGGGCTTCTTTTTTGCTGAGTTTGGTAAAACTGCCATCGGCGGCCATGGCTTCCAGCTCTTTCAGGCGTTTGATGGAACGTTTGACAGTATTGAAGTTGGTGAGCATACCGCCCAACCAGCGGTGGTTCACATATGGCATACCGGCACGATCAGCGTGTTCCTTGATACTGTCACGGGCGGCGCGTTTGGTACCGACAAACAGTACCTTGCCTTTTCCGGCAGCCAGTTTGCCCAGAAAATTGGTGGCCTCTTTATACAAAGGCAGGGTTTTTTCCAGGTTAACGATATGAATTTTGTTACGTTCACCAAAGATGTACGGAGCCATCTTGGGATTCCAGAAACGGGTTTGGTGACCGAAATGAACTCCGGCCTCCAGCATTTGACGCATGGTCACTTGAGACATGTGCTACTCCTGATTGTATGGGTTAAACCTCCACGCATCCCATGTACCAACCCTGGCCGAAAACCCCCGGTCCGGGCACCCTGGTACACGTGCCGATACGTGTGCGGATTAAGAGAAACGGGCAGCGCCCAAAGGCATCTTCCCCCGATTTCTCCGGTGATTGCTCTCTCATTGCTAAAACAGCGCGGGCTTTATACCATATGCGACCTTTTTCAACAATCAGATAGAACGATTTCGGTCAAAAGACACCTCTAATTCACTGCGCCTGACTTCACGGCTGGCGCACAACAGGAAAGCATTATGGGCATTACCCTGAAAACCCCTGACGATATCGAAAAAATGCGCATAGCCGGTCGATTGGCTGCGGAACAGCTGCGCATGATTGCCCCGTACGTTCAACCCGGCATCACCACCAATGAGCTGAACCAGATCTGCCACGACTACACCATCAACGAGCAGCAGGCCATCCCTGCCCCGCTCAACTACCACGGTTTCCCCAAATCCATCTGTACCTCGGTAAACAACCAGATCTGCCACGGCATCCCCAGCGCCAAAAAGCTCAAGAATGGTGACATTGTCAACATCGACATCACCATTATCAAAGACGGTTACCATGGCGACACCAGCAAAATGTTCGTCGTCGGCAAACCCTCCATACTCGCCGAACGCCTGTGCCGTGTCAGCCACGAATGCATGAAACTGGGCGTGGAAATGATCAAACCCGGCATCCATCTGGGCGACATCGGCCACAGCATCCAAAAACACGCCGAAGCCAACCACTTTTCCGTGGTACGCGAATACTGCGGCCACGGCATTGGCAAAGTCTTTCACGAGGAGCCACAAGTGCTGCACTACGGAGAAGCAGGCACCGGCATTATCCTGGAGCCCGGCATGACCTTCACCATCGAGCCCATGATCAACGCTGGCAAACGCCACGTAAGACTGATGCCGGACAAGTGGACCGTGGTCACCAAAGACCGCAGCCTCTCCGCCCAATGGGAACATACACTGCTGGTGACCGAAGACGGCTACGAAGTGCTGACGCAATTACCGGGTGATGAAATTTAGGACCGTGCATGGACATATACCCGGAATTAACATGAACTCAAACAACAACACTGCCTGCACCGATGTCTGCAACTGGCAGGAATTTGATGCCGCCGTGGCGCAAACCGACACACCACTCAGTGTCTTCCGCGCCCAGCTCAAATCCTCCAATGCCGCGCTCAAAGAACAATTTGAAAATGACGTGCCAGTGCAGGAATTGGTGGCGCAACGGGCAGACCTCATCGACAAACTGCTCTCGCGCATCTGGCAACAGTGCATCGGCAACCATGAAAACATCGCCCTTGTCGCCGTGGGCGGCTACGGCCGTGGCGAACTGCATCCCGCCTCTGATATTGACCTGCTGATACTCACCACTAACAACAAAGCCATCCAACAACACGCGGAAAATATCGAACGGTTTTTATTATTTCTCTGGGATCTCGGCCTGGAAGTGGGCCACAGCACCCGCACCGTGCAAGACTGCATCACACAGGCCACCGCTGACATCACCGTCGCCACCAATCTCATGGAAGCCCGCCTGCTGGCCGGACCAAAGCCATTATTCCTGCAAATGAAAAAAACCACCGGTCCGGACAACATATGGCCCGGCCTGGAATTTTTTCGCGCCAAACGTGACGAGCAAATCGCCCGCCACCACCGCTTTCACGACACGGCCTACAACCTGGAACCCAACATCAAGGAAAACCCCGGCGGCCTGCGCGACCTGCAAGTCATCGGCTGGGTGGCCAAACGCCACTTTGGCGCAAATACGCTGCACGACCTCGTCGCCCATGGCTTTTTGACCGAAGACGAATTCCAAAGCCTCAACAACGCACAAAATTTTCTCTGGCGTATTCGCTTTGCCCTGCACACACTCACCCGACGACGCGAAGACCGCCTGCTGTTTGACCACCAACGCACCCTGGCCACACAGTTCGGTTACCAAGACCAGCAAAACCGGCTCGCCGTCGAACAGTTCATGAAAATGTACTATCGCACCGTACTCAAACTCTCCCGGCTCAATGAAATGCTGCTCGACCTGTTTGAAGAAAGCATTATTTTTGAAAATAACGGCAAAAATGAAAGCGAAGCGCCCATACGCATCAATGACCGCTTCCAGGCGCGCCACGGCAAACTGGAAGTCACACACGAAGCCGTATTCGCCCAACAACCCTCTGCACTGCTGGAACTGTTTGTACTCATGGCGCGCGACCCCAAATTGCGCGGTGTCCGCGCAGGCACCATACGCCTGGTACACCAACACCACTATCTGATTAATGAAGATTTTCGCAACGACCCACACTGCCACAGTTTATTCATCGAACTGTTTCGACAAGGTGTCGGCCTCACTCACGAACTGCGCCGCATGAACCGATACGGCGTACTGGCCGCCTATCTTCCGGTTTACGGCAACATCGTCGGACAAATGCAACACGACCTGTTCCACGTTTACACTGTCGATGAACACACCATGTTTGTCGTACGCAATTTACGCCGTCTTACCGTCGAAGAATTTGCCCATGAATTCCCATTAAGCACCCAAATTATAAACCGTATCGACAAACAGGAAATCCTCACCCTCAGCGCCTTCTTCCACGACATCGGCAAAGGCCGCGGAGGCGACCACTCCCTGTTAGGCGCAATAGATGCCGCCATTTTCTGTCGCAAACACAACATCAACGAACACGACACACAAATGATCAAATGGCTGGTGGAAAACCACCTGCTCATGTCCGTCACCGCTCAACGCAAAGACATCAGTGACCCCGACGTCATTGCCGAATTCGCACAACAAATCGGCAATCAAAAACGCCTCGACCACCTTTACCTGCTCACCGTAGCCGACATCCGGGCCACTAGCCCCAGTCTGTGGAACTCCTGGAAAGACGCCCTGCTGGCAGAGCTGTACCATGCCACCTCACGCGCACTGCGCCACGGCCTGGATACCCCCGTTGACCATCAAGGACTGGCCGCAGATACACAGACACAAGCACTCGCCCTGCTGGACTCTCAGCCCAAAACGGCCGCACTGAGCAAGACAGCCATCACCCAGCAATGGCAACTGTTGGGACAAGACTATTTTCTGCGCCACTCCGCCGATGAAGTCGCCTGGCACACACAAGCCATTGTTGAACATGGTCACAACGATGCACCATTGATTCTCATTCGCGGTGAAACCCACCGCGGCGGGAGTGAGATTTTTGTATACACACGGGACAAAGACTATATATTCGCCACCATTACCGCCACGCTCGAAACCCTCGGCCTGAATATCATCGACGCCCGCGTCATAACCTCAAATAACGGTTTTACGCTGGACACCTTTTTGGTGCTTGACCGCAATGCAAAACAAATTACCGACATCCACCAGCAAAATGAAATCTGCACACAACTCAACAACAACCTGCATCACCCCGACGATATATCACACGCCAACGTTGCCCTTACCCGCCAACAAAAACACTTCCCCATTACCACAAAAATTCATTTCCGTGATGACGAAAAAAACCAACGCACCCAAATGGAGGTAGTTACCAGCGACCGCCCCGGCCTGCTCGCCCGTATTGCCAGCGGCCTGTTGAACTGCAACGTGTTACTGCAAAATGCCAAAATCGCCACCTTTGGTGAACGCGCCGAAGATATTTTTCTCGTCACCAACGCCCAGCAAAAGCCGCTGCAAGACAAAGACAAAAACTGCCTGCGTGAAACCATCACCCGATTACTGGATAAATAATTGTACTCTCGTTCCCGCGCCTCAACGTGGAAATGAGAACGAAAAGCCCAGCCCGTCGATTAAACAAACCGCTACAGAAAAATAACAGTACAACTTTGCCCACCTTTAAAAGATAATAAAGACCATGAACCTCTACGCCATCATCCTCGCAAGCGTCGCCCTTGGCGGCATCGGCATCAGCATCTGGGGCTGGCTGGTAGTGCAAAAATCACGCAAAATCAAGCAATGGCCCCGCACCACCGGCATCATCGAAACCTCCAACCCCACCTCGGCAATCAATGACCTGCTGCCGGAAATTGTTTTCAGTTATGAAATTAATGGCCAAAAATACCAAAAACAGTTTGAATTCCCCGAAGGCACCCACCCCCTGCCAGAATTTGCCAAAGCCTACAACGACAAATACCCCGTTGGAAAAAAAGTGGACGTATTTTACGATCCTGAACAACATGAAACAGCTACCCTTGAGCCCGGTGCGCAAGGTGATTGGATGATACTCGCCATGGGTATCGCCATGGTGATTGGCGGCGTATTGAGCCTGATTCTGGTCTGAAATATTTCGCCGGCCAAACAGCCTCAGCCCGCTTGGCTGGAAAGGCCGCATTTTCCCAGCCGTTTATACAGCAAGCGTTTAATATCATCGGTGGGTGCTGATTTTATCGCCTGTTCAGCAATATCCCGTGCCAAATCAACGTCTATATTGAGCCAGAAAAATAAACGCCGTTGACATACTAA
>Ga0256830_1001940_pt1 | contig 14113 bp, 15 predicted proteins | sample 128326metaG_FD_190537 | JGI IMG/M metagenome (GOLD analysis project Ga0256830, IMG submission 190537) | Hydrothermal vent microbial communities from Lau Basin, Pacific Ocean - 128-326 | ecosystem: Environmental > Aquatic > Marine > Hydrothermal vents | place: Pacific Ocean: Lau Basin | collected... | reverse complement strand
GCATGGGATGTAGGGCCGTCATAACAACCTCCACGGATGTTCAGCGTAAGACGTGCGTTGAGTACCTGGCCAGGGACCTGGGCCTCGTCCTCGAGGCTGACAGGGAGGGCCTGAAAGAGCTTAACGCGGCCATAGCCAACGACGGAGTCGTCGAGGTATACTCGGAGATAGACCTGGCCAGGGACCTGCCGAAGGAATTCGTGCTAAAGCCCTGGGACGCCCTGGAGAAAAGCAGAGAGCCCAAGGCTGTCATAACCAACAGGATAATCGAAGCCAGGGGTCCGACGGTGTATATGAGGCCCAGAAACCTCGTCCTGGGGGTCGGGGCGCGGCGGGGTAAGAAAGCAGAAGAGCTTCTGGGGGCCATAAGAAAAGTCCTAGAGGAGGAGAGGCTCAGCATAAAAAGCGTCAAGGCCATAGCCACCATAGACGTGAGGGCCGAGGAAAAAGGTTTCAAAGACGCCGCCAGCCTGCTAGGCGTCCCCCTGATCGCCATCAGCCCTGAGGAGATAAGGCGAGTGGAGAAAGACTACCCCTCCTCGGAGTTCGTTAAGGAGAAGATAGGGGTTGGGGCGGTGTGCGAGCCCTGCGCCGTTCTCGCCGGAGACAATGCCCACATCATCATCGGGAAAAAAAAGATGAGGGGGGTAACCGTAGCGGTGGCGTCCGAGGAGAAAAGAGGCGGAAGGGTTTTCATAGTAGGCCTCGGGCCAGGGGGCAGGGAGCACTTAACCCCTCGGGCAAAGGAGGCCCTGAGGGGAGCGGACATGGTGGTGGGGTATAAGGGCTATCTCAAATACGTCGAGGATTACCTGAAGGGTAAAAAAGTGGTTTCCAGGGGCATGGGAGGGGAGGTTGAGAGGGCGAAGATCGCCTTGGAGTCCGCCGCCCGTGGAAAAGACGTGGCCGTGGTGAGCAGCGGGGACCCGGGGATCTACGCAATGGCTAGCGTGGTCCTGGAGTGCGCCAGTAAGGCGGGGATGAATCCAGAGGTAGAGGTCATTCCAGGGGTGACGGCCGCGAGCGCCGCCGCCGCCAGGCTTGGCGCCCCCCTGGGCCATGATTTCGCGGTCATAAGTCTAAGCGACCTCCTCACCCCATGGGGGGTTATAGAGAGACGGCTGAAGGCAGCCGCCGAGGGAGACTTCTGCATCGTTTTATACAATCCCCGGAGCAGGGGGAGAAAAGAGCATCTCAGGCGGGCCCTCGATATCCTCAGGAAATACGTAAAGCCTGAAACCCCCGTGGGGGTGGTGAAAAACGCCATGCGCGACGGGGAGAAGATAGTGGTCACGACCCTTGAGAAACTGCCGGTGGAGGAGGTGGACATGCTCTCCGTGGTCATCATAGGCAACTCGGAGAGCTTCATCTATCGTCCATGGATAATAACCCCCAGGGGGTACAGAGGGATATAGATGCCTCGGATATGGGTTCTCGCAGGCACCACAGAGGGCAGAGAAATAATCCCCCTCCTCAAGGATAGGGGATACGAGGTGGTGGCGACGGCCGCCACAGAATACGGTGAGAGCCTTGTACGGAAAGCAGGAGCCGACATCGCTCTGCGGGGAAGGCTCGGCCTTGAGGAAATGACGGCCCTGATCAGGGAGAGAGAGGTCACCCACGTGGTGGACGCCACCCATCCCTTCGCCAAAGAGGCCAGCAGCAACGCCATCGAGGCATGCAGGCAGACGGGGACACGTTATCTGAGGCTTGAGAGAGAGGAGGTCAGGATAGACAGCCCTCTCGTGCATAGGTGCCGGAGCTTCGAAGAAGCGGCTGAGAAGGCTGCAGAACTCGGGAAGACGGTGTTCTGCGCCTTGGGGAGCAGCAACCTCGAGGTCTTTGTAAAGGCCATGGATAACAGGGGAAGGATCGTCGCCAGGATCCTGCCGACCGTTGAGGCCGTGAAGAAGTGCCGCTCCCTCGGCCTGGAGCCAGGGGAAATAATCGCTATTCAGGGAGGAGGAAGCCTGGAGCTGAACAAGGCCCTCCTCAGGGACACTAGGGCAGAGGTCCTCGTGACGAAGGAGAGCGGGGCCGCGGGGGGCGAGGAAGCCAAGATTAAGGCCGCCCTCTCCATGGGGCTGCCCGTGGTGCTGATAACGAGGCCCAGGATCAACTATACCGCGGTTGTACGGGACTATGACGACGTGCTGCGATGGCTGGAGGAAAACAGATGAGTCAAGTTGAGAAGGCTGTTCATGGAGGGGATGTGTGGGCGCATTTCCCAGTCATCGACTTCAGCTCGAATGTTAACCCCCTGGGCCCCCCTGAGGGGGTTATCAAGGCTGTTAGAGAGAATCTCTGGAGGATTGCCTATTACCCCGATGACCGCAGCTCCGAGCTGAGAAAGGCGGTATCAGAATACGGCGTAGGGAGGGATAACCTGGTCCTGGGCAACGGCTCCACGGAGATAATAAAGACTTTCATCGAGGCCTTCATCGGCAGGGGCGACAGGGTCGTGATACCCTCCCCCACCTACTCGGAGTACAGGTATCAGGCCCTGGTTAAAGGAGCGGAGGTGGAGCTGCTGAGCTTCGGAGGAGACTTATCCTTCAGCCCCGACGCCATAGCCGAGGCCCTGGAGACCCGGCCCAGGGCGCTGTTTCTATGCGACCCCAATAATCCGACGGGACGGAGCCTGGGGAGAAAGGTGATCAGGGCACTCGTTGAAACCGCCTGGGAGATGGATGTACTGGTTTTCCTGGACGAGGCCTACGTGGAATTCAGCGGCAGGCCCTCCCTGGAGAAGCCCTGGGAATACGAGAACCTCCTGGTGTCCCGTTCTCTGACCAAGCTCTACACCCTTCCAGGACTGAGGCTGGGATACGGCATAGCAGGGGAGAGGATAGCAGGCCCCATGGAGCGCCTCAGGATGCCCTGGAATGTTAATGTCCTGGCCCAGGTGGCGGGGACGGAGGCCCTCAGGGACAGGGGATTCGTTGACAGGACCCGCAGGTTCATCGAGTCTGAGAGAGAGTTCCTCATAGAGGGGATAAGAGCCGCGGGCTTCGAGCCTCTGCCCACTGAGACAAATTTTTTCCTGATCAACCTGGGGGGAGAGATATCCTCACCGGAGCTGAAGAGGCGGCTCCTGAAGAAAGGCATTCTCGTTAGGGACTGCAGCTCCTTCGAGGGCCTGGGGGAGGACTACATAAGGGTTGCCGTGAAGCTTCGGGATGAGAACCAGCGCCTGATCGATGAGCTGAGACAGCTGAGGGGGGAGCTGCGTGGCTGACTGCAAATACTACCCGTGCCACTTCCCGGGGCAAGACTGCCTATGGTGCTACTGCCCCTTCTACCCGTGCCTCGACTCCTCAACCGGGGGGAAATATAAGGACAGGAAAGAAAAGGGCAGGGTGTGGAGCTGCATAGACTGCCACTGGATCCATGACGAAAAAGTCGCGGGGGTCGTCAAGGCCGCGATAGATGGTAAAAACCTCAGCAGAGAGGAATTATTGAAGCTGAGGAAGGAGCTTGTGAGGAATGAGGAAGGCTAAGGGGATAATGATTCAGGGCACCTCTTCCAACGCAGGGAAGAGCTTCCTGGTTGCGGTGCTGTGCACCATCCTCAAGGAGGAGGGATACAGGGTAGCCCCATTCAAATCCCAGAACACTTCCCTCAACTCCTTCGTCACCCCTGACGGCCATGAGGTCGCCCGGGCCCAGGCTCTTCAGGCCCTTGCGGCGGGAGTCGAGCCCAGGGTTGAGATGAACCCTATCCTCGTTAAGCCCATGGGGGAATGCAGGTCCCAGGTCATTATAAACGGCAGACCCTTCGAGGACATGGACGCGGGGGAGTACTACAGGTCCTTCGCTATAGACAGGGGCCTCAGGGTCATTAAAGAGGCATATGATAAGCTTGCGGAGGACTTCGAGGCGATAGTCATAGAGGGGGCTGGGAGCCCGGCGGAGATAAATCTATACGACCGAGACATAGCCAACATGAAGGTGGCGGAGATCGCAGAGGCCCCGGTGCTATTGGTGGCGGACATAGACAGGGGCGGGGTTTTCGCCAGCATATACGGAACCCTGGAGCTGCTTAAAGAGGAACACAGAGACCTTGTAAAAGGCGTGATCATTAACAAGTTCAGGGGGAGCATGGACATCCTTGAGCCCGGAATAAGCAGGATAGAGGAGCTCACGGCGAAACCCGTTCTAGGGGTGCTGCCGTACATCCAGGAGCTGAAGCTGCCCCTGGAGGACTCTGTCTCCCTAACGAGCGTGGCAGGGGAAGGGGTCCTGGACGTGGCGGTTCTGCGCTTCCCCAGGATCTCTAACTTCACAGACTTTGATCCCCTGGTGTACGAGGGCGCCAGGGTCAGGTTCGTTGACGAACCAGGGAAGCTTGGCAGACCCGATGTCCTAATACTCCCCGGGACCAAGAACACCTTCAAGGACCTGGAGTGGCTCAGGAGGAAGGGATTCGAGGAGAAAATAAGGCGCCTAGCCAGAGAGGCGAGGGTGATAGGTCTCTGCGGCGGCTTCCAGATGCTGGGTAAAAGGATATCTGACGAGAAAGGCGTGGAGCTCGACTCCCCGGGGGAGATGAGGGGTCTTGGCCTCCTGGACGTGGAGACAATATTTAAGGAATACTCCAAGACCACTGTGAGAGTTGAGGGGAACATTATATCCTCGAGGGGGATATTCAGGGGCATTAAGGGAGGGAAAGTAAGGGGATACGAGATCCATATGGGAAAAACAAGCCTCGGCGAGGAGGCTGAGCCCATTATCGACCTGAATGGACGCCCAGAGGGGGCCACTGATAGGGAGGGCAGAGTCTTCGGAACATACCTCCACGGAATCTTCGATTTACCTCCTCTGAGAAAAGCTCTCTTCAATGGGGGATCGTCTTTCTATGAGCCCTCAGAGGTATGGTACGGGAGCCTTAAGAAGGCGGCTCGGGTTGTCAGAAAACACGTAGACATAGACAAGGTCATGGATATTATGGGGCTTAGGAAATGACGGCGGAGGCTGTTGCTGTGCTGATAGGGGCCCTCATTCTCGACAGGGCCATGGGTGAGCCGTCCAATACTTATCACCCAGTGGCCTATCTGGGCAGGGTAATAGCAGCCCTCTTGTCTAGGCTCGGAGACCATAGGCTGAGCGGCGTCCTGCTCTATGTCTCGACCGCATTGCCCTTCGCATTGGGAGCATATCTCCTCGCATCCCTCCAGGGAGTGGCAGGCCTAGTCCTCGCGGCGTTCATTTTAAAGCTTCAGTTCAGCTGGAGAGGCCTCGAGGAGCACGCCAGACCCGTCGCCGACCACCTATTACAGGGCGAGGTGGATGAGGCGAGGAAGGCGGTATCATCCATAGTGGGGAGAGACACGTCCTCCCTGGAGGAGAGGCACATCGCCTCTGCAGCCGTGGAATCTGTGGGGGACAGCACGGTGGACGGGATAATAGCGCCCCTCTTCTACTTTGTTGTGCTCAGCCTGGCCTTCGGCGTCCCTGAGGGCGTCGCGGGGGCAGCCTTATACAGAGCCACAAACACCCTTGACTCCATGGTGGGGTACAGAAAAAAGGGCCTGCTTGACATCGGGTTTTTCTCGGCGAAGATGGACGACCTACTGAGCTATGTGCCCGCGAGGATATCCGGAGGCCTGCTGATACTCTCCGCCCTGTTCCTGGGGGAGGCATGGAGAAACTCTGTAGGGATATATCTCAGGGACAGATGCAAAACCCCGAGCCCCAATGCCGGGCACCCTATCTCGGCGGTGGCCGGGGCCCTGGGGGTCCAGCTGGAGAAAATCGGCGTGTACAGGATAGGGGAGCGCCATGAGGACCTGGGGGCCAGACATATTCTCCGCGCCCTGAGCATGGTTAATCTCTCCGTAGCCTTCTTCGTTATCATCACCCTGGTGGCCATGATATGGATGTGATTAAGAGACTTAGATGCATCCTCGGTTTCCTCACAGTCCTGCCCGTGGGGGGATACTGCAGCCTGAGGGAAGCAGCCTCAGGGGCATGGCTTTTCCCCTTGGTGGGGGCTGTTATCGGGGCCCTGGCGGGTTCTCTGGGCTATTTTCTACAGGCCTTCCTGCCGTGGAGCGTCTCAGCGGCCATGGCTTTCTTCTTCCTCCTGTTCCTAACGGGTTTCCATCATCTAGACGGCCTCCTGGATCTGGGAGACGCCGCCATGATAAGGGGCGGTCAAAGGCAGAGGCAGAGGGTTATGCACTCACCGGGGATAGGGACAGGAGCCTTCGGGGTGGGATTGTTCACCATCCTCGTCACATATCTGGCCCTATCCAGCGCTGAGAACATCGTATCAGCCCTGGTAATGGCGGAGGCGTCTGCAAAACTCTCTATGTTGCTCGTGGCGTCCATGGCTCCTCCAGCTTGGAGCGGCATGGGGGAAGAGTTCATCACCACCCTCAGAAGGAGCAGGGGAGCAGTGTTTCTGGGGGTTATGCTCTACCTCGTCATCGTCGCCCCCCTGGCGGGGATAAAATCAGTACCCTTGCTTCTGGTGATCCTGGTTTTTTCCTACTCGATGGCCAGGTTCTCACAGAGGCTTATCGGGGGAGTGTCTGGGGATGTTCTGGGAGCGGCGAATGAGCTAACCAGGATGCTGGCCTTGGTGGTATTGATATGAAGCTTCCGGCTCTGGTAATGGCAGGCGGCAAAGGGGAGAGATTCGGCGAAGGGGAGAAGCCCATGGCCCTGTACAGGGGGCGTCCTCTGGTGAGGCATGTTATCGCCTCCCTGGAGCAAGCCGAGAAGATAGGGGAGATCATCGTCGTGACAAGTCCCTTGACCAGGAAGACAGAGGAATACCTGAGGAAAAAGGAGTGGAGGATCCTGCGGGCCCCTGGCCGCGGATACGTGGAGGACATGATATACGCTCTCAAGAACCTGGGGCTCGGCCCCACCTTGACCATGGCGGCGGACCTGCCCCTGATAAGGCCGGGGGACGTGGACGCCGTGGTGGGGGAATACTCGGGGCAGAGAGAGCCCGCTTTAGCGGTTATGGTGCCCAAGACTCTCTTACTGGACATGGGCCTCACCCCGACTATTGTATACGGAGACCTCGTGCCGGCAGGGATTAACATCGTGGACGGCGGAGACCTCCACGGTCCCCAGAGAACCGTTGTGATGAACAACCCCCGCCTAGCCGTCAACGTGAACACCAGAAAAGACCTACAATGGCTCCACAGGAAAGCATTTAAATAAAGAGGTAGGATTTTTATGATATGCCCATCAGCAGCGAGTTGCTGGAAATCCTGGCATGTCCGATGTGTAAAGAGGATGTGGAGCTGAAGGATGAGGAGGACTTTCTCCTCTGTAAAAAATGCGATATCCGCTACTACGCCGAGAGATTCCCAGACAGGACCTCATGCCCGAAGTGCGGATCAGATCTCGAGAAGATCAAGGGGGAAGTGTTGGTCTGCGTTTCCTGTGAACGCTGGTATCCAATCATCGACGACATTCCTCACATGCTCCCTGACGACCTGCGGGACGACCTCAAGTAGTTAATGTGCAATCAGCGGCTCATGAATTAGCTTATATTTTTCTGCTTACTCAGGGGATAGTTAGCCATGGCTAAGGTTCCGAGGTGCATGTCCACCCAGCATCCTGACAACGTTGCCACCCCCTTCTTCGCCGGGGAAGGGGTCTTGGCTGGTGAGGACGAAATAAAGGAGGCGTACTATGTTTTCTCTGCCCTGGGCTGTGAGGAGCAGATGTGGGACTGCGAGGGCAAAGAGGTTGACGCCTTCGTCGTTAAAAAGCTTCTCACCAAATATGAGTACTACTTCAGGGAGCACGTGCTGGGGGAGGAAGTCTTCGTTACCCTGCGGGTCCCTAACCCGGAGGTGGAAAAAGCAGAGGCGAAGATCCTCCTAGAGACCCTGGAGAGCATTCCCCGCAGCTTCGACGCGGCTAAGCTGTTCTACGGGAGAGACGTATGCCCCATCTTCGAGGTGATCCTCCCCATGACCTCATCCCACGAGGCATTGAACAGGGTGTACTCCTTCTACAGGGACTTCGTGGCTGGAAAGCAGTACGAGAAGATATCCCCCGGGGACATAACAATTGCGGACTGGATAGGGGAGTTCAGGCCCGAGGAGATAAACGTGATCCCCCTCCTTGAGGACAAGAACAGCATCCTGGGGGCGGCCGAGATAATCACGAACTACCTCAGGGATAAGGACCTGGAGTATCAGAGGATATTCCTGGCAAGAAGCGACCCTGCCCTGAACTACGGCATGGTGAGCGCGGTCCTGCTTAACAAGATCGCCCTCCAGAGACTTGAGAAGGCGCAGGAAGACGTGGGGGTGGAGCTGTATCCAATCATAGGCGTCGGCTCAGCGCCCTTCAGAGGCAACTTCTACCCGGCGGGGGTTGAGGCCTGCCTCAGGGGATATCCCAGCGTGCAGACCTTCACCCTTCAATCCGCCTTCAAATACGATTACCCCCAGGACGAGGTCCTTGAGGCGGTGGATAGGATTAAGAAAGCGAGGAGGAGCAGGGCATTGGCCATTGAGGAGGACAGGGCCCTGGACATCATTGAGCGGTTCTCAGCGGAGTACTCCAGAGAGGTCGCCCTCCTGGCACCATTGGTGGACAGGCTCTCCAGGCAGATCCCCCGGCGAAGGGCGAGGAAGCTTCACATAGGACTCTTCGGCTATCCCCGGAGACACAGGGGAATAAAGCTGCCCAGGGCGATAACCTTCTGCGCGGCCCTGTACTCTGTGGGCATCCCCCCGGAGGTCCTCGGGGTGAGCTCACTGAAAGAGAGGGACCTGGACTTTCTATCAGACACGTACAGGGGATTCAGGGAGGATATGAGGGATGCTCTGAGGTACTTCAGCGAGGACGGGCTCAGGCTTATCCCGGAGAATCTCGCGGAAAAGATCAGGGCCGTCGTTGAGAGATTCGGGGGAGAGGTGGACAGGGCCCATGGGGAGGCGGTCAAGGAGGTTATCTCCGCCCTGGGCAGAGGGGACATCCCCATGCTGGAGGAGAAAATCCTTCACGCCGCCTGGATAAGACGTTTCCTGGGCTAGGCTAGGGGGCGAGGAGGCTTCTCATGAACTCCTCCCCCTTCAGCAGGCCGTAGAGCCCTTTCCTCGCCGAGGCCTCGTCGAAACGTTGGGTGTCGTCTTTTTTCCCGCCCATTATGACGAAGGGAACGGCATCCTTAACGTGGGTCCGCACCGATATGGGCGTGGCGTGGTCGGGCAGCAGACCTATGGCCACGCCGTCGTCCAGCCCCGGCAGCCCGTCGAGGATTTCCCCCACCAGTCTGCGGTCAAAATCCTCAAGGGCCTTTATCTTCATCTCCACGTCTCCGGCGTGAGAGGCCTCGTCGATGGCCTCGACATGGACGTATACATAGTCCTTGTCCCTCAACGCGTCCAGGGCGGCCCGTGCCTTGCCCTCATAGTTGGTGTCGTAGTAACCCGTGGCGCCCTCGACCTCAAGGATCTCCATCCCGGTGTATCGTCCCAGCCCCTTAATAACGTCCACGGCGGAGACAACAGCCCCCCTTATGCCGTACTTCTCCTGCAGGGGCTCCATTTTAGGCCTTGTTCCCTGGCCCCATAGCCACAGCATGTTTCCAGGGTTTTTCCCCTCCTTTATCCTTCTAAGGTTGACGGGATGATTTGATAATACCTCCCGGGACCTGAGCATCATCTCGTTGAGCTTGGCCGCCAAGGGACTGTTCTCCGGCTTTAGGAGATGCTTGGTTATCTCCCCGTCGAGGGCGTCGTGGGGAGGTGTGGAGACGAGCTGGTTGGAGCTGTCCCGCAGTATGAAAACATGCCTATAGCTGATCCCGGGATAGAACTCCCCCACATCCGAGAAGGCTTCAGCGGCGGCTCTGAGGAGCTCCTCAGCCTCTGAGCTGCTTATATGCCCGGCGGAGTAGTCCTTTATCCGCCCGTTCTCCTCCGTTATTATGTTGCACCGGAAAACCAGGTCGTTTTCCCCCACGTCCACCCCCATGCTGGCGGCTTCCAGGGGTCCGCGGCCGGTGTAGTACTTCCTGGGATGATACCCCATTATGGACAGGTTGGCTATGTCTGAGCCGGCCCCCATGTTGTCAGGGATCGTCTTGAAGAGCCCGCTGGCCCCCTTAGCCGCGATCTCGTCCATGTTAGGCGTATCGGCTGCCTGGAGAGGGGTCTTGTCCCCGAGCTCCTCCAAGGGGTAATCGGCCATCCCGTCGCCCACGATGACGATGTACTTCATAGCAGCCGCTGATAGAAAACTGACGTTAGAAAAATAAAATTAAATCAGAGGCAGGCCCCGTTTTTCCATATGCTGATGACGTCGCTCAGGATGGCGCTGTTCGTCTCCCTGGCTCCGGCTCCCTTGCCGACGATGGTGATGTCCCCGGCTATGTCCGCCCTCAGGAGAGCCACGTTCAGGACGCCGTCCACGTTTAGGGGGTGGTTTACGGGAACCAGCCGGGGGGCGACCTCCAGGTGGCTGTTCTTCACCTCGCCTACGAGCTTTATTACGTAGCCATCCTCCTTGGCGAGCTTGATGGCCTCAGGGGTTATCTTCCTTATGCCCTGGATCTTGACGTCTCTGTAGCTTGCGTCGACGCCCATTATGGCGTTCGCCAGGATAACGAGTTTGCTCGCGGTGTCCACGCCGTCGATGTCGTAGCTCGGATCGGTCTCGGCTATGCCGAGCTCCTGGGCTTCTCGTAGAACGAGCTCCAGGGGGCTTTCCTCCTTGGTCATCCTGCTTAGGATGTAGTTGGTTGTTCCGTTGAGGATCCCCTCGATGGCGTATATCTCGTCCCCGGACAGCATCTCTGTCGCCAGGTTAACCAGGGGCATGGCGCCGCCGACCGAGGCCTCGAATCTGAAGGCCACTCCTTTCTTCTCCGCTGTTTCCTTGAGCTTCTTGAACTCGAGGGCGAGGGGCCCCTTGTTGGAGGTCACCACGTGCTTCCCCCGCTTCATAGCAGCCAGCATATGGCTCAGCCCAGGCTCCCCCGTTTTTATATTGGATGGGGTGACCTCTATAACCACCTCCGCGTCCACGGTTTTTATCGCCTCCAGGCCGCTCATCTCCTCCCCGGGATAGCCAATGATCTTTTTCTCCCGCTCCACGACCTCGAGGGCCCGCTTAAGATCAACGCCCTCCTCGTCAACCACTGTGCCGCTGATATCCGAGATGGAGACAACTCTAAGCTTTAAGCCGTGCCTTTTTTCCAGATACTTCTCTTTTTCCAGCAGCACCCTGGCCAGTCCCTGGCCGATGTTTCCGAAGCCTATGAGCTGAACTCGCATCTCTACACACCCTATATGCCGGAGCTGTTCTTCGATAGGGACTTTATAACTATGAGGTTCTTCTCCCTGGCTATCTCCTCCAGGCGCTCTATGACCTTCTCTGCCACGTCATCCCCGGAGACCTCGATATCCATCCTCGCCGAGGACTCCTTCTCAGGATGAGGCATGGCCAGGGCGAGGTCCGCGACCATGGCGCCCTTTATATCGTTTATCCTGTCTATGGTGTCCCTGGCGTCTGTGTCCACTATATGCCCGATGAGAAGGACTTTCAGCTTCTCCTTTTTCCTGACCTCGCCGACCTTGGACACCCATATATCCCTGTCCTCCAGCTCTCTCAGGATTTTCTCAAGCCTCGGGGGCTCCACCTCGAAGGTGACGTGGACGGGGACCCTGCCGCCGGTGACCTCTTCCCTGAGGTGGACTATGCTGATTATGTTGCCTCCGTAGCTTGATATGGGCTCCAGGGCTTTGACGAGCTGCCCAGGGATATCCTTGAGAACCACATCCAGACTTATCTTCATAGCCGGTAGAGAATTGAGGCGGCCATATTTAATTATTTGCCTACCCCAACCCCTTGACGGACATCTTAAAATGTGTAGCTGTGAAGTGATTTCTCAGCTCCTAGCCGGCTCCGCGGTGCCTCGCTGGGGAATCATTCCTTTCCTGAAGGGCGTCCCTCAGTACCTGATTTCAAAGGAACGCATGTCCGATCTGGGTTCTTCCCAATGGACCTCGACGTCCTCCACCCTCGCGTAGGGGGAGCCCTCGTTGCACCACTTCAGCATCTCCTCTATCCTGCCTCTATCCCCCTCAAAAACCGCCTCCACCCGGCCGTCCGGCATGTTGCGTACCCATCCCCTCAGACCCAGTTCCAGGGCCTTGTCCCGGGTATATGCCCTGAAGAAGACCCCTTGAACCCTCCCAGAGATGAAGACGTGCGCCCTAGCTGTGGCCATGGATTTATTAATCATGCTCCCTTTAGATAATATTTATCCATGGAGACCCTGAGGGAGGCCAGTCTATACCGGCCCCGTAACGGCTTACTGGAATGCCTGGTCTGTGAGAGGCGGTGCAGAATACCTCCAGGGAAAAGGGGCTATTGCAGGACCAGAGCCAACAGGGACGGGAAGCTCTACACCCTGGTGTACGGCGACATCTCGGCCATGGAGTCGAGGCCCATAGAGATAAAGCCTTTTTTCCACTTTTATCCCGGAAGCTCTGCCATGACCTTCTCCACTTGGGGATGCAACATGGCTTGTCCCTGGTGTCAAAACTGGCATCTGTCCCGCCGGGCGGCTGAGCCCGCGAGGGCGAACTACGTGTCCCCCGGCAGCATGGTGGAGGCCGCTATCAGGGGCGGTGACAGGGGCGTATGCGCCAGCTTCCAGGAGCCCGCACTGCTCTTCGAGTACCTCCTCGATGTCTTCAAACTAGCCAGAGAAAAGGGGCTTTACTCATGCGCGGTTTCTAACGGATACATGACGGAAAAGGCCCTGGAAAAGCTGGGGGAGGCGGGGATGGACGCCATAAAGATAGACATCAAAGGAGACGCCGAGGTGTATAAAAAGCACCTCGGGGGCCTGGATGCAGGGGTTGTCTGGAGAAACGCCGAGAAAGCCAGGGACATGGGTCTTCACGTGGAAATGGTGAATCTCATAGTAACGGGGGTGAACGACTCCCCGGAGCAGATAAGGGGCCTCGTTGTGGAGCATCTTGAGAGACTGGGCCCATGGGTGCCGCTCCACTTTACCAGGTACTTCCCGGCCTACAGGTTCACGGCATCCCCTACCCAGGTCTCTGTGCTGGAGAAGGCCTACACCACGGCCAGGGAGATGGGGGTGCAGTATCCATACGTAGGCAACCTCCCTGGGCATCGATACGAGAACACCTACTGTCACGGATGCGGGAAGCTGTTAATCGAGCGGGAGGGATACAGACTCAAGCGGTACAAGGTGACCCATGAAAAGAAATGCCCGTTTTGCGGGGCGGAGATACCCCTGGTTGCCTAGCCATTTCCCAGGAGTTTTCGGAGAACGGTGTACTCATAGAGGCACGTAATCTTTGAGGCAATGGTCCATGTTTCAAGGGGTTTCTCATATAGGGAGATCCGCTCATCGGCGAAGTCATAGCTTTTATTATATCCTCCGTGGGGGAAGGCGCCTATAACCACGCACAGGTTATCCCTCATCCTATCGGCGAGGCCTCCGGGGCTCACAAGTGTTCCGCCTTCGTCCATGAGAAGCGTGCGGCTCGGCTTTATCTCCCTCACCAGGTCCTCTACCGTGAGCTTTCTCATCATGAGAAACAAGTCCTCCTCGACCTGATAGAGCTTCTCGATCAGGCCGACGAAGCGGTTATAGTTCCTTGGAAGCCGGGTTTCGGGTTTCACATATATCACTTCGTCGTTTCGGGTATGGACGTAGACCCTCAGCATGCCCTCGTGATTAGCCACAGATCCCAGGAGGTAGAGCAGGGTGATATGGGCTATGTCGGGCCTTCCGCGGCGCTCCTGCTGGGGAAGGTCCCGCATCGTCGAGTGATGCAGGTTGGAGTCGAGGAGGCACTTGCCCGGGGGTTTTCCCCGCTTCTTGGCGTAGGAGACGATTCCCCGGGCGTTCCATAGCTCCGGGGGTATCAGCTCTATCTCCGCCTCTGCCAGTATTACGTGGAGCATGGTAGGGGATATGTGGGCTGCATAGATATAAATAATAAATAAAAGGCAAAGGGTCTCCCTTCAATTGATGGGGAGACGTTATCTTTGGCTGTATGGGCCATGAGACACCTGATCCTCATGGGTTTGCTGGTTTTCACGTCGCTGTGTCTTGCCCAGGAACCGGAGATCATTAAGGAAGAGG
>Ga0256830_1001939_pt1 | contig 14114 bp, 15 predicted proteins | sample 128326metaG_FD_190537 | JGI IMG/M metagenome (GOLD analysis project Ga0256830, IMG submission 190537) | Hydrothermal vent microbial communities from Lau Basin, Pacific Ocean - 128-326 | ecosystem: Environmental > Aquatic > Marine > Hydrothermal vents | place: Pacific Ocean: Lau Basin | collected... | reverse complement strand
CTAAATAATTTCCATTCAACTTCTCAAAAGAATAATTTTTTAAATTTCTTTAATTATTATTGTAAATGAAAAGCTCAGAAATAACTGCACTGGCAATTGTATTTTTGCTGTTTATTATGGCTGTCTTTTTACTTTTTATTCTTAAAATTGTATTTTACCTAATTATGGCGTTTATTGCCTTGTTTTTTGCAGTATTTTTCACTATAAAAATCAAAAAAAGGCGCAGAAGAAAATTTAGAGAGTCTCTTGAAAGAACTTTGAAAAAGCCCCTTATAAGAGAGGCTGTAAGCTTTGCCCAAAAAGCAAGTGAAAAAGGGTATGCTCCTGAACAAATTAAAAAGATGTTTGTGGAAAAAGGATGGGCTGAAAGAGACATACAGGAGATACTTGGCTTTGGAAAAAAATAAATCCTTCTTTTAAACACTTCATTGGCATTAACCTTAAAAATATCTTTTCTTAGTACCTTTTATGATTATTGTGAAGGTTCCAGGAATTAATGGTCTTGGAAAAACTAATGGATGCGAGAAAGCCGGAGATGCTGTCTTAAAAGCTTTTGAGAAGGAGATTTATTCAAACGAACAGGGAAAGCCAATAGATGCAAGACTTTTTGATTTTAAGGAGATTTCTCTTGACAACTCAAATATTGACACAGCAAACAGTCTTATTTACAAAAATTCTTTGGAAGTATTTGGAAGAGGCCAAAGAAGCGTTTTTCTTGGAGGAGACCATTCTGTAAGCTATTCAATAATAAGGGCATTTTTTAACCATGTCAGGAGTTCAGAGAGCATGAGGGAGCCGTGCCTTATAGTGTTTGATGCTCATCCTGACTGCATGCCTCTTTCTTCGGACAAAAGAGGGAGATCTCCGACGCATGAAGAGTGGCTGAGGGCATTAATTGAAGAAGGATTTCCTGCCGAGAACCTTCTTTTGGTCGGCGTCAGGAATTCTTATTCTGAAGAAACTATTTTTCTTAAAAAACACAATATAAGAACAATATCAATCAACTCTCTTTTAGAGGATTTGCGGGATGTCTGCGATGCCATAATGGAGTTTTCAAACAGGAAAGAGCTTTATGTTTCTATTGACATAGATGTTATTGATCCTGCATTTGCTCCCGCTACAGGATATCTTGAGCCAGGAGGACTAACAAGCAGAGAATTTCTTTACCTGATACAGAGAATAAATAAAATTAAAAACCTCAGGGCACTTGATATTGTGGAGATAAATCCTGATAAGGAAAAAAACAATCTTACAGTTAAGCTTGGAGCAAAGATTCTGAGTGAGCTGATTTAGAATAGAAATGAATTTGTAAAATGAGGGTTTTTGCAGCAATAGAACTGCCAGACCATGTAAAGTCCAGAATTTTTCACAAGTTTGAAACTCTTCAGGGAAAAAACCTGTTCAAAGGGGCTTTTGTAAAAAAAGACAACCTTCACATCACTCTTAAATTTTTTGGAGAGGTTTCTGAAGAAAAAGCTGATGAGATAATAAAGAAGCTAAAAGAGATAAAACTCAGGAGATTTAAGTGCAAAACAAAAGGTATTGGATTCTTTAACAATGAAAAGTATATCGGGGTTTTATGGGTGGCGGTTGGTTCTGACTCTGAAAAACTTGATGAGCTTCAAAAACAAATAGCAGGCAAGTTCCAGGAAAATCCTTCTGACTCAGAAAAGTTTAATTCCCACATAACTGTTGCAAGAGTGAAAAATTTTGCAAACAAGGCCAATAAAGAACGGCTTCTGGAGGAAATCAAAAAAATTCATCTTAGCGATATGGAATTTGATATTAATGAGTTTGTCTTAATGAAATCCGAGTTAATGGGGCAAAGAAAAGAAGGGGTTAGATACAAAGTCCTTGAAAGGTTTAAATTAGAATAGTATTTTTTTATTTATATATTGGAGTATATATTTATTTAATAATGCAAAATATTTTTTGATATTTTAATGAGTTTTAGTGCAGATTCAACAGGTTTAAAAAATCTCGTAGATAAAATTGCTGGAGAGAGGTTTGCAATAGTGATTCCTGAGAAAGGATTTAATCTTTATGAAGGGCACCACCCTATTGAAAGGCTTTTGTGGGAAAAGAAAATCATCGCTTTTTTTCCTGAAGGAGGAAAAGATGGCGAAGATTACCCAATAATAGACTTGCAGAAAATGGAGGTGCTATACCTCCATAAACAGAATGTCAAAATAGATTCTTTTGTAAGGGATTGTGTTAATGAGGCATTTAAAATTGTCTCTGACGGGATGAAGCTTGACGCTTTTTATGACTCTCTGAATAAAAGGCTTTTTGAAAAAATGAGAATCTCTAAAAGAGATTTTACCTACATGCACCATTCATTTCACTGGGCTTTTTTTCTTGAAGATAACTCTTTTTTTAAATCTCCTTTTGAGTATGTTCAGGGAACCAGAAACAGTGAAAGAGGGTCAATAAAATTAAAGAAGGGATATTCTGAAAAAGAATCTTCAACAACTGAATTTATTTTAGGGAATTACAGGGATTATTTGTCAGAAAGGGCAAAAAGCCTTGTAAGCATCAATATTTCTCCTCAATAATTTTCTTTATATTCTCTGCCTTTTTTCCAATTATTTCTCTAAGCTCTTTTTCAGAAGCATTGATTATTCCCTTCAGAGTGCCGAATCTTTTCAGCAATGCTTTTGCTTTTTTCGGGCCTATGCCTGGAAAGCTCTCTATTATGAATTGTTTTTGTTCTTTTGGATTTAGCGCCTTTTTCCTTACATTTAATGGTGTCTCTTTTGGCTTCTTTTTTGAAAGGACAGATATGAATTTTGCAGTGTCTTCAGCATTTTTCGTAAATATTATCGGCACTTTATGCTTCAATAGAACCGTGAGTAAAAAACTTCTTACAGCATTAGGGGGAATCCCGTTTGCTTTTCCCCCTTTTTCTTTGAGATTTCCAGAATAATTCTCTGTATCTGCCAGAGAATAATAAAACTCTCTTTTTTTTCCAGAATCAGTGTAAAGCTCCTGTTCACTTATTCCTTCTATAATCAGCAACCTTGATTCATATTGCTGAAGCTCTTCAAGCTGATTTAAAATCCTCCTGTTCATCATTGAAGAAATAAAGTCAGAAACTGTTTTTCTTTCTATTGCAATTCCATTTACAATATAGTCTGCAACCTTCAGCTCTTTAAATTCAACATCCATTCCGAGGCTAACCAGCTCTGAAGGAACAAGAGAATTTTTCTCCCTGTAATCAACATCCAGCTTTGGCTTTTGTTTTTTTACATTAACTTTTTTTGTGAAAATATCCAATTCCTCTTTCATCTTAATCAAGCGTTTTCTGGATATCAGGTTTATTTCCTTTAGAGAGGTCTTCTTTTATTGAATCTATTGCAGAATGCATTTTCTTTTCCTTGGCTCTTGAAACATAGAAAAATGCTTCATCTCTTGTTTTCTTTGTGACAAGTATTTTAAGTTTTCCTTCTTTAAGCCTTGCAGTCCTTCCGGCCCTTTGAATGCTTCTTATTGCAGACGGGACAGGCTCATAAAAAACCACTACATTTACTTCAGGAATGTCCAACCCCTCTTCCCCTATTGAAGTAGAGACAATTACATTGATTTTTCCTTCAGAAAACTCTTCTATTATTTTTTTTTGCTCTTTTTGACTTAAGCCGGTCTGCCCCTCCTCTTCTAAAACTCCTGAGGATTTTTTTGCCTGTCCAACAAATGCTTTTGCCTTTACCCCTTTAAGAGCGTTGATTTTTTTGGAGATTGCAGAGGCAGTATCTCTAAACTGGGTAAATATGATTATTTTCAGTTTCTCATTCTCCATCCTTTCTTTTTCAACTATCTCAACAAGCTTTTCAATTTTTGGATGCTCGATTCCTTTGGCAATCAGCTCATTGGAGCTCGCAAATACAAAATTGAATTCGGGCCTGCTCACAAGCCTTACAACCCCCTTGCTTTGTTTTTTTGCAGCCTGACTAAAGAGGGTTTTGAGGTATTTGTTAAATCCCGCCAGAGTCTGGGTTTCCAAAAGCTCCAAGGCATGCTGTATCTTTACTGCCTGAGCACAGGCACTGGCTCCAAGCATGTAATTGTAATTCCGGTTTCCCCTTGCAATTGTGGCTGATATTTTTTTCTGGAGCTCTATAAGCCCTATTTTTGAAGGGTTTGAAAAGAGGACGCCTCTTCTTTTAAGCTCTTCAATATAGCTATCAAAAATTTTTTTAAGAACCTGCCTTATCTCCTCAAACTCTGCGGGGAACTTTACTTCTATTTTTTCAAACTCAAGATCCTGAAGATACTGTTTTACATCTTCGCTTTCCCTTGTCTTTAGCTCAACATTTTCTATTGAAAGGTTTCTGCATATCTCCCTTATTTTTTCTCTCTCGCTTCCTGGAGACGCTGTCAGCCCGAGAATTCTTGAATGCAGAGACTGTTTTATGTATTGCCTTGCGATGTAATTGTAATCATAATTTTTAAGGCATCTATGGGCCTCGTCTTCAATAAGAAGACAGACGGCGTTCAGTTTGTAGAGTCCTTTTTTCAGGTCATTGGCTACACACTGAGGGGTTGAAAAAACAATGTCAGCGGTCTGCCAGATTTTTTTTCTTTTTTCAGCACTTATTTTTCCAGTAAATAACTGCATTTCAGCAAAGAGCTCAGAGAGATGTTTCTTAAAATAAGCAAGATGCTGCTCTGCAAGAGGCCTTGTTGGAGCAAGAAAAACAACTTTTTCTCCAGGGAATTTTCTCATTCTTTCTATTGCAAGCATCAATGCAATAAGGGTTTTTCCAAGACCTGTAGGCAATACAACCAAGCAATTGTTTTTTTTGCAGCTTTCAAAAATCCTCTTCTGGTATTCACGGGGCTTTATACCATTAAGAAATTTTTCCATCATGATTTGTAAAAGAGAGAGGTATAAATAATTTTACATGCATTAAACGATGAGGAAAGAGTATGCGACTGCAACTAAAACCACTGCCTCAAGAAAACTCCAAAGCGCAAGGCTTCCAAAAAATATTTTATTTCCGTCTAAGTCAGATAAGGGGATCATATTAAAGAAAGCGTAATAAATGTTCAGCTTTGAAAAATTTGGGAATCCTATGAGGTACCCTATGGCTGCAAGAAACAAGTTGCTAAAAATTCCGGCTGCAGCTATCAATGCAAGATGGTATTCTGTCATTTCCGAGAACCTGTATATTCCGTGTCTTTTTGCAGCTCGGTAAATTTTCGGCTTCACTTCAAAAACAAAGGATGCCATCCATGTTACATACCCTGCTGAGAGAATTTTTGAGATGACCGGAAAGAATGCTCCTGCTGGAAAAGGCTTTTTGAAATACTGCTCTGGCCTGAATCCGTACCTTTTTATTTCCCATAAGCCCACCTCAACTTCTGAATCAAGGTGGAATCCTGAGACTTTTTTTGAAAAAGTGTTTATCATTATTACAAAGAAAACTGCTACAAGAGCATACAAAAAGGCTTTGAAAGATTCAACAAGGCTTATTGAAAATGCAAGAACAACAGACACTCCAATAATTATTGCAACCTCTTTATTACTCAGCATTTCAAATTAAGGCTGCTGTTTTTTATAAAAGTTGTTGTGGAGGAGGATTTATCTTCTGAATAATGGAAAAGTATTTAAATGAATTTGATTAATTTTAGTATAAAGGAGATTTTGACAATGAGAATCAAAAAAATAAGCGAGGTTATAAGGACAAAAGTTTATACTGATTCTGGAGATTATTTTGGAGAGGTTGAAGAAGCCAATCTTTTTGAGAACAAAATAGACGGATGGAGAATAAAGGTGAGCGGAAGCATGGCATCTCTTCTCAGCGGGGCAAAAGGAGTAATAATCCCCCACCAATTTGTAAAGGCAGTGAGCGATATTATTATAATAAATAAATCTGCTTTGCCAAGCCCAGAACCAGACATAGGGGATTTTCCTGAAGAATAATCTGTTTTAAATGGCTCAAGAAACTATTTTGCAGCATTGGATTGTCAGCAAGTTTATCCTTCCATTTTTACTAATATTCTTTATTGTATTTGCTATTCTTGAAAAAACAAAGATTTTTGGAGACGGCAAAAAACAGCTTAATGCCATGATGTCATTTGTCATAGCGCTTGTTTTTGTAAGTGTTGCCTATCCAAAAGAGATTGTCGGAAACATGATTTTGTTTTTGACAGTGGCTCTTGTTGTGGCTTTTGTTGCACTGCTTCTCTGGGGATTTGTATCTGGAGGTGATGCCAAGATTGTTAATGACAAGATAAAGTGGGTTGCAGGAGTTGTTATTGTAATAGCTGTTATTGTGGCGCTTCTTTGGGCAGCAGGCGTCCAGGGAAGCGTTTTTAATTTTTTGTTCGGCCAGAGCTGGAGCAAGTCTTTCTGGACAAATGCATCATTTATCATAGTGATTGCAGCAGCGCTGGCGCTTGTTTTAATAACTTCTAAAAGTAAATAATTCGTTAAGTGCGGTTTATATTTTCCATTCCAAAACCAGTTCAAAGTTTAGAAACATATTTAAATATATGTTACTAAATCAGAACATGATATTAAAGGAGCTTATTTTTTTGGCATCATACGGCTATGTTGGCGGAGAGGTCGGAAACATTCTTCTACAGTGGGAGCAATTAGGGCTATTCAGCTATCTTCTGCCGTTTTTACTGATTTTTGCAGTCATTACAGGAATTTTGACAAGAACAAATTTTTTTAATGAGAATAAGTCAGTAAATGTGATTATTGCATTTACAGTGAGCCTGATGGCCCTTCAGTTTGATTTTGTTTCAGTCTTTTTTTCAGAAATCTTTCCGAGGGTAGGAGTTGGCCTTGCAATTATCCTTACTGTTTTAATTGTTGCCGGCTTTTTTTTCGATCCTGAAGCGAGCTGGATTATGTATATTTTATTTGGGCTCGGAATGGCGATTGTTATTGTAATCCTTGTGCAATCTGGAATTGCTACAGGATCTTCTATAGCTTACTGGATTCGGGATAATTCCGGCCTTCTGATTGGAAGCCTGATAATTCTGATAATTCTGATAATTCTTGTCTCTTCTTCCAAGAAATCTGAAGATTTCAAGCCATATGCTGTCAGAGGAGGGCAATAGCTGAACTTGTTTTTTTTGGAATCTTTTTTATAAGGAATATTTTTATTTTTTTCTATGAACTCTTTTTTCTATGAGTGTGTTTTTTGGATTTATCAGATAAGCGCCTTTCTGCTTCATCCAGCAATGGATTTATGACTTTTCCAAATGAATCCTGCATCATAGACATCTCTTTTTTTATGCTTTCAATATTTCTTCCATAAGAGCCGATTTTTTCAAGTATGGCTATTTGCAATCTGTCTATTGTTGATTCTATTTTTTTAAGCCTTTCTGAAATGTTTTCTATTTTTGTTTGAGATAATGTTTTGAATTCATTAAGAGCGTTTAATTGCTTCTCTATTTTTTTAATTTTTTCAGAAAATACCTGTTCGGCAACTTCAATCATGCTCTCAGTGTCAATTCCTCCTGAAGGGCTGTAATCAATGTAAGGATCTTGTTGATACGCCTCCTGCTGCGGCGCGTACTCTTGTTGCATTGGCTGGATTGGCTGTGCAGGAGGAACATACTCTCCAGGAGTCTGTTGCACTTGAGGAGTGTACTGTGTTTCAGATGTTTCTGCCTGTGGTTGCTGCTGAGGCGAAGGGATTTCCTCATTGTCCAAAGAATTTGATTCAGCATAGCTTTCATTATTTATTGCACTTTTTATCTGGGCCTGGCTCAATGCATCAGTTATTCCTTTTGGAGAAACTCCCTGATTTCTAAGTACATTGATAATCTCATTTTCAGACATTCCTTTTTTTTTCATCTGCATAACCATATCCAACACACTCATTTTTATTAGTGAAGTTATTCTTTATTTTTTTTCCTGACAAATTCCAATGGCTGAAACATTTTTGCCTGCTTTGCCAAAATCTCTAAATCCTCTTTCCTGGCACACTTTGAAAACTCTGCAGAGATTGTTTCTAAAAAAGACTTAATTCTTTCCACATCCTGCCTAATTGTTTCAACATCTTTTTTTATCTCCAAAATTTCCTCGCTGTTTTTTTCTTTTAATTCTATGAGGTTTTGCCCTATTAAAAGAAGCCGGTTCTTGAGAATATTCTGTTTTTCTTCCAAATCACTTAACTTTGCACCTCTTTCATCAAATCCCTCTTGAAATTGTCCGGCAGAGTAATTCATCTCTTCCCCATTCATACCAGAACTAATTCAAAGAGGTTTAAATTTGTTGTGTTTTTTACAGAAAGAGCATAGGTTCAGAGCACCCATTACCTACTTTAACAGCCACCTAATCTTTTTTTACATACAAAATATTTTAAACTCTTCCTGTTTTTAATGACTATGCAATTCAAAGAAGGATCTCCCCTGTATTCTTATGAGGTCAGAAGAGAAGGGGGAGAGGATGTTATTTACATCAACTATCTTACAGCAGGATATGTTCCAAATATAGCAGACTCTCCAGAAGTCATGGAGAGGACAATTGACTCTCTAATTGAAAATCCAAATGTTTCCAGAATTGTTTTTGTCCAGCAGAAGAACTATAATTACGACTTTAAGGAAACTTCTATGCTTCTGGAAATTGCGCAGCTTTATGTTTATCTCATAAGGCAAGAGAAGATCCTTTCCCAAACTAAACTCGTCACTAACTGCACTCAATTTTTTCCCAAGAGATACAATGACCTTTTTTCCTTCCTCTTCCTTCTGAAAAAAGACCCTATTGCAGCATATGCAGAGCTGAAAAGGATTCTTGTTGAAGCAAATATCTTTTTGGAGAAAGTAGACAATGCCTGCAGAATGGACCAGGAAAATTATATCAATTTTGTTGAGAAGATCTTCAAAATGGTTGAAAAAACCAAGCTGCTACAGGAGGTGCTGCCTTATCTGAAAAACTACCATAGAGGGGACAGAGGCATTTACAGGAAAATCTTTAACCCTGATGTGATTCCGAACTTTACCTTTACTCGGCTTGTTTTGGATCTTCCTGAAGATGCAGAGATTGTTGACCAATATAAAATCTCCAACAAAGAGTATGACGAATCAATTGTTACAATTCTCAGGATGAAAGACGAAGCGAAGTTAATGTACCATTTGAATCCTCCAGAAAATTCACTGAGCGAGGAATATAACATGCTTCTGAATCTTGCAAGAGGTGTTTTAATTGAGCATCAGCCAAAAGCAGAAGAGTTTACTGACCCTGAGAGGACGAGGCATGTTTTTTTCAATATTTCCAAAGACCTGCTCCAAGACCTTGCGCAAAGCAAAGGGGTCAAGATAAGCTATTCTGATCTCAACAAGATGGCCACTATTCTTGTAAGACATACAATCGGCTTCGGGCTTTTAGAAGTTTTGCTGCAGGATAAAAAAATTCAGGATATTGTTCTAAATGCTCCGATTCCTTTGACAAATATATTTCTAAAGCACCAGGACTATGAAGAATGTGTAGTGAATATCCTCCCAAGCCAGGAGGATATTGATTCATGGGCGGCAAAATTCAGAATGATTTCCGGAAGGCCTTTGGATGAAGCAAACCCTATCCTTGATACTCAGCTTGGAATAGGGGATATCCGTGCAAGAATAGCCATAATCCAGAAGCCATTGTCCCCTGACGGCATTGCTTACGCAATCAGGCGCCATCGGGAGCAGCCCTGGACACTTCCGCTTTTTATCAGGAACAAAATGATAAATCCTTTTGCCGCAGGCCTCCTTAGTTTTTTGATAGATGGCTCAAGAACAATTCTGATGGCTGGAACAAGGTCAAGCGGAAAGACTTCATTGCTTGGCGCATTAATGCTTGAGATAATTCCAAAATACAGGATAATTGTGATAGAAGACTCTCTGGAGCTTCCTGTTGAATCTTTGAGAAGGCTTAATTATGATATTTTGAGAATGAAGGTAAGGTCTGCACTCATTAAGACAACAACAGAAGTTTCGGCAGATGATGGCATAAGAACCAGCTTAAGGCTTGGAGACAGCTCGCTGATTGTGGGGGAGGTAAGAAGCGTAGAAGCCCAGGCTTTATACGAGGCCATGAGGGTTGGAGCGCTTGCAAATGTTGTTGCAGGAACAATCCATGGAGCCTCTCCTTATGCTGTTTTTGACAGAGTGGTAAATGATCTGAAAGTTCCTGCTACAAGCTTTAAAGCCACAGATATAATTGTAGTTGCAAATCCTATAAAATCTCCTGATGGGTTGCATTCATGGAAGAGGGTTTTGCAGCTTTCAGAAGTCAGGAAGCACTGGCAAAAAGACCCTTTGGATGAAAAAGGATTTGTTGACCTGATGAGATATAATGTTGAAAAAGATGAGTTAGAGCCAAGCGATGACCTGATAAACGGAGACAGCGAAGTGATAAAGGAAATAGCGGCAGGGGTAAAAGGATGGGCTGGAAACTGGGACGCTGTTTATGATAATATTCTTCTGAGGTCAAAAATAAAAAAAGAGATTGTGGATGTTGCAGAAAAGACTGGAAAAGAAAACATCCTTGAAGCGAGATTTAATGTCCTCGCAAACAATGCATTTCACAGGATTTCAGATAGAGTGAGAGAGGAAATTGGTTTGCCATTAAGCGAGAGAGTTTTTCCGGAATGGCAGAAATGGCTGAACAAGCAAATTAAAGAGAGAAAAATCTAAGCCGGCAAAACTTACCGGAGTGCCAGGATTAATCCAATATCTTTATTAACAATCATTCATTCTAACCTAATATAAAAGAGGGTTTGCAAATGTCTCAGTTTAAGAAACCGGATGTGGATGATGTCCTGAGGAAATGGGGGAGCAGAATAGAGAAACAGATTAACACTTCAGGAAATAACACAAATTACAGCAGAGAATATATGACTTTTAAAGAAGAAATGGCTCCTGAATGGACGAGATTTGAAAGGCTTGCCCAGACTCTCGGGAGCTTTATAAAACTAAAAGTCTCGGAAAAGGATGAAAAAAAAATCAGGAAACAGCTTGAAATAGCCCATGTTGATATTGAACCGTGGCAGGCCCTGACTTTAAGTGTTATGGCTTTTTTAAGCGTGTTTCTCATAGGGCTTCTTATTTCTGTTTCTGTAGCCCTTATTCGCGGAGGAATTTCTGAATTTCCTTTTTTGTTCTTCTTTTTAATGCTTGTTTTTTCCCTATTTTTGTTTTACTATGTGAATGGATATCCTTCAAGGCTTGCAAATAAGTGGAGGCTCAAGGCTTCCAGCCAGATGGTTCCAGCCATACTCTATATTGTTGTATACATGAGGCATACGCCTAATCTGGAAAAGGCAATTGCCTTTGCTTCAGAACATCTGCAGTATCCTCTTGCACTTGATTTTAAAAAAATATTTTATAATGTAGAGGTTGGAAAATTTTCGACTATCAAAGAAAGTCTTGACAACTATCTGGAGACATGGAGAGACTATTCAACAGAGTTTATTGAATCCTTTCATCTGATTGAAGGAAGCTTATTTGAAGCAGACAACACCCAGAGAATTGCTTCTTTGGAAAAAGCCCTTCAGGTAGTGCTCGATGGAGTATATGATAAGATGCTGAAGTTTACCCATAATGTCAGGAGCCCTCTGACAAATGTTTATATGCTGGGAGTTGTGCTTCCTACACTTGGACTTGCACTGCTTCCTCTTGCTTCTGCAATGATAGGGGGCTTGTTTACATGGATTCATGTCTTTATACTTTTCAATATGATAATCCCTTTTTTTGTATTTTATCTCACAAACAATATACTAATGCTAAGGCCAGGAGGATATGGAGAATCAGGTCTTTTAGAAAGAAACCCTCTTTACTCCAAATACAAAAGCAATGAGCCTTATGTTAAATCCTTTTTGATATGCCTTCCTTTTTTCATACTTGGGTTGCTGCCATTAATATTTCAGTACACTCCTTTTCCAGGAATGATCGGGCTTCAGAAAGATTATACTTTTGCTGAACTTGGCCTTGGCTTTTTTGGAGATGAGAGGCTTTTTGATTTTAAGCATTCAGGAGAGGGTGTTTCAGGGCCTTTTGGAATAGGGGCATTATTCTTAAGCATGCTTATTCCTTTAGGGGCTGCACTGTTTTTTTCAATGGCTTTCAGAGCAAAAACAAAGGAACTCATTGTTGAGAGGGAAAAAACCAAACAGCTTGAAAAAGAATTTAACAACTCCTTGTTTCAGCTCGGGAACAGAATTGGGAATGGCATGCCTCCTGAGCTTGCCTTTGGAAAAGTTGCTGAATCTTCCAAAGGGCTGAATACCGAGAATTTCTTTAGAATAGTTGATCATAACATAAAACAGGCGGGAATGAATGTTGAAAGAGCAATCTTTGATCCGAACAGAGGGGCAATCATTTATTACCCTTCGGATTTAATTGCAACAAGCATGAGGATTTTAATAGAATCTTCAAAAAAAGGGCTTAAGATAGCAGCAGTCAGTCTTATGAGCATTTCAGAATATGTAAGAAACATTCAAAAGATTACAGAGAGGCTGAGAGATATGCTTGCAGAGATAATTTCTGACATGAAGAGCAATATGACTTTTCTTGCTCCTTTGCTTTCAGGAATTGTTGTTGGGCTGGCTGCAATGATCACTGCTATTTTAAACAAACTGGATATATCTAATCTTGGAGATGTCGGGAATGGCATAGGGAATTTAGGAACAATGCTTCAGATATTTGACCTGACAAAAATGATTCCACCTTATTATCTTCAGATTGCTATAGGTGTTTATCTTATCCAGATAATCTTTATTCTGACTTCAACACTGGTTACAGTTGATTCCGGAGAGGACAGGCTTGAAAAAACCAGCAAAACCGGAAAGAATCTTATGAAAGGAATTGCTCTTTATTTTGCAGCTGCATTTTTAGCCACGCTTGCCTTGTTTATACTTTCAAGCGTGGTGCTGGGAGGTCTTGGATAAGGATTCTTTACAGAGCATCACTCTTTTAGAAATTTTTCAACATCTTTTGAAGGTATTTCAATCCATTCTCCGGGCATTTTTTCGTATTCAGCACTCAACCTGCTTGCAAACCTTTTTTGAAGAAAGGTAGTATATTTTAAGAAATCCTTATTTTTTGGATAAGATTCAAAAGTGCGGTTGAGGTCCAGGAACCATTTTCCATTTTCTTTAACAAACCATCCAAACAGCTCTCCTTCGCCTAGAGGGTTTTTGTAGTGCTCTATTTTTCCTACAAACTCACCGTCAATATACCTTACTGGTTTTAATTTGAAGACAGTGTCATTATAAATTCTATATCTGTTCCCTAAAATGAGCTTCCCAAGATTCCATGCACTTGTTTTTGGAGAAACAACTCTCTTCAAGATGTCCTCTTTTTTGAGATAGAGCCCTGACAAAAAACACAAGGCAGCATCTTCAGGAGTATCCTGGCTGCAGTTTTCAACAATAACAGCCATTTCACTTTTATCAATGTATTTGTTTTCGTTAACCTTATTCACTATCCTCTCAAGACTCTTTTCTTCAATAGGCTTTGACATAACTTTTTCTGAATGTGGCGGAATTGAACTCATCATTCTTTTTGACTCTGCACTGCTGTCTGCATGTAAAAAGATTAAAGAGATTCCCAGAGCAGATCCAAAAACTGCTTTTGCAATTTTTTTACCCGGCTTTTCCATTAAACTTCTTTTCTTTTCTATTTTTTAAAAATTGCGGACAAGAGGGTGCAAAAATCCTTTCAGGATTATTGTCTGCCTGATTAAGCTGCCAATTAAGTGCAATGATGAAATAACCAGTATTTGCGTGAAGCTATTAGATGCTCTTATATCTGCAATAATTTTATAAATTGGAAAATCCTCTTCAAAAGATGAAAGAATACGGCCAACAGTTTCTAATTTGGCAAAAAAAGAATTATAATATTGTCTCTGTTTTATTATGGGAATAAGAAAGAGGGTAAGGTGAAAAATAAAAAAGAAGTGGTGACTATAGGATTGCTTCTCTTTTTATTAGCTGCTTTTTTTGTGTTGGCTGTTCCTCAAACAGATTACGCCTCTCCTACACCACCGAATGCAACAACAACCAGCAATACAAGCATAGAGATAAATGTTTCAATTAACGAGGCTAATTTGCAAAATGTTAAATTCAACTGGAATGGAACAAATTACACTCTCTACAACGAGAGCCTTGTTTTAA
>Ga0256830_1001938_pt1 | contig 14116 bp, 14 predicted proteins | sample 128326metaG_FD_190537 | JGI IMG/M metagenome (GOLD analysis project Ga0256830, IMG submission 190537) | Hydrothermal vent microbial communities from Lau Basin, Pacific Ocean - 128-326 | ecosystem: Environmental > Aquatic > Marine > Hydrothermal vents | place: Pacific Ocean: Lau Basin | collected... | reverse complement strand
CAGCACACGCAGGTTCGCCCCTTCACCGGCCACCCACCGCGGTTTGATGGCGGCATCAATCCCGCTTGGGGAAAAACCCCGCCACACCAGCCGATGGCCCCAATTTTTCCGGTACATCATGTACTCGCAAACCCGGGTTTGCTATCGTTCGCGCTTCGATCGCCAGTCCCCCGCGGACGGCGCTCGCATCGGCACTTCGATCACGGAAAAAACGCAACAGGGAAACATCCATGAAAGTCACGGTTTACGGCTCTGGCTATGTGGGACTCGTCACCGGCACCTGCCTCGCGGAGGTCGGCAACGACGTGCTCTGCGTGGACATCGACGAGCGCAAGACGGAAATGCTCAGGAACGGCGAGATCCCCATCTACGAGCCGGGCCTGGACGCCCTGGTCAGCAAGAACGTCGAGGCCGGCCGCCTCAACTTCACCACCGATCCCGCCGAGGGCGTGGCCCACGGCCTGTTCCAGTTCATCGCCGTCGGCACCCCGCCGGACGAGGACGGCTCCGCCGACCTGCAGTACGTGCTGGCGGTGGCCGGCAGCATCGGCGAGCACATGGACGAGTACCGCGTCATCATCGACAAGTCCACGGTGCCCGTGGGCACCGCCGACAAGGTGCGCGACAAGGTCAACGCGGTGCTCGCCAGCCGCGGCGTCGAGATCGAGTTCGACGTGGTCTCCAACCCGGAATTCCTCAAGGAAGGCGCCGCCATCGACGACTTCATGAAGCCCGACCGCATCGTCATCGGCACCGACAACCCGCGCACCACCGAACTGCTGCGCGCCCTCTACGCCCCCTTCAACCGCAGCCACGACCGCATGGTGGCCATGGACATCCGCTCCGCCGAGCTGACCAAGTACGCCGCCAACGCCATGCTGGCCACCAAGATCAGCTTCATGAACGAGCTGTCCAACCTGGCCGAGCGCCTCGGCGCCGACATCGAGAAGGTGCGCGTGGGCATCGGCTCCGACCCGCGCATCGGCTACCACTTCATCTACCCCGGCTGCGGCTACGGCGGTTCCTGCTTCCCCAAGGACGTACAGGCCCTGGAGCGCACCGCCAACGAGATCGGCTACCGCGCCGAGCTGCTCAATGCCGTGGAGGCGGTCAACAACCGCCAGAAGGAGATCCTGTTCAAGAAGCTGGACGGCCACTTCGACGGCAACCTCGCGGGCAAGACCATCGCCGTCTGGGGCCTGGCCTTCAAGCCCAACACCGACGACATGCGCGCCGCCCCTTCCCGCACCCTGATGGAAGCCCTGTGGGCCGCCGGCGCGAAGGTGCGAGCCTACGACCCCGAGGCCATGGACGAGTGCCGCCGCATCTACGGCGAGCGCGACGACCTGACCCTGGTCGACAGCGCCGAAGAGGCGCTGAAGGGCGCCGATGCCCTGGTCACGGTCACCGAGTGGAGCGTGTTCCGCAGCCCGGACTTCGCCCTCGTCAAGCAGCGCCTCAGGCAGCCCGTGATCGTCGACGGCCGTAACATGTACGACCCGCAACAGCTCAAGGCCGACGGCTTCAGCTACTACAGCATCGGCCGCGACACCGCACACGACTGATCCCCGGCAAGGAAGAGCACCATGTTCGAACTGGAAAATATCAAGATCGGCATCGTCGGCCTCGGCTACGTCGGCCTGCCCCTGGCCGTGGAGCTGGGCAAGAAGTATCCCACCAAGGGCCTGGACATCAGCGCCGAGCGCGTCGCCGAACTGCGGTCCGGCCAGGACAGCACCCTGGAGGTCGAGCCGGAGGAGCTCAAGCTGGCCACCCGCCTCAGCTACCACAGCGATCCGCAGGACATCGCCGACTGCAACTTCTACATCGTCACCGTGCCCACCCCCATCGACTCGGCCAAGCGCCCCGACCTGTCGCCGCTGGAGGACGCCAGCCGCATGCTGGGCAATATCCTGAAGAAGAACGACGTGGTGGTATTCGAATCCACCGTCTACCCCGGCGCCACCGAGGAGGTGTGCGTGCCGCTGATGGAGCAAGGCTCCGGCCTCGTCTTCAACCGGGACTTCTACGTCGGCTACAGCCCCGAGCGCATCAACCCCGGCGACAAGGAACACCGCGTCACCAACATCCTCAAGGTCACCGCCGGCTCCACCCCCGAGGTGGCCGACTATGTAGATGACTTGTACGCCAGCATCATTACGGCAGGAACCCACAAGGCCAGCTCCATCAAGGTGGCCGAGGCCGCCAAGGTGATCGAGAACACCCAGCGCGACGTCAACATCGCCCTCATCAACGAGCTGGCGCTGATCTTCCACAGGCTGGGCATCGACACCCTGGAGGTGCTGGAGGCGGCGGGCACCAAGTGGAACTTCCTGCCCTTCCGCCCCGGCCTGGTGGGCGGCCACTGCATCGGCGTCGACCCCTACTACCTGACCCACAAGGCGCAGGAGATCGGCTACCACCCGGAGATCATCCTCGCCGGGCGCCGCATCAACGACGGCATGGGCAGCCACGTGGTGGAGCGGGTGGTCAAGCTGATGACCCAGAACCGCATCCACGCCGTGGACGCGCGGGTGCTGATCCTCGGCTTCACCTTCAAGGAGAACTGCCCGGACCTGCGCAACACCCGCGTCATCGACATCATCGAGGAATTCAACGACTACCACGCCAAGGTGGACGTCTACGATCCCTGGGTAAACCCCGACGAGCTGGAGCACGAATACGGCATCCGCCCCATCGACACGCTGGAGAACGGCCGGTACGACGCCATCGTCCTCGCCGTGGCCCACGACCAGTTCAAGGCCATGGACATCGACGCCATCCACGCCCTGGGCAAGGACCAGCACATCCTCTTCGACGTGAAGAACATCCTGCCCGCCGGGCGGGTCGATGGACGACTTTAAAACCATAGTGCTGAGTGCTGAGTGCTAAGACAGGAAAACGGGAAAACAATATGAAAGTCCTGATCACCGGCAGCGCCGGCTTCATCGGCAGCCAACTGGCCTTGCGCCTGCTGGAACGCGGCGACGAGGTCATCGGCGTCGACAACCTCAACGACTATTACGACGTCTCCCTCAAGGAGGCCCGCCTGGCGCGCATCTCGTCCCATGAAAACTTCACCGAGGCGCGCATCGGCATCGAGGACCGCCCCGCCATGGAGGCGCTGTTCGCCGAGCACAAGCCGGACCGGGTGATCAACCTGGCCGCCCAGGCCGGCGTGCGCTACTCGCTGGAGAATCCCCACTCCTACGTCGAGAGCAACCTCGTCGGCTTCATGAACATCCTCGAGGGCTGCCGCCACAACGGCGTCGAGCACCTGGTGTATGCCTCCTCCAGCTCCGTGTACGGCGCCAATACCCACATGCCCTTCTCCATCCACAACAACGTGGACCACCCGCTGAGCATGTACGCCGCCACCAAGAAGGCCAACGAGCTGATGGCCCACACCTACAGCCACCTGTACGGCCTGCCCACCACCGGCCTGCGCTTCTTCACCGTCTACGGTCCCTGGGGCCGTCCGGACATGGCGCTGTTCCTGTTCACGCGCAAGATCCTCGCCGGCGAGCCCATCGACGTCTTCAACTACGGCAAGCACCGCCGCGACTTCACCTACATCGACGACATCGTCGAGGGCGTGATCCGCACCCTGGACAAGGTGGCCGAACCCAACCCGGACTGGAACGGCAAGCACCCGGACCCCGGCACCTCCAACGCCCCCTACCGCCTCTACAACATCGGCAACAACCGGCCGGTGGAGCTGATGCACTACATCAAGGTGCTGGAGGACTGCCTGGGCAGGAAGGCGGAGATGAACATGCTGCCGCTGCAACCCGGCGACGTGCCCGACACCTACGCCGACGTGGAAGACCTGGTGAAGGACGTGGGCTACAAGCCGGCCACCAGCGTCGAGGACGGCGTGGCCCGCTTCGTCGAGTGGTATCGCGGCTACTACAAGGTCTGAGCGTCACCTGATGATCGAGGCTTAAGGCATGCGCTGCATCCCTCTCGCACTCCTGCTGTCGATGTCGCAGATACTGTGGGCCGCCCCGCCCCTCAGCCCCGAGACCATCGACGGCAGCACCCGCGTCGACGCCGAGGGGGTCATCGAACTGGTCAACGAGGTGCCCGCCCTCGTCTTCATCGACTCACGCATCCGCAGCGACCGCGCCCAGGGCTACATCGAAGGCTCCGTCAGTCTGCCCGACGTCGACACCGACTGCGACAGCCTGGCGCGCCTGATCCCCGAAAAGACCGCGCCGGTGCTGTTCTACTGCAACGGCGTCAAGTGCGGCCGCAGCGGCAAGGCGGTGAAGATCGCCATCGACTGCGGCTACCGCACCATCTACTGGTTCCGCGGCGGCTTCCAGGAGTGGCTGGCGAAGGGGTATCCGTTTTTGCAGGAGGACTGAGTGCTGAGTGCTGAGTGCTGAGTGCTGAGTGCTGAGTGCTGAGTGCTGAGTCTACAGAGTGTAGCCTTGTGCCGGGTAAACACCACTCAGCACTTTAGCACTCAGCACTTTTCCCTCCACAAACACCGCCCCCCACTCGCCTCGTCGATGGCCGCCAGGCGTGCCTCGTGCGCGGCCAGTTCGTCGCCATCGGCGCGGATAACCCGTAACGCCGGCCTCCCCTCGGCCAGGCGACGTATCTCGCTGGCCGTCTCCCGCCCATCCTCGGACTGGCCGTCGAGCAGCAGGTCCGTCTGCCCACCGGTCATCATCAGGTAGACGTCGGCGAGGATCTCGGCATCGAGCAGGGCGCCGTGCAGTTCGCGGTGGGCGTTGTCGACGTCGTAGCGGCGGCACAGGGCGTCGAGGTTGTTCTTCTGCCCGGGGTGCATCTGCCGCGCCAGCGCCAGGGTGTCGAGGACGCCGCAGTGGTCCTCGATGCGCCCGTACTCGCTGCCCAGCAGGGCCAGCTCGTGGTCGATGAAGCCGACGTCGAAGGGGGCATTGTGGATCACCAGCTCGGCGCCGCGCACGAAGTCGAGGAAGTCGTCCACCACGTCGGCGAAGCGCGGCTTGTCGGCGAGGAATTCGTTGCTGATGCCGTGCACCTCGATGGCGCCCTCGTCGATCTCGCGGTCGGGCTGCAGGTACTGGTGGTAGTGGTTGCCGGTGAGGCGCCGGTTGACCAGTTCCACGCAGCCGATCTCGATGATGCGATGGCCCTGCTTGGGCTCCAGGCCGGTGGTCTCGGTGTCGAGTACGATCTGCCGCATGTCAGTTCTCCGCGTGACTGGTCAGTTCATCGATGCCGCGATTGGCCAGCTCGTCGGCACGCTCGTTCTCGGCATGGCCGGTATGGCCGCGCACCCAGCACCACTCCACCTCGTGCCGGGACAGGGCCTCGTCCAGGCGCTGCCACAGGTCGACGTTCTTCACCGGCTTTTTCGCCGCCGTCTTCCAGCCGCGCCGCTTCCAGTTGTCCATCCACTCGGTAATGCCCTTCATCACGTATTGCGAATCGGTGGTCAGGCGCACCCGGCAGGGGCGCTTGAGGCTCTCCAGGCCACGGATCGCCGCCATCAGTTCCATGCGGTTGTTGGTGGTCTCCGGCTCGCCGCCGTACAGCTCCTTTTCCACCTTTCCATAGCGCAGCAGCGCGCCCCAGCCGCCGGGGCCGGGGTTGCCGCGGCAGGCGCCGTCGGTGAACAGTTCGACCAGCTTGTCGTTTTTCATCGAATTACTCATTTCTTAAATCATGTTCACCACAGAGGCACGGAGGACACAGAGAAAAGACCGTTCTGTCATTCCGGGCGCCGCAAGGCAGCGACCCGGAAACAGGCCACGAACATGTCTTCATGATTCTCCGTGTCCTCTTGTGCCTCTGTGGCGAAAATTCAATTCTTCTGGCTCTCACCATCAGGCGCCTCGAAGCGGTCCACGGGACCGAGGCGCGAGTTGCCGGCCAGTTCCGGGCTGACGATGCGCGCCCGCCGTGAACGCCAGCTGGGCTTGATGGGCGTGAGGGTGGCGACCCGCTTCTTCGCCACCACCACGTAGCCGGCGCCAAACAGCGGCCACCAGCGTTCTCCCAGACGGTCGAGAAAGCGCAGGCGGCGCATGATGCCCTTGTGGCCCAGGGGCGGACGGTAGAAGTAGCGCTCGCAGCTGACGATGTCGAAACCCAGCAGCTGCAGCCAGTCGCGCAGGCGCGAGGCACGGATGAAGTGCCCGCACCACGGCGGGCGCGCGCGCCAACCCAGGGCCAGCCGCCACAGCATCCATGGACTCCAGGGATTGAAGCCGAGGATCACCACGTGCCCCTCGGGGATCAAAACCCGGTCCACCTCGCGAAGCACCTCGTGCGGATTGTGGGTGAATTCCAGGGTGTGCGGCATCAACACCACGTCGAGGCTGTCCGAGGCCAGCGGCAGGCACTCCGGCTCGCCGCGCAGCTCGCCGCGCGGACGTTCCGCCGCCGGGGGCACCACCTGCTGGTCCGGGTCCAGCACCATGCAATGCGGGATGCGCGAACTGTTGAGGCATTCCTTGGAATACAGGTCGCCCAGCTGCAGCAGGTGATAGCCGAACAGGTTGGGCAGGATCCCGCGCAGGCGGGCACGTTCCTCGGCCTGAAACCAACGCCCGGGCAGGTGTGTGAACCAGGCGCGCATGCGTTGCCGCGTGACGGCCCCCGGCTCGCACTTCATCCAGCGGATGACGCGTTTCTTCACCCTATGACTCCCCACGGCACATGCCCGGAAGGATACGCAGAAAGGCCGATCCGAGCCAGCGCCATGGGGCAAAATCTGCCCGCTGTTGTAAAATCCCCGCTCCGGCATTCACTCGGGGCATTCCCATGATCACGGTCCACGGCATTCCCGCGTTCGACGACAACTACATCTGGTGCCTCGGCAGCCGCGAGCAGGCCGACGTCGCCCTGGTCGATCCCGGCGATGCCGAGCCGGTGATCGCCACCCTCGAGGCGCGGGCACTGACGCCGCGCGCCATCCTCGTCACCCACCATCACTACGACCACACCGGCGGCATCGAGCAACTGGTGACGCGCTATGGGCTGCCCGTGTTCGGCCCCGCGCGCGAGAACATCCCCCATCTCGACCGGCCGCTGGGCGAGGGTGACACGGTGCAACTGCCGGGCCTGGACATCTCGCTGCGGGTGATGGACGTGGCGGGTCACACCGCCGGCCACATCGCCTTCTTCCGCGCCGGCGACGAGCGGGGGCCACCGCTGCTGTTCTGCGGCGACACCCTGTTCACCGGTGGCTGCGGGCGCCTGTTCGAGGGCACCCCGGCGCAGATGCAGGATGCCCTGCAACGCATCCGCGCCCTGCCCGACGACACCCTGGTCTACTGCGCCCATGAATACACCCAGGCCAACCTGGCCTTCGCGCACGTCGCCGAACCGCATAACGCCGCCATCGCCCGCCGCCAGCAGGCGGTGCGCGCCGCCCGCCGGGAGGGACGGCCCACGGTGCCCGCCCCGCTGGGGCTGGAAAAGGCCACCAACCCCTTCCTGCGCTGGGACGCCCCGGAACTGAAACGCAATGCCGAGGCCTTCGCAGGCCGCCCCCTGGCCACGCCCACGGAGGTCTTCGCCGTGGTGCGTCACTGGAAGGACACCCTGGATTGACGGCTGCGGCCCGCCACAGAAGAGGTGCGGAAGTTAGTGTTTGCGCGCCGCGTCCGATATAGAATCAGAACCTCCCGCGATCACGAGTCGAAACAAACCATGCGCACCGGTGCCGTCACATGAGCCATTCCCCCCTCCACGCCCCCGCCCGTTCCGCGACGTGGCGGCTGATCGCCCTGCTGACAACGCTGATCAGCCCGGCGGCCTTGGCGCTGGCCGGCGAATACCAGCTCATCGATGGCAACCGCTACGCGCATGCCGTGGCCCATTCCAACCGCGACCTGCTGCGGCAGGTCCAGCAATGGGAAAACACCCGCAGCCCCGAATACAGCTGGCAGGCCAGTTACCCGGCTCCGGTGGTCAGCGACGCCGAGGCCGACGCCTTGCCGCCGCAAGACCTGTGGGACCGCCTGCGCGATAATTTCCACCTGCAGGGTCATGATCACCCCAAGATCCGCCCCTACCTCGACTGGTATGCGCGCAACCAGGCCTACCTGGATCGCGTGGTGGCGCGCGCCCGCCCCTTCCTCTACGACATCGTCACCGAGGTCGAACGCCGCGGCATGCCCGGCGAAGTCGCCCTGCTGCCGGTGGTGGAGAGCGCCTTCCAGCCCTTCGCCTACTCCGCCGGCCGCGCCGCCGGCATCTGGCAGTTCATTCCCGGCACCGGGCGGCGTTACGGACTAAAGCAGAACTGGTGGTACGACGGCCGCCGCGACGTGCGCGCCGCCACCCGCGCCGCCCTGGACTACCTGCAGCGCCTGCACAAGCAGTTCGATGGCGACTGGCTGCTGGCCCTGGCGGCCTACAATTCCGGCGAGGGGCGCGTGCACCGGGCAGTGCGGGCCAACCGCAGGAAGGGCAAGGGAACGGACTTCTGGTCCCTGGACCTGCCCGACGAGACGCGCGGCTACGTGCCCAAGCTGCTGGCCATCAGCACCCTGGTCGAGGCCCCGCAGCACCATGGCATTCGACTGGCCTCCATCCCCAACCAGCCCTACCTGACCGAGGTCGACATCGGCTCGCAGATCGATCTCGCCCTGGCCGCCGACCTGGCCGGCCTGAGCATCGAGGAGATCTACCGCCTGAACCCGGCCTACAACCGCTGGGCCACGGCCCCGGACGGCCCCCATACCCTGCTGCTGCCCATCGACAGGGCCGAGGCCTTCCGCGCCAGCCTGGCCGAACTGGGCACGCGCGACCGTATCCGCTGGAAGCGCCACCGCATCCGGCCCGGCGAGAACCTGGGCAGCATCGCGCGCCGCTACCAGACCAGCGTGGCCCTGCTGCAGGAGGTCAACCAGATCGGCAGCAAGTGGATCCGCGCCGGCGACACGCTGGTGATCCCCGTGGCCACCAAGAGCCTCGACCGCTACCTCAGCGAAGACCGCCGCCGGCAGGCGATCCAGAACACCCGGCGCCGCGGCAACCGCATCGACTACACCGTGCGTCCCGGCGACACCTGGTGGGACCTGTCGCGCAAGTACGGCACCAGCACCACCAAGCTGGCGCGCTGGAACGGCATGTCACCGCGCGACCCGCTGTTTCCGGGACAGCGGCTGGTGATCTGGGCCAGCGGCAACGGGACGGTCAAGGCCAGCTTCAGCGCCCCGCCCGCCAGCGCCCGGCACCAGAAGATCCACTACCGGGTGCGCAAGGGCGATTCCCTGGCGCGCATCGCCAAGCGGTTCAACGTCACCGTCGCCAAGCTGCGGCGCTGGAACGCCCTGCCCAAGAACAAGTACCTGCAACCCGGCCAGCGCCTGACCCTGTACGTGGACATCACCCGGCAATCCTGATCCCGCGCGGGAATCACATGTGCCGCATGCCGCCGCTGAGACCGCCCAGCAGTCCCGTGAACAGCATGCTCAGCAGGGCCAGTATCACCAGCGCGGGGATGGCGGCAATGGCCCACTTCACCAGCAGCACCACCATGGACACGAAGGGGATACGGACGTCCACCACCACCACTTCCTTCCGTTCATCGTATTCGGACATGTATTTCTCCTCTCTCGGCTTCCAGCCAGATTCTCCGGCGCAAACAAAAAACCCCCTCGGCGCTGGCCAGAGGGGGCTCGTGCGATACGGGCTGGTGGTCAGTCTTCGACCACCACCAGGTCGGCCGGCGCCGGCCGGCGCTTGACGTAGCCGTCGGAGACGATGCCGTGATTGGCCTGGTGCAGGGCATCCGACTCCAGCACGATGAGCACCAGCACCGTCACCATCACCGGCAACAGGCCGGCGCCGCCGATGATGGCCTTGACCGCGATGTCCATCATCCCCAGGTAGGTATAGCCCAGCCAGCCGAAGAGGGAAACCACCAGCAGCAGCCCCAGCATGTAGCTGAACAGGCGGCTGCGTGCCATGCACACGTTCCAGTGCGCCTGCACATACCAGGAGTCCATCTGCTGCGAGCGCCGGCCGCGCCAGAAGATATAGGCCAGGATCGACACCGAGACGATGGGCACCAGCGCCAGCGGCTGCCAGTAGGACTTGGCGATACCGAGGGAGGCGATGAACCACAGGATGTGATTGCCGACCAGGTTGACCAGCAGGATCTCGTGCGGAATCTTGGCCTTGTGCTTGTCCTCTTTGGAAATCTCGAATTGCATGACACGTAACCTGAGAAAAGGTGATTGAATGGGTGGGTTTATGGTACCCCGCCCTTCCTGACCGCGAGCTGAAAATGCAGCAACCCGCTCAACTATTGACCGCCCGTACCGTATTGCCGGCGTCTCCCTCGGCATAGAGGAAGCAACGCGTGACATGGCTGCCCGCCACCGTGGTCTCGGGCGGATACTCGCGCCGGCACACGTCCATGGCCTGCGGGCAGCGCGGGTGAAAGTGGCAGCCGGCGGGCGGATTCACCGGCGAGGGCATCTCGCCCTCCACCTTCAGCACCGGGCGCTCGACGCCCTCGCTGGAACGCTCGATCCTCGGCACCGCGGCCAGCAGGGCCCGGGTATAGGGGTGCAGCGGCCCGTTCAGCACCTCCGCCACGCTACCCTGCTCGACGATGCGTCCCAGGTACATCACCGCCACCTCGTGGGCCAGGTACTCCACCACCGACAGGTCGTGGGTGATGAACAGGAAGGCCAGGCCCAGCTCGTCCTGCAGGTCCTTGAGCAGGTTGAGGATCTGCGCCTGCACCGAGACGTCCAGGGCGGAAGTGGGCTCGTCGCAGACGATCAGTTTCGGCTCCACGGCCAGGGCGCGGGCCACGCAGATGCGCTGGCGCTGGCCGCCGGAGAACTCGTGCGGATAGCGGTGCTTCATCTCCGGCGACAGGCCCACCTGCTGCAGCAGGCGGTCCACGCGCGCAGCCCGCTCGGCCGGTGAGCCGCCGATGCCCTGGGTGATCATGCCCTCCTCGATGATGTCGCTGATCATCATGCGCGGGTTCATGGAGGAGAACGGGTCCTGGAAGATGATCTGCAGCTCGCCGCGGCGGCGGCGCAGCTCGCGGGGCGACAGCGCGGTCAGCTCCACGCTGCCGAAGCGCACGGAGCCGCCGGTGGGCGGGATCAATTGCAGGATGCCCTTGCCGGCGGTGGTCTTGCCGCAGCCGGACTCGCCCACCAGGGCCAGGGTGCGGCCGGCGGGGATGTCGAAGCTCACCTCGTCCACCGCGCGCACGTAGTTGGCCACGCGCCGCAGCAGGCCCTTGTGGACGGGGAAGTGCACCTTGAGGCCGTCGACGTGCAGCAGCTCGGCACCCGCGCCGGGGGCCGATGGCTCGGCCGTTGCGGTACTTTCGACCTCCGCCGCCCTTGGCACCGGCGCGGGCTGGAATGCCGGATCGTGCAGGTGGCAGCGCACCCCCTGTCCCGCTGCCAGCGGCGTCCACGCCGGCACCTGCTCGCGGCAGGCCGCCCAGGCGTAGTCGCAGCGGTCGACGAAGCGGCAACCGCGGAACACCGTGGCCAGCGAGGGCACGCTGCCGCGGATCACTGCCAGCCTCTGCCCGCGCTTGCCCATGTTGGGCAGGGACTCGAACAGCTTGCGCGAATAGGGGTGCTTCGGGTCGGCGAAGAAGCTGTCGCGGTCCGCCTGCTCGACGACCTGCCCGGCGTACATCACCGCCACCCGGTCGGCGGTCTCCGAGACCACGCCGAGGTCGTGGGTGATGAGCAGGATGGACATGCCCGTGTCCTTCTGCAGTTGGCGCATCAGCTCCAGCACCTGGGCCTGGATGGTCACGTCCAGGGCCGTGGTGGGCTCGTCGGCGATCAACAGCTCCGGCTCGCCGGCCAGGGCGATGGCGATCATCACCCGCTGCTTCATGCCGCCGGAGAGCTGGTGCGGGTATTCGGCATAGCGCCGTGCCGGATCGGGGATACCCACCGCGTCCAGCAACTCCAGCACCCGCGCACGCGCCCGTTCCCCGCGCAGGCCCAGGTGGCGCTGCAGCGACTCGCCGATCTGCTCGCCCACGGTGAGCACCGGGTTGAGGCTGGTCATGGGCTCCTGGAAGATCATGGCGATGCGGCGCCCGCGCACGTCGCGCATGGCCACCTCCGGCAGGCTCAGCAGGTCCTCGCCGTGCAGGCGGATGGCACCCTCGCTGATGCGCCCCGCCGGCTCCGGTACCAGGCGCATGATGGACAGCGCGGTCATGGACTTGCCGCAGCCCGACTCACCCAGCAGGGCAAAGGTCTCGCCGGGGGCAATATCGAAACTCACGCCGTCCACCGCGCGCACCAGGGTATCGCCAGCGCCGAAGGTGGTGCGCAGGGAATCGACTTGCAGCAGGGTATCGGTCATGGTGCTTCGTATCTCCGGCCTGGGACTGGCACTATACCGCAAGGCTTGAATTTCGCGCCATTCAGCCACAATATCGAAACACCAGCCGTTGCAGCAAGCAGGTGCCGCCGCCATGCCCGAAATCGAAGACACCGAGCAGACCAGCAAACCCGAAGGCCTGTCCTTCATCACCAAGCTCATCCTCGGCAAGCTGGTGCTCATCGCCATCGTCGGCGTCGTCGTCTACTTCTCCCTGCAGGGCATCTGACCCGGCAAGCCGGGTTCGGGGTTCGACCCGGGCCTCTGATCTGTCGAAAAATTTTACAGCCAAGCCATTTGAAGGGCACCCACTTGCCGAGGGAAAACACCTGTCAGCGGAAGAAATGCCCTGACGATGACCAGCAAAATTACGCGGTGACATCAGGTATGGGAAGGACAGATGTTCCATCGCGGCGAACGGCCGATCATCCGCATCTCGTATTTATTCAGGCCATTGTGTCGGGATCTTTTACATGACCACGAACAGCTACCCCTGTATGCACCTAGCCGCCTGAAATTCTTAGGCATTCTGATAGTGGCATGGAAATTGCCATGACTGAGACGGACAATCTTTATTCATGGCGAAAGGGAGGCTTGCTCATGCACACGAAGGCAAAATGGCTGGCGGGTCTGACACTCGCATTCTGTTTCTCCAGTGCAAATGCCGTCATTGTGTCAGTGAACGACTGGTCCTATATCAAAGGCGTTGGCGACACCAGCACGACCTTGTTCCGGGTCACGGAAACGTTTACAACCGCCGCAGAACTGGGTGGCACGGACAATCTGTATCAGTACACGATCGAGAACCTGTCGACGGATCTTACGGCCAGCCTGTTCAGGATTTCCAATCCCGGCAATCTGAGCCGCACCATGACCGGTCCGACAAGCTGGACTGAACGAGTGGTACAGAATTTCCTGTGGGAAACGTTCACCCCGACCGATTACCTGGCCCCCGGCGGCTCGTTGAGTGGTTTCGAAATCCTGACGCCTGGACTGATCCCCGATCTGACATTCTCCGCCTATGGGTATAGCGGCGTCGGCTGGATCATGGCGACCAATGCCCAGGGCGAGCGGATCGACGTTTTCGGAGAGGTGACACGCGCGAGCGTCCCCGAGCCTGCCAGCTTTTTGTTGCTGGGCCTGGGCCTAATCGGCATGGGTCTGGCAAAACGCTACAATCAGTAAACCCTCAACTCTCACTGTAGGAGAGAAAGCCGCTGCTCCATACGAGCGCATCTGGGTTCTGGGAAGGCATGGCGGGCAAATCGATCAAGCAAAGCCAAGGAAGGCCAATTTGCCACTTGCCGCCAGGGTCCCGAAAAATTAACTTTGGTTTCAGGCAGGGGATGCTGCTTGGCTTCCGACAGGGACAGGTTGGTAGCAATTTCCTGTGAAGCCCCGCAGGGAAGGGTGCCGCGGGGCTTTGCCATTTCAGGGATGGTTCACGTCACACCGCTCCGCGGTGTAATGCATCCCCGGCGCTCCGCGCCATGACCCTCACCACTCCGTGAACACCTCGACCAAGTCTTCCCCGCCGGCATACGAAGACAAACGATAACAACGCGCCGCTTGACAGGGTGCTGGTGAATGTACCCCACCCCCTCCCGCTGCATGATTTCCCCGTCGATCAGCGGGCGATGTGAGCCTTCCTGCCAGAACTGATATCGGTTTCGCACATCCTATGGCATCCCCGCCTTGGGCAGCCGGAGCCGCATGTTGCCGAAGAAGCTACCCCAGGCGGTCATTACTCTGCCCGCAATGCGCATAATGGTAATTT
>Ga0256830_1001937_pt1 | contig 14123 bp, 14 predicted proteins | sample 128326metaG_FD_190537 | JGI IMG/M metagenome (GOLD analysis project Ga0256830, IMG submission 190537) | Hydrothermal vent microbial communities from Lau Basin, Pacific Ocean - 128-326 | ecosystem: Environmental > Aquatic > Marine > Hydrothermal vents | place: Pacific Ocean: Lau Basin | collected... | reverse complement strand
GCAAATAGATCCGCGCCGCTCACATGCAGTTTAGCTTCTGCCTTCTGCACCATTTTTTCAACTGCCAGCACAACATGAACATTGCCTACACCGTCAAAATGACGCGCAAGCTTCTCCAGCTTTTCATTCACGTAATTACGCAATGCTGGGGTAATATCGATGTGGTGACCTGTCAGATTTATTTGCATTTTAATACCTCGATGTTATGTCAAACGTTTACGCTCACTTGATGAAAGAATCGATATCGACTCACGATATTTCGCAATCGTTCTACGAGCAACATTGATCCCCTGTTCTTCAAGAATTTTTGAAATTTTACTATCGCTTAATGGTTTTTCCGGATTCTCAGCCGCCACCAGTTTTTTTATTAATGCACGAATGGCTGTCGCAGAACATTCACCACCACTGGCGGTGCCAACGTGGCTGGAAAAGAAATATTTCAGCTCGAAAATACCGCGTGGGGTGTGCATATACTTCTGTGTTGTAACGCGAGAGATCGTTGATTCATGCATCCCAACCACCTCGGCGACATCATGCAGTACCAGCGCCTTCATCGCCTCCTCGCCGTGTTCAAGAAACCCTCGCTGACGCTCGACGATGCAGGTGGCTACTTTCAGCAGCGTTTCGTTGCGGCTTTGCAGACTTTTAATGAACCACCGCGCTTCCTGTAAATGGTTTTTTAAATAGGTGTTGTCGGCGCTGTTGTCTGCACGCTTCACTAATCCAGCATAGCCGTTGTTAACCCGAACTTTGGGCAACGCCTCACCATTTAGTGTCACCTTCCAGACGCCGTTATCTTTTCTAACGATCACATCAGGCACTACATATTCGGTCTGCCTGGGTGAGATCAGAGCGCCGGGACGCGGATTGAGCGTCTGCACCAGCGCCATTATCTCTTTTAGCTCATCCTGGGTGCATTTCATGCGCCGCATAATCTGCGGGTAGTCGCGTGAGCCGAGCAACTTCAGGTGGTCGGTAATTAACCTGCGCGCCTCTGCTAGCCACGGCGTCTCAGGACTTAGATGCTGCAACTGCACCAGCATGCACTCCTGCAGGTCACGACAACCCACGCCGACAGGGTCCAGATTATGAATGCGATGCAGCACCGCTTCGACCTCATCAAACTCGGTCTCCAGCTCTTCACGCAGACCAGAAAAGATCTCGTCTAATGAACAGGTGAGGTAACCCTGCTCATCGATCGCATCGATAATCGCCTCGGCGATCTCCATATCTTTTTCGGTAAAAGAGGTCAGCCGTATCTGCCACAGCAGATGCTCCTGCAGCGATTCAGACGACTCGTCCTGGCTTTCATAATCACTGTTGTCAGGCAGCGCGCTGGATGATGTCTGCGGCATCACGCTGTCATAGGTATCTTCCCACGAGCTATCGACCGGCAGCTCGTCCGGCACCGCATCGGAAAGTTGAGAGACAACATCACCATCACCAGCCGCCCCCACATCAACCGTGCTGAGATCATCAACGGGGGCCTCAGAGGGGGTCTCGCTAGCATCACCATCACTGGATGAGAGTTTGGCAGCGCCATCATCAGTGGCGTCATCGGTCAGTTCCAGCATCGGATTCGATTCCAGCGCCTCCTGAATCTCAGCCTGGAGATCAAGGGTCGACAGCTGTAACAGGCGTATCGCCTGCTGCAACTGTGGCGTCATGGTTAACTGTTGTCCGAGACGGAGCTGTAGGGATTGCTTCATATATCGCCGTCCTGATTCGGCGCCATCTTGTTGCTAAGCTTGTTGGCCACTATTTTAGCGTAATTGGCACCTTTTTTCAGCGCCTATCAGTAAATTAAAGTCGAAAGTCCTGCCCAAGGTAGACCTCTTTCACCTGCCTGTTTTCCAGAATATCTCCTGGCGCACCCTCTGCCAGCACCACCCCTTCGCTCATAATGTAGGCGCGCTCACATATTCCCAGCGTCTCTCTAACGTTATGATCAGTAATCAACACCCCTATCCCTTTGTCAGTAAGAAAACGAATGATGCGCTGAATATCAATCACAGAGATCGGGTCGACACCCGCAAATGGCTCATCTAACAGGATAAAACGGGGGCTTGTGGCCAGTGTACGTGCAATTTCAACGCGCCGCCGCTCACCACCCGAGAGGCTCATTCCGAGGCTGTCACGCAGATGGGTGATGTGTAGCTCTTCCAGCAGCTCATCCAGTTGCGCCAGCTGCTGGGCACGATCAAGATCACCACGCACCTCAAGAATCGCCAGGATATTCTGTGAAACCGTCAGTTTACGGAAAATCGACGCCTCCTGCGGCAGGTAGCCCACCCCCATCCTGGCGCGAATATGCATCGGATAGTTTGCCATATCCTCGCCATCAAGCATGATGGTCCCTTTGTCGCACCCAACCAGCCCGACAATCATATAAAAACAGGTGGTCTTGCCGGCACCGTTGGGACCCAGCAGCCCCACAATCTCACCGCTGTTGATCTCGAGCGAGACATCCTTGACCACCGCACGGGACTTGTAGCTTTTAGCCAGATTTGATGCGATGAGTGCATGCATCAGCGTTGATGATCCCGCTGCTTTTTCACCTTAATTGGCCTTCTCTTTTTCACGCGGCTGAATTACCACCTGCACCCGCTCGCCACCATTGGCAGCTTTGCGCGCATTAACGATATCGTTATTCGCATCATATTCGATGTAACTCCCTGAAAACTCATCTTCACCGCGCTTCACATGTGCATTGCCTTTTAGCAGAATTTGGCCCTGCGCTGCGCGGTAATCGATCAGACGCGCCTTCGCCTGCAATTCGCCTTTATCATCATCGAGCAGCTGTCGGTAGTTGACCCGCTCACCTTCGGCTTCGAAGCGGTCAAACTCACCATTGACGCTATAGATCGTCACCTTGTCGGCCGTCATCCTGACCGTCCCCTGAACGTAACTGACGCGCCCCTGATAGATGCTAACCCCTTTACTGTCATCGACCGTCATGCTGTCGGCCTCGATATGGATCGGCTGTTCACGATCCGCACTCAACGCCAGCGCTGCGCCCGGCAGTAAAATGGCCAGTAGTAAAAAGAGGTGGCTAACGGCTCTGTGGTACATAAGTTCCCCGTACATTTGATAACAGCGCGACCCGGCGTTGATTTAGATCGGCTCGCATGCCGATGGCGGTCGTTACACCGCGATCATCTTTGATCGTCACTTTAGCCGATGTCTCTGCAAATTTGTCGCGCGGGCGCACTGTTAGATCCGACGTAATCACCTGCAGTGCCTGCGCATGTGTCGGATTGACCCGCAGGATAATCACCTCACCCTCCAATAACACTGACTCACCACCATGGGAAACCAGCCCCGACTCCGCACGAATATCCCAGAACTCTTCATCATTACGAAACAGCACCAGATGCGGCTTCTCCAGTGTCGCACTATCATCAATGGAGTAGTGCAGCATATTATCGGCATAGAGCTTATAGGCCGGTTTTCCATCCTGGTTCAACGACGTTAGCTCAAACGTCTCCATATAGTAATCCGGTTCACGCTGCGTCTGATCAGACGCCTGCTGCTGCAGTTCCGGGGCGGGGCCGCGCTGCAGCCACCAGCTCAATGCAGCAACGGCCACCAGAAGCAGCGCAATCCCCCCCTTACCCACCCGCTCTCTCGCGAATATACCGCTGCGAATTCAGCATGGCCGCTGATTATGCGATTTAACTGTTCACCACTGGAAAACCGAGCGCGGCAAGCTTCGAAACCAGCCGCTCACGATCGAGTGCATCGCCCTGAACCTTCACCTCGCCACTGCCGACATCGACCGAGACCTGGCTCACCCCCTGCTCTCCCTCCAGACCACCTTTAATATTGTCAGCACAGCCGCCACACTTGACGTTGCTCACCGTGAATATCATCTCCTGCATCTTCTTCTCCTGCGCACGGCACACATTTATAGCGCCGCCTGATAAAGCCAGTACATGTAGCCACAATAGGCTGCCAACAGCAACCCGCCTTCGACACGATTAATCTTACCCTCTCGCCCACGAAAACCGTAGGCCATCAGCAGCAGCGCAATGGTCAGAGCGATCATCACTGGATAGTCACGTGATAGCACACCCTCAGGCACCACCGATGGGTAGATCAGCCCCGGTAACGCCATCACCCCTAATATGTTAAACATATTGGAACCGATGATGTTCCCTATTGCCAGTTCATGTTCGTTTTTTAGCGCACTCATTACCGACGCCGCCAGCTCAGGCAGGCTGGTACCGATGGCGATAATCGTTAACCCGATAATGAGATCACTCACGCCAAAGGCCCGGGCGATGTTGACCGCGCCCCACACCAGAATATGTGAGCTGGCAAAGAGCACCACCATCCCAATCAGCAGCCAGAAGATCGCTCGCGGGGTCGGTATCCCTTCCGGAATTTCAGCATCAAACTCACTTGACATCAGATCTCCACTATCGCGCTCACGCAGCCCCAGTCGAACGACCCAGAAGATCATCAGAAACATGCCCAGCAGAAGAAACAGACCATCACCCTGGCCAAGCTCGCCATCAACTATCAATAACAGTGCCAGCACCATCACCAGCAGCAGGATGGGGAGCTCTCGCCTGATAATACCGGAATGCACTGTCAAAGGCACAACCAGCGCCGTCACACCCAGCACCAATGCGATATTGGTGATATTGGAACCCAGCGCGTTTCCGATCGAGATACCTGGACTCTCCTGATAAGCGGCCATGCCCGACACCAGCATTTCAGGTGCCGAGGTGCCGAAACCGACAATGGTCAAACCCACAATTAATGGTGACACCCCAAAATTTCGTGCCGTGGCCGAAGCCCCCAGCACAAAGCGGTCCGCCCCCCATACCAACAAGATAAACCCGGCAACAACAGCAACAGATGAAAGCAGCATACAATTAATGATTCTATAATTAAGTCAATTCAAAAAGACAGCAAACACTACCACTCAAGCGCCATTCGCCACTGCATAATGCAGCGCGATGCCAATAAAGATTACTGCGCCAAAAACATTATTATTCAGGAAGGCGCGAAAACAGAGCAGAACATCCCTGTCACGCAGCAGGTACTGCTGATAACCGGCAAACAGCGCGGCCACGAGCAGGCCGCCATAATAATACCCCCCCATCCCTAGATGCTGCCCCACAATGAGGAGCACCAGAAAAAAGAGCGCCTGTATTATACCAATAATTAGCCGGTCACCGTCACCAAACAGAATGGCGGTGGATTTTACCCCGATGCGCAGATCGTCACGCCGATCGACCATCGCATACATCGTGTCATAAGCGGTCGCCCACAACACCGTCGCGATAAACAGCAACCACGCCTCCTTCGGCACCGCACCGGTCTGCGCCGCGAAGACCATCGGCACTGCCCAGCCAAAAGCCGCCCCAAGGTAGACCTGAGGCAAATAGGTGTAGCGCTTCATAAAGGGGTAGGTGGCGGCCAGAAAGGCGGCGACAAACGACATCATGATCGTCAGTTTGTTCATCGTCAGCACCAGCGCAAAGGCTACCAGACAGAGCACGACAAACAGTATCAGCGCCGCTTTAGGGGTGATCTTACCCGATGTGATGGGGCGATCTCGGGTGCGGCGCACTTTTGAGTCGATCTTCCGGTCGGCGTAGTCATTGATTACGCAGCCTGCGGCGCGCATCAACACCACCCCGGCAACAAAGACGATCAGCACATCACTATCCGGCACCCCTTCGGCTGCGATCCACAGCGCCCAGAGCGTTGGCCACAGCAGCAAAAAGGTGCCGACCGGCTTATCGAAACGCATCAGAATCAGATATTGTCTGAGATTCGCCATCAACAGCCTAACCCGACTAAGTTTCTACTAACCAGCACCGCGCATCTCTCCAACACCTGTTTTAGAACCTGTTAACACTCAATTTATCGCGCCGGAATAGCGGGCAAAAAAAACTCACTCACCAGCAGCGGCTTCTGCTCCAGGCGAAATACCGAGCGCCGCCCCCACACCGCCTGCTGCTTAACGCCCGCCCCAGCCGTCGCATCATCATAAATCATCTCGTTGGGATGCACGCAGGCGATCTCCATCGGCTCGCGCACCACCCCATCTCTGGCAAACAGAAAGGCGCCCAGCGGACGACTGCCGAGCTTCGACAACTGCCGCCCTGCGCCACTCATGGTACGTGCCGGAATCACGCTACGCGCATAGACCCACGGCTCCCCCTTGCAGATCAGCTGCACCTGACGCACCATCGCATATTCGTGATGCCCCATCGCCAGCGCCAGACGCTCATTCAGCAGCGGCCGCTGCCACCGCTGCGACAGCAGCCGCACCCGGAAGTCACCGCCACTCACCTGCTGCAGGCGTAACGTCAGCGAGGCGCTGTCATAGAGCCAGGTTCGCAGTTGCCGCGGCAGCGTGGCGCGCAATGCATTACCCGCAGGACGCCACACCGGCTCCCGCCAAACCCCATGCCGCTTAACTTCCAATTTTCATCTATCCCGCTGTTAAATTAAATCAAATTAATCGCGCATCATACTTCGCCATAACGCGCGGCGTCGCCCAACCAGCGGCGAATAATCGGGGCCACTCGCTGCGGATAGCGCTGCATCAGCAGTCGCGCGGTGCGGTTCACATCGGGAAGCATCGCCTGATCACGCGCGATATCGGCAATACGAAACTGCAACTCACCGGTTTGACGGGTGCCGAGAATCTCACCCGGGCCGCGCAACGCCAGATCGCGGCGGGCGATCTCAAAGCCGTCGTTCGTCTCCCGCATCGCCGCCAGGCGCGCCTTGCCCTGTGCCGACAGGGGGGCATGATACAGCAAAACGCAGTGACTTTTTTCACTGCCGCGCCCCACCCGGCCACGCAGCTGGTGCAGCTGCGCCAGCCCCAGTCGTTCAGCATTTTCGATCACCATCAGGCTCGCACTGGGGACATCGACGCCCACCTCAATCACTGTGGTCGCCACCAGCAGGTCGATCTCACCCGCTTTAAAGGCGGCCATCACCGCCGCTTTCTCCTGCGCCTTGAGTCGGCCATGCACCAGCGCGACGCGCAGATCCGGCAGCGCTTCAGCCAGCTGTGCGACGCTCTCTTCCGCCGCCTGGCACTGCAATCTCTCTGACTCCTCTATCAGAGTGCAGACCCAGTAGGCCTGGCATCCACTGCGGCACGCCTGATGGACACGCTGCACCACCTCATCGCGCCGCCCATCCTGTAGCACCACCGTCTCGACCGCTTTGCGTCCCGGCGGCAGTTCATCGATCACAGAGAGATCAAGATCGGCGTAGGCGGTCATCGCCAGGGTGCGCGGGATCGGTGTCGCGGTCATGATCAACTGGTGCGGGAAACAGTGCTGCTGCCGCCCCTTTTCACGCAGCGCCAGCCGCTGGTGGACACCAAAACGGTGCTGCTCATCGACCACCACAAAACCGAGTCGATCAAACACCACCTCTTCCTGAAACAGCGCGTGCGTCCCGACTACCAGCTGCGCCTCGCCGCTGCGAATCTGTGCCAGCGCCGCACTGCGCACCTTTCCCTTCGACCTGCCCGAGAGCCACGCCATCTCGATACTGAGCGGCAGCAGCCACTGTGCAAAGTTCTGCCGATGCTGTTCGGCCAGCAACTCGGTTGGCGCCATCACCACCGCCTGATACCCCGCCTCCACCGCCTGCAACACCGCCAGCGCCGCCACCACTGTTTTGCCGCAGCCGACATCCCCCTGTACCAGACGCTGCATCGGGGAAGCCTGCTGCATATCGTGGATCACCTCATCGATCACCCGCTGCTGTGCGCCGGTCAATTGAAACGGCAACTGTGCTAGCAGCTGCTGACGCAACACCCCCTTCACCGCCAGTGAGGGGGCGCGCTGCGCACGATTTTTCTGCCGCAACTGCTGCATGCTCAGCTGCTGGGCCAGCAGCTCTTCAAAGGCGAGCCGCTGCTGCGCGGGGTGGGAACCTTCCGCAAGATCACGCTGCGACGCCTCCACCGGCGGACGGTGGACGTAGTGGATCGCCTGCGCCAGTGGCGGCATCCCCAGCTGTGTCAGCACCTCATCTGGCAGTAGCTCCTGCAGGTGCTCTTCTCCGCGCGTGGTTGATGCGGTGCTCGCCAGCAGGCGCGACAGCGCCTGATCTGTCAACGCCCGCATGCTCGCCTGCCGCACCCCTTCGGTGGTGGGGTAGATCGGTGTCAGTCGAGCATCGGCCGGCAGCGGCTCGTTGGGTTCAATCTCATGGTATTCGGGGTGTGCCAGCTCCAGCGTGACCTGACCGTGGCGCACTTCGCCGTAGCAGCGCAGCCAGATACCCGGCTTCAACGCCGCCTGCTGGCGCGCGCTGAAATGGAAAAAACGTAACGTAAGGGAGCCGGTACCGTCACTGATACGGGCCAGCAACATGCGACGACGGCCAAAGCGCACATCCGACGCCTGCACCTCGCCCTGCACCAGCGCCTCTTCACCCGCCACCAGCGCACCGATCGGCACGATCCGGGTGCGGTCCTGATAGCGTAGTGGCAGGTGAAAGAAGAGATCCCACACCTGCTGAATACCGAGTCTCGCCAGCTTTTCGGCCGTTTGCGGCCCCACCCCTTTTAGATAGCGAATCGGCGCAGAGAGTGTGCTGGCGGTAGCATCCGTTTGCGACCCCTTTGTCATGGGAGGTAGCTCATTGGTTATCGCACCAGCGAGTAACTATAGGCGCTACGGCAGAGCGGTCAACTGCGCGCACCGAGATGCATCACCGCATCCATTTCGACCGCGGCACCACGCGGTAACGCGGCCACCTGCACCGCTGCACGCGCTGGAAACGGCGCTTCGAAGTAGCGCGCCATCACCTCATTTACGGTCGCAAAACAGCCGAGGTCGATGAGAAAGATGTTGAGTTTAACGATATCGACCATATCGCCACCGGCCGCCTGCGCCACCGCACGCAGATTCTCAAAGACCTGTACGATCTGCGCTTCGGTATCGCCATCAACCATCTCCATCGTCTCCGCCACCAGTGGAATCTGCCCCGAAAGATAGACCGCACCCCCCACTTTGACCGCCTGTGAATAGGTACCGATAGCGCTCGGCGCCCGCTCGGTAGTGATAATTTCGCGCGTCATCTTCCTCTCCCCTCTAACCGTTAGCCTTTAACACGTACTATTTTTGACACCATATCAAGACTCTTCACATGGCGCATCACCCGCGCCAGGTGTACACGCCCCTGCACCGAGATTGAAAAGGTCATCGCGCTATATTTGCCGTCACGACCATCGATCGTGACATTATTAATGTTACTGTCCATCTCAGAAATCGCTGAGGCGATGATCGCCAGCACCCCGCGACGATTGATCGCGTCGACCCTGATATCTACCGGAAAGTCGTTTTCAATATTCGATTCCCAGCGCACATCCACCCACTTCTCCGGGCTGTTGCGAAAGTCCGCCACATTTTTGCACGATTCGGTATGCACAACGATTCCACGGCCAGCAGAGACAAAACCCTGAATCGAGTCGCCCGGAATCGGATGGCAACAGCGCGCAAAGTTCACCACCATCCCTTCGGTACCGGAGATTGCGAGCGGCCGCATCTTGTTCCCTCCCAGCCAGGCGGGCATGTAGCGGCTAAAGGCGTGCCTTAATGTTTGCGAACGCGACTGAGCATCTCCTTTGAAGACAGGCGCTTCAGCGATACGCCGCGCCACCAGTGGCGCCGGGCGGTTACCCAGACCGATATCTTCAAAAATATCCTCTAGTTTTTCACCACGAAACTCATCGACAATCATCTGCAGGTAACCTGGCGACAACTCGTTGAGTGACAGCGAATACCCTTTCAGCGCCTGCTCCAGCATGCGCCGCCCCAGCTCTATCGACTCATCACGCCGCAGATTTTTCAGGTAATGGCGAATGTTAGTGCGCGCCTTGCCGGTCACCACAAAGTTGAGCCAGGTTGGGTTCGGCTGTGCAGCCGGAGCGGTGATGATGCGCACCGTCTGGCCATTCATTAACGGCGTACTGAGCGGCGCGAGGCGGCGCTCAATCTTCACCGCGACGCAGCGATTGCCGATGTCGGTATGAACCGCATAGGCAAAATCCACTGCGGTGGCACCACGCGGCAGCTCCATGATGGTCCCTTTCGGGGTAAAGACATAAACCTCTTCGGGAAAGAGGTCGATCTTGACGTTTTCCAGGAATTCAAGTGAATCTCCCGCGCTCTTCTGCATCTCCAGCAGGCTGCGCATCCACTCACGCACCCGGCGGTGGGAGCGCCCTTCCGCAAAACTGTCCTGCTCATCGTGCTGTTTATAGAGCCAGTGCGCGGCCACTCCCGCTTCGGCAAGGCGGTCCATCTCACGGGTGCGAATCTGAACCTCAATCGGCACCCCGTATGGGCCAAATAAAATAGTGTGGAGTGACTGGTAGCCGTTCGCCTTGGGGATCGCAATATAGTCCTTAAACTTGCCTGGCAGCGGTTTATAGAGGTTATGTACCGCGCCCAGCACGCGATAACAGCAATCGACCGAGTCAACCGTGATGCGAAAGGCATAGACATCAAACACCTCTGAAAAAGAGAGCTGCTTGTTCTGCATCTTCGTATAAATGCTATAGAGCAGCTTCTCGCGCCCTTCGACATGGCCTTCCAGCGCCTCCTCTTTCAGCCGCTCTTCAATCGCATCCTGCACCTTGCTAACGATCTCTTTACGATTGCCGCGCGCCTTGCGCACCGACTCTGCGATCACCCGGTGGCGCATCGGGTAGTATTCAGAAAAACCGAGCTCCTGAAGCTCCGTCCGCATCCCGTTCATCCCGAGACGATTGGCGATCGGCGCGTAAATTTCGAGTGTTTCACGTGCAATACGGCGGCGTTTGTCGCTGCGCATCGACCCGAGGGTGCGCATGTTGTGCAGCCGGTCGGCCAGTTTGATGATGATGACGCGGATATCCTGCACCATCGCCAGCAACATTTTGCGAAAATTTTCCGCCTGCGCCTCGACCTTGCTCTCAAATTCGATCTGGGTCAGCTTGCTGACACCGTCGACCAGCTGCGCCACATCGTCACCAAACAGTTCGGCGACCTGCTCTTTTTCGGTCGGGGTATCTTCAATGACATCGTGCAGAATTGCCGCGATGATGCTGTCTACATCCATCCGCATCTCTGCGAGGATGGTGGCCACCGCTAGCGGGTGGCTGATATAGGGGTCGCCAGACTTACGCATCTGCCCCTGATGGGCCTGGGCACCAAACAGATAGGCGTGGTAGATACTGGTTAACTGCGCCTCATCGAGATAACTGCCCAGTGCAGTGCACAGCACCTCATATGCGCCGTCCGCGCGCGCCTCATCAGGAATTGTTATCTCGGGAAATTCGGCCGGAGCAGAGTTGCTCAAGGTTTAGCTCGTAGCTGGAGACCAGTCACCCTGTGGTTCTAATGATGAGGCGGCGTCCTGATCACCCAGCAGCGCCTCTTCATCGACGATGCTTGCAGGCTTTTCTACCAGAATAGAGGCGTCGATATTCCCTTCTGCGATCTCACGCAGCGCCACGACGGTCGGTTTGTCATTTTCCCACTCCAGCGTCGCTTCGCCACCGTTCGCCAGTTGACGCGCACGCTTGCTGGCAACCAGTACCAGTTCAAAACGGTTATCTACATTCTCCAGACAATCTTCTACTGTCACGCGCGCCATCGTTCTACTCCTAAACTAAAACTCTGAATTTTCTATCGGGGGAAAACAATCGCGAAGTATAGCGCCATTTTGCCCGTTCGCATATCCCCAGCCACTATTGCTCCATTCGAGCGAGCCCCTGCTACTCCAGTAAACGAGCAAGCTGCCCCGCCAGTACCTGGCTCTGCACCGCCACTTCCAGTCGTCGACTCCGAAAAATCGCCTTCAGATCTGCCAGGGCAGTCTCAAAATCGTCATTCACGACCAGGTAGTCGAACTCACTGTAGTGTGACATCTCCTCCACTGCCTCGGCGGTTCGACGTGCAATCACCGCCTCGCTATCCTGCCCGCGCCCTCGCAGGCGGCGCTCCAGCTCCTCGCGTGATGGCGGTACGATAAAAACCGAGCGACATTCCGGCATCAATCTGCGCACCTGCTGCGCCCCCTGCCAGTCGATCTCCAGAATCACATCGACCTCTTCACTCAGCTGCGACTCGACAGCCGCCTGCGCGGTGCCGTAATAACAGCCGAAAACCTCGGCATATTCAAGAAAGGCGCCTTCCTGCACCATCTGATGAAAACGCGCCTCATCGACAAAATGGTAGTTAACCCCATCCTCCTCGCCCGGCCGCGGCGGACGCGTGGTGTATGAGATCGACAGCTTGATGCCGCTATCGGCCTGTAACAGCGCGCTGACCAGGCTGGTTTTCCCCCCACCGGATGGCGCTGCTACGATATAAAGCATTCCTGACACAATCACTCCTTAAACTAAATGCTCACGCAACCTGGCGTGGCCTATTCGATATTCTGCACCTGCTCGCGCATCTGCTCGATTAGCACCTTCATCTCCACCGCCACTGAGCTGCTTTCGGTTGAGATCGACTTGGAGCCCAGCGTGTTCGCTTCACGGTTCAGCTCCTGCATCAGAAAATCGAGGCGCCGCCCCACCGGCTCGTTTTGCTCCAGCACCCGTCGCACCTCTTCCAGGTGAACCTCGATGCGGTCCAGCTCTTCGGCTACATCACTCTTCTGCGTGATGATTGCAATCTCCTGCGCGAGGCGCTCCGCTTCCAGCTCTACCTGCAATTCCGCCACCCGTGCGACAATTCTGTCGCGCTGTGCGGTGAGGATAGCGGGCATCGCTGCGCGAACCTTAACCACTTCGGCCGCCATCGCATCGCAACGCTGCTCGATGACCGCCTTCATCCCCGCCCCTTCACGCTCGCGGGTTTCGACCAGCTCATCCAGCGCACGCTCCAGTAGTGCCAGCGTCTCTTTTTTAAGCTCGCCAGGATCCACCTCGGCAGCCTGCAACACCCCCGGCCAGCGCAGAAGATCAAACGGCTGAGTGCGCGCCGGGTTCTCCATCAGCTCCTCAATCGTTTCGTTGGCCTGCACCAGCGAAGCGATCAGTTCGCGATTGAGCTGCAGGCCGCTGTCGGCCACTTCAACCGGCTGAAAACGTAAAAACCCATCCACCTTGCCACGCTTGAGGCGCTTTGAAATTCGCTCCCGCGCCACCATCTCCAGCGCACGCAGCTCCTCCGGCATGCGCAGTGATGCCTCCAGATAGCGGTGGTTAACCGAACGCAACTCCCAGCTCATCACCCCCCATTCAGCCTCGCGGGTCTGGCGGGTAAAGGCCGTCATACTTCGAATCATCGCAATTCCACCATCTATATTGTGTGAAGAAGCACATCATAATGCATCGCGCCTCACGACAACAGGAGAACCCCGCCATGGCGCAATCCGGGGTATAATCTGCGCCGAATCTAATAAAAACCAGAAGGATCCATCTTTATGCGCCCCAGCGGTCGAGCCCCCGATGAACTCAGAACCATCAACATCACCCGAAACTACACCAGGCACGCCGAAGGATCGGTACTGGTCGAGTTTGGCGACACGAAAGTGCTCTGCACCGCGTCGGTCGAAAATCGTGTCCCCGGCTTTCTGCGCGGCAAAGGGCAGGGGTGGGTGACGGCTGAATATGGCATGCTGCCACGCTCCACCGGCTCACGCATGGGGCGCGAGGCGGCGCGCGGCAAACAGGGTGGGCGCACGCTGGAGATTCAGCGCCTGATCGGGCGCTCGCTACGCGCAGTGATCGATCTTGAGGCGCTGGGCGAAAATAGCATCACCATTGACTGTGATGTCATCCAGGCCGACGGCGGTACCCGCACCGCCTCCATCACCGGCGGCTATGTGGCGCTGGTCGATGCGGTGAATCAGATGCTGGAAAGCAAGCTCATCAAAAAAAACCCCCTGCACGGTCAGCTCGCCTCTGTTTCGGTCGGCATCTACCAGGGCACCCCGGTGCTGGATCTCGACTACCCGGAAGATTCCAATGCCGAGACCGACATGAATGTGGTGATGAACGATGCCGGCGCCTTTATTGAAGTTCAGGGGACAGCTGAGGGGCACGCCTTTCGTGAAGATGAGCTTAACGCAATGTTAGCCCTGGCAAAAAAGGGGATCGCCGAACTCGTTGCCAAACAGAATATGGCGCT
>Ga0256830_1001936_pt1 | contig 14131 bp, 8 predicted proteins | sample 128326metaG_FD_190537 | JGI IMG/M metagenome (GOLD analysis project Ga0256830, IMG submission 190537) | Hydrothermal vent microbial communities from Lau Basin, Pacific Ocean - 128-326 | ecosystem: Environmental > Aquatic > Marine > Hydrothermal vents | place: Pacific Ocean: Lau Basin | collected... | reverse complement strand
CATTGGCAATCGCCGTATTGTTCAGTTCATGGACCTCACCGACCTCGTCGTCCGGATCGACCAGTGCATGCAGCCGGTGATGCCCGCCGGTCCTGAGTTCGACGGCCGCGACAACCACGGCGCTCTCTTCGGCACCCAGCCTTGGCACCAGCCACTCCGCGAGCAGGACCGCGCCTCCGGCCGGATCACCGTCATGAACCCGGACCACCACGTCGGATGCCGGGACGAGCCCGATATTCGTCACCTCGACGACGACTCCCACGGGGCCGCCGACGGCCGCCCACTGGCGGTCGACCTGGAATCTCGCCACCCGGAGTTCAGGCAATGCTCCGGCCTGTCCAGCCAGTTCCACGGCCCGGCGCGCATTGATGCGGCCCCATCCCTGAAAGTAGTCGCGACCCGGCTCTCCGGTATCGTCAGTGGACGCCTGCAGAACCGCGCGCGCCAGTTCGCCACCGATCCTGTCGTCGTGCGCGATGACCAGTCCGACCAGCCCCGCGGTGTAAGGCGACGCCATGCTCGTCCCCGCGAGGAGCGTGTACCGTGAATCCGGCGCGAGCGGCCTGCCGAGTGTCGTCCCGTCCGCCCGCGCGGACAGAATGTTGTACACGTCGCCTTTCGGCCCACCTCCGGGCGCGGAAACGTCGAGTGCGGGGCCGAAGTTGGAGAAGTACGTCAGATTGTCGGAAGGCTCTGTTGCCGCGACGCCGATGGCGGAGTCGAGACAGGCCGGATACGCTCCGTGGAGATCGTTGCCCAGGTCGAAACCGTTGTTCCCGGCGGAAGCAACGACGACGACTCCCTGCTGTCGAGCATATTCTATGGCGTCACGCAGTACGCGTGGGGGCGTTCCCCTTCCGTTGCTCGGTCCCCAGCTGTTGTTGATCACGTCGGCACCGTTGTCAACCGCGTACACGATCCCTTGGGAGAGATCAGAAATCGTACCCTCTCCATTCGGACCGAGGCCGCGCACCGCCATGATCCGGGCCTGCCACATGACACCTACGATGCCGCGTGCATTGTTCCCGACCGCAGCGATTGTCCCGGCGACATGCGTTCCGTGACCATACCCATCTTCGGGCTCCGGATCACCCCCCCAGAAGTCCCAGCCGTGAACGTCGTCTACATAGCCATTGCCGTCGTCATCGACGCCGTTCCCAGGAATCTCTCCGGGATTGATCCAGACGTTGTCTGCGATGTCTTCATGGCTGCGGTCGAGACCGCTATCGTTGACGGCAATCACGACGTCGGAACTGCCCGTGACGACGTCCCACGCTTCGTCGGCCGAGATGTTCAGCAGCCCCCACAGATCAGCGTAGGACTGCCCCCACGCCCCGCGGGACCAGACACCGTCACCATCCGGGTCGGCGTACGTATCGTCAGGATTCGCGTGGGCGCGCATGGCGTAGTCGGGATGAGCGTACTCGACGGCAGGGTCGCGCCGCAGCTGGCGCAGTACGGATGCCAAGTTCGCCTCTCGCGCGAGGTGAAGCACGAACCACCGTTGCAGGCTTCCCGCGGGTGCGGCGCTAGCGTGGTTCTCCGCATCGTTGCCAGCCCGGGGCCCCACTATGAACATACGTTCGATGGTACCGCCGGAATCTGTGAGCAGCCGCCGAACGACCTCGCTGTCGTCAGGATCGTCGGTGCGCAGCTTGAGAACCACGCGTCCGGGGACGGCGCCCTCAAGCGGCAGCCGCAGACTCCGGAGATGCGCAGGTGGCTCGAGCGGTGTTGTCTTCGTCGGGCTCTCGGATGCCTGTGACACCAGAACGGTGCCAGCGAGAATGGCGATCATCACGATCCGTGATGTGTTCGTCATGGTTCCTCCCCTCTTCATCCGGACCTCCTGAAGAGTCCCGGCGTGTGGGTGACGAGGACAGGGAGGAGGCCAGCAGACCGCCGTGCATGCACCACGCGCCCGGTCCGTCCAACAGGCGGCGCGGCTCGCGCCCCGGCGCTCGGACCCGAGTCCCTCTCAAGACCAGCGAATTCCGATCCCGCGCCTCGCCAACTCGATTTCGAATCGGGCAGATTGTACTTGGCATCGGCCCGCGCAGTCAAGTCCTCCCGCCTCTTCGTCGCATCGCGGGCCGACCTCTCGGCTCTCAGCCTGTTTCGTGCTCCCCCTCCGGACCTCCTCCGCGACCCAGACCGAGCGCGGCGCGCTGCTCGGCCCGCTTCTTCGAGGTCCTCTCGCCGCGCCCAACGAGGCCGTTGACGAGTCGTACCTCGACCACGAAGCGGCGTGCGTGGTCCGAGCCCTGCTGCTCGACGACCTCGTAAACCGGCAACCCTCCAGCCGCGCCTGTGCGAGTTCCTGGAGCGCGGTCTTCGCGTCGCGCTGGCCGGTGCGCCCGTCGCTCGCGCTGTCGATCGCCTCGCCTACGAGTTCCCAGACGAACCGCCGCGCCGCCTCGCCCCTCGTCGAGGAACATCGCGCCGACGACAGCCTCGAAGGCGTCGGCGAGCAGCGAGTCCTTCTCGCTCGCGCCCGCTGGTCAGTTCCTCGCCCCACGCGAGACGCAGCCCCTCGCCGAGGCGCCGCGCCTGGGCGGCGAGCGCGTGTGTGTTGACCAGGCACGCCCACCAGCGGCATCGCCCCGTCGTCGAGTTCCGGACAGCGCCGGACGATCTTTTCGGCCACCAGGAACTCCAGCGGCTGATTGTGCTCGGCAATATCGTGCTCGTGGGCGTACGAGCGGTAGATCAATGCGGGTCGCAGCAGGACCGGGTCCCGGAAGTGGTAGTCCAGCGCCACCTCGACCTGGCCCGTCCTGTCCTGCATTTCGTCTTGCACGTCGGATCTTCCCCCGCTCGCTCGGCGCCGAACGGAGCCGGGAACGGCAGCTACTGCTCGATAAGGTGCTTTTCGAGATCGTCGGGCGTGATCGTATAGTCGATCACGCGTGGATCTTTCGTGACACCTGAGATGCGCCGCCTACCTGCGCGAACACGACGACCCGACCCGGTCGGCAAATGTTCAGATTTCTACGGTTTCGGACGAGCGGTAACAGACCTCGGGGGGCACCCGTCGTATGAGCGTCAAGATGAGCGGTCGACTTGGCTGCGCCTTCGATTGCAAGACGGCAGATCGATTTGGCTGATGCCCCAAGCCCTGGTGATCGATCGCAAACCCACGGAATGCAAGATCACCTACGTGGAGTTCGGGGCCATGGGGGAGGGGAGCCGGGTTCGAAGATCTGGGGTCCGATCTGAAACCGGTGGCCACGGGGGGGTGTCCTGGTCGGCCGTGAAGGCGGAGTTCCATCTAGCGAGCTATTCGTCGAGGGCTCTGGGAAGCACTCCTCCGGGGCGAGCGAAGTGGGGAACGGTCGCATCGGGCGAACCCGTCGGATCCACGAACTTTCCCTCCACGGTCGAATAGTAGAGACATCCCGCCTCGTCCGGCGGCCGGGACCGCACGAACGCGTCGGCCGAATCCACCGCGGCATTCCACTGGGCCTTGGCCTGGGTGGGATCCAACGGATCCACCAGTTGAAGACGACCGAGTTCTTCGGGGCGGAGCTTCGCTCGACGACGGAGCATCTCCAGCAGGGAGAGCGGAGAATAGCCGGGATCCTTGCCCACGGCCGCCCACACCAACGGACCCAACGCCAGAATGTGCTCGTGGAAATAGAGGGTGTCCACGACGTCCCGTACCTCATCGCGACCGGCCAGGGCCAGAACCTTGTTCGTTGCGAGATCGATAGGATGGAGCCGATAGCCGAACTCCTCGCTCCGCTCCACGGGCATGAATCGCCAGGTAGAATCCTGCGCCCACTCGATCTTCGTGGCGTCGTCGCCCCTCCGCACGACAGCCCGGACATAGCCGGGCTGACTGATCTCCACTTCCAGGACGAGGCCCTCTCCTTCGAGGGAAGTTCGATCTGCTTCAAACGCGGAGGCCACGCGCTGCACGCTGTCCTGGAAGTAGTCGATATCGTGGCTGATGCGCTGCGTGTTGGGGGCGGCGAGGATGGCGGCTCCTCCCGCGAGATAGCTGTCCTCACTGCGGTTGTCGGCCAGCAACCGGCCGAGTTCGGACTGGAACGCCGTCAGGGGCACAGCCGAGCCGCCACGTTCCAGGCCACTCGGCCGCCATACCGTTTCAGCCTCTCCGCGACCCACGCGGCGTCCGCGGCCCCGACCTGGAGATCGGGATCGTACGACCAGAAGCACTGCGGATGGAAACGGCGAAACGCCCGACGGATCTCCCGAACTCGCACCATGCGCTGGGCATCCACGGACGTGAGCGTCCGTCGGCTGGCCCTGCCACCCCGACGGCCGATCTCGGAGAAGTACTCGCGAAGCCCGGCATCCATGGAGATATCATAAGCCGCTTACGATGAATGGCAAGGGCGGGGCCCCAAAGATTGCTTCTCCCGGGGGCCCGCGAGCGCCCTGCCGCTCTACTTGACCAACGTGAGTTTGGTGGTGGCCCGCTGCCTCCCCACATCCAACAGGCCTTGGTAGACCCCCGATGCCACCGGCTCTCCGCGCACGTCCCGCCGCTAGGGAAAGACGCGGTCCCCGCGGGCAATCCGCCCATGTGGAGCGTTTTCACAACAGGACGGAGCCTGTCAACGATTGTGAGGCGCTTCCGTCGCCAGTGATCCGTGCTGGTTCCTATCTATCAAAACGCCTACGCCTAGAACTCGGCCTGTAGCCTGGTGAAGAGGGCGTTCTTGTTTCGCTTGGTCCCCGCTTCTTGATTGAAATCTCCGGCTGGGCCTTGGTGATAGCCGCTGGCTCCGTCGCCGAGGGCTGCGAAGGCAATGCCGAGATCCAGTGCAAGGACGGGCGTGAGGTGCAGCGTCGCCATGACCATCGCTTCCTTGCCCACGGTCGACTCCCGGCCGGCTGCGCGCGTGTTGCCGAACCAGCCGAGGGCTGCCTGAACCGAGAACCGATCGGTCGCGGGGAGCGTGTATTTGACCTGCAAGGTGTCGAGGCCGTAGCCATTGTTCGAGAGATTTACGGAATCGCCATCGAAGCCGGTGTCCGTGGGCCCCTGCACCGTGAGGATTCCCGTGTAACCCCAGTAGCCGTTCGCGCGCACGATCGACATCACCGGAAGGAATCCGCCTCCGTCCGCCGCACCCTCCGCGTGCGTCGCCTGCACGCTCAGATCACCCGCTCCAACGGGCATCGCCACCTCGAAAGTTGCGGCTAGTCCACCTGCATCTTCCAGCCGGCCGAGCAGACTCCCGGAAGTGCGGGAGGCCATCACGAATCCGCTAAGAACCGTCTTCCGGATCTTGCCGTTGACTGCGATGCCTGCGTTCCAGTGGGACGCACTTTCACCGAGAGGATTCGACAATTCGACATACGAGACGCCTGCGTTCCAGCCCGCCCTCTCGCCCGACCACCAGTAATCAACTTGGTAGTGTGTCGTGTCATCGTCGGCCGCGCTCTCGAGTCCCTCATCGATGACGCCGGCCGCAACGCGCAGTACCCCTGGATCGATCCCGAATTCCACCGAGACTGCCAGCGGATTGTAGTTCCAGTCGCTAGAGAACAACGTGTCTCCGAAACGATCCGCAAGCGGCAGCAATCCGACATCGATCGATACCCGGCCCGTGCGATACATCATCACGGCGTGCCGCATCTTCACATCGGCCTCGGTCGTCGTTAGATTGTCCGTCGTGTCGCCGAGTTCCATCTGCAAATGCGTGGAGAAGTCGCTCGAGAACTCCACGTCGATGTCTTGGCGGATCCGAAGGCGGGCGGCTGTCTGCCGGTCTGCGGCGCCGTCGTCGTTGTCCGCAACGTAGCCGTTGACACGGTACTGGCCGCCGAAGCTTACATCCGGCCCGTCATCCGTCTGCGCAGGTGACGCCAGTACCCATCCGATGGCGACCAGCCATGCGGCGTATCTGGTTCCTATCACCTGCTCACCTCCATGCGCTCGCTCTCTAGCGGGCACCCGTCAGAAATCCACCTGGACACGAAGCGAGAGGAATCGGGCTCCACCGTCGGGGATGTCGGTGCGATCGGAGTTGATGTAATTGCACATGACGCGAGTCACCGGGTTGACATACCAGTTCAGGCCGATCCCGAAGTTTTCCATCTCGCCGCCTGCTATTCCCTCGTCCGTGAGGTCGAGCGTCGAATAGCGCAAGACCAATTCCCACGCTCCCAGACCGCCGGCACCCCAGTTGCGTGACGGTTTCATTCGGCTGAAGGTTCCAGTCGCCGTCTTGTAGCGACGATGATCGTCGGTTAGGAAAACGCCCGTCTGCAAGTACAGCCCACCGAACGACGGATCTCCCAGCCTGTCTCCGCGCTGGCACGGACCGGAGCAATTCGTCCCGGCGGTGGCGACCGCGTTGCTTTGGTCGGCGCGGATATGTTCTGCCGAGAACCAGAAGCGATCGAAGACGCCGGCCACTTCCGCGCTGTAGATCGTCGCACCATCCGCCATGAAGGTACCGGTATCGACGAAGCGCGGCGATAGGTGCGCTTCCGGCCTCTGCCGCCACCGGAACGAATCGTCACCGAGGTCCTTGTCACTGACGGAGAGCCCTAGATGCAGCAGGCGAGCGCCGTTTTCTTCATAGACCGGGAGGCCCGTGACGCGTGCCGTCACGTTGAGCTTGCCGTTGCCGTCCTTCGTCGTGCCGAAACCGTCCGATTCCCGGAAGATGCCGGCAGCCCAGGTCATGCGGTTTCCGACTCGGTCATGAAGCATGATGCCGGTGTTTCGTGACGGCGAAAAAACGCTGTTCAGAGAACGCTCGAGAAAGCTGATGTACTTGCTGCTCGTCAGTTCCTCGAGACTGAACGGCTCCTTGAAATGACCGACGCGAACGTTTCCGACCGGTGTTCCGAGAAATCCAATGTACATGTCCTTGAAGTCCGCATCGCCGCCGACGAAATCGTACTGGGCTTTGAATTCGATTCGCCCGTACACGACGCCTTGCATGAAGAAGCGAGCACGGCGAAACTCGTTGCCGTCGCGCACCATGCCGACCGCGTCCTCGATACCGGCATCGGCGCTCGCGAAGCTCCAGTCCGCCTGGATGCGACCTCCGAACTTCAGTTTGTATTTCCCGTCAGCCGACGTCACTTTGAAGCCGTTGTCCCACTTGGCGGCCCAGTCGTCGTTTTCCGCAGCGGCTGTCATCGAAACGAAAGTCAATAGAAGCGCGACGACCGCAGCGATGGCAACGTACCTATGCGATGAATTCGTGCCGTATCTCATGGAAGCCTCCCGCACCGCGCGACTCGAAGATCGCCGGTGCCGATGCTCAAAGGGAAAATAAAATCAACCGTTGCCCAAGTGGGCATCTTCATCTCGTGAAAACTCCAGCAGGAGTTTCGCCAGAGCCGTGTAGTACGAGGCGCAGTCGGCGCGATGCATCGCGCGTGCGAGCTCCGGCAGCCAGCATCCGAGGTGTTCTCTCCAGAATCGCTCCTGCCGTTCGCGCCACGAGATGTCACCGGTCGTGGCCTCCTGGAACGCCAGAAAGTACATGAACTCGAGTTCATGCGACACATGATCGGGTGCGTCTCTGTTTTCGGAACTCGGCGCGAGGCCTGCTTCGGCGTAGGCCTTGGCGGCATAGCGGCTCACCTTGCCCATCAACTGCTGATCGGGATCGAGGTAGAGCGATGCCCAGGGGGCTGCCGCGATCTCGAACGGGCCGACAAAGAGCCGAGCATGCGCGACGGCGATCTCCTGCCGTCGAGAAAATGCGTTCTCTGCGGCGCTCGTGAATTCGGCCGCGAGTGTCTTCATTTCCCCATCGAGCGTATCTAGGCCGCAACGGATCGCATCCGGAAACCCGTCCGGCCAGGAGGCCGGCGGAGAGAACGCTTCCGCAAGCACGCGGTAGGCGTTTGCTCTAGCGACGGTCTGCTGCTGATCTTGCATCGCAATCGGTTCCCGGCTCATATGCGGCGCTCTGCGTATTCTCGAACGTAGTACACGTTCGGTTCCGTACCTTTTTCCCTTTTCAAGATCTTCGGAACGTAATTCGCCATCGCACGACTCGGAGCGCTGTTCGGATCGTTCAGATCTCCGAACATTCGAGCATCGGCGGGACAGGCGACCACGCAAGCCGGAAGTTCTCCATTGGCGACACGATGGTCGCAGAACGTGCACTTCTCCACGATACCTTTGGGGCGAATCCCGTCGTAAGTCGTCGCACGGTCCGGATTGTAGTAGGGAATCGGTGCGCCCACTTGCTCGCATACTTCGCGACCGGTCGACGAGCCGCCCGGAATGGCCGGATCGTCGTTTTCCCTGTAGCGATGATGGGGTGCATCCTCGTTGAAGTAGATCACGTTGTAAGGACAAGCGACCTGGCACGACCGGCATCCGATGCACTTGTCGGGATCGTGCAGAGTCAGGCCCTCTTCCGACTTGAACATGGCCGTCGTTGGGCAATTCTGCACGCAGGGCGCATTGTCGCAGTGGTTGCACAGCGTCGGGATGTAGCGGTAGCGAACGTCGGGAAACTTCCCGGAGGTCTCGATGATGTGATTCGACCACGCGAAGCCGTCAGGCGTGTTGTTCTCGACTTTGCATGCGAGATCGCAGGCGGCGCAGCCTACACACCGCTGGAGGTCGATCACCATGCCGTACTTTTTCTTCGCCATCGTTCAATTTCCTTATGTGGCGGCGACGACGCGTACCCGCACGACGCCTCCGTGTCGAGCCGTCGAGCCGCTGAGGTGCTCGTACTCGGCGGGCAGAAGGGTGTTGTTGTTCCCTCCTCGCGGGAGGCGCTTGTGGAAGTCGGCCGCGGCGATTCGTCCGTAGGCCCAATGTCCTTGGCCGTAGCACTTGGTTACCGTTCCGGGCCTCACGCCTTCCCAGAGCTTCAGCCGGACCTCGATCGCGCCGGTCGGCGAGATCACGCGCACGTTCTGACGGTTGTGCAGGCCGAGCTTCTGCGCATCCACGGGATTCATCTTGAGCACGTCGTCCCAGTTCTCATCTCCTGGATCGACGTTCTTGTGCCCTTGGTACCATGAGCAGTTGGCCGAGCGCCCCTCGCGGTTCATGCGGCTGCGATGCTCGAAGAAGATCAGTGGATACTCGGATTCGTCACCCCAGCGAAGAGCGGGCTCGAAGTGCGGTACGAAGGCCAACTCGCCGGTTGCGACGTACTTCGTCGCCTCGAGGACCCCATCGACCGTGGTGTCGTGCCGGGCGGCATGAGCGGTGAGTGCTTTCTTGAGCGTCTCGCTGTAGAACTCGAACTTGCCGGTCTCTGTCTTGAACTTGCCCCAGCGGCTTCGATAGGTGTACCGATGGGAGTTCCAGACTCCTCTCTCGACGAAGTCGTCCCACCCCGCGAGCGCGTCGCCGTGTTTTCCGTAATCTTTGTGAGTCGCGTCCCAGTAGGGCCGCGTCAGCTTCTTGAGCACGAAGAGCGCGAACTCCCGGCTGTTGGTCGGCTCACTTCCGCTCTCCGGGTCTGCGAACTCCTTCCGGAAGTAGCGATACATGTTGTCGAAACCCTTCTCGGCCATCTTCTCGGCGAGAAGCCAAGGAATCTCGGTTTCGTCCTGTTTGACATCCCAAAGCGGCTTGATGAGCGGCTGCGTGAGACTCGCGTAACCGTGCAAGTTTTGTTTCGACTTGAGGAAGCTCCACTTTTCGAAGAGCTGATGGGCGGCCGGAAGAATGACATCGGCGAAATGTGTCGTCTCGGAAGCGTGAGTCGTGATGTGCACGAAGAACGGCAATTTGCTCAATGCGCGCTCCCACCGATCCGTACCCGAGCAGGAGAACGCGAAATTCGCCCAGTAGGCGATCGCGACCTTTATCTCGTAGGGGTCCTTGGCGAGGATCGCATCGGCGACGTTGTTCGTGACGACTCCGCCGCCGCTCTTTCCCTTCTTTAGGGATGGAAAGTGCAAGCGTCCGCGCTGATCGATTTTGGGTTTCTTGGAGAAGTTCTTGGCCAGATCATCCTGGTAGGGGACCAAATCCGGAATCGGGTCCGAAGGCACTTTCGTCTTCTCGACGACGCCGCCCCGCGAGTCGATGGAACCGACGAGACCGTTCAGCGCATGGCACGCCACGGCGGCATAGGCGCCGCGAGCTTGCATGCTGGCCCCGGGGGACAGCCAACTGATCGCCGCCGGTGCGGCCTCTGAGAAGTCGATCGCAACGCGGCGGATCTGATCTGCCGGAATGCCGCAGTGGGCCTCTGCCCACTCAGGGGTTCGGTCTTTGAGTTCGATGTTCCACCACTTCACGATGCCGTGCGTATGGATCTCGCGGAATGTGTTCACATCGACCGGTTGCCCGGCGACGAACCTGTTCGTGCCGTCCGCAAAGTCCCCTACGAAGTCTTTGCTCCAAAGTCCACCGGTGAGAATGACGTGCGCGATCGCCAAGGCTAGGGCACCATCTTCGCCGGGGATCACCGGAAGCCACTCGTCGGCCTTCGTGGCTGTGGCCGAAAGGCGAGGATCGACCACCGCGACGCGTGCACGGTCCCTCACACGTCCCCATATGTTGATCGCATGAGGCACCTGTCGATTCGATGCCACCGGGTCGGCGCCCCAGCAAAGGACATAGCGCGTGTATTCGAGATCGTAGTCTCTGTAGTCCCAGAAGCCGTGCGTGAAGTAGGATCCGAACTTCTCCGCCTCGGCGCAGATCGCCGAGTGGCTGATGCCGTTGGGTGAGCCGAAGATCTTGGGAAGCGCCGAATAGATGATGTCGCGCAGATAGCTGTAGCGTCCCCGCAGCAGCGCGAACGCATGCGTCTCGCCGGCAAGCCGAAGCTCCATCATCTTCTCCACGATCAGGTCGATCGCTTCGTCCCACGAGATCGGTACGAATCCGGGATCCTGATCACGACCCTTCTTCGGGTTGGTCCGGCGCATCGGAACCTTGATCCGATCCGGGTCGTAGACTTGCTGAAGAGCGAGGTGAGGTCGTGGACAGATCTTGCCGTGATTCGCCTTGGCGTGGGGATTGCCCCGCAAGCTGACGGCACGCCCATCGACGACCCGCACCTGCACCGGACACCAAGTGGTGCAACCCTGGCAAGTCGAGGCGATCCAGCGCGCCGCAAGCTCGGCCTGCGGAGCGGCGGTGTCCTGAGCAAAGAATGTGAGAACCGGGTCCCCGCCGGCAGTCGCGAACAAAGTCGCGGTACCGAAGGCCTTGAGGAAGGTGCGGCGCGAAAAACCGGTCTTGTGAGTGGGGCCTTTGGTCGATACGTCATTCAAAGGAGACATGGCAAGTGCTCCATCAAGAAAGGTCCAGCGGCGGAAGGAAGGTCTGGCCGCCCAGCACGACGGCAAGACGAAAGACGACACCCCCCACCAGGATCAGGATGCTCGTTACGCTGATCACGAACAATTGAGTGCTTCGATGGGCCGCTTCTCCCCGCCATACGAGCCATGCGCCCAAGATGAGCGGGAGAATCAACCCCGCCCCGATTCCGAGGCCCCAGAATTCGATCCCCCACGCGGAGTTGGCTGCCTGCAGAGCCTGACGGGCCTCCCGCGAACCGAAGAAGAGGCTCTGCCACCAGAAGAAAAACGTGCCGAGCTGTAGAAAGAGGGTGGCTGCCAACACGTTTCGCACGGGCGCGATGTCGTCGAGGAAGCTTCCGACATGTGCACGGTCGGCGAGGCGGCCACCCATCCACATGCGAGCCAGATGAACGAGCATGACCGCGGCAATGCCGGTCGTGGCGAAGCCGAGCAACGCCGCAACGACCGTTGGCCCCGTGTTCCAGAGCGGTCGAGCCGTGATCACGGCGAGCAGCAACCCATGGTAGGCTCCCACGATGACCGCGAGCGGCACGAGCACACGGCCGAGATACCTTCGGCCGGGATTCGGCTCAGTGCTTCGCCACATGAACGCATAGCCGACAGAGCCGACGACAAAGAGTGTTTGGGCGATCCCGCCCCACCACAACGGCGACGTAGGCGCGAAATGGGTGAATGTCAAAAGCAGATGAAACGGTCGCCCCAACTTGAGCAGCAAGAACAGCAAGCCCAAGATGACGAGCACAGGAGCCAAGAAGGCAGCCGTTTGCGGTACGCGGCGATACCGGCGGCCCCAGAACTCGAAGAGCGCGACCGAAAACAGGAAAGCACCGACTCCGGCCCCTCCGAAATAGAGGTCCAGTGCCACCTTCCAATCCCAGTAGGGTCCAGCCTGAACGGTGTAAATCGTCGTCGCTTCCATGATCGTCATCCCTCCGGCCGTTGTTGAAGCCGTACGAGTTCAGTGTTTCACAGCTCTTTGCGTGAAAGATCGGAGACCAGGACCCATCGAAGGTTGACGTCGATGCGCCTCTTGGGTGGTTTCGGGCAGAGGATCATCTCTGACCTCCGCTCCGGTCGACTTGATCCACAAGTGAAGACGTTTCGGTGGCACCACCGGCAGGTGCAGATGCCGCATGAAGGTCGTTCCATCGTGCGCGCGCTTCGAGGGATACCGCCTCGAGTTCGCGAACCATGGCGGAGCGGGTTCCCTCCCCGAAATCGTGCACCCCACATGCGTGCTCGTCGGACCAAGGAGCCGAATCGAGCACGCACCGTTCCTCGAGCGGACCTTCGACAGAGCGAATGATGTCGAGAAGATTGATCTGCGATGGTTGCCGGGGGAGGCTGTACTCTCCGCGGTATCCACGCTTCGTGATGACGAGCCCCTCGGGCGCCAGAGAGTGCAGGACCTTGGCGAGGAATGGCTTCGGTACCCCCACGGAGGCTGAAATCTGCTCAGCCCGATACCGGTCGTCGACGTTTCGTGCGAGACGACCCGGCACCGGCACCGCGTAGGAACAGGTTCGAGCAGGGGAGAGCACGTCGCCTCCAGGGTGAATAACTTACTGGTATGTTATATACGACTGATCTTCATGTCAAAGGAATCTCGCATCGGAAAAATTGACGTTGCGCAAATCTCATTGATCCTCCCAACCTGATCCGATGGGCGGGAACGGCAAGGGCGATAGCGGATCGGTGTCCATTCGAACGAGATCAAACGTTTGCCATCGGACGGTCGCGGAAAATGAACTTCTTCGTCGTGCATCCAGAGCAATGCCTGTCGACCGCTTCTCACTTCTTCGAAGTTCCGGCAGATGAGTCGAACGACTTCCTGAATTCACGCATCCGGATCAAAGCTCACACCGCTGTCGCGGTCCCAGAGAAAGGCGATCGGCACCGGAATCCGAAGCTTGCCACGGCGTGCCTTAGCACGAGCCGCTTCCACCAGCCGATCTCGCAACGATACCCATCTCGAATTCGCTGATGGTTCCCTTCATGCCGAGCAGCAGTCCATCGTTTGGCGAACATGGATTGCAGATACCATCCACGTCGATGACGCGTGCGTCGACTAGGCGCATAGCACGCACAGGTGATGCCGATGGGGTGAGCACGGGGATCATCGATCATCTGAGAAAGATCCCGCTCGCCGAGAAAAAGCCTGATACCCTGCAAAAAATAGAGGAGAGTTCCGATGCTGAATCGATGTCGGGTGAGGGTTTCGTGGACGGTGGTGGCTGTATTGATCCTGACAACGGCGTGTCGCGTTGAGTCGCCAACCGGCGACACGGGCAAGGCGGCACGGGATCGAGGTCGCACTGCCGGGCAGCATGTCTGGACGACGCCGGACGGCAATTCCATCCCCTACGAAATCGGCGGCAACCTCGATGCCGACGTCACCGTCGTGATGGTTCATTGCTGGATGTGTAACCGTTCGTTCTGGGACGCCCAGCTACCGGCTCTCGCCGAGAGCTACCGGACCATCACTCTCGACCTGCCCGGCCACGGTGAGGCGACGGCCGCGCGCGAGGTGTGGACGATTGCCGACTTCGGTGAAGATCTGGCGGGGCTGATCAAAGAGCTGAAAGTGACCGACGTCATCCTCGTAGGGCACTCCATGGGCGGACCGGTCTCGCTGCGCGCATCCGCGCTCCTTCCCGAAATAGTGCTCGGGATCGTGGCCGTGGACACGCTCCACGACGCAGACTTCAAGTTTGATGGCGAGCACTTTGATGGATTCATGCGAGCGTTCGAGGCCGACTTCGCAGGAACCTGCGAGCGATTCATAGAACAGATGATTCCCGAGGACGGAGTCGAAGAACTTGCGAGCTGGATTCGCGAAACCGGATGCGACGAGGGTCGAAGCCGGGTTGGAATCGCA
>Ga0256830_1001935_pt1 | contig 14140 bp, 13 predicted proteins | sample 128326metaG_FD_190537 | JGI IMG/M metagenome (GOLD analysis project Ga0256830, IMG submission 190537) | Hydrothermal vent microbial communities from Lau Basin, Pacific Ocean - 128-326 | ecosystem: Environmental > Aquatic > Marine > Hydrothermal vents | place: Pacific Ocean: Lau Basin | collected... | reverse complement strand
CCAAACCAATGCGGCCATCAAATTACTGTTGGGCCTTGCACCAAAGACCGCGCGCATCGTGCGTGAGGACGGTAGCGAGGAAGATATTCCCATGGAGCACGTCAAGGTGGGAGATGTGTTGCGCATTCGCCCGGGCGAAAAGGTGCCGGTGGACGGAACCGTGCTCGACGGGGAGAGCAACGTGGATGAATCCATGGTAACGGGCGAGCCCTTGCCGGTGGGCAAAAGCGAGGGCGAGCGCCTGATCGGTGCAACGGTCAACGGTACCGGCAGCCTGTTGATGCGGGCAGAAAAAGTCGGCGCCGATACATTGCTGTCACAGATCGTTCAGATGGTGGCCGATGCGCAGCGTTCTAGGGCGCCCATTCAACGCCTGGTGGACGTGGTGTCCGGCTACTTTGTTCCGGCGGTGGTGGTCATCGCCATCATTACCTTCATCGTATGGAGCCTGTGGGGCCCCGAGCCGGCCATTGCCTATGCGGTAATCAATGCGGTAGCAGTGTTGATCATCGCCTGCCCCTGCGCATTGGGGTTGGCTACGCCGATGTCCATCATGGTTGGTACCGGCAAGGGAGCGATGATGGGCGTTCTGTTCAAGAATGCCGAGGCCCTGGAGGTGTTGCGCAAGGTGGACACCCTGGTGGTGGATAAGACTGGCACTCTTACCGAGGGCAAACCGAGGCTGGTCTCCGTGGTTGCGATAGACGGTTTTCAGGAACACGAAATCCTTCGCCTCGCTGCCAGCCTCGAACGCTCCAGTGAACATCCGCTAGCAGAGGCCATTGTAAGTGGCGCGCTGGATCGTGATACCGAGCTGTCCAACGCCGAGGGTTTCCAGTCCGTTACCGGCAAGGGCGTGACGGGAGTGGTAGACGGCCACAGCCTGGCGCTGGGTAACATCAAGTTGCTTGACGACCTGGGTATCGATGTGCTCGATTTGCCGCAGCAGGCGGATGTGCTGCGTGCCGATGGTCAAACGGTCATGTTGCTGGCGATCGACAACAAGGCGGCCGGCCTGATCGGCGTGGCCGACCCGGTCAAGGAGACTACCCCGGAAGCCATCCGTGATTTGCATGCCGTGGGCATAAAGGTCGTAATGCTTACCGGCGACAGTCGCAAGACCGCCGAGGCCGTGGCCGGCAAGCTCAATATCGACCAGGTGCAGGCAGAGGTCCTGCCGGATCAGAAGGCCGCCGTGGTCAAGCAGCTACAGGACGAAGGGTGCACGGTGGCCATGGCCGGTGATGGCATCAATGACGCCCCGGCACTGGCGCAGGCCCACGTAGGCGTGGCCATGGGTACCGGTACCGACGTGGCGATGGAAAGCGCCGGAGTGACGCTGGTCAAAGGGGATTTGAGGGGCATCGTGCGGGCGCGACGCCTGTCGCAAGCCACGATGCGCAATATCCGTCAGAACCTGTTCTTCGCGTTCATCTATAATACTGCTGGTGTTCCAGTGGCGGCGGGACTGCTGTACCCGTTCTTCGGTATTCTGTTGTCGCCGATCATTGCCGCAGCGGCGATGAGTTTCAGCTCAGTGTCGGTGATCATGAATGCACTGAGGCTGAGAAATGTACGCTTGTAGCACGACCGTCGGGATCAACGGCATGTAAACCAGGGTGAAACAACGGGAGCGAGATCATGATGTGGGCACGATCAAGATTTGCGTATGCACTCAGGTTTCTGCTGCTGCCAATGATCAGTGTCTGGTGGCTCTCCGCCCATGCCGCGCCGGACGACAAGCCAGAGCGGCATGCGTTTGGCACCGACCCCGGGCGTTTCTATGTGCCAGCCAAGGCCGTCGATACCACCGAGGTGCCAAGCATGGCGCTGAAGGAATCTGACCGCGATGACCAGCCATTGCCGTATTTCGAACTCAAGCAGGATGTCTACATGTTCTTCGGCAACATTGCCGAGATCGACGAGTTCAATCGCGGCTGGAATGGCAACGCCGGGTTCATAGTCACCCCCGCCGGCGTGGTGGTGATCGACTCCCTGGGAACACCGAAACTCGGGAAACGCATGATAGCGACCATCAAGGCGGTCACTTCGAAACCAATAAAATATCTCATCGTCACGCACAACCATCCAGACCATTCCTACGGCGCGGTGGCGTTTCGAGAGATCAAGGACCTTACCGTCATTGCCCACCAGGGAACGAGCGACTATATCGATTCGGATCAGATGGACCGCTCGGTGGCATTTCGGCGCTCGTTCATCGATGCCGACATGAAAGGGTTCAAGGGCATCGCGCCGGATATCGCCATTGGTGGCGAGCGTTTCTCAAGGTACGAGCTGAAGATTGGTGGACAGAGCATTCATGTTTTCAACGTCGGTCGGCATCACTCTGCAGGCGACCTGGTGGTACACGATGTAAAAAACGACGTGGTATGGATATCCGATCTGGCTTTCAATCAGCGCACCACCTTTATGGGAGATGGTAATTCCAGGCAGGCTATCGAGACGCAGGATTGGCTCTTGGAAAAATTCGCCAATGTCAGCCTGATGGTGCCGGGGCATGGCAGTGCGCAGACAGCACCGTTCTCCATGGTACGTAAGACCCAATCCTACATGAAGCGCTTGCGAGAAATCATGCGACAAGCCATTGCCGACGATGTCGACTTGTTCGATGCGGTGAAGCAGGCGCAGTTCGAGGATTGGAAGGATACCCGGCTCTATGAGTTGAACCAGCGCAACAATGCCAATTTCGTGTATCGTGAACTGGAGCTGGAGCAATTCTAGGGAACCTCTGATCAATTCATGGAACGCGATCTTGTGGCTGAAATCGTCCATCGCGGCGTTGCGAATCTTGCCAATAGACCCGCTATTGGCGGCGATTCGCGCCTTGCGCTGAATGATTTCATCTCACAATCTCGCTGTCCCAGAATTAATCAGAGGTTCCCTAGTCAAACGGCGTGAAGCATTCATCGCGCACAGGAGGTGACCTATGGAAGGCCTGGGTTCGTTATTACTGTTCGCGGTGTTTATCTACCTGATGATGCGCTACGGTTGCGGATCGCATATGCTGTCCGGCCGCGGAGGGCGCCGGCGCGACCGGGATTCCTCGGAAAAGGAGGGTAGTACGGTGAAGCATGTCGACCCGGTTTGCGACATGGAGGTCGACGTCGAACAGGGTTACGGAAAAATGTACAAGGGTACGCTCTATCGGTTCTGCTCCAGGAGTTGTCTGGACAAGTTCGATGCAGAACCGGAGCGATATATTTCGGTAGAGAAACATTCACGGTCACAACAGAACGGATAGCACATGGGTCATAACGATAGCGGCGCCGACACGCGTTCAGGCTACCCGAGAATGGGAGTGGTGCTGAGTTCCGGCGGCGGGCGCGGGGTCTATGCCCATACCGGTTTTCTGATGGCGATGGAGAACCTCGGCCTGACCGTTTCCGCGGTGGCTGGTTGCAGCGCGGGCGCCCTGGTTGGCGGGATGGTTGCCAGCGGTACGCCGTTGACGCGCTGGGTGGATGTGCTCAGTAAAGTCAAGAAGGACGAGTTCTGGCGACCGATGTTTCTCCCGAGTTTTTTCTGGCGCATGGTCAAGAACAAGGGGCGAGGCATATCCGGCCTTTCGGATACCGCGGCGGGCCAGGATTTCTGTCGCAGAAACCTCGAAGCACAGACCTTCGAGGACTGCGTGTACCCGTTCTATGCACTGGCGATCGATCTGGACGGTGGCGAGAAGATCATTTTTTCCAAGGGAGAGCTGGCCCCGCGCATCATGGCCAGTGCCGCAATCCCGATCCTTTATCAACCAATCAAGATAGACGGCATGTACTGCTGCGATGGCGCTGTGGTGGATTTTGCACCCACCGATGCTATCTGCTGCCTGCACAATCTCGATGTGGTCATCGTCAATCACGTGTCGCAGAGTAGCGATGAAAAACAGGGCCTGGAGCAGGCGTTGTCGCAGCCGTGGTCAATGTTGAGAATCATTGACCGCTTGCTGTACCGGGCGCGACCATGGTACTTGCCGGAGGAGCGCGCCAAATCGCCCAGGGTATCGTCCCGCCGTTGCCCCTGTGGTTGCGGTGCGATCATTGTCGTGGTCGAACCCGATCTGCCGGAACTGAGCTGGCCCATGACTGAAGGCGGAATGGACATCATGCAACTGGCCCAGCAACAGACGGAGGAGCTTTTGCGCCCCCACAAGAAGGCATTGAGTGAAGATCCCAGGGGCATGTTTCCCAGACATACCGAGCGGGGATGTGAGAGCCTGTCGTGAACGCGCATGGATTTTGTCGATGTGACCTCAGTGAGCGCCTGTTGTACACGGCGTTTCTGCTGCTGGTTGGCCTGGGATACCTGATGGCGCTGGGATATCTGTACACCACTTACCAGGGGGTCGATGGAAAACCGGGCCTGTCGGTGGAAGACATCGCCGACAACTACTACGGCAATCGCAGTGGCAGTCGACTGGAAGCGGCGTTGCGTGGCCCAATGGCTGGAAACATCCAGCTGGAACAGCGTCATCAGGTAATGAAGTGGCTCAGGGACGGTGCCACCCGGTCGGGTTACGAATCAACCATTCGACCCATCCTGGAAAAACAATGCGTAGTCTGCCACAGTCCCGGCTCGGGACTGAAGATCCCGGATTTGACAAGCTATGAAAGCGTTCAGGTGGTCGCCGACATAGACACCGGCGTCTCGTTGAGCAGCCTGATGCGGGTTTCTCACATTCACCTGTTTGGCGTTGGCTTGGTACTGCTTGGCGTGGGCATGATATTTCGCCGGGTGAGCATGGTCAGTTGGCTGAAATCCACACTTATAGTTATTCCGTTTGCGGCCATTTTCCTGGATATACTGACCTGGTTCCTGACCAAATGGGACCCCATATACGCCTATGTCGTTGCGGTCAGCGGCGGCGTGTTGGGGTTGTCGCTCGCGACTCAGATACTGGTCTCACTTTATCAGATGTGGTTATTCGACCGGGGACAGTGTGAAACCTGACGAGATGCGTGACGTGAGTGGGTTGTGCCACTGGTGTTCCAGGCCATTGCCTGTCGATGGTGCTATCCCGTACCGCGGAAGCTATTTTTGTTGCGAGGGTTGTTATCTCGGCCAACTGGCCCAGGACAACAATCAGCGCGAGCGGGACGAGGCGTACCTGGCGCTGGCCGAAAGCCTGGTCGCCGCACTGGATGCCCGCGAACACGAGACCGGCCTGCATTCAAAACGGGTGGCGTGCCACACGCTGGTACTGGCCAGGCGTTTCGTGTCGGAACCCGGCACCTTGCGTCAGATCTACTGGGGCGCCCTGTTGCACGATATTGGCAAGATCGCGATACCCGATGCAATCCTGCTCAAGCAGGGGGCGTTGGACGACGACGAGTGGGCCGTCATGCGCAGCCATCCGCAACGCGGTTACGATATCGTTGCCGAGGTTCCGTTCATGCGTGAGGCCGCCGATATCATTCTTTCCCACGAGGAACGCTACGATGGCAAGGGTTACCCTCGTGGCCTTCAAGGCGATGATATACCCTGGCCAGCGCGCTTGTTCGCTGTTGTCGATACTCTGGATGCGATAACCTCCGACAGGCCTTATCGCAAAGGGGTGTCTTTCGACATTGCGCTAGAAGAGATTACCATGATGTCCGGCTCACAGTTTGATCCACTGGCGGTAGAGGCTTTCCTCGCGGAAGCCGACAGCCTGCGGGAGATGGTGGAAATGAAGTGTTTTGCAAAACCTGATTTCGATTGAGGGGAACGCCGAAAGTGAAGCATCGGAGTACGGTAAAGAATTACCAGGCTGGCGATACCGTGCAGATCGCCGGCGCCGGCCCGTCGGGCCTGGCGGCAGCAATCACCCTGGCTCACGCCGGGGTGCCGGTGGTGGTGCACGAGGCGAAGAAAGGGGTCGGCCATCGTTTCGGCGCGGATCTGCAAGGATTGGAAAACTGGTCCACCGAGCAGGATGTGCTGGAAGACATGCGCAGCCAGGGTCTGACCACGGACTTCGCGGTGCAGCCCGGGCTGCGCGGCATGGCTTACGATGCGTGGGACACTGCCTATCCCATCGAATGTGACCAGCCGCTGTTCTACATGGTAGTGCGAGGCCCCGGGCCCGATACGCTGGATACTGCGTTGCTTAACCAGGCGCTGTCGCTGGGCGTGGAAGTGAAATTCAACAGCCGCCTGAAAACCATTGAAGGCCCCGGGGTGCTGGCCACCGGTCCGCAGGCGGCCGATGCCATTGCCGTCGGGTATCATTTCGACACGGACATGGAAAACGGTTTCTGGGCCATCTGCGACGACACCGTTGCGCCCAAGGGCTATGCCTACCTGTTGACGATGAACGGCCGCGGTACCGTGAAGACCTGCATGTTCGCCGATTTCAACAACAAGCAACGCTACATCGAGCGTACCATGGAAGCCTTCGACAGGCTGGTCGCGCCGGACATGCGCAACCTTCGACCTCACGGCGGGGTGGGCAACTTCCATGTTCCACTGAGCGCCATTCACGGCGGCCATCCCATCGTTGGAGAACAGGCGGGATTTCAAGACACCCTGTGGGGTTTTGGCATGCGCCACGCGATGACTTCCGGCGTGCTGGCGGCGAGAAGCATCATCGAAGGCAGCGACTACAATACCCAGTGGCAACGGGCGTTGATCAGGCAGATGCAGACGTCGGTGGTCAATCGGCTGCTGTACTCCAAGATGCGCAACCGCGGCTACCGCTTCTTTCTTCGATTGACTACCGGGCAGCAGGACATACGCGGCTTTCTGCGCAGGTTCTATCGCATGTCCACGATGAAACGCCTGTTGTTACCCTGGTCGCAGCGACGCTATGTCAGCCAGATGAAGATAGCCACATGCACCAATGAAGCCTGCTCGTCCGTGCGTTGTCGGTGTGGTACCGCGTCATGAGTGCGACATCGATAACCAGAAATGTATCGACCTGGCTGGTCGTTGCGGGCATGGCCCTTGGTATCGGACTGATTGCAGGATGCGACGACATGAATCCTGAAGCGGTCCGTGAGCGGGCGCACCTGCCGGGCAAGGATTTTGTCGCGGACAAGAAGCAGGGGGAGAAGCTTTTCTCGCAATACTGTCTGCGCTGTCATGGAGAGCAGGCCACCGGGACATCCCAGGGGCCGCCGTTGGTCGACCCGGTGTACCGGCCTGCCCACCATGCCGATATCGCCTTCCACTGGGCGGTGAGGGACGGCGTCCGCCAGCACCATTGGAAGTTCGGTGACATGCCCGCGATACCTTCGCTGTCTCCGCAGCAGGTCGGTCATATCATCGCCTACGTGCGGGACCGGCAGCGCAGGGCTGGAATCAAGTAGCGAGGGGCCGCATCGTGATGATCCCAAGCTTGACCACTCTGCTGGCACTGTCGTCACTGATGTTCGCAACGCCGGTGGTTGCAGCGCCGCAGCCCGAGACGCCGGAAACCATCGACGGCCGGCAAATCATCGAACATATCGAAAAACTGCTGTGGGGAAAGACCAGTCGCGGCCGCTACACGATGCGCATCTCCACGCCTCGCTGGCAGCGCACGCTGGAGATCGATATGTGGATGCGGCGCCCGGACAAGACCTTCATCCGCATTCGCGCGCCGGCCAAGGAGGCGGGCACCGCGTCCCTGCGCATAGGCGATGAAATGTGGAATTACATCCCCAAGGTGGAGCGCGTGATCAAGATACCCCCTTCGATGATGTTACAGCCGTGGATGGGGTCCGACTTCGCCAATGATGACCTGGTAAAGGAAAGCAGTGTTATCAGGGACTACCAACATCGCGTGATCGGCCGCGAGCAGCAGGGAGACGACGCCGTACTGGTGGTCGAGGCCTTGCCCCGGGAAAATGCGGCAGTGGTATGGGGAAAGCTGGTGTATCGCGTACGGGAAAGGGATCTCATGCCGCTGAAGCAGGACTATTTCAGCGAGCGCGGTGAGCGCATCAAGGAAATGACCTTCAGCCAGGTCAAGCAGATGGGCGGCCGCCTGTTGCCCACACACTGGGAAATGCGCTCCCTGCGCAAACCCGGAAATGTCACCGTGGTCGAACTGCAGGACATCGTATTCGACAAGCCCATCGCCGATGCCATCTTCACGTTGCGCAACCTGCGTAATCCCGAATGAGTGAGCCGGCATGGACAGAGCCCAACAAGAAATAGTCAGGCTCGAAAATGTAGGTAGATCCTACCAGCAGGACTCCATCGCCGTCGACGCACTGTCCGGGGTAAGCCTGACCGTTCATGCCGGTGAGTTTCTGGCCCTGGTCGGGCCATCCGGTTCCGGCAAGACCACGTTGCTCAATCTTATCGGCGGACTGGATTCGCCGAGCAGCGGAAAAATCTGGATCGACGGCCAGGAAATCGGCGGACTCAGTAAGCCCCGCCTTTCGGAGTTGCGCCTGCGCCGTATCGGTTTCGTGTTTCAGGAATACAACCTGATCCCGGTACTCAGTGCGCTGGAGAACGTCGAATACGTGATGCTGCTGCAAGGCGTACCCAGCAACGAACGCCGAGATCGCTCGATGGCGATGCTGCGCGACGTCGGCCTACAGGGCATGGAACACCGGCGGCCACGGGAACTCTCGGGTGGTCAGCAGCAACGCGTGGCCGTGGCGCGCGCCATCGTCTCGCAACCGTCCATCGTGCTGGCCGACGAACCCACCGCCAATCTCGATTCCGCCACCGGCGCCGCGCTTCTGGACATGATGCGGGAACTCAACGAAAGCCGTGGTGTTACCTTCCTGTTTTCCACGCACGATACGATGGTGATGGAACGTGCCCGGCGTATCGTGCGGCTGAAGGACGGGCGGATAGTCTCCGACCAGGCATGAGGAGCACGGGGACATGATCCTGCTGACCCTCGCATGGCGAAACATCCTGCGCAATCTGCGCCGCTCGTTGATCACCGTCATTGCCATCAGCCTGGGCCTGGCCGGGCTGATCTTCATCTGGGGATTCATCGACGGCATCAACGAGCAGATGATCGACAACAGCACCGGCTACCTGTCCGGGCACCTGCGCGTGCACCAGCAGGGCTATCACCAGAATCCGGCGCCGTATCGCTCGATGCCGGACAATGCCGCGATACAACAGGAACTGTCGGGCATGCCCTCGGTGGTGGCAGTGGCGCCGCGGGTGGAAGACACGGCGCTGCTCAGTGGCGCAGAAAAATCGCGTGGCGTTCGGGTGATCGGCGTAGACCCGACGCTGGAACCACGTGTCACCACCATTGCCCGTGCAGTGGTAAAAGGCCGTTACCTGAAGCCAGGGGATGACAACGCGATACTGCTGGGCGACAGCCTGGCCGCGGCAATGCAGCTGTCGCTGGGCGACGAGGTGGTGCTGATAACCCAGGCCGTGGATGGTTCCATAGGTGCGGGAAAATATCGCCTCACCGGCATCTTTGATTCCGGCATCGACGTGCTCGATGGCAATCACGCCTTTCTGCCGCTGGTCGCCGCACAGGAGCTGTATTCGCTTCAGGGCCAGCTGACATCCTGGGTGATACGCCTGGAAAAACGCCAGCAGGCGGACGCGATCGCAACCCGGATAGCTGCCCGGCTCAATGCCGGCGGCGATACCGCCTATGAGGTAATAGGCTGGCGCAGGCTGCTGCCCTCGGTGGTACAGATGGTGGAGTTTCACGAGGCTGTCACCTATATCGTGTTATGGATCGTGTTTTTCGTGGTGGGCATCGGTGTCGCCAACACGATACTGATGGCGGTGATGGAACGCACTCGTGAGTTTGGTGTGTTGATGGCGCTGGGCACCTCGGCGCGGCGTATTCTTGGCATGGTGCTGCTTGAGGCGCTGTTGCTGGGCACTGTCGGGCTGATTGTCGGCAACATTATCGGCGTGGGCCTGATCGTTTATTTTTCCGAAAACGGGATCAATTTCGGCCAGTTCACGCAAGCCATGGAAATCATGCCGGGGCTGTCGAGCCTGGTGTTCCCGTTGTTGCGCTGGGACCACCTGCTGATGACCGACAGCATCGTATTTCTGGTTAGCCTGGTTCCCGCATTACTGCCGGCATGGCGCGCCTCCAGGCTGGAGCCGGCGCTGGCCATCAAGGGGATGGGGCGTTTCGTGCGGCACCGGCTTCCCACGGCGCACCGGGTGCTGCGCAGGGAGTCCCGCTGGCCCATGTTTATGGCCATGGCCATGCGTTCGGCATGGCGAAATCCGCGGCGTTCGCTGCTGACCGCTAGCGCCACGGCCTTTGGTCTGGCTGCTTTTCTGTTTCTGTATGCTTTTGCCGACGGGTTCTTCGAGCAGATGATTCGCAATTCCACCGGCTTTGTCACCGGTCACCTGCAAATCGAACAACAGGGTTTCCGCGACGAGCTGTCTCCAGGCCTGCACATCGCCAACCCGCAGCCCCTGTTGCAGGACCTCCGTGGACGGCCGATGGTCAAGGCCGCCGCACCGCGGGTGCAGGTCAAGGCCATGGCCAGTAGTCCTACCCGCACCCGGCCCATCGTGCTGTACGGCGTGGTACCCGCGCAGGAGGCACGGGTCACCACGCTTGCGAAGTCCCTGCTGCGCGGCGAGTACCTTGAGGAAGGTGACGGACAGGCCATGCTGATCGGCCAGAAACTGCAACAGAAACTCGACGTTAGCGTGGGTGAGAAACTGGTGATCACCACGCAGCAGGCCGGTGGCAGCCTGGCTTCGGCGGCCTATCGCGTCAGTGGTGTGTTCAAGACCGGTAGCGAGTTTTTTGATGATGGCCTGGCGTTCGTTACACTGTCGGCGGCGCAGTCCCTGCTGGGCATGGGTGACGCCGTGTCGACGATTACCGTTAGCCTGCAGGACCGCAGGCAAAGCGGTGCGATGGTAGAGGAGCTGCAGAAGCGGCTCTCGGGTACAGGCTACGAGGCTTTGAGCTGGGAACAATTGTTGCCGGTGGTGGTGCAGATGATCGATCTGACCAAGATGGATTTTTACGTGGTGCTGGCCATCGTGTTCCTGGTGGTTGCGCTGGGGGTGATGAACACCTTGTTGATGTCGGTGCTGGAGCGGACTCGCGAGTTCGGCGTGCTGATGGCACTGGGCACGCAGCCCGCACAGATACTGCGACTGGTGCTGTACGAAGCGTTGGTGCTGGGCCTGTTGGGAATGGCGGCCGGCTTTGTTATCGGCCTGGCGATGGTGGCCTACTATTCCGGTCGCGGCATGGATCTGTCCGCCTATGCGCAGTCGCTGGACGCAATCCCGGGAATGACGGCCACCGTGCAACCGGAGTTGATGCTGGAGCATGTATGGCTGCCCGCGCTGATCCTGTTTGCCACCGGGCTGTTGGCCTCGCTGTATCCCGCGTGGCGTGCGGCACGGCTGGACCCGGTGGTCGCTTTGCATCATGTCTGAACGCGGTCTCGTTGGCGTCGTGCTCTTCATGTTGGCGCTGTCAGCCCCGGTGCTGGGCGACGTGCAGTTCGAAGGCTATTACAAGAACATCCTGCTGCAATCTGCCACCGTGTTGCCCCCCGCTGGACGGGGCTACGATCTCGACATCAGTCGCTTGCGCCTGCAAATGCGCGCCCGGCCCACCGACAATCTGCGTTTCGACATTGCCTATGACAACGAGCTGTGGCTGGGCTCGTATCTCGATACCACGCAGTTCGCCATGCAACGGGATCAGCCGCCGGACACCCGCTTCGACCTACAGCAGACCACCGTCGATCGACAGCAGGCCTTTGCCCGTCACCGGCTGTATCGCGGATACCTGTCGGTGGCACTGGGCGACGTGGATATTCGGGCAGGGCGCCAGCGCATCGCCTGGGGCACAGCGCTGCTCTGGAACCCGATGGACATCCTGAATCCGTTGAATCCGCTGCAACTGGAACGCGAGGAGCGCGCTGGCGTGGATGCGCTGGCAGTGGACTGGAACTACGGTGCGCTATCGCGACTCAGCCTGGTGGCCGCGAGCCACCAGGGTGGCGATACTTCCAGTTATGCTGCGCGCTGGCAGGGCAACGCTGGCCTGTTCGACTACTCGTTGATGAGCGGGCGATTCCGCGGGGATACGATTTCCGGTTTCGATTTCGCCGGGCAGATCGGGCAGGTGGGCCTGCGCGGTGAATTCACCTACAGCATTACCCTGCGGGATGGCGAATACCGACGTTTCGTCGTCGGTGCCGACTACAGCGTCGGCGACAGGCTGTCGCTTGCCATCGAATACTATTTCAACGGTCAGGGTGCCACTAACCCCGCCGACTACCAGTTCATGCGCTGGTTGAGCGGCGAGATCCAGAGCCTGGGCCGGCACTACCTGGGCGGTTTTCTCGGCTACGATTTCACGCCATTGCTGCGCTGGAACAGCTACCTGATCGCCAATCTCGACGATGGCAGCGTATTCGGCTTCCACAGCCTGCTCTATTCACTGACCGATAACCTCGAACTGACCCTGGGCCTGCAGAGTCAGTCCGGCACGGCGAGCAGCGAGTTCGGCCGGCTACAGGATCTCTATTACACGCAACTACAGTGGTTTTTTTGAAGCCTTGGTCATCGGGTTCATCAATCCGGTGCATTCGGGCGGCAGGGCGGCTTTTCGCCCCCTCTCCCGTTGAGGAGAGAGGGCCGGGGCGAGGGGACAATCGGCCCTGCGGGATACGCCGACGGACCCCAATCAGGTTTTCTTGCGGCTCGACAACCACTGCGCCAGCATCACGCTCAGTGATATCAGGCCCAGCAACAGCACCGTCAGCCCGATGCGCTGGCTTTCGCTGGAGGCCAACTCGCTGCCGAAGTGCGCGAGCAGGAAACTCGCCGGCAGGATGCCGGCAATGGTGGCAATGGCGAAACGCCAGAACTTCAGCGGGGTAACGCCGGCGGCATAGCTGATCATGTCGAAGGAGATGAACGGTAACAGGCGGGACACAAACACGATGCCCATCAGTGCGTTCTGTGAACCCAGGAAACGCTGCAGGTAGTGCTGGTCCGTCCAGCGTTGCAGTACTGCGGGCCCCAGCAGGCGGGAGGTGAAGAATGCGACGATGGCGCCCAGCTCCGATCCGATCAGCACGTACAGCGCACCCTCGTAATGCCCGTAGGCCGCGCCGGCCGCCAGCGCGATGGGGGCGCTGGGGATCGGGCTCATCACGATGGCGACGGTCATCAGGCCGATGATGGTCAGCGGCCCCCAGAAGCCCAGGCCCTGAATCCACTGCCGTAGCGCGGTGCCGTCGGCCAGGAAGTCGATGGCCCCCTGTTGCGATAGCAGGATGTAGATCAACGCCAGCGCGGCGACCACCAGCAGGAAACCGATGAGTCGCCAGCGTGGGATGGAAAGGGGCAACGCGTGAACCCGGACTAACGCTGGCGCTTCAGGGCTTCGGCGTTGATCTCGGCCTGGATCCTGCGGGTTTCCGCGGGCCAACGGCTCTTGATGTACGCGATCACTGCGTGGATGTCGTCGTCGCTGAGGGTATCTCCCCAGCCGGTCATATCGCTTTTGTAGTTGGGCGGCGCGAAAGGCGGCACCAGTCCCTGCTTGATGATGCCGAACAACACTGCGTCCGCATGATGCCAGGTGTGACCGGTCTCGTCGTGGGGCGGGGCGGGTAGCCTGCCGTCGGGCTTGCGCCTGCGCCAGTTGGCCTGCCCTTCGAGATTCTTCCCGTGGCACAGCGCACAGAAACGCTGGTAGACCCGCTCACCCCGTTTCAGTTGCGCGTCGCTGTCGGCGGCCCACAACGGGGAGGCCGTGGCGCCGAGCAGGCCGACGCACAGCAGTGACGCAAACCTGATCATGCGATCAGTACAGGCCATTTTCGCGCTGCAGCCAGCGGATGAAAGGGATGATGGAATCCAGGTCCTTGCGGGTGACGCCCGGCACCGGAGGCATGTTGCCGAAGCGCCAGTGGTGGGCCCTGACGCCCTTCAGCGGCGCGCGGTAGAACGCGGGGTCTCCGTGATGGGAGGGCTTGTAGAACGGGTGGATGAACGGCGGCCCCTGATCAGTGCCATAACCCCATTCACCGTGGCATTTCGAGCAGAACTTGCTGTATTTCTGTTTTCCCAGCGCGTACTTGTACGGCATCTTGGGCGGGTTGTCCGCGGAAAACTTGTTGGCTGCCACGACGTTGGTGGCCTGTCCCGCCAGCAGCAGAACGGCGGCTGTCGTGGTTAGCAATAATCCGGACTTCATGTTGTTGTTCACCTT
>Ga0256830_1001934_pt1 | contig 14146 bp, 10 predicted proteins | sample 128326metaG_FD_190537 | JGI IMG/M metagenome (GOLD analysis project Ga0256830, IMG submission 190537) | Hydrothermal vent microbial communities from Lau Basin, Pacific Ocean - 128-326 | ecosystem: Environmental > Aquatic > Marine > Hydrothermal vents | place: Pacific Ocean: Lau Basin | collected... | reverse complement strand
CGAAGACACCAGCTTGTCCTTGGTCTGGGACGAGAATTTCGGATCCGGCACCTTTACCGACAACACCGCGGTCAGGCCCTCCCGGGCATCGTCGCCACTCATGGACACCTTGGCCTTCTTTGCCGTGCCCTCGGAATCGATATACTGATTCAGCGTGCGGGTCAGCGCGGCGCGGAAGCCGGCCAGGTGCGTACCGCCGTCTCGCTGCGGGATGTTGTTCGTGTAGCAGAAGATATTTTCCTGGTAGGAATCGTTCCACTGCATGGAAACCTCTACGGTCACGTCATCCTTGGTCGTTACAAACCCGAACACGGTTGGGTGCAGTGGCGTCTTGTTCCGATTCAGGTGCTCAACGAAGGCGCTGATGCCTCCCTTGTACTCGAACACATCCTGCTTTTCGGTACGTTCGTCCGTCAGCACGATGCGCACACCGGAATTCAGAAAAGACAGTTCCCGCAGGCGCTTGGCGAGAATATCGTAGTGAAACTCGGTATCACTGAAGGTTTCGGCGCTGGGCTTGAAGCGAATCTCGGTGCCGGTACGGTCTGTCTTGCCGATGACCTCCAGCGGCTTGACCGGATCGCCGTGTCGGTATTCCTGGTAATAGGTTTCCCCGTTGCGCCAGATGGTCAGCTTCAAGGTCTCCGACAGCGCATTCACCACCGACACACCGACACCGTGCAAGCCACCGGATATCTTGTACGAGTTGTCATCGAACTTTCCACCGGCGTGTAGCACGGTCATGATGACCTCGGCGGCGGATCGCTCCTCTTCTTCGTGGATATCCACCGGGATGCCGCGCCCGTTGTCCGTGACGGAGATGGACCCATCGGTATGGATGCAGACATTCACCTCGGTGCAGTACCCCGCCAGCGCTTCGTCGATGGAATTGTCCACAGCCTCGAATACCATGTGGTGTAGGCCGGTACCGTCATCGGTATCCCCAATGTACATCCCAGGGCGTTTCCTGACCGCATCCAGGCCCTTCAAGACTTTGATTTGTGTGGAATCGTAGGATGTTTCGTCAGCCATACTGGTGCTCCGTTGCCATGTTTCGGGAGTGTACCATTTTTCCGGGCTCGACAGCGGCCTATCTGGCTTAAACCATTGGTGAGACGCCGCCCTGTTCCACGTGAAACACCTGCCCAAGCGACAGATCGTCCAGTGAAAACAACGCCCGCTCCGTTGCGGTAACAAATACCTGGATGCCGATTGAAAACAATGATTGGATCAGTCTCGATCTTTTCTCCGGGTCGAGTTCCGCCGGCAGATCATCCACGAGCAAGGTTGGTAAAATCCCCTCCGATACTAGATGTCTGCACTGCGCTACTATCAGTTCGGCTACCCAGCTCTTTTGCTGACCACGGGAAACCACGTTCTTTGCCTCTTTTCCACTATCGACATAAAAACGTAGGTCGGCTCGATGCGGGCCGTACTGGGTAAAACCACGCTGCAGGTCGGATGGATAATTTCGTGCCAGAAAGTCCGCATAGGACTCACTCTGCCCCCAACCGCGATAGAGCCGGAGTGACAATAGCGCGCTGCCCGAGATCGTGTTTTCCGCACTATCCAGAAAGGAAACCAAGCGCGTGAGATATCGCTCCCGGCAAGTGGTGATTACGTCCGCGTATTGCACCAACTCCCTATCCCACCCGGATAACGCCTGCGCGCCACAGCGCTGTCTAAGGGCCGCGTTTCGCTGGCACAACACGCGCCGATATCGGTTCCACGCTGCGCGAAACTCTGGTTCCACGTGAAACACTCCCCAATCGAGAAATCTGCGCCGCGGCTCTGGTCCGTCGTCGAACAGCCCCTTGACACCCGGTCCGGTCATCAAAACGGGAAACCGACTGGCGAGCTGCGCGGCACTGACCACGTTAACCCCATCGATACGGATAACGCTGCCTGCCCGACTCCGTTGGACGCCTATCACGGTCTTCCGGTGATCGTCGAGAAAGCGCCCTACAACCGTGAAATCATCGGCGTCATGAGCAATCAGGTGATTGGTTTGATTGGTACGAAACGACCGGCCGCGACCCAGACAGTAGATGGCCTCCAACAGCGACGTCTTTCCGCTGCCATTGGCCCCTACGATGTAATTTATTCCTTCGCCAGGACGGATATCGACGCGCCACAGGTTTCGAAGCCGGTGAATCTCTAATCGAGAAATGGCCATCTAAGGCCTCGTAAAACGACAGGGTCGTATGCGAGGGCTACAACCGCATGGGCATGATGACATAGGTACAACTGGGGTCTTCGGTGCCGCGAATCACGCAGCTGCTGTTTGGATCGCCCAGCTCCATCGTGACGGTATCGTCCGACACCGCGGAAAGTGCGTCCACCAGGTAACTGACATTGAAGCCTATCTCCAGTTCACTGCCCTGGTAATCCACTTCGATCTCTTCTTCGGCTTCTTCCATCTCCGGGTTGTTGGCCTGGGCTTGTAACAGACCCGGACTGAGCCTGAAGCGAATACCCCGGTATTTCTCGTTCGAAAGGATGGAGGTACGTACGAAGGCCTGCCGTAGATGCTCCCTGTCCGCGGTGATCTTCTTGTCCGAATTGCGCGGTATCACTCGTTGGTAATCCGGGAACTTGCCGTCGATTAGCTTGGACGTAAAAACGTAGTCGTCAAAGCGGATCTTGATGTGATTCGTCCCCAGCTGTACTTCAACCGAGCCTTCGTCCTCGACCAGTTTGACCAGCTCCATCACTCCCTTCCGGGGCACGATGATCTGGATAACATCGACCGGTTGAATATCCGCTTCTTTTTTGCACAGCGCCAACCGGTGACCATCGGTAGCCACGGCCGACAGATAACCCGCGGATACCTCTAACAACAATCCGTTCAGATAGTAACGGACATCCTGTTGCGCCATCGCGAAACTGGTCTTCTCGATGGCCTGTTTAATCACCTGCTGCGGCACCGAAAAACTGAACTGTACCGCCGCCTCTTCGACGTTCGGAAAATCCGTCGCCGGCAAGGTCGACAGGTTGAAACGACTCTTGCCCGAACGCACCGTAACCCGTTCCTTCTCCGGGTCCTGGCTGATGTTCAGCATCGCGCCTTCCGGCAAGGCGCGGCAGATGTCGACGAACTTTCGAGCCGGGATGGTGATATCGCCTTCCTCCGCCGCATCGATGGAAACGGTGGCGATCATTTCCACCTCCAGGTCGGTGGTGGTCATCGATAACGAGCCATCCTTTACCGAGACCAGCACATTGGACAGTACCGGAAGGGTTTGACGTCGTTCCACGACGCCAACAATGGTTTGCAATGGCTTCAGCAACTGTTCTCTCTGAATGGAAAATTTCATGTCTTGTGCGTCCCAATCCTGTCTTATTAATAAAATATTATTAAATAATACTTATTATTATTACTAGCACCCGCCGAATCTGTGGATAACTTATTTTTTTGCTTTATTTTCAATAATATACTTCACCCAACAAGCGCAAGCGAAAACTCGATACAGACCCTGGCGAAGCTGTGGATAAAATGTGAAGGAAACTGGTTTTTCGGTATCCTCGCCGGTTATCCACAGCTCGTCCCCAGGCACTCCCCAGCTTTTGTTGTGTTCAGGTAGACAGCGTACGCAGCAGATTGGAATAGTCCTCTTTGATGCGAACCTCGGTCATCTTCAATTCCTCTACCCGTTTGCAGGCGTGGATCACCGTGGTGTGATCACGGCCACCAAACGCATCGCCTATCTCCGGAAGACTGTGATTGGTCAATTCCTTGGCCAGGGCCATCGCGATCTGTCTTGGTCGAGCGATGGAGCGATTGCGCTTCTTGGACAATAGCTCGGCCACGCGGATCTTGAAATATTCGGCAACGGTCTTCTGGATGTTCTCTATGGTCACCAGCTTGTCCTGCAACGCTATCAGATCCTTGAGTGCCAGCTTAGCGAAATCCAGCGTGATAGGCTGGCCGGTGAACTTGGCATTGGCCGTGACCCGCCGCAGTGCGCCTTCCAGTTCGCGAATATTGGAGCGAATGCGCTTGGCGATGAAAAAAGCCACTTCCTGTGGCAGCTCTTCACCGAGTTGCGCTGCCTTGGACATCAGGATGGCTACGCGGGTTTCCAGCTCCGGGGGCTCGATGGCCACCGTGAGCCCCCAACCGAAACGGGATTTAAGTCGTTCCTCCAGGCCGGCCACCTCCTTCGGGTAGCGATCGCAGGTCAGAATGATCTGTTGCTGACCCTCAAGCAAGGCGTTGAAGGTATGAAAAAACTCCTCCTGGGAACGCTCCTTGCCGGCGAAAAACTGGATATCGTCTATGAGCAGCGCATTGACGGAACGGTAGTACCGTTTGAAACCGTCGATGGCATTGTGTTGCAGGGCCTTTACCATATCCTGCACGAAACGCTCCGAGTGCAGGTACACCACTTTTGCGGATGGATCGTTGCCGACGATCATGTTGCCAACCGCGTGCATCAGGTGGGTCTTACCCAGACCAACCCCGCCATAGATGAACAGCGGGTTGTATGCCCCGCCGGGATTCTCTCCAACCTGGTGCGCCGCCGCCCGGGCCAGCTGGTTGGACTTGCCTTCCACGAAGCTGTCGAAGGTGGCCTTGGTATTCAGGCTGCTGTTGTGAGTTACATTGGCATTGCGATTGCGAGACCGGGCGGCATTGGCTGGCGTCTTGGAGCTCGCCTTGGCAGCGGCCGGCGCCACGACCGCAGCGGGAGTGGTACCGATCTCCAGTAGCACCTGCTGCGCGCCCTCACCGCTGTCCAGTTCCCGTACTATTTCCTGTATTCGTGCCATCAGGCGATCGTTGACCCAATCCAGCACGAAGCGATTTGGCGCCAGCAGCCGCAGTTGAGTCTCGGTTTCAACGACCTGCAGCGGTCGAATCCAGGTGTTGAACTGCTGCACCGACAATTCGCCTTGTAGGCGATCAAGACACTGCTGCCAGGTACTAACAATAGCGTTCACAAAAGGACTCCGGACCGGGATCGGTCAGGGACAGGAAAAAGCCCCCGTCGCGTTGACCAGCTTGAGTTTAACCATCTGATTCTGCGGACAAAAAATGATCACAAATCGCGATCATGGACAATAGTGAATAGCAGGCACGAGGCCGCGATCTCCCGCAGAAGGCCCGTTGAGTCTACCGGCGAACGAAAAAGTTATCCACACCCCGGCGGGAATTCTTTGGACCCTGCCAGCGCAGCGTTAACTTCTTGACAATAAAGACGGAAACGCAGTATTCTGCGCCGCTTTTTACGAGTAAGGCATCGCCTCGTGGCGGGCCGGCTCTGCTGATTTTCAATACTGACAAAACAAACGGATAGCGCCATGAAAAGAACCTTCCAGCCCAGCAATCTGCGTCGTGCCCGCACCCACGGTTTTCGGGCCCGTATGGCTACCAAGGCCGGTCGTCGGATTATCAACGCTCGCCGTGCCAAGGGTCGAAAGCGCCTGTCGGCCTGATGCCGCAACGGTCTTGATCGCTGTACGCCAGCCGCCCTGTAGCGGCTCGCGCATCACACCCTCGCCGGTCATCGTTGTTGGCCATGGTATGGAGAGATGGCTGCTGTGAATGCTGCAGTGACGCGCCCGGAGCCCGGCATACCGGCCGACAACCCGGCCAGCGGAGCCAGCCGCCCCGGGGCGCCGGATACCGGCCACCGCCGTTACCGATTTCCGCGCCGCGCGCGACTGCTGAACGGGCGGGATTTCCAGAACGTGTTTCGTCGCAACACCTGCAAATCCACCGACCGCAAACTGGCTGTGCTGGCCCGGCCCAACGGTCTGCCCCACGCGCGACTGGGCCTGGCCATCAGCAAACGGGTCGACAAAACGGCCGTGGGTAGAAACCGGATCAAACGCCTGGTAAGGGCGAGCTTCCGTCTCAACCAACATGCGCTGGCAGGGCTGGACATCGTGGTGCTCGGCCGGGACGGCGCCCCCGGTTCCACCAACGCCCAGTTGCACTCCTCTCTTCAGGCGCACTGGCAACGACTGATCAAACGATGCGAACGATCCTGATAATGCTCGTCCGAATCTATCGGTACCTGGTCAGTCCGCTGATGGCCCCGCACTGCCGTTTTCATCCTACCTGTTCGAGCTATGCACAGACCGCGCTGGAACGCCACGGGGCGCTACGCGGTGGCTGGCTGGCGATTCGCCGGCTGGGCCGCTGCCATCCATGGCATCCCGGCGGCGTGGACCCGGTACCCGAATGCTCCGACAAACAGAAACCAATCGAAAACAAAATAAATGGATAATCAAAGACTCGTTCTGTTCATAGCCCTTTCCCTGGTGATCATGTTGCTGTTCAGCGCATGGCAGAGGGAGAATGAACCGGTACCCCCGGCAACAGAGATAGCCACCGCAGAAAAGGCCGACCGGGCCCCAGACGTGCCGGCTGACTTGCCGGCCGCGGTCTCGGCGCCCGCCGAGCCACCGGTATCGGCGGACCAAAAAACGGCCCCGGCCACCGCCGAGCCGGCGCAGCCACAAGGAAAGACAGTGCAGGTCCGAACCGATCGTCTGCTGGTGGAGATCAATACCGCCGGTGGCGAGATATCCCGCGTTGCCCTGCCCACCTACCCGGTATCCCTGGACAAACCCGACGAGCCCTTTCAGCTCCTGAACAATCGCCAGCCGAACGTATTCCTGGCGCAGACCGGCCTGCTGGCCTCCAGCGGCAGCGCGCCGGATCACCACGCTGTGTTCAGCGTAGACCAGGACAGCTACGAACTGACGGACGGCCAGGACCAGCTGACCGTGAGCCTGCGCTGGTCCGGCGACAACGGCATATCGGTGGTGAAGACCTTCACCTTCCACCGAGACAGCTTCCTGGTGGATGTCGCGTTCGAGGTGATCAACGCCGGTGCCCAAGAATGGAAGGGGCGCTCCTACGCCCAGTTCCAGCGCACCGAACTCGCGCGCGAATCCATGCTCATCTACACCTACAACGGTGGCGTGGTATCCAGCACCTGGGATCCGTACGAAAAGGTCGAGTTCAGCGACATGGCCGACTGGAAGCCGGAACAGAACTACAACACCGGTGGCTGGATCGCCATGCTGCAACACTATTTCCTGGCCGCGTGGATACCGGCCAGCGACAGCGCCAATCATTTCTACAGCAAGGCGCTGGCCGATGGCCGCTACCTGCTGGGACTCTCCGGCGAAGAACGGAGCGTGGCTCCGGGCGCCAGCGCGCGCTTCACAACCAGGCTGTACGCCGGTCCGAAGGAACAGCATCGACTGGAGAAGATCGATCCGAACCTGCGCCTGACCGTGGACTACGGCGTACTCGATATCCTCGCCAAGCCGGTATTCTGGGTGATGGAAAAACTGTACGGCTTCCTCGGCAACTGGGGCCTGTCCATCATCTTCGTGACCCTGCTGATCAAGCTTTTGTTCTACCCGCTGTCTGCCGCCAGCTACCGCAGCATGGCCAACATGCGCCGCCTGTCGCCCAAGCTGAAGGCGCTGAAGGAGCGCTATGGCGACGATCGCCAGAAGATGAGCCAGGCGATGATGGAGATTTACAAAAAGGAAAAGATCAACCCGCTGGGCGGCTGCCTGCCGATACTGGTGCAGATCCCGGTATTCATCGCGCTGTACTGGGTGCTGCTGGAAAGCGTGGAGATGCGCCAGGCACCGTTCTACCTGTGGATCAACGATCTGTCCCAGAAGGACCCGTACTACGTACTGCCGGTGCTGATGGGTATCAGCATGTACATCCAGCAGAAACTGAACCCGCCGCCGATGGACCCGGTACAGCAGAAGGTACTGCAGGCATTGCCGATCATATTCACGTTCTTCTTCGCGTTCTTCCCGTCCGGGCTGGTGCTGTACTGGGTGGTCAACAATGTGCTGTCCATCCTGCAGCAGTGGTACATCACCCGCCGGGTCGAGGGGCAGGCCGGCACCGCGAAGTGAGCGTGGTGCCCATGACCATGGCCTAGACCAGGGGCAGCGCGTGGCCCAGCGAGACGATACAGCCGAGCCCGCCCCCGCGGTGGAAGACACCATCGCCGCACTGGCCACGCCGCCCGGGCGTGGTGGCGTAGGCATAATCCGGGTCTCCGGACCCGCCGCCGGCGCCATCGCCGACGCCGTGATCGGCCATCGCCCCGAGCCCCGGCGGGCCGACTACCGGCCGTTTCTGGATGCCGCCGGGCAGCCACTGGACACCGGGCTGGCGCTGTATTTTCCGGCCCCGAATTCCTTTACCGGCGAAGACGTGCTCGAGCTGCAGGGCCATGGCGGCCCGGTGGTGCTGGACCTGCTGCTAAAACGAGTCTGTGCACTCGGCGCCCGGCCCGCGCGACCCGGCGAATTCTCCCAGCGCGCCTTTCTGAACGACAAGATGGACCTGGTCCAGGCCGAAGCGGTCGCGGACCTGATCGACAGCGCATCGGAACAGGCCGCCCGGCTCGCCCTGCGCAGCCTGCAGGGAGCGTTCTCCGAACGGGTGCACGAGCTGGTGGACGCGCTGACCGAGCTGCGCGTGTACGTCGAAAGCGCCATCGATTTTCCCGAGGAAGAGATCGATTTCCTCGCCGACGGCCAGGTCATGACCCGCCTCGACGCGGTACAGGCCCGCCTGCAACAGACCCTAAACGCAGCCCGCCAGGGAAACCTGCTGCGCGAAGGCATGACCGTGGTGATCGCCGGTCGCCCGAACGCCGGAAAATCCACGCTGCTGAACGTCCTCGCCGGTCGCGACGCCGCCATCGTCACCGACATCCCCGGCACCACGCGCGACATCCTGCGCGAGCACATCCAGCTCGATGGCATGCCGCTGCACGTGGTGGACACCGCCGGCCTGCGCGAAAGCGATGACCCGGTGGAGCAGGAAGGTATCCGCCGAGCGTGGTTGGAGATCGAGGGCGCGGACCGTATCCTGTTTGTCCATGACGCCAGCCAAACCACCACCGGCCGCGCCGACGCCGAGGAGACCGCGCTATGGGCGCGCCTGGCCGACGCCGGCCCCCCGATCACCGTGGTGTTGAACAAGGTGGACCTGCTGGACACCGCCATGCCGGCCGCCGACCGGAACGCAACGCCGTGGCACGCCCACCAGCCGAGCCTGCGAATATCCGCACGCAGCGGCGAAGGCGTGGAAGCACTGCGCGAGCACCTGAAACACAGTGTCGGATACCAGACCGGCGGCGAAGGCCAGTACATGGCGCGCCGCCGCCACCTGCAGGCCCTGCAACAGGCCGCCGAGCACCTGCAGCGGGGCCGCGACCAATTGCACGCATACGCCGCCGGAGAATTGCTCGCCGAGGAACTGCGCCTGGCCCAGCAGGCATTGGGACAGATCACCGGCGAGGTCAGCGCCGACGACCTGCTGGGCAACATCTTTTCGAGTTTCTGCATTGGAAAATAGCTCACCCGCCGATCGCCGAATCCCCACCCTCGCCGTGGCACTGTTGAGCGCCGCCGGCAGCGCCGGCGCCGCGCCGGGGGTCGACGCGGACACGTGGGCCTACTGCGCCACCCAAACAGGGATAACGACCACCGTCTCCAAATCCGCCGACGGCCCGATGACGTTCAGCGCCGACCGCGCCGAGGTGGAGGATGGACGCTACCTGCTGCAAGGCGCGGTACGCGGCGGCCGTGGCGATCAGCAGCTGAACGCCGACACATTGTTCTACGACACCAATACCGGCAACGCCGAGGCCCGCGGCGGCGTACGTTACCAGCGCGGATCCCGCGTGTTGACCGGCGACAGCGCCGAGCTGAACCTGGACGCGGACACCGGCCGTTTCAGTGCCGCGCGGTTCTGGCTCGGTGACCGGCACCTGCGGGGCGAAGCCGGCGCACTGGACCTGCTGGGACCGAACCGCAGCCGCCTGACGGACGCGGGCTTCACTACCTGCGACGAAGGCGCCGAGGCCTGGCGCCTGACCGCCAGCGAACTGCAACTGGACACCGCCGCCAACGAGGGCATAGCGCGCCATGCGCGGCTGGAATTCATGTCGGTGCCAATATTCTATTTTCCGTACCTGAGCTTCCCGTTGCAGGGGAGAAAGAGCGGGTTCCTGGTACCGGAGCTGGCCGAGGGCTCGGTCACCGGCACCACGTTGAGCCTGCCGTACTACTGGAACATCGCCCCGGACCGGGATGCGACCATCACGCCGCGGCTGATGAGCCGGCGCGGCCTGTTGCTGGACACGGAGTACCGCTACCTCGGACCCCGCAGCGACGGCCAACTGGCGCTGGCATACCTGCCCGAGGACCGGGTGATGGGCCGACGTCGCGGCAGCGTAGACCTTCGTCATCGTGGCAACCCGGCCGCCGGCTGGCGCAGCAGCATCGACTACCGCTATGCCTCCGACAGCGACTACCTGAAGGACTTCGGCGCCCAACTATCCAGCACCAGCGCAACCCACCTGGAGCGGCGAGCGGACCTCGACTACCGGGGCGACACCTGGCAGGCCGGCCTGCTGGTGCAGGGCTATCAGACACTGGACCCCAGCCTGTCGCCCGCCGACCGCCCCTACCAGCGCCTGCCGCAGTTGCGGCTGCGCGGCAGTGACGCCGGCCCGGCCGGGCTGCGCTGGGACCTCGAAGGCGAGGCGGTGCGCTTCGACCGCGCCGAGGGCGTGATCGGCAATCGCTACGACCTGCAGGCCGGCCTCGGCTGGCCCCGGCGCTGGGCGGCGGGTTTCCTGTCCCCGCGCCTGGCCCTGCGCCACACCCGCTACCAGCTACAGCGATCGGATCCGTCGCGCAGCGCCCGGCCGTCCCGCACCCTGCCGGTGTTCAGCCTGGACGGCGGCCTGCTGTTCGAACGCCGGCTCGGGGTCGGCGACGATACCACCCCGGTCACTCAGACCCTGGAGCCGCGGCTGTACTATCTGTACGTGCCGCGCCGGGAGCAGTCGACGATGATCGTCGACCAGGCCGGCAATTCCCGGGTATTCGACGCCGGCCTGCCGCTGTTCGGCCTCGGCACCCTGTTCCGCGACAACCGTTTCAGCGGCGTGGACCGGGTCGCCGATGCAAACCAGCTCAGTGCCGCGCTGACCACCCGCTTCCTGGACGGCCGTGGCCGGGAACGATTGCGCGCCAGCGCCGGTCGTATCTTCTACTTTCAGGACCGCGAGGTGACCCTGCCGGGCCAGGCCGCCGAAACCGAAGCGCGCTCCGACTGGCTCGCCGAGCTGCGGGCCAACTGGAGCACGCGGATAAGCGCCGGCGCCAGCCTGCAGTGGAACCCGTCCGATCGTACGCTGAATCGCGGCGTCGCCCAGCTCCGATACCAGCGCGATCAGCGCAGCGTGCTGCGCCTCGCCTACCGTTACCAGCGCGAGCGCGAGAACTTCACCGGCATCCGCCAGACCGACCTCGCCCTGATGTGGCCGCTGACGCCTCGCTGGCAACTGGTGGGCCGGTGGCTGCGCGACCTGCGTGACCAGGTCACGCTGGAAACCCTGTCCGGGCTGGAATACCAGAGCTGCTGCTGGGCGCTGCGGGTGGTGCAGCGGCGCTACCGGGTGGACGCGGTGGACCAGCGGTTCAGCAGCTCGATCTGGCTGCAGCTCGAACTGAAGGGCTTGACCAGCGTCGGCCGCCAGGTCGAGAAACTGCTGGCTCGTGATATCCTTGCGCCCTGATTCGCGGCTCGCCCGCCCCGTTGAGTGAAAGAGAGTACCCACATCGTGCCCAAGCATTTCCTGTATCGTCCCATCGCCATCCTGTTCGCCGTGTACTGGCTGCTGCCGGCCGCCCATGCCGCGCTGCAGGTGGAAGATCCGCTGGACCGCATCGTCGCGGTGGTCAACGACGACGTGATTACCCAGCTCGCACTGGACGCCGAGGTGGAGATCATCAAGGGCCAGATGGCCCGCCAGGGCACCCGCCTGCCCCCGGACGCGGTGCTGCGCAAGCAGCTACTCAACCGCATGATCCTGCGTCGCATCCAGCTGCAGCTCGCCGAGCGGGTACACCTGCGTGTCGACGACGAGACCCTCAACCGCACACTGGACAACATCGCCGCGCAGAACCAGCTCAGCCCGGAGCAGTTTCGCCAGGCCCTGGCCCAGCAGAACATCGACTACGCCCGCTTCCGCCAGAACATGCGCGAGGAAATCATCATCAACCGCCTGCAGAAACGCCAGGTCAACAATCGCATCGTCGTCACCACACAGGAGATCGACGCCTTCCTCGCCAACCAGCGCCTGAAGACCGGCGCAGACGTGGAATACCGGCTGTCCCATATCCTGATCTCCATACCCGAGGCGGCCAGCGCGACGCAGATCGCCGAGGCCCGTGCCCGTGCCGAAAAGGCCGTCGGCGAGCTGCGTGCCGGAGCGGATTTCGCGCAAATGGCCATCGCGATCTCGGACGCGCAACAGGCCCTGGAAGGCGGCGATCTCGGCTGGCGCCGTTCCGACGCACTGCCGACACTGTTCTCCGACTGGGTCACCAGCCACGCGGTCAACGACGTCAGCGACCCGATCCGCAGCCCCAGCGGCTTTCACATCATCAAGCTGCAGGAGCAGCGTGAGCACAGTGAACAGCACGTGGTGAGACAGACCCGCGCCCGGCACATCCTGCTGCGCAAGGACGAGTTCACCACCAGCGAGGAGCTGCTGGCCAAGCTGCGGCAGATCCGCCAGCGGGCGCTGGCCGGGGAGGATTTCGCGACCCTGGCGAAGGAATTCTCCGAGGACCCCGGTTCCGGCGCCGACGGCGGCAACCTCGGCTGGGTCAGCCCCGGCGAGATGGTGCCGGATTTCGAGGCGGCGATGAACCAGCTCGCCGTGGGCGACATCAGCGAGCCGGTGCGCACCCGCTTCGGCTGGCACCTGATCCAGGTGCAGGAACGCCGCGAGCACGACGCCACCGAAGAGGTTTTGCGCAACCGGGCCCGCAAGACCATCAGCGCGCGCAAGCTGGAGCCCGCACTGGAGAACTGGCTGCGCCAGATCCGCGACCAGGCCTTCGTAGAAACCCGGCTCTGATGCCGACCCCCTCCACACAAGCGGCAAGCGCGCCACGGCTGGCATTGACCCCCGGCGAACCAGCCGGCATCGGGCCGGACCTGTGCGTGCTGCTGGCCCAGCGCCCGCAGCCGGTAGAGCTGGTGGCGGTGGCTGACCCGGCGCTGCTGACCGACCGCGCCCGGCAGCTGGGTCTGCCGCTGAACATCGAGCCGGTGCAGCTCGACGACCTCGCGGCACCCGCCCGGCCGCGCCCGGCCGGCGTGCTGCCGGTGTTGCAGGTGGCCCTGGCCGCACCGGCCGTCGCCGGTAGGCTGGACCCGGCCAATGCGCCCTATGTGCTGGACACCCTCGACCGCTCCATCGCCGGCTGGCGTCGCGGCGTGTTCGATGCGCTGGTCACCGGCCCGGTGCACAAGGGCGTGATCAACGACAGCGGCCGGCCGTTCAGCGGCCACACCGAATACATTGCCGACCGGCTGGCGGACGACGAGCGCCAGCCCCACCCGGTGATGATGCTGGCCACCGAGGGTCTGCGGGTGGCGTTGGTGACCACTCACTTGCCGCTGGCCGACGTGCCGGCGGCCATCACCCGGGAACGCCTGCGCATGGTGCTGGGCATCCTGCAGCGGGACCTGCAGCAGCGGTACGGCATCCGCGAGCCGCGGATCCTGGTGTGTGGACTCAACCCCCACGCCGGCGAGGACGGTCACCTGGGTCGCGAGGAACTGGACATCATCGGCCCCGAGCTGGACGCCGCGCGCGCCCGAGGCTGGCAGGTGCAGGGCCCGCTGTCCGCGGACACCCTGTTCACCCCGGAGCGCCTCGCACAGTGCGACGTGGTGCTGGCCATGTATCACGACCAGGGCCTGCCGGTGCTGAAGCACATGGGCTTCGGTCGCGCGATCAACGTCACGCTGGGGCTCCCGATGATCCGCACCTCGGTGGATCACGGCACCGCGCTGGCATTGGCCGGCAGCGGCCGGGCGCAGGTGGACAGCCTGCAACTGGCGGTGGACGAGGCCGCACGCATGGTGCGCCACAGCCTGCCCAACGTGGCCTGAACCCCGGGAGCCCAACGGATGAGCCAGCAACACCGCGCCCGCAAACGCTTCGGCCAGCACTTCCTGCAGGACCACAACGTGGTCGCGCGCATGGTGATGTGCATCGATCCCGTCCCGGACGACCGGCTGGTGGAGATCGGCCCCGGCCTCGGCGTGCTGACC
>Ga0256830_1001933_pt1 | contig 14151 bp, 12 predicted proteins | sample 128326metaG_FD_190537 | JGI IMG/M metagenome (GOLD analysis project Ga0256830, IMG submission 190537) | Hydrothermal vent microbial communities from Lau Basin, Pacific Ocean - 128-326 | ecosystem: Environmental > Aquatic > Marine > Hydrothermal vents | place: Pacific Ocean: Lau Basin | collected... | reverse complement strand
CCTTCTTTTTCCCTCCTTGAACCACGCTTCCACTGACATTTCCCGTACTTTCTGTTAACCAATAATTGATTTAAGTCGATAATAACACAGAATCACCAATTAGTCCAATCTTTGTTAGCCTCATTTAAAAACTTGAGCGCCAATTAAACTTATTCTCCCTCTTCTCCTAACCTTGAAGTCAAAACTAAGTAAAGCAGGCTTATCGTCTTCACTGGTTTCTCCAGTTGGTGATAGGCTTTCGGTCACAACTCGTCTAATAGCTCTTTCCACTGCACCAGCAAACTTCTCGGAGCCAGTCAAGGTCAAGGCCTGGGTCGCTGCTACTGAAGGACCGATTGATACTATTTCTTCTTGCCTTGCCTGAAAGTTGAAAATAAGATTAAAAGGGACTTTTCCATTAACAAGCTCCTTTACTTTACCACCAACTGGAAAAAGAGAGATTAATTCAAAAGCCTTTGACAGTGGCACATAGATATCAAGCTGGGACGGATCTCTATTCCCAGTCTCAATCCTATCCCTTTGGATTACTCCACTTGTCCTAGCCCGAAGAAAAGTTTGCCGATCCCAAGCGCTCTTTTCTTCTTCGCTAACAGCGGAAGCTAGTTGGCATATTGCCTCAGAAGATCGTAAGCCGCAAGGCTTATACGCTCCCTCTATCATTGCTATCTGCAAAACCCCAGGAACTAGGTGTCGCCTAGAAACACCACATGCTATCACTGCTCCCTCTCTTTCTCTGTCAGGATCACCCTCAGCATGACCTCTCTCGTGAGCCAATACTTGTTCCATTTTCAGCTTCTCTTCGCTGGTCCTCAAAAACCCTTCCAGAGTCCGAGCTAGCCTATCTGTCGCCTCTGATAAATTACCAGAGGCCTCAACTGCTGCTGCTACAGCCACTCTTTTTGGTGGCTTTCTTCTCATCCTGCTCAATATTCCTCTATTAGGAACTACCACTTCTGCTGTCATCATCATCCCTGGACTCGGCCTCCAGTTTCCAAAATCCCTAGTTTCAGGTCCTTCAAGAGGTATCATTTCTGAAAAAATTAACTCATTAACTTACTAATCCTTTAAAACACCAAAACTGGCTGATAGTTATAATTATTGTATTATAACAGATTGGGATTGCGGCAACAAAAGTGATTAAGGGGCGGCCAGAACGGCCAGAAAACGACCAAAACCCTGGCCGATCGGCGGGGATTCTGGTCAAGGTCAGGTCTAAGGATTACACCAGTTAAAGAGAGGGTCACAAATCCTCTCGCTTCCCCTGGACCCTTCGCGATGCGGTAAGATTGAAGCGCGAACATTTGTCACCCCTGTTATCCTTCTCCTTTCCATTAGTAAGCCACCTTCTTTTCCCCCCCTATCTCCATTCAATGAACCAAGCGGCATTTCAGCAGCAAAGATCTCTATTTTTACTAAAGTATGAGTTCTTGTTGCGTGCCCACTACCTCTCCCGCTTACTAACCTAACCAGTTCGTCATCAACTTTCCGCACTCTTTCGCCCACTGACCTAGCAATCTCGCTTGGCAATCCAGCTGTCTCTAGCAACTTGGCCGCCATAATTCCCCAAGGTATCCGGGAGAAATCTAATGCATCAAGACCGTAACTAAGAGTAACATCTGCTTTAAGCCTTACTCCTGTAACTTGACCTTCTCCAATCTTCTCTCCATGGCGTCTTGCCAACCTCCTTGCCAAATAAAAAAGATCTCCTGCTCCTAAGAATGGAGGACCTACACAAAAATCAAACTCTGGATTGCTACCCCACAAGGTTTCAGGCTCCTCTAATACCAAGGAGTCATCGCCATCAGGCTTAACTCTTCCTGTTTTCGCTGCTAAAACTGCCCCTTTCTCAGGCTGTCCAGCAGCAACTCTTGCCAATCTTTCCCTTAGTATTCTCAAAGCTCTCTCCACCTCTTTTTCAGAAATACCCACTTCTTCCAGGCGCCGAGCAAAACCCTTCCTGACTTGGTCAAAAAGAGGTGGTAATTCAGGACCACTTCTCAAAACTCTTTCACGCTCAAAGACAAAGTTATTAACAGAAACCGGCCCAAAAGCCTCGATTGTTGTTACTCGGACTTCTGGCCCACAAGGCCTTGCTTCTCCTACAGGAATAAGAAGAGTGCCTTCTTTGCCAGAATCAAGCTTCATACTAACCACTTCCATAGATAATGTTCCTGATGATGGTGGAATCATATCAGCAGCCTGCCAATTTATGATTAAGAATCATCATTCTTCTCCTACTACCAAACTAATTTTCCTCGGGGAGGATGAATAAATACCCTGCTTTTCTGTAAGGCTGAAGAAATCTTTCTTCCAGGAAACTTTCCCTTTATACGTCCAAAAACAAACCCAGCGGGAGTGACATAAAGCAAACCTTCACCCCCAGCTCCCCTCTCGTGCCCTCCGTGCTCAACTTCATATCGAAGCTCACGGTATACTTGCCCCAATGCAACATCCCTGCTTAATTTAGCGCTCTCTACGATTAACTCAACAAGGCCTTCTCTAACCCCCTCATCACCATCCAATTGTAGTAAACCAACAAACTTCTTTGCTTCTTCTTCTACTCCCCTCCCCTTCTCAATGGCTTCAACTAGACCAAAGAAAGAATCGGCTATCCTCTCAGGAAGTTTTCCGTTAAAAAGTAAAAACAGCAGCGGTGGGCCATCCTCAAGAACATTAGAATTCACCGATCCTTTGCCAATCCTCTCGACAAGAGCCACTCCTCCTTCATTTCCTTCATTCCCAAGTTTACACACAAGCACTCTCTCGCAGTCATCTGGAACCTTTCCAACACACCTCATCACTCTTCTGTCCACTCTTTCTAGAAGCCCATTAATTATTTCTACCCCTGAAGTAGTTAAAAAGTGTTCGATCTCCATATCTTAATCCTTTTAAAATTTAAAACTTTAATTTTTTCATCTTACTTTATTTTGCCTTATTTACTTCAATTAATACTCTCGTTAATACTCTCGAGAGTTAAGTTATAACTGATAGTTACTGTTATTATACCAGACCGAGAAAGAAGGAGCAAAAAGGGTGAGCGGACTACCAAATTTTAGGCCGATCGGCAAAGATTTTGGTTAAGAGGTGGTTGAGTTAGTGGCAAGAATTAGTGCCGATCGGCAGTGCTTTTGGTATAGAAGTAACTAGTTTAGGTTCGAAAATTGTTGCCGATCGGCAGGGATTTTGGTAGATGGGGTCGGAAGAAAACAAAATGAAGGGTAGCACGCCTGCCCCTCATGCTACCCTTCATTCTGAGTCGGAATGATCCGACTCTTAACAAGAATAAGAATAAGACGAATCAGGCCAATAAGTCAAATCGGACTGGTGTCCGGCCGAATAAACCCATTGACAAAACCGACCTTCTTTGTTATCTTTAACTCAGAGAGCATTGTTACTCGCGTTCCACTCAGGCTTGCCCGGAATGACGGTAACGATGCTCTTTTTTTTACAAAATCAATCTCCCTCCTAGCCGCGCCATCTCTAAAATCTGTTTTCTGGCCCAATTATCTTCCCTGCTAACCCTTAGTTTACCTTCACTGAGACGGAAAAATCGCTTGATCGGACCAATTAGACCAATTGGACTAATCAGTCTGGCTAGTTTGAGTGGAATGAGTTTGATTGACATCAAGAGAATAATAGAGAATTTTTTTGAGACTGTCAAGACCTATAGTTTTATAAGCGTTAAAAATATACAGTCTTATAAAATTAATTACTATGAAAATTAGGTATAAATTAGGCCTTTTTAACCGCTTGATGAGTTGTTGTGGAAAAGTATCCAGTTCGTTAGTGATAGGGATAGAAAGGTGCCCCGAAGCGTCGGGGCGAAAAGGATAGAAAAGAATAGAAGAAATAGTCTAGTACTTGATATCTGAATTAAATAGAATTAAATAAGGCTTTTAGTTGAGTAATCGAGGTAATGTTCCGATCGGAGTAAAAATCTGTTAGTCCCAGGGCCTGGGCTTGTTTTTGCCTCTTGTCTTCCCTACTAACAGGATTGACTTGGCCTAAGAGAGAAACCTCACCGACGAAAACAGCTTTCACTGACAAAGCTTCGTTTTTATAAGAAGAATAAAGGGCAGCGCAGACAGCCAGATCAGCAGCAGGCTCAGTGACCCGAAAACCACCGGCGACATTGAGAAAAACATCATATTCCCAAAGAGGGATCTTCAGGTATTTTTGTAGAACAGCGATCAACATTTCTGATCGACGACGATCAAGACCATTAATCACTCTTTTAGGCAAAGGGGCAAAGCTCTTAGTGACTAGAGCTTGAATTTCTACCACCATTGGTCGGGTACCCTCAAAGACAACGGTATAAGCAGAACCTGAGGGTGGTTTAGAGTTTAGTGGTCTAGAGTTTAGTAAAATTTCAGGATTAATCACCTCTTTCAAGCCGGCGTCGGTCATTTGGAAAACCCCGACTTCATCAGTCGGGCCAAAGCGGTTTTTCACTGATCTTAACAAGCGCAGATCTGCCGATCTTTCCCCTTCGAAATATAAGACTGTATCAACAGCATGTTCAATAGTTTTGGGCCCGGCTAAAACTCCCTTTTTGGTGACATGACCGACTAAAAAGATGGCCATCTGCTTGGTTTTGGCTAACTGGATCAGGCGCTGAGTACACTCTCTTACCTGAGTGATTGAGCCAGCAGTACCGGGAAGGTCAGTGGTATAAAGAGTTTGGATGGAATCAATTATCAATAATTTAACCATTTGCAATTTGCAATTGGCAATTTGGTCAATAATTAAGTCAATATCGGTTTCGGGAAGAAAGAGAAGATCGGAGTTATTGGACTGATCGGATTGATCGGACAAGAGGCGGGTGAGGCGAAGACGAACTTGTTCGGGCGATTCTTCGCCACAAATATAAATAGTAGTTGGTGGCTCGCCTGCTGGACGGGCCGATCCTAAACTTAAGGCAACTTGGGTCAGGAGAGTGCTTTTGCCAATGCCAGGTTCGCCAGCAAAGAGAACCACTGAGCCAGGAACAATGCCACCGCCTAAAACCCGATCCAACTCCCCGATTCCGGTCTTGATCCGCTTAACTGACCGAGGCTTAATCTGATTTAATCGGAGTAATCGGACGGATTGGATAGATCGGAGGGATTGGAGGGATCGGCCCTTTTTAATTCTTAATTCTTCACTCTTAATTCTTAATTGTCTCAGGCTCCCCCATTCCCCACACTCCGGACACTGACCCAACCATTTGGCTGAGTGATAGCCACAATTGTCGCAAACATAAACTGTTGTCGATTTGGTCATCTGGTCATTTATCATTTATCATTTTAATCAGGATTGGGTAGAATGGCCAGTTGGAAAAGATATTTTGGTTAGTCACTCTTTACATAAAAGCAACATTTATGTCAAGTTATAGTTTACATTTTGTTGGCAGGCGGAGATAAAGGCTCTAAAGAGTGGGTTGGGGCGGAGAAAGCGGCTGGTGAATTCGGGATGAAATTGGGTAGCAACAAAAAAGGGGTGACTTGAGGCAGGGAGTTCGATTATCTCCACTAGCCGACCGTCGGGACTGGTGCCGGCAATCACCAAGCCGGCCTGTTCGAGCCGGGCCCGGTAGCGATTATTAACTTCATAACGATGACGGTGGCGCTCATAAATTAAGGCGCGGCGATAGGCGCGGCGGGCCAAAGTTCGGGGGCGAAGCCGACAAGGCCAATTACCTAGGCGCATGGTGCCGCCGTAGTCTCGGGCTAACAACTTCTTCTCCTGCTCGGGCATCAAATCAATGACCGGATGGGGAGTTTGGCGATCGACCTCAGTGGTATGGGCTCTCTTTAAGCCAGCGACATGGCGAGCAAACTCGACGGTGGCCAGCTGCAAACCATAACAAAGACCTAAAAAGGGGATCTTGTTTTCCCGAGCCCAGCGGATGGTGGCTATTTTTCCCTCAACGCCGCGACAACCAAAGCCCCCGGGCACTACTACGCCCGCCACCTTTTTAGGTAAGGCGGAAAGACCATGCTGTTCGACTTTTTCGCTATCGACCCAAATAATTTCCGGCTTAATCCCTTGATGCCAAGCGGCAATTTTAATCGATTCGACCACGGAAATATAAGCATCAGCTAAAGAAAACTGGCCGCTGGCATAATACTTTCCGACAATGGCAATGGAGCGCTGAGTTTGAAGTTGATCGACCTGTCCAATCAATTGCCGCCAAGACTTGAGTCTGGCCGGCCGCCGAGGCAGGCCTAATTTGGTCAGAAAGCGGCGGAGAAAACCTTGATCTAATAATAACAAGGGGAGGCGATAAATGGGCCAGGTGTCAGGAGCAGCAAAAATATCTTCTTGGGGCAAAGCGGAAACCAAAGCCAATTTAGCCCGACGAGGTTGATCAGGAGCTTGTGGTCCCCGACAAATAAGCCAGTCGGGATTTAATCCCAGGCGATGGAGTTCGGCAATCGACTGCTGAGCCGGTTTGGTTTTCATCTCCCCCAATGAAGGCGGCAAGGGTAAATAAACCAAATGCATCAGCCAAACCTGATTGGGACAACGCATCTTCCAGCGGCGAATGGTCTCGAAAAAAAGAATGTTTTGATATTCGCCCACACTGCCTCCCAGCTCAACAAGGAGGAAATCATATCCGCGACCAGCTCGACGGAGAAATTTGACCACTTCGGCCGGGAAGTGATGATAAACTTCGACGCAGGCACCATCGTAAAATAAAGCCCGTTCTTGGGCTAAAATTCGGGCATAAACTTGGCCAGCTGTCAGATAATTCTTTCGACTCAAGCGCCGATTTAAGAACCGCTCATAATGACCCAAATCTTGGTCGGTCTCACAACCATCAGCAGTGACAAAAACCTCGCCATGTTCTAAGGGGTTCATTGTGCCCGCATCTTGATTGAGATACATATCGATTTTGACTAAGTTAACGCGAAAACCGGCTGACTGAAGAAGAAGGGCGACGGAAGCGGCGGTTACCCCCTTACCCAAACCTGAAATTACTCCCCCTGAAATAAAAACATAGTGGGTCATCATCCATGATAGTTAATTTTAAAAGAGAAATCAAGACCAAGAGCGGACCAAACTTAGACTAAAAATGAGAAAGAAGATCAGGGCCCCGACCAAGATCAATTGGGCGCCGAGGGAGGGGCGAAGAGGAGGAGCTAGGCGACGGCGATTGAGAACGATCACCAAAGGAAAAAGCAAGGTCATGGCTAAAGCGTTGAGAACAGCGGCTAAAGTGAGCAGAAATCGGGGCTCGGTGAGACCGAATAAGAGAATGATTGCCCCTAAAGTAATTTGGCCCCAAAGAGCGGCATAAAACCAAAGGGAGAGATTGGCTTTAACTTCCTTTTGGTCCGAACCAACTCGAAGCAAAACCAAGTTTTCACTAATAATTCGCGAAGAAGATTCTAAAACCCCCAATTGAGTTGAATAAAGCATCAAACCAGCTAAAAGAAGAAATAATCGGCCAAGCCAGCCATGAGTTGATCGAATGGCAATCGCTTGGGCCTCTTGGAATAAAAACTCAATCCCCTGCTGACTTGCTTGACCAAAAACAAGACTCTGGGCTAACAGGGATAAGAGGATAATCGTCATTAACCCCAAAAACCAGAAAACCAGGCCATGCTCGATTACGACCAAGCGCCACCAACGACGAAAACGGGCCAAATTCGACCGCGTTAAGGGAAAGGTCTCCCCTTTTAATTTTACCGGGCCTGGTTTGGCTCGAATCAGGGAGCTAATCTTAGCCCCATAACGACCCATGGCCAAACCTTTTTCTTTAACATAATACGATTGAGCCAGATTGAGATTGCCCCCAGCACCAGAGTAAGCAAAGGCGCCCAAAAATGACGCCAGTGAAACTCCAGCGGGAAAAAACCACCAATGATCGCCCCGCCCCACTAATCCCCAAGCCAGATCAACCCAATCTGAATAACGAGTTAAGCTAAAAACTAACCCCAAAATTAAGGGAATACCAATAATAATTATCGTTCGCTGGATCAACTCCATCGTCTGATAGAGAGTTCGACCCAAGCTTAAAATCAAGCCAGTAAGAATCAAAGTAGCCAAGGCCAATCCCAATTTAACTGAGTCGGTGCACCCTCCAGCCAGGCGGCAAAAAATTTCGGTTGAGGCTGAAGAAAAACCAGGCAAACTCCAAGGGACAAAAGTACTCAGAATAAACCAAAGGGGCCACCAACGCCACAAGCGCCAAAAACCAACAAAAATACTCTCGCCCCAAACAAGAGTATAGCGCATGATCGCTAAATTAAGAAAGAATTGGAAAGTAATCCCTAATAAAGCCCCCCAAATTAAGCCCAAACCATAATTGGCCGCCAGATAGGGCCAGAGAATCAGTTCGCCACTGCCGAGCGCAAGACCTAAGAGGATAAAAGAGGGGCCGAGGACTTGGGAAAGCTTGGGCGGACGAGGCAAAGACTTCATTCTAAAAAATCCTAATTTCTAATTTCTAAATCCTAATTACTAATTACTAATAAAATAACAAATGACTAATAATCAATGCCAAATCAAGAATTGACTTTAGACTTAGTCTTTCTAATAATTGCCGCAAAGATAAGGTTCAGTTCATTGGCTTCGCGCCAGAGAATTCTGGCTTCAGGCCTCAGTTCTGGCACCGCCCTAACAACCATTCTCAGCCAGTGTTTGACTTCTTTAGCCTCTTTTTTACAAACACTCAACTTATGAACAAAATCCTTTCGCGATTCAGCACAGTCAGCTTCGCAGTAATTAGCCCCAACACTAGTCCCTGCTCGAACTAGTTGATCGATTAAAGGAAGAGTAATTGTATTCCTGGGCACTTTCTTAACAAACTCAATAATTTCTTCGCCAAATCTTGCCGTTCTCTCAGTTAAATCAAATCTTTTATCCTTGTCGGTCATTAGTTATTTGTCATTTGTCATTTGAAATTTCATTAGTCGTTAGTCATTAGTAATTAGAAATTAAAATTAGTCATTTTTCCGACTAACATACTCGCCGGTTTCGGTGTTGACAATGATTTGATCGCCTTTTTTGACAAAGAGAGGCACTTTAATAATCAAGCCCGTGTCTAGTTTGGCTGGCTTGGTCGCGCCAGTAACAGTATCACCTTTAACCGCTTTTTCGGTTTCAATCACTTCAAAAACCATTTTTTTCGGCAGACGCAAGCCCACCACCCGATCTTGATAAAGAGCCAGTTGATATTCTTGACCCTCCTTAATTAAACCCTGATAATCAGCCACCAGGGCTGGTTCCACCTGATATTGCTCGTAAGTTTTGGGATTCATAAAGACATAATGATTGCCATCAAAGTAAAGAAACTGGGCCGGCCGGTGATCAACATTAATTTCTTCAACCAATTCGTCAGTTTTCAGCACTTCTCGAACCACATTGCCGCTTTTTAGGCCTTTGAGCTTGAGCCGAACCACAGCCGCACCTTTGCCCGGATTAAAGAACTCTTTATCCACCACCAGGGTCGGCTCCCCCCGCCAATTGAGGTAGATGCCCTTAGTGATGCTTCCCGCTTTGATCATGGGGATATTATAGCAACTTGACAAAAAAAGAAAAATTTGTGACAATAGAATCATGTTTAGCGAACAGGGAAGAAATAGCTTGGCCCCTGCGGAAAGGGAACCAAGAGAGCAAAAAGCAAACTCTGTCGAATTAATCGTCCGGGCTATTGCTCAAAATCCCTACGAGCCCCAACCCTCTCTCCCCTCTTTGTCGCTGCCCGGAGAATCAGAAGTAGCAGAAAGGCTGGCAAAGACAGGGAAAACGGGTCTTGCTAGTCTTTACGATCAGGTGGATAACTTAGGAAAACAGGTCGAAGAAGCAAGAAAGGAGTGGTTTAGGGCTCAAAAATCCCCAACAGAAGCAGTCGAAACTGCTATTAGCCAAGCGGAAGAGGCTATTAATGATCAATTAGGATTGTTGCTAAAAGCATTAAATCCCCAAACAGCCAACTCAATAGCGGAAGGTTTGGGCTTGCGCCTGGAAGAGAAAGGGGGAGAGCGAAGAGTAAGTATCGATCGGAAAAATACCGGGGCATTAGGTTATCATCTTGCCGAGGCCATCTTTGTTAGAAACCAAGTGGGTCCAATTGAAGAAGAGGTGGCCCAAGAATTAAAGGCCCAAGCAGAAAGAATGATAGGGGCAGAAGAAATGCCGGAAGAGGCCGAACTCCTCTTGGCCCTCCAGGGAATGTTTATCGGTGTTTCTCCCACTACCGAGAGCGAGCAAATAATGGCCTTGGTTTCTGGGCAGGCAACCACGGAGGCAAACCTAGCGCTGAGGGCGATTGAGGCAAAAAGATTAAACGAGCAGACGAGAACGGCCCTACTCCTTACTCTGGCGACTATAGGCATCTTGGCAATGAGTACTTATCTGGTTCAAGGCCACCTCTCCATTAATCCCGGAGAAATAGTAGCAAGTTTACGGGAATTGAGTCGGATTACCAGCCAACAGTTACCTCTTCCAACAGATCTGATAAGATTATCAGAATGGGTCAGCGGAAAAATAACAAACCCGGAGACTTACGACTGGTTAAACCGAATGGGTTATGTTTTACCTAAACCTCTTTCAGGGGAAGAAATTGGCAACTATCAACAGGGGGCCATGACCACTATAGCCCTCTTGAAGGAATACGGGTTTTTAGAGGCTGCCAGAAATATGAGCGAAAGAGGAGTCTGGGCTGCTCAATTATATTTGGGTGGGCTAACATTTTCTCTAACAACCTCAATATTAGCAACCATTTCATCACTAAGAGAAAGAATAAGAGCAAAGAGAGAGGAGGTTTAAATGAAACACACTAAAAAATCTGATCCCATCAAGCAACTTAAGTTATTGCTCGGAAGGCTAACATCAAACAGCAAAGATTTAGGCCAAGCAAAAGAGGTCTTTCGTCTTATCCAAAAAGGGGAGCTTGGCGTAGATCAATGGTCCCAACTGGCTCAATCAATCCATCAATTGCTGAAACTAATTGAAAATCAAGCCCTTGAAGAAAATGATCGGGAAATGCTCAATAATGCCTTGATGATGCGCCAAAGCCTCAATTATTGGCTCCAGACAGTAACAGCAGAGACGACTCCATCGAATTAATTGGTCTGATTGGGAAAATTCAAGAATGATTAGGCTCCCCTAAGAGGAGGCAGAGGATAATGATTAGAGTGATCGGAATTTAAACCCAACCTGACCTTAAGCCAACGAGCAACTACTCTTAAAAGATAGTCGGCAAATTCTCGCTGGCGCATGATTCGGGCAAAGAGTTGAGGACTAAGTTTTCCCTCAATCACATACCTCTCTATTGCTCGCGTCAATTGAGGAGAAGCGGTAGGAGAAGAAAGCCACTGACCTAAAATTCGAACTAATCCCCCAAGATTACCTTTCTCTTGGAAGGAAAGTCGAGCAAGAACCATGGCAAAAAATAGATAATAGCGATGATAAGCAGTAACTCGGCGCCAAAACTCTTCTGGAGTTAAGCCCTGACGCAAACTGGAAGCAAACAGTTCAGCACTCAAAAGAGCCAGCCGCAATGAATCACCACTGCCAGGAAGAGCTAGTCCTGCCGCTTCACCTAAAGGATAAATCAATCTGCTTTTAGGCGGCGGAATCGGTTGCGAGCGAATCATGCCCCAACCATCCCTGATTACCCGACCGCCTACTTCTATTCCTGGAACCTGTTGACAAAAATGAGCTAGCTCTTCCCAACGACAACGAGCCTCTTCCAAAAATTCAGTCATTTTACTCTTCCTCACCCAAGCAGAATAAACTAGATCCAAACACCCGGGTTCAAAACTAGGATTTAACCAGGAAGTACCACCAGCTGGACCGAAAATAAGCGCCATTGCTGGTGAAGTCATGAAACCAGAAACGGTCTTAAAATAAACAGCCGCCACCCAAGGATCTTCTCCTCTTCGCTCCGGCTCAACGCGAGAAGCAAGAACAGCATCAACGCCAGTAGCGTCAACAACCAGATCCGGTTCAAAAACACTACCATTAATTGCTACCTCACCACTTGCTATTCTCAACCTAGCTAGAGTAGTTAAGGGAAACTCTAGTATCGAGACTTCTAATTCTTGGGCTTCCCGCTTGAGAGCGGCGACTAAAGAGGGGTAATCAATGGTAAAATAACTCCCCTGCCGGGGAACTGAAACAGTAAAGTCAACTCCCGGCGCAAGAACCCTAATTCGATCTAAAAAAGTCACTCGGTCAGCAGGCATTAACGATAAATATTCTGCCAGCAATCGACCGCCAGGACCTATGGTGGTCGAGTAAACCGGCCTATAAGGCGGGGATTCACTAGAAGCGATAATAGTCAAATCTGGCCCGTTTACTCCTTTCCGCCTCAATTCAATTGCCGCTTTTAGTCCCGCTGGTCCAGCACCAAAAATTAAACAGCCCTCTCTCCTCATAGTATTTATTATATAAAAATTAGCTCTCAAATAAAATACTGCCCTTTGGTCAGAAAAATAAGGCTGATCAGGAAAGAATTGGACTAATCGGATTGATTGGTCTGATTGGGGAAAATTCAAGAATGATTAGGCTCCCCTAAGAGGAGGCAGAGGATAAGGATTAGAGTGATCGGAATTTAAACCCAATAAAATTACCTGCTTTGGGTAGAGGGACAGTGATAGAAAAATTGGTGATAGACTATAATTAACTCAATGATTAATGAGGTCGGAGAAGGCTTTGGGGGTCAAAGCCGTCCCATCCTAATAGAAAGAACCCTAATAGGTGAAGGTTTAGCCAATGAAAGAAGGGCCTTCCTTCAGTTGTTAACAGGAAAAGATAGGCCTATTCGAAAAATCAATATTATCAAGGTTGGAGACCAAAAATACTGTCAATTACCAGCCACTGATGAAATCTTAGTTTGGGATTCAAAAGAAAATCAACTAATACAAAAAAACAACGCCGATCTTGCCGATTCTGATCAGCCAATTCTCCCTATATCTCTAGCAAGCTTGTTTAACGATCTCCGCTTCGTTCAAGCAACACAAAGTGTTTTTGATCAAGTTCAGGAACAATTCGGAAAGGCAGTTAAAACGATAAGGGATAATCGAGGAAAGCTTTTAGCAGTAATTGTTCCTGCCCATCCGGGCAAACTGGCCAAACCACTCGACGACCAAGGAAAAAAATGGGGTCTGGTAAGCTTACTTGAAGAAAAAGGGTTAGAGGCCGAATTAGTTCTACTGGCCCCTGACTTTGATCCTAAACAATTGCCAGAACTGGTTGATAATCTGGAGCAACAATTAGACTCAAAAGGTGAGGGGGAGAGATTAGAAGCAGGAATTCGAGAAACACTATACTTGAAACTCAGAGTAACCAACGAATTACTAAGACAACATCAGAATATTTTGGAACAGGTTGAAAAATCAGGAGCAAGAGCCTTCGACCCTGAATATTACCCAGGAGAAGAAGTCTTAAAGCAGGCCATAATAATGGTCCGACAACTTCAGAAAACAACAGAAGGGCTGAGTCAAAACTTGCTACCTTCTCTTTCAGAAGAGCAAAGAAAAGCAGTAGAAAAAATCATGGCTTCAGGCGAACATCAAAAACAAATAAGCTCTCTTTCTCAAGATTTAGCTAACCGACTTTATCGTTTGGGAATAACCCAAGCGGCAATTAGAGATCTTTTTTCTGGCATCCTTAGTGACCAAGAATTAGATCAAGCTTTCTCCTCGATCCGACGACGAGTCAGAAGAGAAAAAACTCGAGCAGTCTGGATCCGCTACAGTCATTTTATCCTTAATTGTATCAACCAAGGCTTGTGGAGAATCGAAATTCAAATTAATCATCAAGCGCCCGAGGTGAGACTTTTAAGTTTACTAGCTCAAAAAGCCGGCCGAATGCTAATAGAAAAACTCGACCTACCCCAAGAGCCAAGAATTAGAAGACTGTTCTCTAAGGTACTCCAGTCGGCTGGAAAAGAAATGCCAAAATCAGTTGAGCAATGGCTTGAAAAACAGAGGTTTAGAGAGAGGCTTCAAAGAAAAAGAGCGGCTCTAGCTGTAATTCAGGCCAAGGAAAAAAACCTAACTCCGGAACAAAAAATCCAATTAGCACAAGCTCGCTATGATTGGCAAAAGTTTGTTGCCCAACAGCTGTTAGCCAGAGAGATCAGAGTTGGTCGGACCGGATACCCCCTCTATCCAATCAAAACCAAGAAAGAGTTAAGAGATCTCTTTGCCCAAT
>Ga0256830_1001932_pt1 | contig 14158 bp, 19 predicted proteins | sample 128326metaG_FD_190537 | JGI IMG/M metagenome (GOLD analysis project Ga0256830, IMG submission 190537) | Hydrothermal vent microbial communities from Lau Basin, Pacific Ocean - 128-326 | ecosystem: Environmental > Aquatic > Marine > Hydrothermal vents | place: Pacific Ocean: Lau Basin | collected... | reverse complement strand
GATCAGAATGCTTGAGAAGGACCTAAAAGAAATATGAAAGAAATCAGCCCCAAACTCGCCAACGAACTGCTTAAGCGCATCGAGAAGCTGGAAGCGTGGTGCGACGAGAGGGCAAAAGATGAAATCCTCATTGGCGGGGAGCCGAATTGGCAAACGGCGTCAATCATGGCCTTCGATATGCGCCAGCATCTACTGTGGCACATGAGAGACGACGTTTACACGGTCCTGGACAGTGAGTTGCCGCGAGACGGTAAGTACAGCATCAGCATAGGTGAAGACGATGTGCATAACACCTAAAGAGGAAAACCCTAAGGAAGATGAGCATGAAAATCAAGCTTGACAAAGATGGAGCACTGCACATTGAGCGGGCAGGTATTATGAATATGCAATACTGCTTACATAGCCCCCACGTTAGTAGATGCGGACACTGGTGCCCGGCTTTCGGGGAGCCTGTCAAGCACCACGACCAGTTTGATGATCTGCATTTAATCGAACTCCGCCTATGCAGAGAGGCTGGATGTTTGTCGATCGCTGAGCAGGACTTTACCGATGAGCGGGGCCACGACAATGACCAAACTTGAACTATATACCCGCCGCACCATCCGTGAGTGGTGTGAGGCGAAAGGACACAGGGTAGAGAAAATTAATCACGTATTCCCCCGCGCCTATGTCGTCGCCCACACCGCACCATCGTGCCTGGTTATCGCACGCCCGCCCATGGACGCCACAAAACATTTGCAAACGCTATATGGCGATGCGGGTGGAGATGGCAGTACCACCTGCCACACCTTCGACAAATCACTCAAAGTAGGCGACTGGTGCAGCATCGCTTACGTCCTGACAATAGGATGGGGTGGCCCTGTCGCTATCCCTGCGGTAATTGTGGAGGTCTAACGATGAAGGCAGTAACAATCGAAGGCAAGAAGTACGACGTACCTGACTGGGTTAACTGGGTGGCTATGAACGAAGATGGAGAGTGGCGAGGATTTGAAAACAAACCAGAACTATATGCACTTAGTAATACATGGCACGCTATACCAGGGAAGTCTTACTTTATTACTCTATCTGCTGCTTGGAAAGACACTTTACGGAAACTATGACATGAAAGACGCCGAATTGCGATTCATCTTTGATGATATTTTCGCCCGGCAGGTTGCACTTGCCGAGGCGCTGAATGTTATCGCTGACCACATTGGCGCAAAGCGATACGAAATAGCCGACGACGGCTCACAAACCCGGGTACCTGTTTGCGTCCTCCCACCCATATTCTTCGAGCGAATCGGAGCTCAGAAGAAGCGGGAGGCAGAGCGCAGACGCGGCCAGCCGACAGGACCGCAAGACCCGACAATTATTGGTAGGCGAGAACATGAGTAGAATGCAAATAACCAAGAATAATAACCAGCATAGGGAACTTGAGCAACTGCAAAAAGCGGTAAAAGAGTTGCGCAAAACACAGACACACTTACGCAGGAAGCGAAAAAGGTTTTATAAAGCTATGGACTCAGAGGCGTAAAATGAAATGCGCAATACATGATATTCATTTAGAATTTTTAGCGGGAGAACCAGCACATTCTAACAATCTATACTGCCCCATGTGTTACGCACAATTTTGCGAAAAAACTGCCCCGAGCAAACAGACCATTTATCAGTACCACGAATGGTTAGCTGAACAACTGCATTCACGTTTTTCGTAATTAAAGTATAAGGTGTGGGATGAAAGCTATGACGCCCTTTATTGGCGCGGGCTGAAAAGGCGAGAGACAGATGGCATAAAAGACGCCGAATTGCGATTCATCTCTGATGATATTTTCGCTCGGCAGGTTGCCGCCATTTAACGAGAGCTTAGAAAATGACCGCAAAAGACTTGGAACAAGTGAAAACATGGGCCTATCGAGGTATGCCGGTACTGTTCAGGTACCACGCCCAAGAGTACATACAAGGCAAACGCATCTACAAAGGGACCTTAGAATCAACGCCACATGATGTAGTCGCGCCAGGTAACTTGGTCACGATACAAACAGGCGAGGAAATTGGCCATTTTTGGGATTGGAAACCGGATTGGGAACACCCCAATATGTGGCATCCCTACGATCCTGACCTCCACAAAACATTCAAGGACTTCCCTAGCGTTCAAGGGTGTATGCTCTTCACGGATGGAAAGATTGAGTGTGGCGACCTGCAAACTATAGCTCTGCCCCACGGAATTTCATCAATCGTTGCGTTCAGGTTTGCCCCTAAAGCCCCGAAGTTCTTCTCCGAAGATGAAAAATGAAAGTCGAAGTTGATAAAAACGGCTGGCTGTGCCTTGAGCAGGCTGGGAATTTGACAAGTCTCTCAAAATAGGCGATTGGTGTAGCATCGCCTACGTCACAACGATAAGATAAAGCGAACCGGTCGCTATCGAAAACTAATTTTCAGAGTAGGGAAAATGAGTATAGCCAAAACCATAGAGAAACTAGTATACTGGTACAGACGACAGAAACAAAAAGTACAAAACTACATTAACAGCGGGCCAGAACTCAACAAACGCGTAGACATTGAGAACTATTTATTTGCCGTGTCCATAGGCAAAAAACCAATACCTACAAAAGAAGAATTTCGACAGCTAGGACTAATGTTGGGCACCCCCAAAAAGCTCTGGAGAGACGATTGGGGTAAGCTACTCAAATAACCCAACTACCACATATATATATATATAGCAGAGACATAAACAATGGGCCATCACGACCACCCAACAGAAGTAAAACTATTTTACATAGGCTCCGCCCTCAATAACAATGGTAAAGGACATTCATACGCCTCCGTAGAAGATGCAATAAAAGGTAACCCACCGCCGCTATCTTTTATACTAAACGTCTACTACAAAACAAAACCAATGCAGACATATGTCTGCCTTCGCGGAACTTTGCTACAAAACCCGAACACCTCCCCAATGATAAGGACTTAGACAATGGCCGTAAACCTCGAAAAAGAACTCGCAGCAAAAATAAAAGAGATAGCACACTTACGCGAAAGTCAACGCTACCGCGTATGGCCTAAGGAAAAACCACAGAAAGCAGGCTTCTACATAATCAGAGTAACAAAAACCGCACCCCCAGTACTCGCATGGTACTACCCCGACCCCCTCACCACGTGGAGTACCCTCTTCGAACCACAATTCTGGGCCCCCGTGCCCGAGTATGGCGCAGAACCCTCGACACCAATAGAGCAACCACCCGAAATACAGAGGGGGGAACTAGCAGCACTAATCACAGACGCCAAAAAACTGCTCGAGGACGTTAGCACCAACGATGAATACTGTCCAACAGATTCCGAAGCAACGCACGCGCTAGATCTATTAGACGACTTCGTCGAATACATAACAAAACACATGACCCCCCGCATCTGGCCCGATAAAAAAACCACGATCAGAACCCGGGTACGAAGCTTCGAGCCGTGGCTAGTCTTCAGCAGACGCACCGGCAACCTCATAGAAAGCCATTACTCAAAAGACAACGCAATACACGCCTGTAACGTAATGAACACCCATGAAAGAGAACACCACAGACGGGAAGTTTACGAAGTAGCCTATTGGCATCAAGATCTGTCCCCCCTCTATAATTACAAAGGGCCCTCCAAATGAGCAAAGGACTCCAACTGAAATACTTCGTCCTAAAACCTAAGGGCAAAGACGCATACGCTAAAGCCAGCCGCGCAGCACTACACGCATACGCAGACGCAATACTGAACGAAAACCCCCTCCTAGCCGAAGACCTAAGAAACTGGGCAAACCGAGAATACACCGAACAAAAACAAATAACACGCCCAGAAGAACCCCATACAAACATCCCAAATAACGACTGCCACCAATGCATCCACAAACGAAACATACCAGGAGATAGTCGTATTCAATGCGCCCGCCCAGACCCAAAAATGAAAGGGGACCCCCGCGGAGTTGCAAACGGGTGGTTCTCGTACCCACTACTATTTGACCCAATCTGGAGAATGAAAACCTGTGACAACTTCGAGCAAAAATCCCAATATATGCCCTAAGTGTAGCGTCCCCATGAAGCACGGGGTTTACATCCGTAATACCTTCGTAGGCACCTCAGACTTCCCAGGGGGAGAAACAGTAACAATACACGTTGGCGGACCGGGTGTAATGGACGTATGCCTGAAATGCCCCCTATGCGGCTACAGCATCACCAAACCCAACAACTGGGAAGTCAAGAAAGTTTACCACCTGAACACGGACACCCCAAAGTGCCCACGCTGCGACGGGCTAATCCAACCGAAGTCGCCAATGCAAAAAGACATAACCCTAGTCGAGAAGAACATACAGACGTACGGCTGCAACGATTGCGGTTACGTTTTTCGTGGAGTAAACTCTTAACAGTTAAATACGGGTTACGGGGCTACCCAGTACACAAGCCCCATCTTTTCTTTCAACGGAGATAACCATGGACCAATACCCACTCACGAAAGCCCATCCTATGCCAGTAGCAAACGCCGCATCCCACTATCCTTTCGCAAAAATGGAAGTAGGGCATTCATTCGACGCCCCTCTTGCCCAAGCCGGCGCCCTCTCTTCTGCTGCAAGTGCCTATGGGAAGAAACATGACAAGCGATTCTGCGTACGCTCCATCAAGGCAGCAGGAGTTGTTCGATGCTGGAGACTCGAATGATTGAGGAACAAGACGCCATCGCCTTACACGACACGAAAAGACGCCACAAAGTATATCTAAAAGATAACGAACAATACGAAATGGTGCATAAAGATCGGCAAGGGCACAAAATAAAAACAACGCAGGGATCTCTAAAACACCTAACTCTGGCTTTAATTGCGCAACTAAACAACGACGTATATATGGACTAACCATGAAAATACTACTAGAACTAGAACCAGATGATACCTGCACCGAATTTTTAATAATAGCGGTACATGAGAACAACCGCAGATACTCCGTCAAAGATAAATATGAGTACCGACCATTCATATGCGACGCAGTATTAAGAGATTTGTTTGAGATACCCGAAAACGTAAAGAAAGCATTCATAACGATAACGAGCAAAGAACCAAGCGGGAAAGATTACTACCGCGCAAGATTTACATACGAAGCCTACTTATACATACACCACGACGGAAAATATAACTACTACTCCACCGGTTTCTCAACAGACGACCTACTAACAGACCTGGAGCTAAACGGTAAATCAATGTATATCTGGCTGAGCACAACTTAACAGTCAATAAAAGGCATTACAATGAAACTCGAACTTGAGCTTGACTTCTCCACCCAAAGCGCTAACGCCCCAATAACAGTAATCCGCTCATTTACTCGACGTGAAGTACAACACGTACCATCAGCAATCCTATGCAAAATGAGTCTGAAAAGCCTATTCGACATCCCAGAAAACGCGAGGAGGGTCTTCCTAACCATAACAGATGCAAAACCTTCCGGGGAAAATTGGTACGACGCAAAATTTACCGACGCAGGGGTTATACTAATATGGTACGAGCATACCTGGAATAACTATACCCCCTCACTACGTACTCAGGAACTACTGACTCACCTGGGCATTCGTGGGCGAACATTGTATATTTGGTTGAGTTATGCCTAAGTAGCGTACCCACGGAGCACGAGTATGGATAGAAACAAACGCACCAACGCCCCCGGGCGAAGCATACATCGACTAGCAAAAAGCGCCGTTATGCAGCCTAAATTCCGCTCTCGCTTAGAACCCGCCAAAAGAGGACGCGGCTCTTACACACGAACCAAAAAACACAAACACATGCAAACCGATAAGTGAGTTTAACAATGCGAATCGACCAAACCCAACGAGAAATCAAAACAAACGTAACTTCAGACACACATGCCTTCACTATCGCCAGCAGCAGCAAAGCTTTCAAGATCCTATCCAGCAATCTATACACAGATCGACCCCTCGCCATTATCCGAGAACTGTCCTGTAACGCAGCAGATGCCCACAAAGCCGCAAATAACCCCGAACCCTTCCTAATCGAAGCCCCCAACACACTCTCCCCAGAACTCCGAATCCGCGATTACGGCACTGGGATCAAACACGAAGACATCTTCGGCATCTACACCACATACTTCGGCTCTACCAAATCAGGGGACAACACCGCCATTGGGGGGCTGGGGCTAGGTTCAAAAACACCGTTCTCTTACACCGATACCTTTACCGTAGCGAGCTACGTAAACGGAACAAAACGCACCTACACCGCCTACATATCCGAAGACGGTACCCCCGCTATTGTATGTGTACTCGAGGAGCCCACAGACGAACCAAATGGATTGGAAGTAAGGATGCCAGTCCACAACTGTGACACCCGCCGTTTCCAGGAAGCAATTGACAAGTTCGTGCCTCGCCTAAACCCCATGCCGAAAATCAAAGGTATGGAACCCCCAAAACCATACACCTACACAATCAATAACGATACATTCGCTATACGTCACTCAGACACTAACTGGCGACACCACCTACCGGAATTACTCATCCTCATGGGCCCGGTTCCATACCCAATCGACGAGGACGCTCTGCCCGAGCATATACGAGAAAAATTCAAAACCCTACTGAATACTCGAGGAATGGAGATAAAGGCCGAAATTGGGGACTTGGAAATCCAACCCTCCCGAGAAGCCCTGTCTTACGACAAAAGATCTCTAAACAAACTGGAAAACTTCTTGACCAACGTACAGGATAAACTCCTACACTTCGTCAACGAACAGATACAAGAAGCCAAAAATTACCACGAAGCTTGCTGTATATTCTATCGCCTCGTTCACGAAAACTACATTAAATTACCAGTACGACCTACATACAAAGGACGGGAGGTCCACGTAGCTTTTCACATACCAAGAGAAATCCATCGAACAAAAGTCACCTACAGCACCCCAGACTGGAGATTACTCCGCCCAAGACGCACCATGTCATCACTAGCAGCTTTTGAAAAAGCAGCTCGTAGGACGCTGTACTTAGACCAAATAAAGAACATAGTAATAATCGACCAAAAACTGTCCGCCCCATACAGAGTCAAACTACTCCATAACGAAAACACTCTGGAAAACGCATTATTACTACACGGCCCCAAACGACATATTAAGCGAGTACTACGCTACCTCGGGAATCCCCCGGTACGTAAATGGTCCGACCTACCAAACCCGCCGGCAACAGACCCGACCGTACACCCGGCTTCCGCGTCAACCAGCATCAAACACACAAAAACAAAAATAAAAATGGTCCCACAAGGAGGACACGGCGGAGTAACAAAAGACGTATGCATAGATCTACTAAGTTTGGACCCCCAAACATTCCTGTGGCTCTCTGTTACGGGGCAGAGGCACATCTACCCAGAAACTTACAAACTAAAAGACCGATTCGAATTTACCCCGAACCCGATAAGCCTCGCAAACGCCATAGCGAATAGCAGACTATACCCAGAAATCTTCAACAGAGATTACGAAGACCCAACCAACAAAACAAGCGCAGGAACTACCATATTTCTGATTCCCCGGGCACACAAAAAACTCGAGAAACATTTAGACCCAACACAAAACATCGCCACAAAAGTGCAAGACACCATTCTGAAAATAGTAGAGGACCCTAACTTTCACAATGTAATAACTCCTACAGGGCTACCAACATACATCGAAAACAACCTTCGAGAATTAGAGAGTCTAACTGAACACCACAGAGAACAACACCCATACTCTCCGACAGCACACCTGGTAAACGAATTAGCCAGAATAACGAACCTACGGAAAAACCCACCAAAAACGGATAAAAACAGGAGATACCTGTTAAGTAAATTACACACCCTACTAGACAATACTCCGTTGAAAGGAATCAAACTACCACAACAAAAAGTTGACAACGCCCTAGAGGATATGTTAACCGCTTATAAAGAGACCCATCCAGTACTAGCCACAATGGTACTAAACATGGATAAATATCAACGGTCAGTTACTATTGACCAACTAACCAAAGACGTGACAGAATACCTGGAACATAAGGAGACCATACGATGCAACAACCGCCATTCATCCTGACCGAAAACACCCTGACTATCTATATCGATGGAAAGCCCTACACGGCCGATAAAACCCACCCAAACTGGGGGAAAATTCTGGAAGCTCTGGAGTCCGAAAACTGGGAACCAGTCAAAGACCTAATCGATATCGAGAACACAATCCAGACATTCATCAGCGGCAGCGGGAAAACAGTAGTAAAGGACGGCATCCTGTACTTTGAAGGGGAACCGATGCACTCACACCTGGTATCACGGATTATTCAAATGTACGAGAACAACATCCCGTTCTCTCACATCGTGAAATTCCTCGAAAACCTGATGAAAAACCCGTCAAAGAAATCAATCGACGAACTATACAGTTTCCTCGAGTATGGCGATCTCCCGATCACGAAGGACGGACACTTCCTGGCATACAAACGCATCACGCACGACTGGAAAGACTGCCACACCAGATCCGTCGACAACAGTATCGGAGCGAAACCCAGCATGCCGCGGCACAAGGTCGATGACCGCAGCGAAAACACCTGCTCAACAGGCTTCCACTTCTGCAGTCTAGAATACATCCGACACTTCTGGGGGGAACGCTTAGTAGCAGTGAAAATCAACCCCGCCGACGTAGTATCGATTCCAATCGATTACAACAACACCAAGGGCAGATGCTGCGCCTACGAAGTCGTCGGGGAACTCGACATGAAAGAAGTATATGGCCCGGACCACTGGAAAACCCCAATAGTCGATGACTACGACGCATACGACGCCGAGAACTTCGAATATGATGATGCTGACCACGGCGAAGAAGAGTACTTCTAAATAAAGGAGAAACCAATGCAAATCAGTAAGAACCTCACCTACGTCAACGGACGCCGGCACGCAAAAATCACCAGCGTAGGCCCCAAACGAGTATACGCTCGAGTGCGTAATGGCAACAAAGGACGATACCCATTTACCGTCACCATCTTCCCCCGCGACGTATTCGAGGAATCCTACAAGCCCCGCAATACATAACCTAAAAGGCCCCCGAAAGGGGGCCTAATAAGGAACAAGAATGTACCACCTCGAACACTGCACACAAGTTGCCCCAAATGAATTCCACTACACAATCCGAGACCCAGAAGGAAACCCCATCAACTGCAAACGATTCTGCAGAGATTCCCACGAAACCGTCACAGAATTCGCCCAAGCAATCGTCAACCGCCTCAACAGCCCAGCAAAAGCCTCAAGAGCAGGAATCCTCGTCATCTCCAGCAACTCCGCCAAACAAGGAGAAACCTTCCTACCGCAAGGGTTTTTTCCTAATCGAGGACAAAACGACTGATACCAACATAGTCGGATCATTCGGCCTTTGGGGCGACGAGATACGATGGGACCTACCAGACCCACGAGCATCTAACGAAATACGAACAAAAGCAGAGCAAACCTTCGCCAATGGGGGTTCCAATTTCACCCTCGATGGGGCAGAATACACCCTCGTCGAGATACCACAGATGAGATAACAATGTCTAAACAAAAAGCAGATCGGTACAACACCAACAAACCGCAGCTGTCGTACCTCTTCGACGCCCCAGAGGCACTCGAAGGAGAAACACGCGTATGGGAATACGGGGCCAAAAAATACGCCCGCCACAACTGGTTGAAAGGGCTCCCCCTCACCGAAGTACTCGACAGTCTGCTCCGACACGCCCTGAAATTCGCCTCCGGGGAGGACATCGACCGGGAATCTGGCCTCCCCCACGTAGACCACATGTCCTGCAACGTGCGTATGCTCGCCCAGTTCTTCCACACACGCCCAGACCTCGACAACAGGCGCAAACCGAAGAAGAACCCCGCAGAACCGCCAGAGTAGGCTAGCAGCCCCCAAATCTCTGGACTTATCATCCAGAGCTCTCTGCAAAGGAACCGCCAAACCACCCATTAAGCCGCGCAAAGCGGCTTCTTTTTCCGTAAGGACTTGAAATGCGTATAGATTTCCTGGAGGCCGCTGATGGAACAGCCCTCACAAAAAAGTACAGAAAAACAAACGCTGGGGTTGAAACTGAGTCCTACCCATTCGTAAAATACTTCAACAGTTACTCGGAAAGTGTTGATTCTATTGAAGAATTCTTTGAGGCTCTGAAACACCACGCAGCCAAGGGACGATGCCTGCTCAAAGGGACCACCAGCAGAGAACTCAAAAACGAGCGCCGCGTAGGCACCACCTACGCCGCGGAACATACCCAGTACCTCGTCATCGACAATGACTTTACCGACGGCTTCGACTCCGTGGATGACTACCTTGCCACCCTCGGCGAAGAGTTCGCCGACGTTGACTACATATTCCACCACTCGAGCTCAGCCGGCACCAAGAGCCCAGCGGGCATCCGAGGGCACATCATCGTCCTGCTGGATGCCCCCCAGTCACCATCAGTAATTAAGCAATGGCTAATAAACCGCAACCTCGAGATACCAGCACTCCGGGAACGTATAACTCTGTCCGCCAACGCTATGGCCCCCAAATGGCCCCTGGACGTCTCTACCTGCCAGAACGACAAACTCATCTACATCGCGGACCCCGCCTGTGAAGGCTTCTCAGACCCTCTCGCGGGCAATCGATTCGAGCTACACAAACGGGCTCACAGAGCAGTCACTTTCGCCCCCACGGTCCATCCAGCCACCAACCAGAAAAAACGCGACGAAATCGTCGCCGAACTCCGAGAAAAACTCGGCCTCAAAAAACGAACCCCGAAGTACACGACTGTCAAAGGGACCCAGCTACTGCGCAACCCAGACGTAGCCATCGTCACTGGGGTGCAAGACTGTGGGGAGTACATCCGCCTAAACCTGAACGATGGGACGCGCTGGTCTTACTGGCACCACAAAGAAGATCCCGAAATACTGTTCAATTTCAAAGACGAACCACCGGTACGATTGGCAGACATCGTCCCGGACTACTACAGGTCCCTCACCAAAAACGAACCCGAAGCAGAAAAACAGGGCCCTGTCCGCCACATCGTATTCCGCGACCTCGTCACTGACACTTACTACAACGGCACCTACGTAGCAAAAGAGGACCGCTTCGAAGCTTTTGCTGCGGGGAGTGTCCAGAAACTGCACCACTTCCTGATGCAACACGGCCACGAAGCCCCCGAATACATCGAAGACTGGGACTACGTCTTCGACCCAACAACTACGAAGACCTTTGACCCATCCAAAAGATGGGCCAATAAATTCATCGCTTCTCCGTACCTACGAGACAAGGATACGCCGTCGCCGGACCAACCCCCGACCACCATCGACCGCATCCTGTCCTCCGTATGCGTCGATACCCCCACGAAGAAGCACTTCCTGAATTGGCTCGCGTATATCTTCCAAACCCGGAAGAAGACAGGGACAGCATGGCTATTCCACGGCACCCAGGGAACCGGCAAGGGGATCCTGTTCGAATATATCCTGCAGCCACTGTTGGGGCATCAATACGTCTATGAGTACAACACCCAGAATATCGAAGAGCAGTTCAACGCCGCTCTCGAACAAACGATCATCATGTGGATCGACGAATTCCGCGTGGAAGACAGCAAAAACGGCCGCATGGTGATCAACAAACTAAAAAACCTCATAACGGAAAACCAAGCCATGATACGCGGCATGCGTAAAAATGCTGTCAAGCGCAAGCTGTACAACAACATAATCATCGCCACCAACGACAATGACTCGATCCCCATCGACACAGCAGACCGCCGACTCAACGTCGCGCCTGCCCAAGAGACCAGGCTGACTATCAGCGCCGAGGAAATTGATAGTATAGAAGCAGAATTACCCGCATTCGCCGCTTACCTACGAGACTTCAAAGTAAACCACTCCCAGGTCCGTACCGTACTAACGAACACTGCCAGAGAAGAACTCATCAAGGCAACTACCACGACGATAGCCAAATTCTTCGACGCAATTCGAGAAGGAGATCTAGATTACTTCTTGCAGTTCGTATGCGAAACTCCCCCCCTTGCCATTGGAAACAGCTACATCGGCTTCGAAAAAGCAGTAAAATACTGGGCGGCCAACAGAGGAAAGGAAATAGTTGTATCGAACACAGATCTGCTGGCAGTGTACAACTACCTACAAAACACCTCCGCGACCCCCTCGAAGTTCGGGCGTATGTTCCGTATGTATCGACTGGACCTAAAACCAATACGACAGGACGGCAAAGTAATCAGAGGGATACACGTAACCTTCACCGGGGGGAACGACGAAGAGATCAGCGCCCTGACTGACAACGTAGTACCGATAAAGACTGCTACCTAAGCTTCCCCGCGCAGCGGGCGGTCGCGGTAATAACACCCGCAGCGGAGGTCGTGGACCCCTCATAAGACATACCTCCACCACGATGACTCCGCCGTTGGCCGCGTCAAGGCCGCCAACCACAACAACAGGACACACAAATGCCTTACATACTGTATGAAGGACCTTCGAAGATAGACAACGCACCGCTAGTAGTACTAGCTGCAGGAATCCACACCCGCAGCAAGAACAGCAAAACGGGAGATATGGTTCAAACCTACATACTACGAGCGGACAAGAGCCCCATAGAAGCACAAAAAGACGGGGATGATTACAGCATATGCGGAAACTGCCAGCATAGAAAAACCAGCTGTTACGTAAATATAGCGCAAGGCCCAAGAGCAATCTGGGCTTCCTACAAACGAGGGAACAACAAGACACAAGCCCTGGAACATCTAGGCGGAGACAGGCTAGTTAGACTGGGGGCATATGGAGACCCCTCCGCGGTACCAATACATATCTGGGAAAGCCTGTGTAGATTCTCCAAGGGTCATACCGGATACACAAACAGCTGGAATGAACCGTGGTGTGACCAAAAACTAAAAAAGTACTGTATGGCATCCGTCAATAACGAAGATGAAGCCCAGCGCGCCGCAGAGAACGGATGGCGATACTTCCGAGTAAAGACCCCCGACATGGGTAAACTGAAAGGCGAAGCCGTATGCCCTGCAAGTCAAGAATCAGGGAAGCTACTTCAATGCATGGATTGCCTCGCCTGTGACGGTACAGCCAAGAAACGCCGCGGAAACATAGTAATAAATGTCCACGGAGTAGCCCACAAGATAGCAAAGTTCGAGGAGGAAACACAAAAATGTCTCACCCCCTGAGAGGCCTAATCAAGACAGCATCATTCTCAAAGCTCAAGAACTTCGAGAAATGCCCACTGTCAGTAAAGCTGGGGAGCATTGACAAACTTCCACGCCCCGTGCCAAAATCAGACGCCCCCAATGTACGGGGCGATAAGATCCACAAAATCGCAGAATACTGGGTAAACGGAGGGTTTGAAGAAGACAAATTCCCCAAAGACCTCAGAAAATTCGAAGACTATTTTCGCAATCTGCGCACCATGTACATGGACCGAATGGTCGAACTCGAAGAAGAATGGGGGTTCACCTACGACTGGGAGAAATGCGGGTACTGGGACGACAACGTCGCAATACGCATAAAATGCGACAACGTTATACACCATGACGAAACCTCGCTCACAGTAACTGACTACAAAACCGGCAAGAGCATGGGCAACGAGGTAAGCCATACCCAACAAGGCCAATTCTACGCCATAGGGGCCTTTATGCGATACCCAAAGGTAACGCATGTAACGGTAGACATAATATACCTCGACGAAAAGAAGCGCATGACCAAACACTACACAAGAGAAAAAGCCCTGGCCCTGCTCGTAAACCTGCAAAAACGAATCGACGAAATGTTCGATACAACAGTATTCAGGGCAAAAGCCAACAAGTACAACTGCCAATGGTGCGACTACGGACCCACAAACGGCACCGGGGCATGTCAATTCGGAGTAGAGATGTAGATGGGGCTGTTCAAGACAATACCACCACCCTTTGAATCCCAAGCCCTTGGCACTGAGTTCTTAGTGGCGAACGACCGAGTCTTCGATATGAGTGACCCCGGTACTGGGAAAACTCGCAAAGCCCTCGACGCCATCCTGAAACGAAGAAAGCAGGGGGCGGGAAAAGCCCTCGTATTCGCCCCTAGATCAATACTCGTACCAGCGTGGGCAAACGACTGCAAAAAGTTTACTCCGTCTCTAAAAACCTCCGTTGCAACAGCTAAGAACCGGGCCAAAGCGTT
>Ga0256830_1001931_pt1 | contig 14162 bp, 12 predicted proteins | sample 128326metaG_FD_190537 | JGI IMG/M metagenome (GOLD analysis project Ga0256830, IMG submission 190537) | Hydrothermal vent microbial communities from Lau Basin, Pacific Ocean - 128-326 | ecosystem: Environmental > Aquatic > Marine > Hydrothermal vents | place: Pacific Ocean: Lau Basin | collected... | reverse complement strand
TGCCCACCCGCGAGTCGTCGAGGCGGTGCGTCAGGCCGCCGCCCGCGGCCTCAGCTTCGGCGCCCCCTGCCCCGGCGAACTGGCCCTGGCCGAACGCGTGACCGCCCTCTCCCCCGTGGCCCGGAAGCTTCGCTTCGTCTCGAGCGGCACCGAGGCCACGATGAGCGCCCTGCGCCTGGCGCGGGCGGCGACCGGCCGCGACCGCTTCGTGAAGTTCGAGGGCTGCTACCACGGCCACGGCGACGCCTTCCTGGTGAAGGCGGGAAGCGGGCTCGCGACCTTCGGGACCTCCAGCTCGGCCGGCGTGCCCGAAGCCGTGGCCGGCCTGACCGGCGTCCTGCCCCTGGACGACGAAGAGGCCCTGGAGGCCTGGTTCGCAGCCCACGGCGCCGAGACCGCCGCCGTCTTCGTCGAGGGCATCCCGGCGAACGCCGGCCTCCTGCCGCAGCGCAAGGCCTGGTGGGAGCGCCTGCAGCGTCTCTGCCGCGAGGCCGGAGCGCTGCTGGTCGTGGACGAGGTCATCACCGGCTTCCGCATCCACCCCGGCGGCTTCTGCGGACGCGAGGGGATCGAGGCCGACCTCGTGACCTACGGCAAGGTCCTCGGCGGCGGCATGCCCGTGGGCGTGTACGCCGGAAGTGCCGGACTCCTGGATCTCGTGGCCCCCCTCGGCCCGGTCTATCAGGCGGGCACCCTGAGCGGCAATCCGGTCGCCATGGCCGCCGGGCTCGCGACCCTCCAGGTCCTGGAAGAGGAGGACGGCTGGAACCGCCTCGAGGAACTGGGCCGCGCCTGGGAGGAGCGCCTGCGGCCGCTCCTCGCGGAGGAGACCCGGGCCGGCCGGCCGGCGGTCCTGGTCCGCGAGGGCAGCCTGTTCTGGATCTGCTTCGGGACGGCGGAGGCGCCACGCAGCTTCGGCGCCATCCCGGAAACGGGCGCGGCCCGTTACGGCCGCTTCTTCCACGCCCTCCTGGAACGCGGCGTCGCCTTCGCGCCGAGCGCCTGGGAGGTCGGCTTCCTGAGTCTGGCCATGACCGTGGAGGATCTGGACCGCGCCGCCGCGGCCGTCGGCGAGGCCCTGCGGGCAAGCCGCGGGGAGGACGTGGCATGAGCGCCGGCCGCCCCCTGCTCCGGGCGCTGCGCGGCGAGGCGGTGACGCCGACTCCCGTCTGGCTCATGCGCCAGGCCGGCCGCGTCCTTCCCGAGTACCGCGCTCTCAAGGAAGAACACGGCTTTCTCGGCCTGGCCCGGGATCCGGAGCTCGCCGCCGAGGTGACGCTCCAGCCCATCCGCCGCTTCGGCTTCGACGGCGCCATCCTCTTCGCCGACATCCTCACACCTCTTCTGCCCCTGGACTTCGGCATCGACTTCGCGCCGGGCCCGGTGGTGGCACGGCCCGTCGAGGGCGAGGCGGACCTGGAGCGCGTGCGCATTCCGCCGGCGGGCAGCCTGGATGGCGTCGCCGAGACCCTGCGCCGGGTCCGGGCCGGCCTTCCCGAGGAGGTGACGCTGCTCGGCTTCGCCGGCGCCCCCCTCACCCTGGCGCGCTACCTCCTGGCCGGAAGCGGTGCCCGCGACCACGCCGGGCTGCGGCGTGCGGTCTACGGCGAGCCGCGCTTCCTGGAGAACCTGCTGGAGCGCCTGGCGGACCTGACGATCCACTACCTGGAACTCCAGATCGAGGCCGGAGCCGAGGCGGTGCAGCTCTTCGACACCTGGGCCGGCCTGCTGCCCGAGGAGGAATACCGGCGCCTGGCCCTGCCACCGGTGCGGCGCATCTTCCAGGCCCTGGAGGGCCAGGTGCCGCGGATCTATCTGGTCAAGGACGGCGCCCATCTCCTCGAGGCCATGGCCGAAAGCGGCGCCGACGCCCTGAGCCTGGACTGGCGGGTTTCCCTCTCGCGGGCACGGCGGATCCTGGGCCGGGGCCTCGTCCTCCAGGGCAACCTGGATCCGGGCTGCCTCCTCGGCTCGCCGGAGGCCGTCCGCCGGGGTGTGCTCCGGGTCCTCGAGGAGAACGGCGGCGCGCCGGGCCATGTCTTCAATCTCGGCCACGGTCTCCTGCCCCAGACGCCCCTGGAGAACGTCGGGGTCCTGGTCGAAGAGGTCCGCTCCTGGCGGCCCGCCGCCGCCTCGCCATGAAGCGCACCGGTGTTCTTCTCCTCCAGATGGGCGGCCCCACCTCCCTGGAGGAGGTGGAGCCCTACCTCGTGCGCCTCTTCTCGGACCGGGACCTGGTGCGGCTGCCGCCGCCGCTTTCCTGGTTCCAGGGGCCGCTCGCCCGCTTTGTCGCCCGGCGGCGGGCCCCCGGGGTGCGGGAGCAGTACCGGGCCATCGGCGGCGCCAGCCCCAACAACCGCGTCACCGTGGAGCTCGCAGACCGTCTTCAGAAACGGCTGGCCGGCGAAGGCGACTTCCGCTGCTTCGCGGCCATGACCTACACCGCCCCGCGCACGCGGGAGGCCCTGGAGGCGGCTCTCGAGGCCGACTGCCGGGAGCTCGTGGCCCTGCCGCTCTTTCCCCACTACTGCGAGGCTTCGACCGGCGCCTCCTTCTCCGACCTGGAGCGGGCCCGGGCGGCTCTCGGGCCGGGACTCCCGCCCGTCCGCCGCATCCGGCGCTGGTACGACCGGCCGGACTACCTGGACGCCCTGGCGGCGCGGGTCCGGCGCAGCCTGGAGGAGGCACGGGCGGCGGACCCCGAAGCCCCGGTCCTGGTGGTGAGCGCCCACGGCGTCCCCGAGGCCCTGCCACGGAGGGGCGACCCCTATGTCGAGGAAGTCCGGCGCACGGTGGAGCTCCTGCGCCCGCGCCTGCCCCAGGGGCTGCGGATCGAACTCGCCTGGCAGAGCAAGGCGACCCCCTTCCCCTGGGTCGGGCCGGCGGCGGACGCGACCCTGGAGGCCCTGGGCCGCCAGGGAGTCCGCAATGTGGTCGTCCTGCCGGTCTCCTTCGTCCACGACCACCTGGAGACCCTCTACGAGATCGACCAGCTCCTCCGCGAGCTGGCCCTCGGCGCCGGCGTCCGCGCATACCGCCGCGTTCCCCTCTTCAACGCCGACCCGGACCTCGTCGAGGTCCTGCGCAATCTGGTCCTGGAGGAGTTCGGCCGCCGGGCATGAGCCGGACCCTGGACCTGGCTGTCGTCGGAGCGGGGGCCTCGGGCCTGGCCTGTGCCTGTTTCGCCCGGGCGGCGGGGCTGGAGGTCGCCCTCCTGGAGGCCGCTCCCCGCCCCGGCGGGCGCATCCACACCGTGGAGGAGGACGGCTTCCGCCGCGAGCGCGGTCCCCTGGGCTGGCTGGACCGGGAACCCGCCCTGACCCGGCTGGTGGAGCTCCTGGGCGGCGGCGCCTGCCCGGCCTCCGAGGCGGCCCGCGACCGCTTCCTCCTCCACCGGGGCCGTCTCGTCCCCCTCCCCCGGGGACCGCTCTCCGCCCTGCGGAGCCCCCTGGTCGGGCCGGGCGGCCTGCTCCGTCTCCTCGGCGAGCCCCTGCGGCGGCGCGGGCCGGCCGGCCGGGGCGAGGAGGAGTCGGCGGCCTCCTTCTTCCACCGGCGTCTGGGCGAGGACCTGACCGCCACCCTCGTGGACGCCCTGGTCTCGGGCATCCTCGCCGGGGATCCCGAACGCCTCTCCCTGCCGGCGGCCTTCCCGAGGTTCGCGGCCTGGGAAGCCGAACACGGAAGCCTCCTCCGCGGTGGCCTGGCCGAGGCCCGGCGGCGCCGGCGTGCCCGCCGGGGACCGGGCCCCCACCCGAGCGGGCGGCTCTTGAGCTACCCGGAGGGGACCCGGGGTCTCGCCGACCGGGCCGCGGCCTGGCTGGGGGAGGCCTGGCGCCCGGGGACCGCGGTGGACGCCCTCGCCGCCGACGGCGGGGACCGGGTCCTGCTCGCCGGAGGCCGGGAAGCGGCCCGTGCCCGCCGGGTGGTCCTGGCCGTTCCCGCCCCTGAGGCCGGCCGACTGCTCGGCGGCCTCCTTCCGGATTTCGCCCCGCAGGCCGAAGCCCTCCCCTGGATCGGCATCGCCGCCCTGCACCTTGCCCTGCCCCGGGAGGCGGCCCGCTGTCTTCCGGCGGGATACGGTTTCCTGGCCCCACGCCGTGAGGGCTTCCGTCCCCTGGGAGTCCAGTTCGTCCACGACCTCTTCCCGGCCAGCGTCCCCCGGGGGCTCGTCCAGCTCCGGGTGCTCCTCGGCGGCGCCCGCGATCCGGAGGTCCTGGACCTTCCCGACACCAGGCTCCTCGAGGAGACCTGGACGGCCCTCGAGCCGCTCCTGGGCCTTTCCGGCGAGCCGGTCTGGTGGAAGGTGGACCGCCTGCGCCGGGCGCTTCCCCACTACGAAACCGGACATCGAAGCCGCGCGGCAGCGCTGGAGGCCGCTGCCAGCGGACTCGGCGTCCTCCTGGCCGGCGACTCCTGGTATGGCACCGGACTCGGGGCCACTGTTGGAAGAGGAGCCTCCCTGGCTGCTAAGGTGGCGGCGCCTCCTCGGAGTCCCGCCCCCTGACCCCCACGCTTTTTCCTGCTCCCCCCAGGAGACTCCACGCCTTTGAAACGCGAACGGATCCTGCCGCCGGAACCCGAGCCCGGGGCCGGCACGGAGGGCCTCGACTCCACCCTGGCCGACCTCGAAGCGGCCCGCGCCGGCGACCAGGAGGCCGCCGACCGGCTGTGGCGGCGGTACTCCGGGCGCCTCGTCCCCGCCGTGCGCCTGCGTCTCGGCAGCCGCCTGCGCCAGCGCCTGGAGACCATGGACATCGTCCAGAGCGTCTTCCTGGAAGCGGTCACCGCTTCCGAGGAGCGGGAGTTCGGAAGCGAGGGCCAGTTCCGCTCCTGGCTCTCCCGCCTCGTGGAGAACCGGATCCGAAGCAAGGCCCGCTTCTACGGCCGTGAGAAGCGCCGGGTGGACCGGGAGCGCCGGCTGTCGCCCGAGGCGGACGAGGCCCTGGCCGAGGACGAGGACCTCCTGCCCGAAGCCCTGGCCGCCGAGCGCGACGAGCGCGAACGCCTGGAGCAGGCCCTGGACCTCCTGCCGGCGAGCCTGCGAGAGATCCTGCTCCTGCGTTACTTCGACGAACTCAGCCACCGCGAGATCGGCGAGCGCTACGGCAAGAGCGAGGAGGCTGCCCGCAAGATGGTGCAGCGGGCCGTGGATCTGCTGGCCCGCGAGGTCCGGCGCCTCGGCGCTGCCGGCTGAGAGGCCGACAAAGTCCGCGTCCGGTGCGCCTGGGGACGGCGCTCCTGGGAGAGGGTCCGTCCCGGGTGTCCCTTGCTCTCCGCCGGTGGGGGGTGGAAGCCAGGGACTGGCTGCTGGACCACCACTCTCCCCCGGAGCCCGTCTCCGCGGGTCGAGACCGGCCAGCCAGCCCGGGACGTCCCCCTTGCCTCTCCCGGACGCCGGCCTCCAGGGTCGCCCGGGAAAGTTCCTCCGCCCGGCTCAAGAGACGCGGGAGGCGTCCGCAAAAGGGGCGTGCCCGAGGGGCCCCGCGAGGCCCCGGGGAGACGGAAGGGGATGGCCCTGACCGGATGCCGGCAGGCCCAGATCATCTCCGGGCGGAGCGGTTCGTATCAGCATCGGGGCGGCGCCTTCGGGCGCCGCCTCGTTTTCTTCCTGCCGCCGCCTGCGCCCTCAGGAAGCCGGCACCAGGAGGCCGAGGCTGGCCGTGAAGCCGTGGATCTGAGGCTGGCCCTGGACCGGGCCGATCTCGCCGGCGGCGAACATGCCGGCCAGGGGCAGGCCCGGGAAGTAGCGCTGTACCAGGGCGGCGTCGTGGTGCGGCTCGTCGAAGAGGTGGAGCCCGCGGCCGGTGCAGTCGAAGAGAAGACCGCCCAGGGGCTCGGGATGCAGGGAGGAGGCGAGGGCCAGCATCTCCTCGAACTCACGGTGGGCGGAGCCGGCGTCGCGGGCGTGGAAACGCACCGTGAAGCCGTCGCGGACGTGGTCGCCCACGACCACGGTTCCCTCCTCGGGGTCGGCGCCGACGAGGTTCCGGATCAGGAAGGCCCCGGGGTCCTCGCCGCCCGAGGCGGCCTTGCGCAACCCGATCTGGGGCGAGCTGGCGAAGTCACGGCGCGCCTCGTCGTCCATGCGCTCCAGGACCTGGCGCAGACCGTCGTAGGCGGGCGCGCCGTCCAGCTCGTAGATGACATTGCGCTCGCTGCGGGTCACCTGGAAGGCCGGCCCGACCGGGCGGCAGCCCTGGGAGACCAGGGGCAGGAGGGAGACGCTCCCGTCCACGGCGAAGCCGACGGCGCCGCCGGCCTTCGCTTCACCATCGAGGAGGAAGGTGGTTCGCTCCGGCGGCGGTCCGCTGCCGGCGAGGCCGCCGAAGATGCGCGGCGCCTCGCCGCTCTGGCGCAGGGAGGCGAGGAAGGGGCCGATGGGAAAGCTGAAGACGTCGGCCACGAGACCCACGCCGGCGTCCGGCCCGAGGCGCGGCCAGCCGCGCACGTAACGTTCCTCGCCTTCGTCGCGCAGCTCCAGATGGAAGGCCTGGACACGGGCACCGGGCATCCGAGCCGCCCAGACCGCCACGCCCTGGCCGGTCTGGACCTCGGCACCGCCGCCGATGACGCCCGGGGCGGGGATGCCGATCCAGGCGTCGGGGGCCAGACGCCCGGCGACCTCGTCGGCCACCGCCCCGGCCCGTCCGGCATGTTCGCCGGTCAGGAACAGGACCGCCAGATCCGGGTGGGCGCCGACCTGGCTCGCGGTCTCCTCCAGGGCCTCGCGCAGGGCGCTTCGGGTATCGGGGCGCGTCGAGAGACCGGCGCCGGCGCAGGCATGTCCGGGAGTCGTCACGGGCGGCGGGGGCAGCGCAAGCTCAATAGGAAGAAGGCAGGAAGCCCTCGGTGAAACCGGTCGCCGGATCGAAGTCCAGAGGGGCGTCGGGGTCTTCGAAGCCCAGCTCGCGGATGCGCTCGGCGTCGATGCGGTAGAGGTCCAGGACGATGCCGTCCTCGACCTCGTAGACGACGTCCATGCGGCCGACGACCTCCAGGGTGTTGTAGGTGTAGTCCATCCCCTCGCCGGGGACCCGGACCAGGACGATCTCGTTGATCCGCGGCGGCGCGCCGAAGCAACAGCCCCAGAGGCTGCGCACGAGGTGCCACTCCCGGATGTGCTGGAAGTCCACGTCCGGCAGCATGAAACCCTGGATCCGGACGATGCGGCCGTCGATGGCCTTCACGTGCTCGGGAAAGGGATCCTCCCTCATCTCGAAGGGCCAGGCCCCGAGGAAGTCGATGTCGATGGGGATCGGGTCGTCCAGGGTGCCGGCGTGGAGTTCGCCGTCCACGCCCTCGACCCAGCCGCTCCGGTCCTCCGCCGGGGCGGCGGTCTCCTGCGCCTCCGCGCCGGCGGCGGGGGACGGCGGACCCTCCCCCGGGCCGGCCTCGCCGGAGCAGGCGGCCAGGAGCAGGAGGAGGGGGACGGCGGGCGGACGCATGCTTCGAGGGTAGCCCGGAGGAGGGTTCCGCGGGGCCCGGGCCCTTCAGCCCTTGACGCAGATCACCTGGCGCAGGGTGTGGACCGGCTCCACGAGGTCGCGCTGCGCCGCCATGACCCGGTCGATGTCCTTGTAGGCCATGGGCGTCTCGTCGAGGACGCCCTCGTCCTTGCGGCACTCCACGCCCTCCGTCGCCCGGACGTGATCCTCGAGGCGGAACCGCCGGCGCGCTTCGCTCCGGCTCAGGAGCCGGCCGGCGCCGTGGCTGCAGGAACAGAAACTCTCCGGGTTGCCGAGGCCGCGGACGATGTAGCTGCGCGCGCCCATGCTGCCCGGAATGATGCCCAGCTCGTCGCGTCCGGCGCGCACCGCTCCCTTGCGCGTGACCCAGACCTCCTCCCCGAAGTGGCGTTCCTTCTGGACATAGTTGTGGTGGCAGTTCACCGCCGTCCCGCCCCGGCGGAAGGGCGGCAGCTCCGGGCTCCGCCGGAGCGCCTCCAGGGCCGCCTCCATCATGAGCTCGCGGTTCACCCGGGCGTAGGTCTGGGCCCAGTCCACGGCTTCGACGTAGCCCTCGAAGAGAGGGTCGCCTTCCTCCAGCCAGGCCAGATCCCGGTCCGGAAGGGTGGCGAGACGGTCCTCGAGACGGCGCTTCGCCTGCTCGATGAACCAGGTTCCGATGCGGTTGCCCGGCCCGCGGCTCCCGGAGTGGAGCATGACCCAGACCCGGCCCCGCTCATCCAGGCAGACCTCCAGGAAGTGGTTGCCGGTGCCGAGGGTGCCGAGCTGGTAGGGCGCCCGCTCGCGGCGGATCCCGGGGAAGCGATCGCAGAGAAGCTCGTAACGCCGGCGCAGTTTCTTCCAGGCCTGCTCCACCCGCGCCGGCGGCGAGCCCCAGGCACCGCGGTCGTTGCGGCCGCCGTGGTGGGTCCGGCCGTGGGGGACGGCCTTCTCCAGACGCCGGCGCAGGTCCTTCAGGTCCTCGGGCAGGTCCTCGGCGCGCAGGCTGGTCTCGACGGCCATCATGCCGCAGCCCAGGTCCACGCCGACGGCGGCGGGAACGATGGCGCCGCAGGTGGGGATCACGCTGCCGATGGTCGCGCCCAGCCCCCAATGGCAGTCGGGCATGACGGCGATCCAGCGGTGGACGAAGGGCAGCGAGGAGACGTTGCGCAGCTGGGCCAGGGCCTTCTCGTCCACCTCCACGCCCTGGATCCAGGCGCGGATCGGCACCCGCTCGCCGGGCAGTTCGACGGGCCCCGCCGGCGGCGGCATTCCGCCGGCAGGACCGGTCGGCGGTTCGGGAGGCCGGGTCGTGTCCATCAGGCGTGGGAGCCGAGGTGGCGGGCGGCTTCGGTGCGGTAGGCGGTCCAGGCCGGGACCAGACCGGCCAGGGCCCCGCTCAGGCCCACCGCCGGCAGGAGCAGGAGCTCGGCGGCACCGGGCCAGACCCGCAGCGGCAGGCCCAGGGCCTCCTCCACATAGCCGCCGGCGGCCAGGGCGGCGGCGCCCGCCAGGATCAACCCCAGGAACCCGCCGGCCAGGGAGATGGTTCCGGACTCGGCGAGGACCAGGGCCAGGACCGTGCGCCGGCGGGCGCCGAGAGCGCGCAGGACCGCGAACTCCCGGCGCCGGGCACCCATGGCGTTGTAGAGGGCGACCATGACGCCGACCAGGGCCACGGCCACCACCAGGGCGGCCACGAGCCGCAGGGCCTGATCCACGCTCCCCACCACCTGGAAGAGTTTCCGGACCTCGTCCACCGGGCGGGCGGCCATGGCGTCCTGGCGGTCGTTGATCCGGCGCCAGATGCTGATCTGGTAGAAGCCGGGCTGCGTCCGCAGCAGGATGGCGCTCAGACCGAGGGGGTCGCGGGCGCCGCCGAAGGAGCTGTCCTCGCGGGGCTGGTGGCCGGCGATGGAGTAGAAGGCGCCCAGGGGAATGAAGAGAGCGCGGTCCAGGGGGGTTCCGGTGGGCTCGAGGACTCCGGTGACCCGGCAGGCCGCTTCCTCATGGGCCTCGCCGCCGGCGCCCGCCAGGTCGTGGGCCGGCACGAAGACGTCGCCCACCCCGAGGCCGGTCCGGGCGGCGACCTCGCTGCCGATCACCCCCGCCAGCCACTCCGGCCGGCCCGCGACGGGCCCGGCCTCTTCCTCCTCCGGGCGGCCGCCCTGGAAGTGCTCCGCGAGCCGCCGATGGAAGGCGCTCAGATCCTCGTGCCCGAAGGACCAGGCCTCGCCCGCGGCGAAGGCGAGCGGCCCCAGCCCGGGGATCTCCACGTCCCGGAACAGGGTGTCGGTGACGCCGAGGACGCGGTAGCCCCGCCAGGTGTCTCCCTGGGCCAGGGGCACGGCCCAGCGCACGCCCGGGGTCTCGTGCAGCTCCTCGTAGAGGGAGAAGGGGACGTTTCCGCTGCTCGTCCCCAGGTGGTAGAGGGTGGTCAGGACCAGGTCCAGGGCGGAGCCGCGCGGCCCGACCACCGTGTCGCAGATCTGCGCGGAACGCTGGAAGCCCTCCTCGACCGTGCGCCGGAGGGCGCCGAGGGCCGCGAAGAGGCCGACGCCCAAAGCGACGCTCAGGGTCGTCAGGGAAGTCGAGAGCAGGCGCCGGCGCAGGTTGCGCCGTGCCAGCCAGAGCAGGCGCCCGGCCCTCACCGGAGTTCCTCCACCCGCAGGACCCGGTCCAGGGCCGAGGCCACCCGCTCGTCATGGGTGGCGCAGAGGAGGATGGCGCCGCTTTCGCGGGCGGCGCGCAGCAGGAGCTCGAGGATCGCCGCGCCGGTGGCGGCGTCCAGGGCGCCGGTGGGTTCGTCGGCGAGGAGCACCCGCGGGCGGTTCATCAAGGCCCGCGCGAGCGCCACTCGTCCCTGCTGGCCGACGGAGAGCTGGGAGGGGCGGTGGTGCAGGCGGTGGCCGAGGCCGACCTCCTCGAGGAGGCGCCGTGCGCGGGCGGGATCCACCCGCCCCTGGGCGAAGAGGGCGCCGAGTTCGACGTTCTCCAGGGCGCTGAAGCCCTCCAGGAGATGGAAGGACTGGAAGACATAGCCGATGGTCGTGGCGCGGAAGCGGTCGCGGGCCGGTTCGGGGAGGGCGGCGAGGTCGGTGCCCTCGACCTCGACGCGGCCCCGGTCCGGAAGGATGAGCCCGCTCACCAGGTTGAGGAGGGTGGTCTTGCCCGAACCGCTCTCGCCGAGCAGGGCCACCTGCTCGCCGTCCTGGATGCACAGCTCCCCGATCTCCAGGACGGGAGGAGAGCCGTCCTCGCCGGGAAAGGTCTTGCGCAGGTCCTGAAGGCGGATCATGGGTCTTCGGGGGCGGCCATCTTGCCAGCCTCCTCCCCGCAGAGAGGGCTAGAATGCCGTGCCCGGATCGCCGTCTCCCTCCCCGGAAACCCTCATGAGCCGCGTCGAAGTCCGTACAGCCGCCGTCATCGGAGCCGGAAACATGGGCTCCGGCATCGCCCAGAAGATCGCCACCGAAGGGATCCCGGTCATCCTCGTGGACCTCGACGACGAAAAGGTCCAGCGCGGCCTCGGGATCATCCGCAAGACCCTCGAGGAGGGCGTCGAGCGCCGCATCTTCCGGGCGGCGCAGGTCGAGGAGATCCTCGGCCGCATCCGCGGCACCGCCGACTGGAGCACCCTGGAGGAAGCGGACCTCGTGATCGAAGCGGTCTTCGAGGACCTGAAGGTCAAGCAGGACGTCTTCCGGCGCCTCGGCGAGGTCTGCCGGCCCGAGGCCATCCTCGGCACGAACACCTCCTCCTTCTACGTCCGCGACCTGGCGGCCGTGACGCCGCATCCGGAACGCGTCGTCGGCCTGCACTACTTCTACCACCCGGCCAAGAACCGCCTGGTCGAGGTCGTGGCCCACGACGGCACTTCAGACGAGGCCTTCCAGGCGGCCTGGGCCTTCCAGGAGATGATCGGCAAGACGCCGATCCGCAGCGCCGACGCCCCGGGTTTCGTCGTCAACCGCTACTTCGTGCCCTGGCTGAACGAGGCGGTGCGTCTGCTCGAGGAAGGGGTGGCGGACATCCCCACCATCGAGGCCGCGGCCAAGGAGGCCTTCCGCATCGGCATGGGCCCCTTCGAGCTCATGAACGTCACCGGCGTGCCCATCGCCCTGCACGCCGCGACCACCCTGGGGCGCGAACTCGGCGCCTTCTACGAGCCGGCCGAGGCCCTGCGCCGGCAGGTCGAGGCGGGCAAACCCTGGAGCCTGGAGGGCGAGGCCGACGCCTCCCGCTTCCAGGGCGTCAGCGACCGCCTCCTCGGCGTCGTCTTCTATGTCGCCGCCCGCCTCGTCGAGGAAGGCGTGGCGACGGTCGAGGACACCGACATCGGCGCCCGCGTCGGCCTGCGCTGGGCGCACGGCCCCTTCGAACTGATCAACACCACGGGCGTCCGCCGCTCCGCCGAGCTCGCCGGTTCGGTGGTCACCCCCTACGGCCTGGAGGTGCCGCCGCTCCTCACCCGGGCCGACGAGCGGGTGGGCATCCCCATCCGGCTGGTGACCGTCGGCCAGCGCGGCCGGCTGACGAGCGTCTGGATCCAGCGCCCCGACGCCATGAACGCCCTGAACCCGGCGGTGGCCCGGCAGCTCCAGGACGCCCTGCAGGCGGCGCGGAGCCGCGGCGGCCCGGGCATCGTCCTCGGCGGCAGCGGCAAGGCCTTCGTCGCCGGCGCCGACATCAAGTTCTTCGTGGACCACCTCAAGGCCGGGACCTTCGAGGAGATCCAGCGCTTTACCGAGGAGGGTCAGGAGATCCTGCGTGGCCTCAGCGGCCAGGAGCCGCCGGTCGTGGCCCGGGTCCAGGGCCTGGCCCTGGGCGGAGGCGCCGAACTGGCTCTGGCCTGCGACTGGATCGCGGCCAGCCCCAAGGCCTGTTTCGGCTTCCCCGAGACCGGGATCGGCATCTACCCCGGCCTCGGCGGCACCCAGCGCCTTCCCCGGCGCATCGGCCTGCCGCTGGCGAAATACCTGATCTACACCGGGCAGGTCCTCGGCGCCGAAGAGGCCAGGGCCCTCGGCCTCGTGGACGCCCTGGTCCCCTTCGCCGGCCTGGACGAGGCCTGCGAGGAGCTGGCGGGCCGCGGTCCCGCACCGGAGCGCCGCGCTCCCGAAGCACCCGGCGACGCCGCCTGGCAGCCGCTCTGGGACTTCTTCGCCCGCTGGAGCGTGGACCAGATCCTCGCCGGCGAGGCCGACACCGGCGGCGACTCCCGCCTGGAGAAGGCGGTCCAGAAGATGCGCGGACGCAGCGCCTTCGCCCTGCGCCTGGCCGAGAAGCTCCTGGAGCGGAGCGCGGAACTCCCCCTCGAGGCGGGGCTTCAGGAGGAACTGGCGCATCTGCGCGAGGTCTTCGCCTTCCCCGATGCCCTCGAGGGCCTGAGCAGCGTCCTCGAACGGAGGCGGCCGGTCTTCGCCACTGACGCGCCCTCGGGCGCCTGAGTCCGGCGTCACGGCCGGGGCCGCGGCGCGACGGACTCCTCCCCGGGTTAGACTTCCTCCGTGCCCGCCTGCCGCGCCGATCTGGCCCTCGCCGAGCGCTTGAAGCGCAAGGACGAGAGCGCCGCCGACGAGCTCTTCCGCTCCCTCGGCGGGGAGCTCTATGGCTACGCCTACCGCATGCTCGACGATCCCGGGCTGGCGGAGGACGCCCTCCAGGAGGCGATGATCGGAGCCCTCACGAACATCGAGCGTTACGACGGCTCGACCAGCCTCCGCACCTGGCTCTACGGCATCCTGCGGCACAAGATCTACGACATCCTCCGCAAGACCGGGCGCGAAGTGCCGGTACGCACCCCGGACCCCGAGAGCGGCGGTTTCCAGGACGGCACCTGGAAGGATGGTGTCACGGTGGAGCCCTGGGACGAGAATGCCGAGATGCTGGATGTCGTCCGCAGTTGCATCCGCAGTCTCCCCCACAGCCAGCGGGAGGCCCTGCTGCTCCGGGCGGTCCAGGGCATGACCTCCCAGGAGGCCGCCGACGTCCTGCAACTGAGCAACGCCAACCTGCGCCAGGTCCTGCACCGCGCCCGCCAGGCGGTGCGCAAGTGCGCGGACACCAAGCTGGGGAGGCAGGAATCGTGAGTACCACCCAAGCGCGCCGCTGCCACGGAGTGGTGGACATCCTCAGCGACTACCTGGACGGCTATCTGAGCCTCGTCGACCGCCTGCGCATCCGCTTCCATCTGGCCATGTGCCCCAAGTGCACGGCCTACTTCCGGCAGTTCCGCACCGTCTACGAGGCCACCGGCCGGGTGCGCCCCGAGGACCTGCCGGAGGACTTCGACCGGGTGATGGCCGAGGTGCTGCAGCGTTGGAAGCAGGGAGCCTAGATCCGGCCGCCCTCTGGACCCTGGATCCAGAGGTGGACTTCCTGAACCACGGAAGCTTCGGCGCCTGTCCGGAGCCGGTGCTGGAACTGCAGACGGAACTGCGCGCCCACCTCGAACGCGAGCCCGTGCACTTCATGGTGCGCGAGCTGCCCGGCCTCCTGGACGCCGCCCGCGAGCGCCTCGCCGCCTTCGTGGGCGCCCGGCCGGAGAACCTGGTCTTCGTGCGCAACGCCACCGCCGGCGTCAACGCCGTCCTGCGCTCCCTCGAGCTCGGGCCGGAGGACGAAGTCCTGGTCAGCGACCACGAGTACAACGCCAGCCGCAACGCCCTGGACTTCGTCGCCGGCCGCGCGGGGGCGAGGGTCGTGACGGTC
>Ga0256830_1001930_pt1 | contig 14163 bp, 16 predicted proteins | sample 128326metaG_FD_190537 | JGI IMG/M metagenome (GOLD analysis project Ga0256830, IMG submission 190537) | Hydrothermal vent microbial communities from Lau Basin, Pacific Ocean - 128-326 | ecosystem: Environmental > Aquatic > Marine > Hydrothermal vents | place: Pacific Ocean: Lau Basin | collected... | reverse complement strand
AGACCCGAGCGCATCCTCACCCCCGCGAAGCTCTCAGCTCTCCCCATCACCGTGACCCTTCCTCCGCTCAGGCAGTGCCCCGCCTCGCTGCCAGCGTTGCCGTGCACCAGTATGCTGCCACCCCTCATCCCCCTCCACTCTCCCCTGTAGGCGCATCCTAAGTAGTCGCCGGCATCCCCCTGAACCTCAAGCTCCCCGCCGCTCATCATCATGCCCGCAAAGCTGTCCACGCTACCCTGCACCAGTATGCGCCCGCCCCTCATCCAGGCGCCAGTGTACATGCCCGTGCTCCCCTTCACCAGGATTTCACCCGCGCTCATGCCCCTGCCTATCCACTTGGTCCTCGGGACGTCTCCCTCTATGACTATGCGCGTCTCCCCAGGCGTATCTCCAGCCTCGCCACTGACCGAGAAGAAGTCCCCCAGCCTGCGCCTCCTGTTGCCGGAGTACACCTCAAGAGCCTCAATCTCCTCAACGCTTTTGCCGGCGAACACGTCGCAGGATATGCTCTCCGCCGAAAGCCCGCATGCGGGCTGCTCCAGTGGCCTGAGTACGAGCTCCTTCACCTATCTCACCCCAGAATCAACCTTCACAGCCTCCGGAGAGGTGAGGTACACCTCCTGCACGGGGTAGTTGGCTAAGTTAACGGTGTAGAAGCGCTTGAAGTAGTAGTCCACATCCTTCAGAACCTCACGCTCAAGCTCCTCTCCAACCCCTGCATCCACGTACAGCGTCTTCCCGCTGACCACCTTCACGACCTCGCCGTCTCTCACCACAACCTCACCGCCCTTAACCGTCAGAGCCGTGGCAGAGAACGCCCGCTCCACGGCCTCATACTCCCTCGCCGGGTCGGTGCTCTCGGGGTTAATCCTGTACACCGCCACATCCGCATCCGCGCCCACGCCTAAGTGCCCCTTGGACTCAAGCCCGAGGCTCCTTGCCTGCGCTGTCCTGGTGACCCAGCATATCTCGCTCCACCCGTACTCCCTGTCTATGGAGCCCAGCACCGTGTTCTTCTGCGCCGCCCTGTGGAGGCGCTCCAGCACCTCCTCCCTGCTCTTGGCGCTCATGAGCCAGGCTATTATCTTCGGGTAGGTGAAGAAGGGCGCACCGTTGGGGTGGTCGGTGGTGAGCATCACCTTCTCGGGGCTCTCAACCAGCAGGGCAAGCTCCAGCCCTATTGCCCACTGCACCCCAGAGACAGGGCTCTTCTCGGAGTACACGAAGGGAGTAACCCCCGGGGCGGTCTCAAGCTCAATGTCCTTGTTTGCCCACTTCAGCCCCGTCAGGGAGGAGAGGTAGTACTCCATCGGCCCATCGGCGGTCATTGTGGTGGTGTCTCCGAACACCACCTGCCCCATGTCCAGCACCAGCCTGTCTGAGGAGTTCACAGCCTTCGCGATGCTCTCAGCCTCGGAGCTGAAGTTCCTCCAGGAGTCACCCCCGTAGCTGTGGAACTGGGCGTGGGTGAGCTGCAGCACCTGCCGCTCCCTGCTGGGCTTCACATCCCTCGTGAGCTCTAAGGTCTCAAGGGTGGTGGTGAAGTTGCCCACCCTGCCCAGGTTGTTGGGGTGCAGGTGCACGCTGTGGGGGAGGGAGAGCCTCTCGTTTATCTCCATCAGCCCCCTGATTATCTCCCTGGGGGTTATGTCAAAGTGGGGCACCCTGTCGTCAAGGCTCCTGACGTCCCTGCCCCAGCCCCACGCCTCGCTGCCACCTGGATTAACCGCCTTTATGGCGTACCCCCTGGTGGCTCTCAGCAGCCACGCAGCGTAGGCGCAGGCGTGCTCAATCCTGCCCTCGCTCAGGTAGTGCATTATGAGCCAGTTGTTGCCCATCACCGTCAGGGCGCCCTTGTCAAGCATGGGTATGTCGTGCAGCTCCTCGTGGGTGTGCCTCGCCATCAGGGGTGGCAGGGCTGCGGTGAAGGCGGTGGTGTACCCCATCTTTGAGTAGGCGTACCCCGTGAGGAAGGTGGATGGGGTGGAGTACCCGCACACCGAGCGGGTAACCGAGGTTCTCGGGGCGACGTTGCGCAGGTGGTCCTCGGGACGCATCAGGCGGGCGGTGTTCACCTTGCCCCCCGCTATGTGGGAGTGAATCTCCACACCGCCCGGCATGACCAGCATGCCGGAGCAGTCAATCTCCTTTGCCCCGCTCACCTCCTCAACTATCTTCCCGTTCTCAATAAATATATCCATCTTCTCCCCATTAACTCCATTAGCCGGGTCGTAAACATACCCGTTTTTGAGCACGAGCTTCATCAGCACCACCTTAGCCCTTAATCTCCTTTACACGCTCAAGAATTCTCTGCAGCACCTCAACGTCGCTGAGCACACCCTCGGGAGGCTCCACCACCTTCCTGAGCCTCAGGGGCACCACGTCCATGCGGTATGCGGTGCCCTCCACCTCAATACCCGCAATCGCCGCTGGTATAACCACGTCCGCCACCATGGTAGTGGGTGTCGGGTGCACATCTATTGCGACTATCGGCATCCTCAGCATGTTCTCCACGCTGGGCTTCGGGAAGTTGGACACCGGGTCGCTCGCCACCACCAGCATGGCGTCGCACTCACCCCTCTGGAGCACGTCATTTGCGGTGGTCTCACCGGGGTTGTACCAGGCGTACCCCTTTGAGAAGTCCACCGCGAAGGGGAAGCCCGCCTGCCAGCTCAGCACCTCGCTGAAGCCAACGACGTTGTAGTGTCCCCGCATGGGCATTATAACGAACTTGGTGTGGGTGTTCAGGTCCCTGACCAAGCAGATGGCGTTGTCTATGTTCCTGTGCCTCCCCGGGCTCTGGGTCAGCCCCATCCCGAAGAACAGCACCCCGAAGCTGCAGCTCTTCATCATCTCCGCCAGCTCTTCAATGTCCTCCCTGCTCACCCCCGCCACCTCATCCGTGGGGAGCTTCCTGCCGTTCACCACCGCACGCAGAGCCGAGATGAGCTCGTAGTCCCTGCCGGGCTGCACCCTCACGAACTTCTGGGCAAGCCTTGCGGTGTCCGTCCTCCTGACGTCCACCACCACAAGGGTTCTGTCCTGGTGGCCGCGCTCCCTGAAGTACCCCCTGGGGTATATGGAGTACCTGGACAGGTGCCTGGGGTGGGCGTGCATCGGGTTTGCGCCCCAGTATATCACCAGGTCAGCCCTGTTCTTCACCTCTCCTAAGGTGCAGGATATGAACCCTGCCTCGTGCACGGCTATTGTAGTCGGCCCATGGCACACCGTGGAGGTGTTGTCAATGACACCCCCCAGCACCTCGGCAAGCTCTATGCCCACCGACTGAGCCTCGCAGGAGGTTGAGCTCCACCCGTACAGCAGCGGCCTCCGGGCACCAGCCAGGATTTCGGCTGCTCTTTCAACCGCCTCCTCAAGGCTCACCTCCTTCAGCCTGCCGTTCTCCCTCACCATGGGCTTCAGCAGGCGGTGCTCGTGCCTGGAAGCGCTCAGAAACTTGGTCGTGCCTATCCTGCAGGCGTGCCTCACCTCGGCTATCCTGCCGTCCTCCACGTCAACCTCAATGTCGTCGCACAGCGTCCCGCAGAAGCTGCACACCACATCCCTGTGGGTCACCCTCATCTGACTTCCTCCCTCGTGTACAGCCTGAGAAGCTCCTCAAGGCTCGGCACCTTTCCCCTCTCGGGGGTTATCTCGGCATCAACCACCTTGTAGGGCGGCATCCCCGTTGCCTCGGTGTCCCCGCCTATCAGGTAGTTCGCCCATGGACCAAGGGGGATAAAGGCAACTCCGGGCTGCTCCCCGGGAGCCTTCCTCACCCACAGCACCAGCTCGCCCTCTGAGGTCTTCACCCTCACGGTGTCGCCCTCCCGCACCCCGAGCTTCTCCATGTCCTCCGGGTCAAGCTCAACTATGGCGCAGGCTTTCATGAACTCCTCCTCCGTCTTGCCCTTCTCCATGGCATCCCCCTGCGCCACGGTTCTGCCGGTTATCAGCGTGAAGCGCATGCTCACTCCTCCACCCTGCTCACTACCTCTTCCACCGCCTTGTCAATCTTCCCGGACTCCACCAGGAACCTGACCTTCACCACGTCCAGGTTCTCCAGCACCGTGCTCAGCCTGCGCCTCAGCTCCTCTGCCTTCTCGGCGTCCACCTCAAAGCTCACCCCTTCAGCCACAGCCTCGGCCTTCCTCTCCGGAGGCCTGGTGGAGTACACGTAGTGCCTGCCGTCCTCGTTCTCCACCGCATGCTCGTACAGCTTCCCCTCGCTCTTCAGCGCCTGAATGGCGCTGGCGATTCTGGTGAGGGGCATCTCAAGCTCCTCGGCTATCTCGGAGATGCCCACCATGTCCCTCTGCTGCACCACCCTCAGCACCTCTCTCCTGGTGTCAAGGGCTGGGATGGAGTCAACCTTCATGCGCTCCTCCCGCTGCTCCTCTCTTGCGAGCTGCACCAGCTTTATCGCCTCCACCGAGCAGGCACCTATGCAGGTTCCGCACCCCGTGCAGAACTCGGGGTTGAATATGTGCACGGCTCCAGAAGCCACCCCGAAGGTGTCCTCGGGGTTGCCCCCCTTACCACCCTTAACGTGCTCATCCTTCAGAGCGCTCACGGGGCACACGACTATGCAGTTTCCGCACCCCGTGCACCTCTCCTGGTCTATCTCAAGCCTGAAGCTCAAGGGCTACAACCTCCTGAAGGTTTTCTCCCAGCTTCTGGTCCAGGACATCTGCTCACCCCTGTCGTAGTTCACCCTGTCCCTCCTGACCTGTATGGCGTCAACGGGGCAGGAGTGCCTGCAGGCGCCGCAGAGGATGCACACCTCCTGCCTCACCTCAACCTTGGGCGGCTTCTCCCAGGGCTTACGCCTGGGCATGCTCAGCGCCCTGGTGGGGCATATCTCCACGCAGGTCCCGCACCCCGTGCAGGTGTCGCTGTCTATGCTCACCTCCCCCTCAAACACCTTCTCCACGGCTATCGCACCCGTGGGGCATGCATGAGCACAGGAGGAGCAGAATATGCACACCGAATCGTCCCTCTCTATGGTGTTCACCTCACCCTTCAGGCCCGCAAAGGATATGGCACCCGTGGGGCAGGCTTTCATGCACTCGTCGCAGGGGGTGCCGTCCTCCCTGGGTGCGCACTTCTGCTGCTCAAACAGGAAGGCTCTCACCAGCCTGGGGAACTTCCTGCTCTCCCTCACGTCTTCCCCGTCAACCTTCACGCTGATTGCCCTGAACATGCACACGCCCGCGCACATTCCGCAGAGCACGCACCTGCGGGTGTCTATCTCAACGGGAATCAGGCCCTCAATCCCCCTCGCCACAGCCGCACCCGTGGCACCCAGCGAAATCGCATCAACGGGGCAGGCTTCGTAGCACAGCCCGCACCCCGTGCACCGCCCGGGCTCGTAAACCAGCTCTCTGGTCTCCCTGGCGCTCTCACGCCTGAACACGAGCTTGGTGTGCTCAAGCTCAACGCGGTAGCGGAGCTCATCCTCGTGCATGGATATGAGATGCTACCTTAACATTTGTCATGATTTTTCATGTTGATACCTGAGCCTTCCAGAGTGCACCTCCGTGCCCACCAGCACCCCCGCAGCCCCCATGCTCTCAATCACCTCCAGCTCCTCAGCCACCACGCCCCCGCCGCAGTACACCCTGGTGCGGGTGCTCCACTCCAGCCTCCCCAGCGCCTCCTCCCAGCCCCCTGAGAGGGTTCCCACCCTGTCAAGCCTGAGGTAGATAACGTTCTCAGCCCCCATGCTCTCAAGCACCTCCAGCGCCTCCTGGGGCTCCTCTGGCAGGAAGCTGGATACCACCCTGCCCTGCTTCACGTCAAGGCTGAAGAAGGCGTCCCGCAGGCGCCCCGCACGCTGCACCAGTCTGAGCTCAGCCGTCTCGGTGCCTATAACCGGGGTGCATCTCAGGGAGGAGAACACCTCCAGCTCCTCGGCACGCCTGGCTCCCATGTCAAGGAGCACCCGCTTCTCCGAGCAGAGCCTCTCAAGCAGGGCGAGCTGGGGCTTCCCGTGCACTATCCCGTCAAGGTCCGCAACGTAGAGCTCCTCCCAGGGCAGGTTGCGGGCGATCTCCAGCGGGGATGAGCCGTAGATGCTCGCAAGCTCCCCGTAGCGCTCCCTCTCCCCCCTCACGGCGTGCACCGCCCTTCCCCCCATGATGTCCAGCACCGGGATTACCCTGAGCCTCATTCCCCTATTCCGAGCACGTCCAGGGTTGAGTACACCCTGCCCTTCTCCGCGGAAGCCACGAAGCGTGCAGCTCTCACGGCGCCGCCGATGAAGCACTCCCTGGAGTGCGCCCTGTGCACCAGCTCAATCCTCTCCCCCTCTCCGGCGAAGAGCACCGTATGCTCCCCCGCCGCATCCCCCGCCCTGAGGGCGTGGAAGCATATCTCCTGCCTCTCCCTCTCAGCCTCCGCAATCTCCCTGCCCCTGCCGTACCTGGCGCACTCCTCAAGGCTCCTGCCCCTCGCCTTGGCTATGAGCTCCCCTATCCTCAGGGCGGTGCCGGAGGGGGAGTCCCTCTTGTGCCTGTGGTGCAGCTCCACTATCTCCACCTCGTAATCGGGAAGAAGCTCCGCGAGCCTCCTCACCAGCAGGAAGAACACGTTCATGCCGGGGGACATGTTGGGCGAGAGCACCGCCGCTATGCGGCTCTCCTCCACCAGCCGCCTTATGCTCTCCTTCTGCGCCTCGGTAAACCCGGTGGTGCCTATAACCAGGTCAACCCCCGCCCTGGCAGCCACCTCAGCCGCCGCAAGGCTCGCCTCAGGGTTGGTGAAGTCTATGAGCACCTCAGCTCCCGAGGAGCGCAGCACCTGCTCCAGCTCCTCCGCCGTGCTCAGCTTCACCCCTGTTCTGCCGACTCCCAGGAGCTCCCCTATGTCTCTACCTGCTCCGGGCTTCCCGGGAGCTTCAACCGCCGCAGCCAGCTCCATATCCTGCTGCTCCAGCACCTTCCTCACTATGCCCGAGCCCATCCTCCCCAAGGCTCCCAGCACGGCGACCCTTATCATTCCACCACCTTCAGCCCCAGCCTTGCCAGCACCTGCTGGATGCGCCTCCTCTTCTCCTCACCCGTCTCGCACAGGGGAAGCCTGAAGCCACCCGCCGGCATGCCGCACATGCGCATCGCCTCCTTCACGGGTATGGGGTTGGTGTCTATGAAGAGCACCTCAAAGAGCTCCTCCAGCTCCCTGTGCTCCCTCTGCATGCGCTCAAACTCCCCCCTGAGCCCAAGCTCAACAAACTCCTGAATCCTCCCGGGTATCAGGTTTGAGGCAACGGAGACCACGCCCCTGGCTCCGTAGTCCCGCATCAGCTCCAAGGTGTCCCCGTCGTTGCCCGAGAGTATCACGAAGTCCTCCCCGCACAGCCTGCGCACCTCCCTCCACACCTCACGGCTGCCGCTTGCCTCCTTCACCCCCACGATGTTGGAGTGCTCCTCCATGAGCTTTGCCATGGTCTCGGGGGCGATGCTCTGGGCGCTCCTGCCGGGGATGTTGTAGAGGATGTGGGGTATCTCCACCCGCTCGGCTATGGCTGAGAAGTGCCTGAACAGCCCCTCCTGGTTGGGCTTGTTGTAGTAGGGGCACACCTGCAGGGTGGCATCGGCGCCAGCGTCCTGGGCGTGCCGGCTGAGCTCCAGCGCCTCCCAGGTGCAGTTTGAGCCCGTGCCCGCCACCACCTGGCACTTCGCATGCTCAACCGTCATGCTTATCAGCCTGCAGTGCTCCTGGTGGCTCAGCACCGGAGACTCCCCCGTGGTGCCAGCCACCACTATGCCCGAGACTCCAGCCGAGTTCTGAAGCTCCACCAGCCTCTGATAGGCCTCCTCATCCACCTCGGGCCTGACCCCTGAGCCCCGGAAGGGGGTGACGATGGCGGTGTAGCACCCCTGCAGCATCTCACTCCCTTGCCTGCACGCTGCGCTTCATCAGCCTGGTTACGTACCCTGCAACCCTGTTGGCGAGCATCTTGCCGTGCAGGTCAAGTACCTGCCTCACAACCTCACGGTTGTGCCTGAAGTCGGTGCTGAGCCTGTCCCTGTACCTCTCTATCAGCTCAAGTGCGGTGCGCTTTATGTACTTCTGCCTTATCCTTCCCAAGCTTTATCACCTCCAGAAGGGATGAAAGGTAATTCTTCACGTGGTTAATACCGGGATAACTCATGGCTCACTATATATAGGTTGTGTCCGGTATGAAGGGATGGATTATCGCGGCTGCGGGTGTGGTGCTTGCAATCCTCATCGCCGTGGCTGGCGCATACCTGATATCCGGGGGGGAGAGCATAGTCTCGGGAAACAGGGTGGCGGTGGTGAGCATCTCCGGCGTTATTGCCATGGAGTCGGAGAGCGGGCTCTTCGCCGAGGGGGCGACCACTCCGGAGGACGTGAAGTCCCAGATTGAGCACGCGCTTGATGATGACTCTGTTAAGGCGATTCTGCTTGAGGTTAACTCTCCAGGGGGAAGCGCGGTTGCCAGCGATGAGATTGCGGAGATTATAAAGGATGCCAGGAAGAAGAAGCCGGTGGTTGCGTGGCTGGGAGAGTGGGCGACTTCAGGCGCCTACTATGTTGCGAGTGCCGCCGACTACATTGTTGCCTCTCCGGCGACGGTGACGGGAAGCGTTGGGGTGATATTCATACTGCCCGAGTACTCGGGGCTCATGAGGAAGGTGGGGGTGAACATGACGGTGATAAAGGCGGGGGAGTACAAGGACTTTGCCCGGGGGTACAGACCCCTGAGCCGGGAGGAGGAGGAGATGCTGCAGAGCGTGGTGGATGAGATTTACGATGTGTTCGTGCGGGAGGTGGCTGAGAACAGGAACCTGAGCGAGGAGTACGTCAGGGAGAGGATAGCAAGCGGGGGTGTGTTTTCCGCGGCTCAGGCGAGGGAGCTGGGGCTGGTGGATGAGATTGGAACCAGGAGCAGGGCGCTGGAGAAGGCGGGTGAGCTCGGGGGGATTGAGGGCAAGCCCGAGGAGGTGAGGTACAGGAGGAAGACCCTGTTCTCGGAGCTCTTTACCAGCGCCATGCAGAACATTGGGTACGGGTTTGCCAAGGGCATGGCTGAGGTTTATTCTCTGTATGGAGAGGTACGTGCTGCTGAGTGAGGGGTGGCTTGAGAGGCTCAGGGGGGTTGAGCTGAGCAGGGAGGTGCTGGAGGAGCTGGTACTTGCCACAGCTTCTGAGCCCGTGGTTGAGATTGGGGAGGAGGTGCTTGCGGAGGTGGGTGAGGTGGCGGGGCTGTGGAGGGAGGGGTACGCGGTGCCTTTTTCAGCTCTTGTGGAGCTGCTGGGCAGGGAGGGGGCTGAGGATGCCCTGAGGAGCGCGGTTGCCGTGATTCCTGAGGAGGAGCTGGTTGCGGAGCCGGATGCCAGCCTGGAGGTTGCCCGGGAGTTCTGCGGGCTTGTGAGGGGTGAGAGGGTGCTGGATATCGGGAGCGGGTTCGGGTGGGTGCCCGTGCTGCTGAGCCAGAGGTGCCGGGTTTTTGCGCTGGACAGCGCCTATGACAGGAGGGTGGTGAGGGAGGGAGAGGGGCTGAGGGTGGAGGGCACGAATATAGTGCTCTCGGGATGGGTGGCTGCTCTGGGGGAGGTGGGGTGCTATGCTGATTTTGCCACGCTATTCTGGAGCGCTCACGGGGCGAGGATGGAGTGCATAGGGGTGCTGTGCGGGGATGCGCGCAGGGCTGAGGATGCGAGGTGGATGCGGGGTGCAGAGAAGCCGCCCAGCCTGCGGGGGTTTTTTGACTGCGCTACGGCGTTCTTCAGCTTTAATCACATGGAGGGCTGGGAGGAGGTGCTGCGGAGCCTGAAAGGGGTGCTGGCTGGGAATGGTAGGGTGTACGTGGCTCTTTATCCCGAGCACCTGAGGTTTTTCCCTGTGAAGGGCACCTATCGCTGGGAGGAGGAGCTGGGGGTGAGGGTGTTCGGGAGGGAGGAGCTTGTCAGGTGCGCCGGGGATGCGGGGTACGGGGTGGAGGTGGTGAGGTGCGGGAGTCTTGCAGAGTTCGTGGTGCTGCACAGATGAGTTTATGTTGTTAGGTATCTTATACCCGCGTGTTTTCAGGGCCCGTAGCTCAGAGGTAGAGCGCTGCACTCGCAATGCAGAGGCCCCGGGTTCAAATCCCGGCGGGTCCATTTTTTTATTTTATGTTCGGGATTTTCTTTTAATTTCACTATGTTCAATTCACCATATTAAGATTTCATCATAGGTTATCTTTCTGCCTGTTTCGCCTGCCATCAATTTCTCAATTATTACCTCTCGTACGTGTTTCAGGTATTCTTCCCTGAAAATCACAAATCCATTATCTAACTTAATGAAATTCCTGTCAAAAGCATCTAAATATTTTTTACACATGATTTTTGTACTTTCTCTTACTCTTGGGTTGATAATTTTATTTTTTAGTTCATCTATATCAACAACTAAGTATGGCACTTCGACAACAATATCTGCATAACTTTGTTGTCTCCTTGTAAATCTTCTATCCGATGCTTCTCTTCTATATGACACTTTCTTAACCTGAATTGCAATTTTTACCGTGTTTAATTCTACAATTGCATCTATTCCCATCATATCTAACTCTGGAGTGGACATCAACTTTTCATCGAATAGTGCATTCCATAAATATTGAAAATGAAATTGTGTTAGAATAGACATCCAAATCCTGTACAGTCTTGCTTTAAATCCTTCTTCTACAAATTGCAAAGAACATCCATAAAAATATTTCTTTATGAAGTTGTAGATGTGCGGATTTAACTTTTCAGACCAATAAATTTTAAAAACATCATCATAATCTTTAAAATCTGTCGTATACCAATAATATCTATAGTATATCTCAAGAGGCAATAAATCACGTGGCAGATCCTGCTCTACAGTTTTAATATTCCTCAAATGCGCATATTTATGTATGTTTATATTCATAAGAAATCTCTCAAAATTGTTTAAATCTTCTTTCCAATTTCTTATCATGATAGCACCTCTTTTATTTTTTTTAGTTCTCTTTTTGTGGGTAAGGGGATTAGTTTCAACTGAGTTATATTAAAATGATAAGTTATATCTCTAAAAACGTCTTTTACATATCTTTTTACGATTTCAGAGTTTAGAAAGTCTACCACCTCTTTGTCAGTAAGGTCAAATTCCATATTAATTAATGTACGTTTTCTCAATAAATGGTACACATCTCCCATCCATGGATATGCATTGTAATCGTAGGCAGCACCTACCTGCCCGTTTCCCCTGAAACCCAGCCCGACAACAATATGGGGTTTATTAAAGAATTTTCTCAGTTTCGTTTTCTTATTTGCCTCAATCCAATAATTTGTGATTGGTTTATATATAACTTTGCCAATCTTTAGATTTCTACCGTTTAAAATCGGAAGCATGTTTTCAATTTCTGGATTTTCAGATTTTACAACATCTGGATTATGCCTAATTTCTGGTGTTCTTGGGGATATTCTCACCGTATATACATCTCCAAGACGAAAACTGCAAATTTTATCTAATTTTTTGCTGAACTCAGTAGAAAATAAAATTACATCACCTGTCCAGTTATAATTTTTATTTATCAATTTTAGTTCCCCTTTGTCATAGTCATATAAGAGCAATCTATTCTTTTCAGTGTTGGATTTTATAAATTTCAATACTACTGTGGTCACATCAGCTTCGGGTTTAAATATATCAGAACCCATATAAATAATCTCAGTTCTCCCACTTTTTGCTAAGAATATGCGAAGTTTTTTAAATTCATCAAGAATCATAAAAGTCGCTGGAATAATAAAAATTAATTGCCCATTCTCCTTTAATAATTTTATGGATTTCTCTATAAATGCACCGTATACGTTGTACTTTCCATACCAGGTTTCATATAGTTGCTTGTATATTTTCTTTGTTTCATTATCTATCTTTATAGTGTAGTGTTCCGATAAACTGGGAATGCCATATGGAGGATTGCCAATTATTACATCAAAACGATCGTCTGTATCCCATAATAGATAATCGTGATGAATTATTTCTATATCACTGTTTAAATTGTTCTCATTGATGTAATCAATGACTTTTTTATTTATTTCCACACCTATTCTTTTAGAAGCCCGACTAAAAATATGATTTTTATTTTTCTTAATTCCATGCAAAAACTGACATATTCCACATGCTGGCTCGAGAATCTTTAAATCTTTTAAATTTAAGCTATCTTCACTAATTAGGTCAACCATAAAATCTACGACCCATTGGGGTGTAAAGAATATTCCCCAATCTTTTTTGATCTTTTTAACTTTGTTATTTACTATAGCTGCGTGAATTTCAACATCAGCATTCTTTATCATTTTTATGTACCCCAGCTTAATCGAATTTTAAATCTTTTTACGAGATCTCTGGTTAAATGACCCACATCATATAACGTTATGAACATCTTCGAATTTCCAGCAAAGTGAGGAATCTTATTAAGCGAAGCGAAGTCGGATATATACCTGCTAAGTGTTCCAGGAGGTAAGGTGTAAAGTACTTTAGAATGCCCACAGCCACATCTACTCATTTTTCCCCTCCACAACCATACTACCCAATTTAAGAGTTACTCGTATGGCTCGCATATACATCCATCTGAGCGACCATTTTTATTTTTTATGGTCATATCATAAGTGGTCCGAATAAGGGGGAACCTATTATGAGTGGCGGCTGATTTTCACTTACACATGAGCGACTGAAGGTTATCTTGTCTGCCACTCTGCCCTGAAGCAGGCGAACTTCTTCGCCTGCTCCTTCATGCTGTGCTACAGCCACCTGAGGTGAGGCAATGTTATTTGGACAGCTCTTTTTTTAGCAACTTGTGCACATCGTTGCGGTTGGGTTGAGGCTACAATAGCCTGCAAAACTCCTCCACTGTGAGCCCGGCGTCTTTTATTATTTTCCTTAAAAGAGTTCTCTTCACGGGCTTCCTGGTATGTACGGGCACTATAACGGTTACTATCTTATTACCTGACTTTTTCCTGAGCTTTACATGACTCCCCTTCTGACTTACAACATAAAATCCAGCCTTAGAAAGGGCTTTAACCACTTCTCTGCCGTAGAGCACAGGCAGCTTCAAACCACTACCTCAACAACCTGTTTTCTATCCCCTTCCTTGAATTTAATCTCCTCTTCATCAGGTTCAAGGTAGAGCTCTATCGCCTCTTTTATGTTTTCAAGCGCCTCCTCTATGGTATCGCCCTGAGAGCGGCACCCAGGCAGAGAAGGTACACTGACAACATACCCTCCATCTTCTTTGTCCTCTTCAATTATGACTTTGAACTTCATGCCTCCACCTGTTATCTGACCCAAAAATTAACGTCGCGAGCACATTTATAACAAACGTTTTGCCCCATTTAAGTATCTGAAAAACAGCGTTGGATAGAGGTTGCCAGTGTTCCATCTCTACCCGGGTGCATTTCTCAGGGCAGAACCAGGGAAGAGGCATTAGAGAACATTCAGGATGCGATTAAAGGCTATCTGGGGAGTCTGAAGAAGCATGGCGAGCCTGTTCCACCGCCAATTTGAAGAAGAGATAGTTGATGTGCATGCGTAAGTCCAATCTTCCCATATGCTCGGGCAGAAAAGTGTTAAGGCTTTGAGGAAGATTGGCTGCGAAGTGGACCATCAGACCGGGAGCCACATAATACTGAGACACGTTAAACCTCCACACAGAAGGCTTACTGTGCCGAACCACAAGGAGATAGCAAAATGTACGCTGATAAAGATAATAAAAGAGGCTTGACTCACGGTTGATGAGTTTTTGGAGCTCATTTAATGTTAAATATGAGTATTTAGACTAACTACACAAACCGTATTGCTGTATTACATCCATGCAGGCTAATTATCTGCACTGAATATTTATAAGTCAGAACTCTCTCTACTGCTCACTTGATGTAGAAATCACAGGCAAAGTACCGGTGAACAGCCTCTGTTATCCCAGAAATCCTCATTCTCTCTCATCTTCAAGCGCTCTTTTTATATACATTCGCTGCAATACTCAGCCACCTTCCCTGCAAAACCCCACCCGAATCCGGCGTTGCAGGCGTGGCAAAATTTTTTATTACCCGCCATCCAGTCCAGTGCATGAACCTCCAGGAGCTGATGGAGCTTGACAGGCGCTGCGTTGCCCAGACCTACGCCCGCCTTCCCGTGGCGCTGGTTGAGGGG
>Ga0256830_1001929_pt1 | contig 14167 bp, 16 predicted proteins | sample 128326metaG_FD_190537 | JGI IMG/M metagenome (GOLD analysis project Ga0256830, IMG submission 190537) | Hydrothermal vent microbial communities from Lau Basin, Pacific Ocean - 128-326 | ecosystem: Environmental > Aquatic > Marine > Hydrothermal vents | place: Pacific Ocean: Lau Basin | collected... | reverse complement strand
CTGGACGCTCGAGGAACTGGTAGAACATATTGGGCTTCCGGCGCAGCCGGTACACAAAGTATTGCGCTTGCTGGAGGATGCCGGTTTCCTGTCCGAGACCAGCGACGAGCCAGCGGCCTATCTGCCCAGACGTGATATCGAAACCATCAGGCTTGTGGATTTGCTGGCGGCTGTACGCTGCGCGGGTGAAAACCGCTTTCTGTCGTCCCGCGGCATCGCGCACATCGACAGTGTCGATGAGGTGCTGGACGCCGTTCAGCGCGCAGTCGGGGCGTCACTGGGAGACAGAACGCTGAAAGATCTGGTGGGCGTGCGTCAGCTCAGCGCAGCACCATGAAATGGGCCGGGATGCCGGCGGTGATGGCCCGGCCCTGACGCCACGCGATGCTGTGGTTGGCGCCGCGAATAACGATCCAGGGCGGCAGGTGGCTGCTGACGGCGCGCAGAAAGGTGGCCTTGTCGATATTGCAGATGCTGTCCTGGGGCACGCGTGCCAGCCGGTACATCCACACCCCGGTACCCTTGCCGGACGGCGGTATGAGGTGGGGACCGTCACGGTGGATCAGCCGGCCGTCGGGCGGACAGCTGCCTTCGCACAAGCTCTGCGCCGCCAGTTGGCGTGCGCGGTGGAGTTCGATGTGTACCAGCCCCCGGGCGATGGCGGCCGTTTCCGCCTGTTCGGCAGGAACCCAGGCGATGACCTCGTCGTGGCCCGGATACAGGAAGGGCGCTGCCGATGCTGCCCCGCCAGCCGCTGCCAGGCAGGCAACGAGGATCATCAGAATTCCGCTCAGTGGCCAGTGGCTTCGGCGCATCGCGACAGGGGTCCGGTAGAGAACGTTGAACACAGCATACGGCAGGGCGGTGCAGGGATTATGTGAGCCCGTTCTCATAGTGGCCTACAGATCCGGGCGGGTCCCGCGAAGGGCGGTGGGCGCGGCGAACCCCACCGTTCACTCTCGTTTACGCTACAATCGCGTCTCCCTGAACGCAGCCCGCTGGTACTGGAAGATTGCCTTGAGATCCTGGAGCTTGACACGCTGGCGCCGCATTGCGCTGCAAGTGCTGCTGGTACTGGGGCTGCTCGCGGTGCTGCACTGGTATCAGACCCGCGGCATGGCCGCGGGACCGGTGCCGGATTTCGACGGCGTGCTGCTGGACGGCACGCCGGTATCCATGGAGGATTACCGGGGTGCCCCGGTGCTGCTTCAGTTCTGGGCCACCTGGTGTCCGGTGTGTGGCCTTGAGCAGGCCGCGGTCGACGCCATTGCCAGGGATCACGCGGTACTCGGCATTGCCATGGACGCGGCCAGCGAGGCGGATATCCGGGCCTACATGAAGAAGAAGGACGTCAGCTACCCGGTATTGCACGATCCGCGCGGTCGGCTTGCCGCGCTGTTCGGCATTCGGAGTGTGCCGACCAGTGTCATTGTCGATGGCAAGGGCGAGATACGCTTCGTGGAAGTGGGTTACACCACCGGCCCGGGGCTGCGCCTGCGGCTCTGGTGGGCCGGCCCGTGACGGTCGAAGATACGGCCGTGCAGCGCGTGGTGGAGGCTATCTGCGTGCAAGGCTGCACCTATGTGAATGCCTGCATCGAGGCGCTGGCGCGGGGGCTCCCCGGCAGCGAATATGCAGACCTCGACCCCCGGCAGCGTCGTCAGCTGCTGGAGGAGCTGCGCTCCCTCATGGCAGTGTACGAGATGCGCTGATCAGGCGCTGGCGCGTGCCGCTTTCTTGCGTTCGTGTTCCACCAGCAGTTTCTTGCGCAGGCGCAGCGAGTGCGGCGTGACTTCCACCAGTTCGTCGTCGTCGATGAATTCCAGCGCCTGTTCCAGGCTCATCCTGACCGGCGGCGTCAGCAGGATGTTCTCGTCGCTGCCGGCGGCGCGGATGTTGGTGAGCTGTTTGGCCCTGAGCGGGTTTACCACCAGGTCGTTGGCCCGCGAGTGGATGCCGATGATCATGCCTTCGTACACTTCCTCGCCGTGGCCGATGAACAGGCGGCCGCGTTCCTGCAGGTTGAACAGCGCGTAGGCCAGTGCCTTGCCGGCGCCGTTGGCGATCAGCACACCGTTGATGCGCTGGCCGTAGTTGCCCGGCTTGAGCGGACCATAGTGGTCGAATACGTTGTAGAGCAGGCCGGTGCCCTGGGTGGCGGTGAGGAATTCGGTGCGGAAGCCGATGAGGCCCCGTGCCGGAATGATGTAATCCAGGCGTACCCGGCCCTTGCCGTCCGGCACCATGTCCTTCAGCTCCGCGCCGCGCTCGCCCAGTTTCTCCATGACCACGCCCTGGTGCTGTTCCTCCACGTCGACGGTCAGCTGTTCATAGGGCTCGTGCGGCACGCCGTCGATCTCGCGGATGATCACTTCGGGCCGGGAGACACCCAGCTCGTAGCCTTCGCGGCGCATGTTCTCGATCAGGATCGACAGATGCAGTTCGCCGCGGCCGGAAACGCGGAACTTGTCGGGGTCGTCGAGCTGTTCGACCCGCAGCGCCACGTTGTGGATCAGCTCCTGATCCAGCCGTTCCCTGATCTGGCGCGAGGTGACGAATTTGCCGTCCTTGCCGGCAAAAGGTGAATTGTTGACCTGGAATGTCATGCTGACCGTGGGTTCGTCGACGCTGAGTGCCGGCAGCGCCTCGACGTGGTCCGGGTCGCACAGGGTGTCGGAGATGTTGAGGCCGTCGATGCCGGTGAAGGCAATGATGTCACCGGCCTGCGCCTCCCGGGTCTCGACCCGTTCCAGGCCCAGGAAACCGAACAGCTGCAGCATGCGGCCATTGCGCTTGTTGCCGTCACGGTCGACGATGGTGACCGGCGAGCTGGCCGAAATGCGTCCGCGCGTCACCCGGCCGATGCCGATGACACCGACATAACTGTTGTAGTCCAGAGAGCTGACCTGCAGCTGGAAGGGGCCGTCCGGATCGACGTCGGGCGCCCGCACCTGTTCGATGATGGTCTCGAACAGGGGTGTCATGTCGCCGCCACGTGCCTCGCTGTGCAGGCTGGCATAGCCCTGCAGGCCCGAGCAGTAGACCACCGGGAAATCCAGCTGTTCGTCGCTGGCGCCGAGCTTGTCGAACAGGTCGAAGGTCTGGTCCAGCACCCAGTCGGGGCGTGCGCCGGGCCGGTCGATCTTGTTGACCACCACAACCGGACGGAAACCCTGTTGCAGCGCCTTCTGGGTGACGAAGCGTGTCTGCGGCATGGGGCCTTCCACGGCATCGACCAGCAGCAGCACCGAGTCGACCATCGACAATACGCGCTCGACCTCGCCGCCGAAGTCGGCGTGACCGGGCGTGTCGACGATGTTGATACGGTAGTCGCGCCATCGGATGGCAGTGTTCTTGGACAGGATGGTGATGCCGCGCTCGCGCTCCAGGTCATTGGAATCCATGATCCGTTCGGGGGCGGCGCTGCGGCTGTCGAGGGTGCCCGACTGCGAAAGCAGCTGGTCGACGAGGGTGGTTTTCCCGTGGTCGACGTGGGCGATGATGGCGATGTTGCGGAGACGGTCTATCACGGCGGCACTTCTACTGTCCAAAAGCCGGATATTATACCCTGTCGGCGGGTTTCATGCCTGACGGAGGGACCGGGCGGCCGGCCTGGAACAACTGCTTGTCAAATCCCGCTCGCCAGGGCAGGGTGACGGTGAGCGCAGCGGACCCCAACATGGCAACATCTGATGTTGCAGGAACAATTCGTCAACCACAAAGGCGCGTAAAGATATTTTTTGTTTCTCCTTCGTGCGCCTTTGCGCGCCTTTGCGCGCCTTTGCGGTTAATATGCTGAAGACAAGGGTAAGCCCATGGTTTATCAGGACAGTTTCCAGATCGCCACGCGCGGGCGCGGCAGTTATCTGATTACCGGGGAAGTGCAGCAGCGGGTGGCATCGTCGGGCATTCGCACCGGTATCTGCCATGTGTTCGTGCACCACACCAGTGCTTCCCTGATGCTGTGCGAGAATGCAGACCCCGAGGTGCGGGCCGACCTGGAGCGCTTCATGCAGCGCATCGCGCCCGACGGCGATCCCTTGTTCCGCCATGTCGATGAGGGACCGGACGACATGCCGGCGCATGTGCGGACGGTACTGACCGCCAGTTCACTGAGTGTGCCGGTCAGTTCAGGGCGCTGCGACCTCGGTACCTGGCAGGGCATCTACCTGTGGGAGCACCGCAGCGCCGCTTACCGCCGCCGCCTGACGGTGACCGTTCAGGGCGAATGATCAGCGGGTCGTGTCCTTGGCATCGGGTGCGGGGTTGTCGATATCGGGCACCTGCGGCGTCTCGCCAAGGTACTCGTCGAGTTCCGGCGTCTGCAGGCTGTCTGTCTCGGCATCCGAAAAGTCTGCGGGCGCCAGCTGGTCCTCACTCGGCGCCGGCGCGGGTTCGAGCAGGCCGGCCTGCTCGGGAATGTCCAGCCGCGGTGTTTCGATGGTGTTCTTGCACAACTGCTGTGAACCGCTGGCAAGGTGCTCGTAGACTTCACGGTAGCTCTGCGTCATCTGCTGGACCAGTTCGGAGGTGCGCATGAAGTGGCGGCTGACTTGGCCGCGGTAGTCGTCCAGTTCGTTCTGCAGCCTGTCCAGTTCCTGCTGCAACTGTTCGGCACGACGGTTGTTACCTGTCAGCAGCATGGCGACGATGCCCCCGACCACGATGCCGGAGGCGAAGGCGATCAGCCCAACCGCCCACAGCCAGCTTGTTTCTTCCCCTGTCATGATTGAACCGTTTCACCATCTGTCAGCCAACAAGATTGAAGTATAACGACAGCGGCAACGGTCTGAACAGGCGGTCTGCAGCGAAAGTCCGTTTACTTTGACTATACTCAACAAGACGGGCAAAACAGCGGCTTTTCGGCCAGCAGGCCGGATTTGCGCATGGTGCCGGCAACAACAAAGTGGCAGCCCGTCCCCGGCTCTGCAACGGGTTGGGGTAACGCCCATCAACAACCAGGATGTTGGGAGGACAACATGAAGTCGATCTACGTGGGTAACCTGTCATTCGATGCCACACCGGACCAGGTGCGCGAGTTGTTTTCGGTACATGGTGAGGTGAAATCAGTCAAGCTCATCAACGACCGCGATACAGGTAAGCCGCGCGGCTTTGCATTCGTCGAGATGGATGACGAGGCAGCCGAAGTGGCCGTCAACGCGACTGACGGCATGGAACTGAAGGGACGCAGCCTGCGGGTCAATTTCGCCAAGCCGCGTGGTGTGCGCCGGCTGCGCCGGCCACGCTGACAGATTACCCGGCTACCCGGTTGCGCGGGCGGCCCTCGACGAAGGCCCTGATATTGGCGGCGACTTCGTCGATCAGTCGCTGGCGCGCCGGCTGGCTGGCCCAGGCTATGTGCGGTGTGAGGATCAGGTTGGGCAGGCCGGCATCGGTCAGCGGATGCCGTGCCGAGGGCGGCTCCGCTTCCAGTACGTCCAGGGCAGCGCCCCCCAGATGGCCTTCGCGCAGCACGCGGAGCAGGGCGGCCTCGTCGACGATGCCTCCGCGCGCCGTGTTGATGAGGATGGCGCCGCGTTTCATTTGCCGCAGTTCCTGTTCCCCGATCAGACCGCGGGTGGCTTCGCTCAGCGGGCAATGCAGGCTCAGCACATCGACCTGCGCCAGCATTTCCCGCAGCGGTATACGGCCGGGGCGGGAATCGCCGCCGGGCCGCTGTGCTATCAGTACCTTCATGGAGAAGGCTTCGGCGAGCCGTGCCACGGCGTGGCCGAGTTCGCCGAAGCCGACGATGCCCAGCGTCCTGCCAGCCAGTTCCCCGATCGGCTGGCCGAATACGCAGAAGAAACGGGAAGCGGACCACTCGCCCCGCTGTACCCGGGCGCGGTGATCATCCAGCTGCCTGGTCAGGGTCAGCAGCAGGCCGAACACATGCTCGGCCACCGAGGCGGTGGCGTAGCCGCGTGCGTTGCAGACCGGGATGCCGCGCTGCGCAGCCGCCGCCAGGTCTATGTTGTTGGTGCCGGTGGCGGCCACGCAAATGAGTTTCAGTTTGTCTGCATCCGCAATGAGACCGGCGTCCAGTACCACCTTGTTGGTGACGACGACATCGGCGCCCCGAATGCGCGCGGCCGTCTGCGACGGTTCCGTGAAGCCGTGGAACTGCCAGTGCGGCAGGCTGTTCCGCAGTGCCGAAAGGTCCAGATCCCGCGGACAGAGGCTGTCTGTATCGAGAACGACGCCACGCATCGCTATGGTCAGTATTCGGTATATGGCCGGGTTAACAGGCTGTTGAAATTCTACTCATGCGGCGCGATACGGCGTTAGAAATGGGCTCAAAATGCTCATTTACTGCTTGTAAACTGCGCTTTTTCGCCCATTTCCGCCTTGTCTCGCACTCGCCTGAGCGAATTTCAACAGCCTGTTAATGGTTGCCCAGCAGGCCGCGCTTCAGCGCCTTGTCGGCAGGCTTGTCGCCTGTCCACACAGTGAGCAGGGCGGCGAAGAAGTCCGCACCCTCGATGGTGCCCAGTAGCCGGCCGTTGATGCGCAATTCTGTGCCCGTGCCGGGGAGGTAATTCATTTCCACATGCTCACCGGCGTGCAGGGCCGGGAACAGGGCGTTGAACCGCCGCAGGCGCGGTTGCAGCCTGTCGAATGCCGGGCCGGACAGGTTGGCCTTGAAGCCGTCAGTCCAGCCGTCGCGGATTTTTTCGGCGCTGACCTCCTTGTACAGCATGTGCATGTGCATACTCTTGGCCCCCGGCATGGCCAGGATGGCGTCCGGCGCCATGCTGCGCTCGCGCAGATACAGGGCCCCCACGTAGACCTTGATGAAGAACTTGCTGCGGATGCCGGCGCCGTTCAGCACCAGGCGCTCTCCGGCCAGCTGTATGTCGTCCGGCAGCTTGACGCCGGCCACGGTGGTTTCGGCGTGTCCAGCCGGAGCGAATAATGCAAGACTCAGTGTCATGACGATAAACAGTCTGTTCATGAGAGGGCCCGTCCATTTGCGTCGGTGTGTTGTCATACTACCATGAGATGAAGATGCACAAGCTGCAGCACAGGCTGGCCGGACTGAGAGAGAACGTGCGCCTTGCCAACCGGCAGGCGGAGCCGGCCTGTGTGGCTGAACGCCTGGCATGCGCGCGCGTGGATGATGGCCCGGGCAGGCAGATCGAACAGCGCGCCCGGGAACTGGCCGCGGACGCCCGGCGGCGCGCCCTGGCGCAGCCCGGCATCGAGGCCTTCATGCGTGAGTACGACCTGTCGTCCAGCGAGGGCGTGCTGCTGATGTGCATCGCCGAGGCGCTGTTGCGCATCCCGGATGCGGAGACCGCCGAACGGCTGATCCGCGACCGCCTGTCGCGTGGACACTGGGACCGGCACCTGGGCAGCAGTGCCTCGCTGCTGGTCAATGCCTCGACCTGGGGATTGCTGCTGGGTGGGCGTCTTTACCGCCCTGACGAAGCGGGGCAGGCCGGCCCCGAGCAGCAGCTCAAGCACCTGGTGGCGCGCAGCAGTGAGCCCCTGGTGCGGCTGGCATTGCAACAGGCCATGCGCATTCTCGCCGGCCAGTTCGTCATGGGAAGAACGATCGATGACGCGCTGCGACGCAGTCGCGGTGGTCCGCCCGGCCTCCGTTATTCCTACGACTGTCTTGGCGAGGCTGCATGCACCAGGGCCGATGTCGAGCGCTACTTCAACGCCTATCTGGAGGCCATCCGCGCCGTGGGGCGTATGCAGGGGGCGGCGACGGGCCTGCATGACCGGGCCAGTGTCTCGGTCAAGCTGTCTGCCCTGCATCCACGCTACGAGTTCGCCCAGCGGCAGCGGGTGATGGCCGAACTGGGGCCGCGGCTTGCGGCGCTGGCGGGTGAAGCCGCCGCGGCCGGCATCGGCCTGACGGTGGATGCCGAGGAGGCCGAGCGGCTGGAGTTGTCGCTCGATCTGTTCGAGGCCGTCTACCGCGGCCTCGACCATCCGCAGTGGGACGGTTTCGGGCTGGCGGTGCAGGCTTACCAGAAAAGGGCATTGCCGGTGCTCGAGTGGCTGCAGGCGCTGGCCGCCGGCTGCGGGCGGCGTATCCCCGTGCGGCTGGTCAAGGGTGCCTACTGGGACAGCGAGATCAAGCGTGCCCAGGAACGGGGCCTCGACAGTTATCCCGTGTTCACGCGCAAGGCGGCGACCGATGTCTCGTACCTGGCCTGCGCCCGCTATCTGCTCGACCATGGCGATGCCCTGTATGCCCGCTTCGCCAGCCACAATGCCTATACGCTGGCGTGGATTACCACCATCGCCGCCGGCCGGACCTTTGAATTGCAGCGCCTGCACGGCATGGGCGAAGCGCTGTATGACAGCCTGTTCGAACACGTGGATGTGCCACCGCCGGTCAGGGTGTATGCGCCAGTCGGCAGCCACGAAGTGCTGCTGCCCTACCTGGTGCGGCGTCTGCTCGAGAACGGTGCCAACAGTTCTTTCGTGAACCAGCTGGTGCACGATGACAGGCCGGTCGAGCAGCTGGTCACCGACCCCTGCCGGTCCGTCGAGTCGGTACGGTGCGCACCCCATCCGAAGATCCCCCTGCCGCGTGACTTGTATGCACCCGGCCGCGTCAATTCACGCGGCCTGGATATCAGCGACCCGGATATCGTGGATGGGTTGCTGGCGGATATCGCCCGGGCCTGCGAAGCGGCCTGGCATGCTGCTCCTTTCATAAACGGCGAATACCGTACCGGTGAGCCGCAGGCTGTCGTCGATCCATCCGATCGTCGCCGGGTCCTCGGCGGGTGCGTGGCGGCCGATGAGGCGTGTGTCGAGCAGGCCCTGGCGGCAGCCGCTGCGGCGGCACACGACTGGGACGCCGCCGGGGCGGCGCAGCGCGCCGACTGCCTGCGTCGGACAGCCGATCTTTTCGAGGCGCAGATGCCCGCCCTGATGGCGCGCATCGTACGCGAAGGCGGCCGCACCCTGCCGGATGCGCTGGCCGAGGTGAGGGAGGCGGTGGATTTCTGCCGTTACTACGCGCAGCGTGCCGAGGAGGAGTTCGGCGCACCCTGTCGGTTGCCCGGGCCTGCCGGCGAGCGCAACGAAATGCGTCTTCAGGGGCGTGGCGTGTTCGCCTGCATCAGCCCGTGGAATTTTCCGCTGGCGATTTTTACCGGGCAGATCGCCGCGGCGCTGGCAGCCGGCAATACGGTGCTGGCCAAACCCGCCGGACAGACGCCGCTGACGGCGGGGCTGGCGGTCAGCCTGATGCACCGCGCCGGGGTGCCGGCCGGGGTGCTGCACCTGCTGCCCGGCAGCGGCCCGGCCATCGGCAGGCGACTGTTCGGCGACGAGCGCCTGGCCGGCGTGGCCTTCACCGGTTCCACTGAAACCGCCCGCGTCATCAACCGCGCGCTGGCGGCCCGGCGCGGTGCCATCCTGCCGCTGGTGGCCGAAACCGGCGGCCAGAATGTCATGATCGCCGACAGCACGGCGCTGCCCGAGCAGCTGGTATCCGACGTCCTGCAGTCCGCCTTCAACAGTGCCGGCCAGCGCTGTTCTGCGCTGCGCGTGCTGTTCGTGCAGGATGTTATCGCCGACAGGGTGGTCGAACTGCTGGCCGGTGCCATGGAGGAACTGCGCCTGGGTGACCCGCAGCAGCTGGATACGGATGTGGGGCCGGTGATCGACGCGCGGGCAGTCGCTGCCTTGCAGGCCCACGTCGAGCGGCTGAACGGCCACGCACGTCTCATACGACGCATCGAGCCGGCGCCGGAACTGGAACACGGCAGCTTTTTCGCAGTCCAAGCCTTCGAACTCGATTCGATGGCGCTGCTGGACAGGGAAGTATTCGGCCCCATTCTGCATGTCATCCGCTACGCCGCGGGAAGTCTGGATGCGGTGATCGATGCCGTCAACGCCACGGGTTACGGCCTGACGCTGGGCGTACACAGCCGCATCGAGGAAACCTGGCAGCGGGTGCGGGCCAGAGCCAGGGTCGGCAACCTCTATATAAACCGCAACATGATCGGCGCGGTGGTGGGGGTGCAGCCGTTTGGCGGCGAGGGCCTGTCGGGCACCGGGCCCAAGGCCGGCGGACCATATTACCTGCACCGCTTCGCCACCGAGCGCACCTGCAGCGTCAATACATCGGCGGTAGGGGGGGATGCCGGCCTGTTGTCGCTCGATGGCTGATGCAGTCGATGGCCGTCACACAAATTTAACGGATATCGACTAAAGTAGTTGGCAGACGAGGACGATAGACACGCGACAGGGATGGAGGCCACACCATAGGAGGACAGGGATGGAACACCGTTGCAGTATCAGGAAGCCCGTGGCGGTACGGGTGCTGATCTACAAGCACGGACTACCGGTGCAGAGCGGGTTGAGCCGGGATCTCGGAATGGGCGGCGTGTTCGTCGTCACCGGCGCCTACAACTGGCGCAGGAACGAATACCTCGAAATAGAGTTTGCCGCCATCAACGGGGTCAAGCTGCGGCTGCCGGCACTGGTGGTCCACCAGCGCGAAAAGGGTGTGGGTCTCATGTTCGATACCATCACCGACGCACAGCGACAGCAGCTGCGCGCGATACTGTTTCCGTCCGGTGGCGGGCACCGGGAGAGACACGCAGTCGACGATACCCCCAGCCGTCAGGTTGCCTGACGGTTGGTGGGCAACAGAATCGTTGCCCGGTGGGGTTCGCTGCGCTCACCGCCACCCTACAGCAAGCGCGGCGGTCAATAACACGTGGGGTAAGCGAAGCGCACCCCACCATAACGGTTCGGATGCCACCTCTTAACAGAACCACAGCGTCTTGGTACGTCCCGGTCAAAAGAAACCACACCCCACCATAACTAGCCCCGCCTGGCAGGGTGTTTGATGATATCGCCGATCTGCAGTGGGAAGCCGTTACCCCTTGATTTGTCCTTGAAATAGCGTACCAGCGTTTCGTGCACCACGGGGAACGCCAGTTTCTCCCAGGGGACGTCCTGCTGGTCGAACAGCCCGCATTCCAGGCTTTCTTCGCCGGGTGCGTAGAGGCCGTCCTCCAGCCGTCCGCGGAACAGCATGTAGACCTGGTTGATATGGGGGATGCTGAACAGGCTGTAGAGGCCGATGATGCTGACCCGCGCCCCGGCCTCCTCGAGCGTCTCGCGCATGGCCGCCTGTTCGGTGGACTCGCCGTTCTCCATGAAACCCGCCGGCAGCGTCCACAACCCGTAGCGTGGTTCGATGGCACGCCGGCACAGCAGGATTCTGTCCTCCCACTCCGGGATGCAGCCGGCCACGATCTTCGGGTTCTGGTAGTGAATGGTGTGGCACTGTTCGCAGACGAAACGTTCGCGGTTGTCACCTTCGGGTATGCGCAGCGATACCGTCGCGCCACAACTACTGCAGAATTTCACGCATGCTCTCCGGGGTTCTTGCGGGGCTCAGTCTGTGCCCGATGCTATCACAGCCTCGCCAGCTGCAGTCCGATGACGGTCTTGGCGTCGCGGATGTCGCCGTTGCGGACCCGGCGCAGGGCCTCGGCGTGGTCGATCCAGTGTATCTCGATCACCTCGTGGGCCTGCGGGCGGGCATTGCAGCGCTGCAGGTCGCGCGCCTGGTACAGGTGGATCACCTCGTCGCAGAAACCCGGCGTGGTCAGTATGCGGCCGAGTGTCTGCCAGTCGCCGGCGCGCAGGCCGGCTTCCTCCTCCAGTTCGCGTTTTGCAGTGTCATCGGCCTTCTCTCCCGGGTCTATCTTGCCGGCCGGCAGTTCCCACAGCCAGCCGCCGGCGGCGTGCCGGTACTGGCGCAGCAGGCACACGCGGTCGCGTTCGTCCAGCGCCACCACCGCGGCCCCGCCCGGGTGACGCACGACTTCCAGTTCCAGGCGCGTGGCATTCGGCAGACAGACGGTCTCGATGCCGAGATCCACCACCTGTCCTTTATAGATGGATCTGCGCGACGGCGGGCAGTCGTCCTTGTTCATCAGGTGCCGTAGACCGCCAGTGTCTGGCCGGCGCCAGGCGGCGCCCGGGTGTCCAGGTAGAGTTCTTTCAGGGGCAGCGAGGGTGCCGGTTCCAGCAATGGTCCCCAGCTGAGGGTATCGAAACGGGTGCCGCCCAGCAGTTTGTGGGCCGTGGTCAGGTACAGGCGGTCCAGCGCACCGCCTGCGGCCAGGGTATGCAGCACCGACGGGCCCGCGATGGCATACACGCGGCGGTAACCCAGACCGTGCAGGATCCGCCGTACCCGGCGGCCGTCCACGTGGTCGCCCTCGCCGCAGCTCAGGGTCACCGCGTGGCTGCCGTCGCGTATTTGCCGCAGTCGTCCGGGGTCTGCCTGTTCGCCCGTCAGTATGAACACCTTGCGGTCGGCGTAATGATTCAGTGCGGTCACAGGAATATCGAGACTGACGCTGAACACTGCAATATCCGGCTGCGGTTTCAGACCCTGCGCCAGGCGCCAGGCACGCAGGTCGTCGAACCCGGCCTCGGGTCCGACCGGCAGCTGGGCCTGGTGTTCGGTATCGGCGGTCTGGCGGAAGTAGCGCCCGCTGGTGATCAGCAGGTCGGCCTGGGCGGCCAGTTCCTGGAACAGGCGCCAGTCGCGCGCATTGGCGATGGCCGGTGGCACCTGGTGGCTGTTGCGGCCTGCACCGGGCAGGGCGATCCGTCCGTCCAGGCTGGTGATGTAGTTGCTGTAGACGAACACGCCCTCGCGGCCCTCGCACGCCTGCAGGTTCTGTTCGAGATACAGGCCGTGCAGCGCGTGCCGGCTGCCGGTGGCCGGGTAGAGTTGCAGGACGTCGTCAGACATCGGACAAGGGGTGGCGCGCTGAATGTAATTCCATGAAGACCGCAAGCTACGGGATACAGGTTGACCACGCAAGCAGCCGGGTACAAAAAAACCGGGGTCCGTTGCGGGACCCCGGTGCGGTTTCAGTGTCCACGGTTCAGGCTTCGGCGGCCTGTTTCCGGGCAGTGCCGTTTTTCTGCTGATAGTCCGAGATGGCGGCCTTGATGGCGTCTTCGGCCAGCACCGAGCAGTGAATCTTGACCGGCGGCAGCGCCAGTTCCTCGGCGATCTGGGTGTTCTTGATCTGACTCGCTTCCTCGAGAGTCTTGCCCTTGACCCATTCGGTCAACAGCGAACTCGATGCGATCGCCGAACCGCAGCCGTAGGTCTTGAAACGGGCATCCTCGATGACGCCTTTCTCGTTGACCTTGATCTGCAGCTTCATGACGTCGCCGCAGGCCGGTGCGCCCACCATGCCGGTACCCACGTTCGTATCGGCCTTGTCGAACGAGCCAACGTTGCGGGGGTTTTCGTAATGGTCGAGAACCTTGTCACTGTATGCCATTGCTGCTCTCCAAAAATCCAGGTTTTGCGACCGCCGTCGGCGCGTCAGGCGGCCGACTGCTGCAGGCCCGAACGGAAAGGCGTTTCCTTCTGCTCGGTGTCAGCTGTCTCGCCGGCCTGATTGACGGCTTCCGCCAGGCTCAGGTTGTTGAGGTAATCGTAAATGCGCTCGCTCAGCTGGTTCCACATGATGACGCTCTGCGGCCATTCCTCGCCCGGAATGCGCTCGCGCCGGGCCGGCATGGCGTCATCGACCGCGCTGAGTATCTCGGCGATGGTGATTTCCGTCGCCGGGCGACGCAGGCAGTAACCACCCCCCGGGCCGCGCATGCCGGTCACCAGACCCTCGTTGCGCAGCCTGGCGAACAGCTGTTCCAGATAGGATACCGAAATCGACTGCTCCACAGAAATATCCGCCAGGGTGACAGGGCCCTGCTCGTGGCGCAGCGCCAGCTCCATCATTGCAGTAATGGCGTGACGACCTTTGGTTGACAATTTCATAATTCGCCTCATCATCTGATGGCCTTTTGCACCTGCAGGTGCACTCCCATGTCGTTCAATAGGGACATGATAGTAATACTTGACTCTTTTAGTCAAGAAATAGTTGGGTGGGAAGGGTGGAAGGGCGCGCCGCAGCGCCGCCCCCGGTCTCTTATTGTTATATAAATTATTGTTTTATTAACCCGGCAACCAAGTATGCCGTGTTCAGGGCTTCAGGCATGTTCCGGGACAAGGCGCGGCCCGCCGGCAAGGGTTGGTCTCCTTGTCAAGGGCCGGAACGCCGTACCGGGACATGCCTGAAGCCCCGATCATTATATTCCCAATGGGTTCGGCCGCCGTGTGCCTGCCTGCGGACGGCGTTATCGA
>Ga0256830_1001928_pt1 | contig 14173 bp, 19 predicted proteins | sample 128326metaG_FD_190537 | JGI IMG/M metagenome (GOLD analysis project Ga0256830, IMG submission 190537) | Hydrothermal vent microbial communities from Lau Basin, Pacific Ocean - 128-326 | ecosystem: Environmental > Aquatic > Marine > Hydrothermal vents | place: Pacific Ocean: Lau Basin | collected... | reverse complement strand
CGGTCAGCAGCAGCGGGTGGCGCTCGCCCGCACGCTCGTCGTGGAGCCGCGGGTGCTCCTGCTGGACGAACCGCTCTCCAATCTCGACGCCAATCTGCGCGTGCAGGTACGACGCGAGCTCAAGCAGCTCCAGCGCCAGCTCGGTATCACCACCATCTTCGTCACCCACGACCAGGAGGAGGCCAACACCACCTCCGACCGCATGGCGGTGCTCAACGACGGCCTCATCCAGCAGGTGGGCGCGCCGGTCGAGCTCTACGACCGGCCGGCCAATCTGTTCGTCGCCACCTTCCTCGGCTCCGCCAATCTGATCGAGGGGGAGGTACTGGCCGACGGCGGCAGGCGTCTCTTCTCCGGCCGCGGCGGGTTCCGCTTCCCGGTCGCCGCCGCGGAACCGGAAGGGCGCGCCCACGCCCTGTTCCGGCCCCAGATCGTGCATCTGGGCGGGAATCCGGCGGGCGGCGACAGCAACGAGTTCTTCACCTTCTCGGGGCGCGTCGTGCGGGCCGAGTTCCTGGGCATGCTGGTGCGCTACGGTGTCGAGGTGGCGGGGATCGAGCTTTTGGTCGACGAGCCCCACGAGCCGGACCGTCCCGTGCTGCCCGAAGGTGCCGAGGTCACCGGTCGCATCCTCACCCGGCAGATCCGCATCCTCCGCGGCTGACGACCGCTCTCGCGTCACGCGCGCGTTTGTGATAGGCGGAGCGACACCGAGGCCCTCCTTGCCCGGGAGCCGACGTGACGCCGCCCTCGAAGCCGTCCATCCGTATCCTGCTGGCCCGCCCGCGCGGCTTCTGCGCCGGTGTCGACCGGGCGATCGCCATCGTCCGCGAGGCGCTGGCGAAGAACGGCCCGCCGGTCTACGTGCGCCACGAGATCGTCCACAACCGGCACGTGGTCGAGGAGCTCCGGCGAGCCGGCGCGGTGTTCGTCGAGGAACTCGACGAGGTGCCCGACGGGGCGCTCGTGGTCTTCTCCGCCCACGGGGTTCCGAAGCGCGTGCCCCGGGAGGCGATCCGCCGCCGGCTGCGTTTCGCGGATGCCACCTGTCCGCTGGTGAGCAAGGTCCATCGCGAGGTCGAGCGCCACGTGGCCGCCGGCCGCACGGTGCTCCTGATCGGCCATGCCGGCCATCCCGAGGTGGAGGGCACCATGGGGCAGGTGCCCGAGGGCACCGTGCTGCTCGTGGAGACGGCGGCGGACGCCGAGGCCGTGCAGGTGCCGGATCCGGCGCGGGTGGCGCTCGCCACCCAGACCACCCTTTCGGTCGCCGACACGGCGGTGCTGCGCGCCATTCTGCGCCGCCGCTTCCCCGCCATTGTCGAGCCGCGGCGGGAGGATATCTGTTATGCCACCACCAACCGGCAGCAGGCCGTGGCGACCATCGCCCGCCGGGCCGATCTGGTGTTCGTGGTGGGCGCCCCCAATTCCTCCAATTCCCTGCGTCTGGTGGAGGTGGCGAGGCAGTCGGGCTGCGCCCGGGCGGAGCTCATCCAGTCCAGTGCCGACATCGACTGGCGGCGCCTGCGCGGTCCGACGGTGGTGGGGCTCACGGCCGGTGCCTCTGCCCCCGAGGTCCTGGTGCGCGAGGTGATCGACGCCTTCCGCCACCGCTTCGCGGTCGAGGTGGAGGAGGTGACGACGGCGGAGGAGAACGTCTCCTTCCGGCTGCCGCCGATTCCCTCGGCGGAGGAAGCCGTGCGGGCCGCGGAATAGAGAGGGGCGGCGGGCGGCGAGGTGAGCGGGCGCGCGATCCCCTCCGGCGCGGAACGGTAGGGCCTTCATGGCGGTCTACACCCATCTCGGTCTCGAAGAGATCCTCGCGTTCCTCGAGGCCTACGATCTCGAGCCGCTGACCGCCTTCCACGGGATCCGCGAGGGGGTCGAGAACACCAACTATCTCCTGGTGACCGAGACCCGCCGCTTCATCCTCACGATATACGAAAAGCGGGTCGATCCCGCCGATCTCCCCTTCTTCCTCGGGCTCATGGACCATCTGGCCGGCAAGGGTTTTCCCTGCCCGGTGCCGCTCCGCGACCGCGAGGGGCGGACGCTGCGCCACATCCACGGCAAGCCGGCGGCGATCGTGACCTTCCTCGAGGGACGCTCGCCCCGCCGCATCACCCCCGAACGCTGCGACGCCCTCGGCCGCATCCTGGCGCGGCTCCATCTCGACGGTCTCGATTTCGCGCTCCGGCGCGACAACGGTCTCGCGGTACCCGCTCTCCGTCCCCTGTTCGCGCTCTCCGCCCCGCGCGCCGACGAGGTCGAGGCCGGCCTCGGCGAGGAACTCGCGCGCGAGCTCGAAACCCTGGAATGCAACTGGCCCCGCGATCTCCCCTCCGGCGTGATCCACGCCGATCTCTTCCCCGACAACGTCTTCTTCGCGGGCGACGCGGTCACCGGGGTGATCGACTTCTATTTCGCCTGCAACGATCTCCTGGCTTACGATCTCGCCATCTGCATGAACGCCTGGTGCTTCGAGCCCCTGGCCGAATTCAACATCACCAAGGCCCGTGCCCTGCTGCGCGGCTACCGGGAGGTGCGCGCCCTGTCGGGTGCCGAACTCGAGGCCCTGCCCATCCTCGCCCGGGGCGCCGCCATGCGCTTCCTGCTCACCCGCCTCCACGACTGGCTGCACCGCGTCGAGGGCGCCCTCGTCCAGCCCAAGAACCCTCTCGAATACCTGCGCAAGCTGCGCTTCCATCGCGGCATCCGCGGGCCGGCGGCCTATGGGCTCGACTGACCGTCCCGCCCCGGAGGAGGTGGTCGAGATCCACACCGACGGGGCCTGCAGCGGCAACCCGGGACCGGGCGGCTGGGGCGCCGTCCTGGTCTGGAAGGGACGGCGCCGCGAGCTCTCCGGTGCCGAGCCCGGGACCACCAACAACCGGATGGAACTGCTGGCCGCGATCCGGGCACTGGAGGCGCTCAAGCGGCCGATGCGGGTCCGGATCTACACCGACAGCGAGTATCTCAAGCGCGGCATGAGCGAATGGCTCGATGGGTGGAAGCGCCGCGGCTGGCGCACGGCCGCGAAGAAGCCGGTCCGCAACCGCGATCTCTGGGAGCGCCTCGACGAGCTCTGCCGGATCCACGAGGTGGAATGGCACTGGCTCCGGGGCCATGCCGGCGACCCGCTGAACGAACGCGCCGACCAGCTCGCCCGCGAGGCCATCCGGACCCTCGATGCGCGGGAAAGTGGCTGACCGTGCCTTCGCCCTTGGGTTCGCCCCCCGCCTGCGCTACCTCACCTGCGGACCATCCATCGCCGGCGAGGTTCCGATGCGCAAGCTGCTGTCCCTCCTGCCCCTCCTGTTCGGAGCAATCCTGATGACCCACACCGCCAGCGCCGATCCCACCCCGCGTCTGGTGATCGAGACCACCAAGGGGCGCATCGTCGTCGCCATGATGCCGGAGGTCGCGCCGAAGCACGTCACCCGCATCACCGAGCTCGCCCGGGAAGGCTTCTACGACGGCATCGTCTTCCACCGGGTGATCCCGGGCTTCATGGCCCAGACCGGCGATCCCACCGGCACGGGACGCGGCGGCTCGGGCAAGGGGAAACTGCCGGCCGAGTTCTCCGACATCCCCTTCGAGCGGGGCGTCGTCGGCATGGCCCGGACCCGCGACCCGAACAGCGCCGACAGCCAGTTCTTCATCATGACCGCGCCGGCGCCGCATCTGAACGGCCAGTACACCGTCTGGGGACGCGTGGTCGAGGGCATGGAGGTGGTGGACGCGCTGGCGCCGGGCGAGCCCCCCGAGCGACCCGACCGCATGCTCCGCGTCTACCTCGAGGACGGGGGCGGCTGAGGGGGCGCGCCACCGATGGCGATCCTCGTTACCGGTGCCGCGGGCTTCATCGGCCTGCACGTGAGCGAGGCCCTGCTGGCCAGGGGCGAGCGCGTGCTGGGCATCGACAATCTCGTCCCCTACTACGATCCCGCCCTCAAGGAGGCACGCCTCGCACGGCTGCGCGATCATCCGGGCTTCACCTTCTTCCCCCTCGACATCGCCGAGGAGGAGGCGATGAACGCCTGGGCCGAAACCCACGGGCGGGAGGTGGAGGCGGTGGTGCACCTCGCCGCCCAGGCCGGCGTGCGCTATTCCCTCGAGCAGCCGATGGCCTACGTGCGCAGCAACCTCGTCGGCCACATGGTGATCCTCGAACTGTGTCGGCAGCGGCTGCCCCGCTGCGAGCGGCTGGTCTACGCGAGCTCGAGTTCGGTCTACGGGGCCAACCGCAAGATGCCGTTCTCGGTCGAGGATCGGGTGGACCACCCGGTCTCCCTCTACGCCGCCACCAAGCGGGCCGACGAGCTCCTGTCCGAATCCTACGCCCGCCTCTACGACCTGCCACAGACCGGCCTGCGCTTCTTCACCGTCTACGGCCCCTGGGGACGGCCGGACATGGCCTACTACAGTTTCGCCGAGGCGATCACCGAGGGACGCCCCGTCACCCTCTACAACCGGGGCCGCATGCGGCGCGACTTCACCTATGTGGACGACGTCACCGCCGGCGTGCTGGCGGCCCTCGACCGCCTGCCGGAGCCCCGATCCGACGGCGTGCGTCATCGCATCTACAATCTCGGCAACAACCGGCCGGTCGAGCTCGAGGCCTTCGTGCGCGCACTCGAGAAGGCGCTCGGGCGGCGGGCGGAGATCCGCTACGCCGAGATGCAGCCCGGCGACGTCGTGGAGACCTTCGCCGACATCGAGGCGAGCCGCCGCGATCTCGGCTACGAGCCGCGCATCGGCATCGAGGAGGGGCTCGCCCGTTTCGCCGCCTGGTTTCGCCGGTACCGCGGCGGGCACTGAGCCCGGAGCGCGTCCGTGCTCACCCTCGAGAAGGTGACGCTGCGCCTGGGCGGGCGGCTGCTCCTGGAGAACGCCGATCTCCGCCTCGACGCCGGCCGGCGCATGGGTCTCGTGGGCCGCAACGGTACCGGCAAGACGAGCCTGCTGCGCCTGATCGCGGGCGAACTCGCCCCGGATGCGGGGGAGGTACGGCTGCGTCGCGGCATCCGCATCGGCCGCATCGGCCAGGAGGCGCCGGGCGGCGAGGTGACCCCGCTCGCGGCGGTGCTGGCCGCCGACCGCGAGCGCGGCCGCCTGCTCGAACGGGCGGCACGGGCCCGTGAGGCCTCCGAGATCGCCGAGCTGCACACGCGCCTCGCCGAGATCGGCGCCGAGGCGGCACCGGCGCGCGCCGCCCGCATCCTTCGCGGCCTGGGCTTTTCGGAGGAGGATCAGGGCCGACCGCTCGCCACCTTCTCGGGCGGCTGGCGGATGCGGGTGGCCCTCGCCTCCCTCCTCTTCCTCGAACCCGATCTGCTGCTCCTCGACGAACCCACCAACCATCTCGACCTCGAGGCGGCGGCCTGGCTCGAGGAGCATCTGCGGCGCTACCCCCGCACCCTGCTCCTGGTGAGCCACGACCGCGATCTCCTGAACCGGGTCCCGGACCGGATCTGCCATCTCGAAGGCGGCCGGCTCCTCGTCTATGCCGGCGGCTACGACCGCTTTCTGCGGGCGCGGGCGGAGCGGCTTTTGGGCCTCGCGCGGCTGCGCGAACGGCAGGAGGCGGAGCGGCGACGGCTGCAGGCCTTCGTCGACCGTTTCCGGGCCAAGGCCACCAAGGCCCGCCAGGCCCAGAGCCGGCTCAAGCGGCTCGCCCGCATGGCGCCCGTGGAGGAGGCGGTGCGGGATCCCGAGGTGCGCTTCGCCTTTCCCGTCGCCCGCGTCCCGCCGCCCCCGCTCGTCACCATGGAGGGGGTGGCGGCGGGCTACGACGGCCGCCCGGTGCTGACCGGACTGGACCTCCGCATCGACCCCGACGACCGCATCGCCCTCCTCGGCGCCAACGGCAACGGCAAGAGCACCTTCGCGGCGCTCGTCGCCGGTCGCCTCGCCCCCCTCGCCGGCACGCTGCGGCGGGCGCGGGGGCTCGCCGTCGGGTTCTTCGCCCAGCACCAGATCGAGGATCTCGATCCGGATGCCGACGGCATCACCCATCTCGCCCGCCTGCTGCCGCAGGAGACGGAAGAACGTCTGCGGGCGCGCCTCGCCCGCTTCGGCCTCGTCCAGGAGAGGGCGGAGACCTCGGCCCGCCATCTCTCGGGCGGGGAGAAGACGCGCCTCTGCCTCGCCCGCATGACGGTGGGCGATCCCCAGCTCCTGATCCTCGACGAGCCCACCAACCATCTCGACATCGATTCCCGCGAGGCCCTGGCCCGCGCCCTGCTCGAGTTCCCGGGCGCGATCCTGCTCGTCAGCCACGATCGCCACCTCGTGGAGCTGGTCTGCGATCGCCTGTGGCTCGTTGCCCGCGGTCGCGTGACGCCCTACGAGGGCGATCTCGAGGACTACCGCCGGTGCCTCCTCGAGGAACGCCGGCAGGAACGGTCGCGGCGGCCGGCGCGGCCGGCAGCGCCGCGGCCCCGCCCCCGCGAGCGGCGGGCGGCGCTGGTGCCGCTCCGCAGGAAGGCGCGCGAGGCGGAGCGCCGGCTCGAGGAACTGAACGCCCAGAGACGGGCGATCGAGACCCGCCTCGCCGATCCCGGCACCTACGGCGACGGCGGCGAGGTCGCCGAGCTGCGGCGCCAGCTCGCCCGCATCGAGAGCGAGATCGCGGCCGCCGAAGCGGCATGGCTCGAGGCCGAGGAAGCCATCGAGCGCCTGGAGGCGAGCGGCGCCGGCTGAGGATCCGCCGCGTTTGCGCCGCTTCCCGCTTTCCGCTAGGGACAGGGCCGGTGCAACCGGGCATGGCGAGGTGCATGGTGCGACCCTCGGGGCGGGCGCCCGACGAGCTGCGCGAGGTGGAGTTCCGGACCGGCGTCAACCGGTACGCGGAGGGGTCCTGTCTCGTGCGCTTCGGCCACACCGAGGTGCTGTGCACCGCCACCGTCGAGGAACGGGTGCCGAGCTGGCTCCGCAACAGCGGCCGCGGGTGGATCACCGCCGAATACAGCATGCTGCCGCGCGCCACCCACACCCGCATGCAACGCGAGGTGGCCCGCGGCCGGCAGAGCGGCCGCACCCACGAGATCCAGCGCCTGATCGGCCGCTCGCTGCGGGCGGTGGCCGAGCTCGACGGCCTCGGCGAGCGCCAGATCCTGGTCGACTGCGACGTGCTGCAGGCGGACGGCGGCACCCGCACGGCGGCCATCACCGGCGGCTACGTGGCGCTCCATCAGGCCCTCGCGCGGCTGGTGGCGGCGGGCGAACTGCCGAGGCTGCCGCTGCGCGAGGAGGTGGCCGCGGTCTCCTGCGGCATCCTCGGCGGCGAGGCGGTGCTGGACCTCGACTACGAGGAGGACAGCGCCGCCGAGGCGGACGCCAATTTCGTCCTCTCGGCCTCGGGCGGCATCGTCGAGATCCAGGTGACGGCCGAGGACTTCCCGATCCGCGACGCCCAGTTCGACGCCATGCGGGAGCTGGCCCGCAAGGGTATCCGCGAGCTCGTGGCCCGCCAGCGGGCGGCCCTCGCCGGGCGATGAGCCGCCTTTCCGCCCTGCGCGGCGGCAGGCTCGTGCTGGCCTCCCACAATCCCGGCAAGCTGCGCGAGTTCCGGGCCTTGCTGGCGCCGCTCGGCGTCGCGCTGGTCGGCGCCGATGAGCTGGGCCTTCCGGAGCCGGAGGAGAGCGGCTCGAGTTTCGCCGACAATGCCCGCATCAAGGCGCTGGCCGCCGCCCGGGCCTCGGGCCTGCCGGCCCTCGCCGACGACAGCGGCCTTGCGGTCCGCGGGCTCGGTGGTGCCCCCGGCATCCATTCGGCGCGCTGGGCCGGACCGGAGAAGGATTTCAGGGCCGCCATGCGCCGCCTCCGGGAGGAGCTCGCCGATCGCTTCGGCGGGTTCGAGGCGGCCGACCGGCGGGCCGCCTTCGTCTGCGCCCTCTGCCTCGCCTGGCCCGACGGAGAGGTTCGCGAGTTCGAGGGCCGGGTCGAGGGCGAGATCGTCTGGCCGCCGCGGGGCGAAGGCGGGTTCGGTTACGATCCGCTGTTCGTTCCGGAGGGCGACGGGCGCACCTTCGCCGAGATGACGCCGGCGGAAAAGGCCGCCCTCAGCCATCGCGCCCGGGCGGTGGCGGCCCTGCTGGCGGCGGCGCGGGCGGATCCGCCTCCGTCTTGAAGACCGGGGCGATCGCGGTCATATAGGGCCGCGCGAGGGGCCGTAGCTCAGCTGGGAGAGCGCCTGCTTTGCACGCAGGAGGTCGGCGGTTCGATCCCGCTCGGCTCCACCAGGGAAATCAAGGGGTTAGACGGACAATCCGCCACGGCGAGATTCGGCTTGTCGTCACCCTGTCGTCACGCGAAGGCAAAACCAGCCTGCCGACGGGTTGCGTTCCCGCCTCCGGATCGATCCGCGAAACACGGACCACCGCTGTCCTATGGCCGAGGATCACGGCCCGAACAGCGGGTCGTCGATCGAGTTCGACGGCGTGCAGCGGTGTCTGCGGTTCACAGACCGGATATCGGCCGCAGCCGGATCGAAAGAAGTGTCTCGCCAGAGCGGGCGTCTGACACTGCACTCCGCCGCGTGTCGTCTTTTCCGCCGTCGAGCGGACGCAGCCGCAGGACACCGGGAACCTCGTGCGCCACCACCACCCATTCCCGCTCGCGGGCACATACCAGCGCCCCAGGCGCGAAACGCTCGATCGCATACTTTTCCAGCATCCGTCCTGCCTCGACGTCGGCCCGATGCGCCGCCCGTACCGCCCGGTCACCTTGGCATCCGGCCCCAGCGGCTCCGGCCCGGGCGTACGGCCCGCGAACTGCCATCTTCGATAGTCGCGCCGTTGGGAACATGACAAGTCCAGAGGTGGAACGCGAGCCGAACGCCCGGGCCACGTCGGGTGTCTGCGCGGATTTCGAGACGCAACGGTGCCTGTCGGCACGCACGTCCGTTGCGACGATGCTGCACCGATGTCGGCTTGCGCGCTCGCGCAAGGATGTACCGCCCGGAGAAACACCGCAGCAGGCGGACCCGCGTCACAATAGCGGGCGGAAGAGCAAAGCGTTGTCACGGAGGAGGCACCCGTCGAAATCGGTCTGGAAGGCCCTGCCGGTTTCGCGGAAGATCTCGCGCAAGCAGAGGCTGAGGGGAGTGTCGTGAACGGTGCAGTCGAGATGCCCGGCCGCTCGCGTCATCGCTTCCGCGCTCGCGCACGCAGGCACAGGGCGAATTGTTGTAGACTGCCCGCCAGCGGAGGTTTGCCGGGGAGAGGTGTCGCATGACGACGCGACTGTTCCGTGATCAACGCGCGCTGGCCGAGCTCTGCCGGCGGCATCACATCCGGCGTCTGGCATTGTTCGGGTCGGTGCTGAAGGGCGTGGCGGGCGAGGCGAGCGATGTCGACCTGCTGGTGGAGTTCGAACCCGGAAAGGAGCCGGGACTGATCGGTCTCGCGCAGATCGAGGCCGAGCTCTCGACGCCGTTGGGCGGGCGCAAGGTGGATCTCCGCACGCCCCGCGATCTCAGCCGGCATTTCCGGAACGAGGTGTTGCACGGCGCGGAAGAACAGTATGCGGCCTGAAGACGTCGTCCGCATCCGCCACATGATCGAGGCCGCCGAAACCGCTCGCCAATTCGTCGCCGGCCGGCAACGGCCGGATCTCGACCGGGATCGCATGCTGCTGTTCGCACTGGTGCGTGCGGTGGAGATCATCGGCGAGGCTCGCGCCGGAGACCCGCGCATCGGTTCCCTGGTCGGCGATCGTCGCCATGCGCAATCGTCTGATCCATGCCTATTTCGATCTCGATCCCGATATCCTGTGGAAGACGATCACCGAAGAACTCCCGCCGCTTGATCGCGGAGCTCCGAACATTGCTTGAATCGAGGGACGCCCATGGCAATGAGCAGTGGTGACCGGATCGATCGGGGGCTGCATGCGCTGAAGGCCGGGCTCGCTCTCGGGCGCGCTGGGCTCCCCCGTTCGCGCGGGGATGCACCGAAAGGCGGACGTACCTCGGCCCGCTTCCGGCGACCTCGTCTTCGTCCATGTGCGGGTCCGCCAGGACGCCACCGGCGGGCGACAATGGGCGCATCCGGCCATCACGACATGGCCCGGCGGCTCGCCGCCGACGATCACCACTGCCGCCGGCAAATCGGCGATCCTCCAATATTTCAGCTACGACCGGGGAGTGAACTGGATCGGCCTCCTGCTGGCCGATGACGTCTGATGCAGGACCAGAACCAGGAGACCTGACAGCAGCGCGGCCGCTTGTCTGTCGCGACCCTCCTTCTTATCTGTCGCGCCACACCACCGCCGTGTCACGCGACACTGCTATGGCGAATCGGGATTCCAAGGGAAATAAGGGGATTTTGCGGGACAAGCGCTTGAAAAACAAGGCGATTGAGACCGCTTATTGAGACCTTTAGCACAGGTGTAAATGACAGCGCTATGGCGAATCGCCGAGGCCGCGCGACACCGCTATGACGAACAGCAAACGCTAATAAGCGAGGAAAAACAAAAAGAAAGGCGGGGCACAGTTGCACCCATTATGGTAAGAGTTGCGCATATGGACGCGGCCAGTTGCACCCCCCGCAACTCCCACTAAACCGTTGAAATATCGTACAGAAATTTCACACTTAGGGAACCTATCAGTTGCGGCGTGAAACGTGTTTCACGGCACGATGAGGGAGGAAGAAAGTCCGCAGCGCGGTCGCGCCTACAACCTATGGTGGTAGAAATAGGAGGCCTTCGCGCTGGGGCACTCGGCCAGTGTCTGGCAGCCCGCGGCCGCGGTCGCACTCGCCTGGTGCTGGGGACTTTTGACAATTCGCACGCACCCGCTACCGTAGGTCGGACAAAGGGGAGGAAAGATGCCCGAAAAGCTTCAGATCACGCTCCACTATCGGCGCGCAGTGTGGCTCGAGGAAGACGTTACAAGAACGCTCGAACAGCTCTTGAGGGATGCCCTGAAGGACCGGCAGGATGTCGGATCTCGCCGCTACGAGCGTGGCGACGGACAGGTCATCGAATGTGCCCATGCCCCTGACGCCGGTCATAGCATGCAGCTACACATCGTCGCCTATCATCGTGACCGTCCGGCAACCGTCGTGGAGCTGGACGATGCTGCGCCCGAGACCGAGCTGCGGCCGCTCGCGCCCCCGGATGCATCGGCTTTCATGGAAGGGAACCTGGCGGCAGTCGTGACCGGCAATCATGTCTTCTATTGCGGCCGTCCCATCCGCGAGGGCGCGCTGGCGGCCTTCTGTTACTGGCTGTTCCGAAACACCTGGCCAGACGAAAATTACGATCGATTCGCGCTCCAGAAGGTCGCCGATGTGCAAAAGATCGGGCTAATTCGCAGGCAAGGTGTGAGATACATCCGCTTTCACGGATGTATGAAACCAGAGTCGATGGAACGTATCCTCAACGAGAAACGCGGGCTTCTCGACCGTCTCGCTCCTATCGCACAGGCAATCGTCGGGGAGGCCCCGGAGGTTCACAACGAAGAGATGGCCGATGTTGTCCTCGAGATCGACATCAAGAAACGTCGCATGGGACCACATATCGAGAGAACGGTGTCACGACTGGCGGAAGACATCGTGGAGGTCGAGGACTTGGAATACGTCATCGAGACAAGGCAGGGCGAGCGCATCACGAATCGTGACATCGTTCTGAGGGAAGGAGCGAGGCTGCGGATGATCGGGAGCTCGTTCGATTACGAGGACGCCTTCGAAAAGCTCCAGCACTTCCGCGCCGGCCTGATGGATCGGGGTCTGCTCGAAGCATGAAGATGAAGTTGTCGATCTTCAAGATCACGTTCGTCTTCGGCACTCTTGTCGTCTCCGGCATTCTGGCTTGGAATGTTGATCCCGAGGCAGCACGCAGCGACCTCGTGATCACCACGGTCGTGACCCTTTTCTCGATTCTCGCAGGTTTCCTGATGGCGATCATGGCGTTGACGGCGGAGAGCGAAGGTACCCATGCCGGCAACTGGCGCGAATTGCAAAGGCGTTATCCCGTCGTCCAGACACGCTTGTATACCTGTGCCATGATCTTCTATGTATACATGACAACCATGGGGCTGATCGTAGCTTCTGACCTGATAAGAAATTCCCACCCTGCGACTGCCTCTACCATCGACTTCCTTTACATCTGGTTCGGATTTTGGTCGTTCATGCTTTCGTTTTCCATACCGGTAATTCTATCGAAGACGCTGCTCGGCTGGTTCGATCAGAGGATTCGCACGAAGCGCAAGGACGTGGGTCTGACGGACTGAACCGAGCAGACAAGGCGGCCCGCCGGAGGCGTTCGATGCCCACCTCGCGCGCTAGCGCGGCGATGGTGGCGTAGCGGCGCATGACCGCGGGTGCGCAATCACACGCAGCGCCAGAGCGAATCGGCCATGCCGCTTCAGACCGGCTCTTTCGAGCGCAGCGCAAGCAGCGGCAGAATCAGCGGAGCGAAAACGAGAACAGACGCGGCCCAACACAGAGAGCATCTGTTCTTTCTTTCGGCTATGAAGCCGGCCGTATACGAAAGGCTGAGAAACGTGGCAAGAAGTGTAAAAGTTTGTACGACCTTCCAAATGTCGATGGGGTAGTCGAAGAAAAAAACCAAAATCAGCATCACGTATTCTCCTGATGTGCGCGGCCCACGGTCATCCCTTCTTCCCGATCCAGCGCACCATGCCCACGAGCAAGAAGGTATCGCCGTTTGCCGGCTCAACGACGATCGGCTCGTAGGCCGGGTTGTCGGACACGAGCTTCAGGCGGCCGCCGCCGAGCCTTTGCAGGCGCTTCAGAAGCAGCCCCTCGTACCAAACCACCCAGATGCCTTCCCGGAACAGAGTCACCGCCTCGAGGTCGACGAGGACGACATCGCCGGGACGGATCGTCGGCTCCATCGAATCGCCGGCGACCTCGATCAGGCATACCCGATCGGGCCGCATGTTCTGCCGGCGCAACCAGTCCTCGCGGAACGCCCACCAATCGACGATGTGCTCGTCGGTGATCAGGCGACCGCCGCCGGCGCCGGCCTGGACGGCATGGCGGGGCACGGTGACGTATCCCGCCGGCGGCGCCACGGGCCCCGCCAGCGGGCCCATGCTCTCGCCAGCCTTCACCATGGGCGGGGCGGCGGCGCCGTGTTCAACGGAGCCTTCACCAGGCCGCATCGGCCCCTCGCCCGTCGCCAGCCACTCGAGACGCACCCCGGCCGCGCGGGCGATGGCTAAGGCGTGTCCCAATTTGGGTTGTGCTTCTCCAGCGATGACACGGTAAAGGGTCGACTCCGCAATACCGGACAGCCGCGATAACTCCCTCTTCCCGCCGACTAATCTCGCTATAACCTCAATGCGCTCGGCTAGGGACCGGGCACTCTGATCGTCATGCGATGAACCCGCGTCACTCATTCTTGGTCTCGAACTACGCAGGGTATGGCGCTTACCTCCCATTCTGGTTGACTCGTCTCTAAATCCGGCATACAAGATACTCCGCACACTGACCGTGGCTTTTACCACAGGAGCGGGCATGCGTTACAGCATCCCGAGCACCGAGCCGGTGAGCCGCCTGCTGCGCAGGGCGGGCGGCTGGCGTGGCATCTCGGATTGGGCGCGCGACCGGGGCTTCCGCCCCGACACCGCGCTGCTGGTGATCCGCCGCTGGTACGGGCGGACCGACCGGCGGCCGCACGGCGGCATCTCGCGTCAGATCATGGCCCAGCTGGAGCACGACATCGCGCCGGTCGTCGACCGCGAGCGCTCCGGCACGAAGGAGGTGGCGTGATGGGCGAACCCGGACCGAGGGTCGTGCTGCCCTGCCCGAACTGCGGCGCGCGCATCCGGCTGGAAGTCGAGAAACTGGCGCAAGCCGGTGCCACCGAACCCGGCGTCGATGAGGCGATGCGCCGGGCCATCGATCGGCTCCCGCTCGAAGACCTCATGCGTCCCTTCCGAAACCCGAAGCCGGAAGGAGCGATGTGAGTGATGGATTTCTGGCAGCGTTACTTACCGCCGCCCGGATGGGATACATCGAGAATGGCGATCGACTGGCAGAAGGTGAAGAAATTCTTCGCAGACGTCGCGGAAGTTATGCTCGCGACGCTGCTCGGCTCTCTCGTGACGCTGGTGCCGGCAATCCTGGTCGGCACGACCGTGCGTTTGCTGGCCGGTTCGGATCTGGTCGGTTCGTTCGCAGGGCGGGCGACCTGGTGGATC
>Ga0256830_1001927_pt1 | contig 14175 bp, 12 predicted proteins | sample 128326metaG_FD_190537 | JGI IMG/M metagenome (GOLD analysis project Ga0256830, IMG submission 190537) | Hydrothermal vent microbial communities from Lau Basin, Pacific Ocean - 128-326 | ecosystem: Environmental > Aquatic > Marine > Hydrothermal vents | place: Pacific Ocean: Lau Basin | collected... | reverse complement strand
TATCCTCAAAAAGGCCGTGCAAACAGGGAAGACGGCCCAGGCCTACCTGTTCTGCGGTCCACGGGGGGTCGGCAAGACCTCGTGCGCGCGGATCATGGCCAAGGCCTTGAACTGTCAACAAGGCCCCACGCTGAATCCTTGCGGAGAGTGTTCCGCGTGTCGCGAGATCAGCGGCGGATCCGGGTTTGATGTCCTGGAGATCGACGGGGCGTCCAATCGCGGTATCGATGAGATTCGTTCCCTGCGGGAAAATGTCAAATTCGCGCCCGGCTACGGCCGATTCAAGATTTACATCGTCGACGAGGTGCACATGCTCACCACCGAGGCCTTTAACGCCCTGCTCAAGACTCTCGAAGAGCCGCCGGAACACGTGAAGTTCATCTTCGCTACAACCGAACCCAACAAGGTCCCGGCGACCATTATCTCCCGCTGTCAGCGTTTTGATTTCCGCAGCATTTCCCTGGAGGGCATTCGTCTCCATCTGAGCGCCATCTGCCAACAGGAGCAGGTTGCTCTCGATGAGGACGCTCTGTTTGCCATTGCCAAGGCGGCTCAAGGAAGTCTTCGAGACGCCCTGGGGATCCTGGATCAACTCAGCGCGCTCTCCGACGATACCATTCGTTCAGCCGATGTTTTTTCCATGCTGGGGATCGTTGAGACGGATTTGCTGTTTGATCTGGCCGACGGCCTGGCGCGGGCCGACTATGGCCGTTGCCTGGAGGTGATCGAGCAGACCACGCGGGCGGGCAAAGATATTCGCCAATTGACCCGGGACCTGACGGAACACTTTCGGAACCTGATGATCCTCAAGGTGGGGGGCAAGGGATTGGGTCGCCTGGTGGATTATCCTATCGCGGTCAAAGAACGTCTCTTGGACCAGTCCGGCATGTTCTCTTTGTCGGCCATTTTAGAGGTGATTCAGACCTTGCTTGAGGCACGGGATGTGATGCGGAGCACGGAGATGGGCCGTTTGCCCCTGGAGGTTGGCCTGGCCAAATTGATTTACACCGAGACCCGCGTGGCGGGAGAACAGGCGGCTCTTTCTTCGCGCCCTCGGGGGACCGCCGACCCGTCCAGGTCTCAGCCGAAAAAGAACAAACAGGGACCTCGGCCTGGACACGGTGAGGCCCCGCAAAATTTAGGCCCGCCGGCAAGCCATCAAACCGCGCCACGAGAACAACAGCGCGTTGTCTCTAAAAAAGAAGGATCCACCGGAGAGCCCCAGGCAACAGTCGCTTCGTCACAGAGGCAAAAAACGGTTTCAAAAGCGTCCCTGACCATCGAGACCATCAGGAGAACTTGGGATCAACTCACGCACGCGATCAGTCAGCACCGCATGTCGGTGGCCACGTATTTGCAGGAAGGTATTCCTTATCAACTTGAGGAGAACGTCTTAACCATCGCCTTTAAAAAAGACCTTGCTTTTCACCGTCATTTCCTGGAAGATGACAACCATCGTCGTTTGGTGGAGGATGTGTTGGCCAAACAACTGGGCCAAAAGATTACGATTCAATATGTCTTGAGTGATCAGACACCACCACCCGCCGAAGAAGATGACAGCGTTCAATCGGCCTTGGAGACCTTTGGCGGAGAAGTCGTCAGTCGCTGGCATAATGATTAACCCTTCATGGAAGCAGAGGTAGGAATTTGTGTCGTACCCAAAACTCATTGAAGACCTTATTGAACAACTGAATTTATTGCCCGGTATTGGCCGACGCAGCGCCGAACGCATTGTGTTTTGGCTCTTGAATCATAGTCCCGAGGAAAGTCAAGCCCTGGCCCGGAGTATTATGCGTCTTAAAGAGGGCTTGAGGTTCTGTCGGATATGTCATAACCTGACTGAGACAGAGACCTGTCGGGTCTGCCGGGACCCTTCCCGGGACAGGACCACCGTCTGTGTCGTGGAAAACCCCAAGGATCTCCTGGCGATTGAACGGTCCGGGGCCTATCGAGGGGTTTATCATGTCTTGTTGGGGACCATTTCTCCGGCCGAGGGCAGGGGGCCGGAGCATCTGAAGATCGATCATCTCCTGCGTCGATTGGAGCGCCGGGAGATTCGGGAGGTCGTTATCGCCACGGATCCCGACAACGAAGGGGAGATGACGGCCTTGTATCTCATCAAGAAACTGAAGTCCTACCCCGTGAAGCTCAGTCGCATAGGCCTCGGCCTCCCCATGGGCAGCGCCGTGGAATACGCCGACATCTCGACATTGAATATGTCCTTGACGACCAGGACAGAAATCCATCCTTCCTGAAAACGGAGCCTTTTTCGTTACCCGTCTGGCGAGACGATGGTGGGGATTTATCATAAATTTTTTGGAGAAAAAAAATTTTTCAGGGTAATTATGAAAAGTTTATTATATACTAGTTGCTAAGGCCGTGTGCGATTTTTAGCATATACGGTTTTAAGCTTCAACGGGTTAAAGCTTTCTGTCATTCCGCGAAAGCGGGAATCCAGGGGTCAAGACCAAAAGGGAAATCGAAAATGGAAGCTGAATTTGATTGAGAAATTCAATTTAAAAAATAATTTGAAAGTTGATTAATTGCAGAGTCGAGTTGTTGGAAGGACGTCCACTGAAGGAGGTTCGCTATGCTATCTGATCCTGTCGCGGTGCTCTTGGGGATTCTAACGATTTTGATTTTCATGGCCATTTTTACCCTCTTGAGGACCATGCATTCGGCGTTCATTAAACGGTTTGAGCCCTTGCTGAAAGCGAAACACAGACCTTTGCTACAGTTAAAGCAGTCTTATTATATTCCTTTTCACTATAAAGGGAAGAATTTCACGTTGTATGAGATCAATTACCCTACGGAATTGAAGGGTAAGACCGTTTATAATAACTACCTTTTTCTGCAAACAGAGACCAAAAGCGATTTGTTTTTGGGAATCACGAGTAAAGAAACCCGTCAAAAGGTCAAAAATATCCTGGCTGAAACGCTTCAGTCCGCAATAGACCCTGTGAATGAGCAACGGGAAGAAGTGATTATTCCCGGGTTTTTGACGGGGTTGACCATCCAGACAAATCATCCGCAAAAGGCCAGGCGCTTTCTTCAGGTCAAGGAGGTTCAAAATATCCTCAACAATCTTAAGGTCCCCTATTCCCACGCGGATTATATTATTCCCGTATTTATCGACCCTGGCAGCATCACGCTGGATTATCGTTTAACGGCCCCATGTCTGAATGAGCTGATTAACAATCCAAGGACCATCAAGAAACATGTCAAAACGCTTTATTACCTGGCGGAAGAGCTGGAAAAAGTTTCATAATAATTATTATTATTGAAGAAAGGACGGGCTCATGCGGTTGACCTTATTGTTTATCCTGGTAAGTCTGGTTGGACTTGGGAGCACTGGATGCTCTTCCTCGAGTCGGTTGGTCCGCGAAACACCAGCGGAGATGTCCTTGGATGAGGTCTCCGGGACCATCGTGATGGAACTTAAAGAGACTGCCCTGGGGATTGGCGCTGTCCGGGGGAAAGGGGTCTTAACCTACCGGGGGCGGGATCACGCCTTTAAAGTAAGGGGCATTGACTATGGAAGCCTTAGCCTGGTTACCTTGCAGACCACCGGAACGGTGGTGAACCTTAAAAATCTGGAAGACTTCGAGGGTGTTTATTTTCAGGGGAAGGCCTCGTTGAGCGTGGGAGACGCCGGGAAGTCCGGATTGTTTTTAATCAACAGAAAGGGCGTGCGTATTAAGCTCAGCAGTCACCAGGAAAAGGGCTTTGATTTGACCCTTGGACGTGGAGGGGTTAAAATCACATTGTTGAAAGAAAAGTAAGAAGTTGACCATTATTGTGTGTTTCAGGTATGTTAAAGTTGTATTCTAAAGCGGCTGAATACGCCTTGATAGCGCTTTCTTATCTGTCATTATCTCATTGGCGGCAGCGATTTAGTTTAAAGGTTCTCTGTGAAAAGGCCGGCTTGAAATTGTCTTACACTCGAAAAGCCTTTCAGACCCTTTCGAACGCGAATATCTTGCTATCCGTCACAGGTCCGGGAGGAGGATACCGTCTGGCCCACCATCCGGACAACATCAGCCTTTTGGAGATCATTCGGGCGATTGACGGCGCCGACGCCTTTGATCAGTGCGTCCTCGGGCTTCCGGTATGTTACGATGGTAACGATTGTCCCATGCACGCTACCTGGAAGCCGTTAAAAGAGAAGATGCTTCAGCGGCTGGACACCATCACCTTGGGCGATATTATGCGGTTTCGTCAGGACACTGACAAAGATTTCTCAACGCGTTTAGAAAAAATGTGATAAAATTAAGTCGAAAAAAGAAGGATTTTTTGTGAGCGGGCATTGATTTTATTTATAACACAGATGAAAAAGGAGGCAACCAGGATGCGCAACCCCTTAGAGATTACGTTCAAAGGCATTCCGCAGAGTCCCAATATAGAAGAAATCATCACGGAAAAGTTTGAAAAAATCAGGGAGATCAGCAATGATGTGATCAAGTGCCACGTGGTTATCGAGGCCTTGAGTCATCATCATCAGAAAGGTAACGCGTATTGCATTCGATTGGATTTAAAATTGGCCCACTTTCCCGATATTATTGTTAAAGAAAAATCCAAAGAAGAAGAGGACCCGGTGACCAAGACGATTCGCGTGGTCTTTAAAAAGGCCCATGAGCTCGTTCGCAGACAAATCGATCGACGCAAAAAGAAGGTGGTCCGACCGGACAAGGCCTCGGCCATGACGCCTTCCTCGGAGGAGTTTGAAGAAGAGGTGGGGGTCTGAGGCGCCGGGCGCTATAAGAGGTTTCCAGATGGAATTGTTGATGCCCGCCGGCGACCTGGAGAAGATGCGCTACGCCCTGGCCTTCGGCGCCGACGCCGTGTATCTCGGGGTCCCGCGGTTTTCCCTGCGGGCCAGGGAGAACGGATTCAAAGGCAAGGCCCAGGTCATTGAAGCGATCCACTACGCGCATCAGCGTCGGAAAAAAGTCTATGTTACCGCCAATATCCTTCCGCATAATCACAAAGTGGAGCCATTTTTAAAATATGTGCGGGCCCTTTTGAAGGAATGCGCGCCGGACGCCTGGATCCTTTCGGATCCCGGTCTTATTATGATGATGCGGGAGGCCTATCCGGATCAGGTCGTTCATCTGTCTGTGCAGGCCAATACCGTGAATTTTGCTTCCGTCCGTTTTTGGCGGAAGGTTGGCGTGCGCCGCGTTATTTTGTCCCGCGAGCTGTCCATCAAGGAGATGCGGGAGATCAAACAGCGGTGTCCGGACATGGAGTTGGAGGCCTTTGTGCATGGGGCGATTTGCATCGCCTATTCCGGCCGCTGTTTAATCTCCAATTACATGTCCTATCGGGACCCCAATCAAGGGACCTGTTCCAACTCCTGCCGGTGGTCTTACAAGATTTTTCACAAGGGTGATGTTCAGCCCCGTCAGTGGTTGGATCGGGCCGCCGAGACCGCCCCGGCCGTGACACAGCACGGGGATCCCTATGTGTCTTTGGCCGGAGAATATTATTTGGAGGAGTCTCAGCGTCCGGGAGAACTCATGCCCATTGACGAGGATGAAAACGGGACGTATTTAATGAACTCGCGGGACCTGTGCGGTATCGAGTATCTGCCGGAAATGGCCGAGGCCGGCATCACAAGTTTCAAGGTGGAGGGACGATCCAAGTCGGTGTATTACACGGCCTTGATCGCCCGGGCCTATCGTCGGGCGATTGATGACCTCCTGGCGCGTCGTCCTCTCGACCCCGAGAGTCTGCGTGATATCTTCGCCACATCGAATCGGGGATTGACAGCCGGTTTCTTGAAGGGCAATCCCAGTCATAACGCGCAATCCTTTGAGGACGGTCGATCGCGGGCCGGGCATTACCGGTTTTCCGGCATTGTTCGTTCCTACGCCCCTGAGAAACGGCTGATGAAGGTGGAGGTCCGTAATCCGATTGGCAGAGGCATGGTTTTAGAGTTGGTCCTCCCTTCCGAGACACGGCGTTTAACAGTGGATAACCTGTTGGACCAGAAAGGGCGTCCCGTGGATCGCGTGCATGGCGGGGCGGGGTTTTGTTGGATCCCTTCCGAGAGGGATCCAGGGGCCTTTGCCCTGTTGCGGGAATGCCTGGATTCCGCTGCTGTTTCGTTGTAGCTTCACGTTTTTTTCTTTTTGTCACGCCTTTGTAAATAGACTATACTTTTTAATGAGAAAAAATATCATATGAAAAAGGCAAACCCATCGTAAGGTGGGGGCTCTTTAAGGCGGGTTTCCGTGTGGAGACAGGCCTTAAAGACTTCATCCGTTTGGCCAAGGATGAAGGCAAAGCCGCGGGTCCTTTTAAGGACAGCCGGGTTACCATAACGATATGAAAATTCTTCTTCTTTTTTTTATCATTTTCTTTCTGGGCGCGCGGAGCTCCGAAGGGACCGCCGAAGCGATGCGTTATTTTCAGAAAGCCCGCCGGTTTGCCGTTTCAGGGGAGCTTGACTTCGCCTTCATGAATTACAAGGCCGCTTTGCAGGAAGACTTAAAGGGCAAGTTTGCCTCCAGGGCCCTTTTTGCGATGGGGGAATACGCCTTTTGCCAGGGCATGAAAGACAAGGCCAGGGAATATTTTCGACGTTATCTGCGTACAGAGGACGCCGAGAGCAATGGACGGCTTTTCGCCCTGGCGTACCTTTTGCGCATGGCCAGGGACACAGAGGATCGGGCAGAGGCCAGGGAAATCGCGATTCGCATATTGAGTCTTAAGCGGCAGGGTTTTCTTTTCCAGGACCAAAAGGTTTATCGATACAAGTCCCCTTTGCGCAGGGATCACGAGGCCGTTTATACGATCGACGAGATCGACATCTTTATTGAAGGAGACGCGTTTGAAAAAATCGCCTACGGACATCTCGACTAGAAGTCATCCCGAAACCCGTTTTCGTAACGAAAACGTGCGAACAAATTGGCTGGCAAGGCCGCAGGGGAAAAATGCCCGGAGGCGCAGCCGTACGCTACGTCGAGGAATTTTTGCCCGAGAACGCTGCCGTCCATTTGCGCGGTCGTTCGCAGTAGAAATGGGGTATTGGGATGACTTCTAATCACGCCTTGGCCCACCTGTTGCGTCAGAAGGCCCTTCAACAGGAAGACACCTCTCCTTATAAGGGTCGAAAGAAAAAGAGTCGGCAAGGTATTGGGTTTTCCAGACGATTATTTTTTGTTGAGCAAGTCTTTTTTCGCGCTCTTCTGGGGCTGTTGGTTATCGTGGTCGTCGTTAACATGGTCTTGGGCCGGTATGGCCAGAGGATCGTTTCGTCTCTCCGGACGGGACCGTATCGTCTCTCTGTGGAAAACGTCTTTTACGCGTTTCCCAACCAGGTTTTGCTTTATGGGGTGCGCCTGAGGCATCGCGACGCGCCAGGGCGTCAGGGGGTTGTCCCCTTTGCGACGGTCTGTTTTTCGTTGGGAGATTTGGCGCGATTCGGTCGATGGCGATTGTCCGGGATTACCGCGCGTTATCCTGTCTTGACCGGATACGATGGGATGGACGGGTTTCAAGAAGACCTGGTGGATTTATGGAGGAATGTGGCCGGTGGTGGAAATCGTGCCCAAGGACCAGGGGGGCTTCGTGTCGTTATCCACAAGGGTCGTTTGAAAGTTCGTCGGGAAGAGTGGACGGCGGACGTCGATGTTCAGCGGAACCGGGACAAGGTTCAAGGGCGTTTGAACGCGCGCTCCAAGCGCCCGGATGGCCGGACAATGGAGGTGTCGGCTGTTTTAAAGGGGCGCGTGGACCCTTCAGGAGATCTGATCATTCATAAGTTGAAACTGGCTGACGACTCCTTTGAAACCACATGGCGGGGGACATGGAAAAAAAGGGTCTTTTCTTTCTCCGGATTTGGCTTTTGGCGTGAACGTCAACGACCGGGGCGTATTCGGCATTATTTAACGGATCTGCGGATCGACGGGCAAAGGATCGCCACGGGATGGCGCTTAAATATGTTTAAGGGGGCCTTTGATGAGGTCCCCTTTTTGATGACGGGATATTGGACCGGTCGAGACCCGGTTCAATTTGTGGGGGAGATGGTCTCTGGGAGTCGGACCAAGTCCATTCGGCCGGCAAGGAATCCTCAAAAGCTCCATGTCCGGTTGCAAGGAATTTTACGCGGACGCGGAGCGCGTTTGCGGGGGGAGGCATCTTATGAAACATTGATCAACGAGCGGGATCTTCGGGTGGTCTGGCGTTTTCCCGAAGGCCTTTTATGGAAGGGAGGTCCTACAAACGAGGTCGCGACGGTCCCGCGCAGTGTGTTGAGGATCGCCTGGGATCAGGACACAGTGACGGTGCCGTTGCGCGATATAACGATAGGGGTTTATCCGGAAGCAGGGGCTTCCGGAGTGGACATCCAGGCCGAGGTCTTTGGTGGACAAATAAGGGGCAAGATTAAATCGCAAGGGTCCTGGTTGGTCCAGTTGGAGATGAAAGACGTTCAATTGACACCGGACGCGTTTTTGCCGTCTTCCGGGTCCTTTATCTCCGGGTTGCTGGATGGTCGGATCAGGCTTCAACGGTTGGCCCCTCTGCTTGTGGAAGGACAAGGAGTCCTGCGTCAGGGACGGTTGGCGCGTTTCCCCTTTTTGGATTGGCTGGCGGATTATTTTGCCTTGCCGGAGATTCAAGCCTTGCCGTTTAACGCTTTATCGGCGCATTTTCGTCTTGCGCAGGACAGCCTTTTGGTGAATAATATTTCCATGGATGCCCCCGACCTTACGTTTAAAGGGGGGTTTCAGTTGGATAAGGACCGTTTCCTCTCCAGCCGTTTCACCGTCGCCCTACGCAAACGGCTTATGGATCGATCCTCCAGGTTAAAGGCGTTGGTCAAACGCTTGCCCGGGGCGATGGACCCTGTCCCGTTTGATTTTCGGTTGACCGGGCGTCCCGAGGCCCTTAATTTTCAGTGGTTGGCCTCCGACACGAGGGAGAGTTTTATGGAAAAGGTCCCCCGCTTCATCTTGCGACGAATTGAACGTTATGTGGAAGAAATGCGTTAAAGGCCTTTGCGTGGTTGGAGGGTGTCTCGCAACGGCGGCTCCTTTGGCTCTTGGATCAACGCCGTTCGTGTTGTCCGATATCGCCTTGTCGTCGTCCCGACAAGAAGTATTACAGCGGTTTGCCTGGGAAACGGCCCGCACGTATCGGCGGGAAGGAAACAGGGAATGGATCTCTTTTAACCGGGGTGGGGATTCCAAAGACATCGTCACCTTTTATTTCGAAGACAATCGCTTGCGATCCTATACGGTCAACGATCGCGAGGAGATCATCCGGGAGTATCTTGGCGAGTTCTGTTCGCTAGGAATTCGGGACAATCATCCCAAGATATATCAGGCCATTACGGAGGTCTTGAGGCGTCTTCCCCACGAGGTCTTTCGGAAGGTGACGGACCGGCGGCGTCCCGTTCTTTTTACGGAATATTATCACACCGGCACGGGGCGTTTCGCCAATTCCTCTGAGGTGACCGTTGTGGCAGGCGACGTGCCCGCCTTTCAAAAGGGGCTGACCATCACCAAGTTGAGCGCGGAACTGGAGACCGCGGATTCTGCCAAGCCCATTGTCGGTGTCGTGGCCCATGAGTTGGCGCACCGGTTCCTGGAACACACCCGTCAACGCCAAGAGCCCGCCTGTTTACGTGAACGCCAGGCTAATCAGACGATTATTCGCTGGGGGTTTGAGGAAGAATTTCGTCTGGCCGGTCAGTGGTTTGGTGACACCCACGCTCAGCGTTCCTCTTGTTCCCGCTAAAGTGTCTCGGTCTGTTCAGTGACCGGCTTTTGTTTCAAGGTGTGAATGATGATCTCCGGCGGACAGTGATAGCGGACCGTCAGGCAGGAGGAACCCACGCCCCTCGATGTGTATCCCGCCATGCCCTGGTATTGCCAAGGGCCGCCGATATAGTGTTCGGGCAGGTGTCCCGGCAGGTGTCGGATAAAGGCACGTCCTCCAGGCAGGCAGAGTTGGCCGCCATGCGTGTGTCCGCAGAGGTAGGCGTCAAACCCGTACTGTTTGGCCTTGGGAACGTTTTGAAGGCAATGGGCCAGCAGGATTTTGGGGACACCCGCCTCGACGTCTTCGACGGCGCTGTCGAGATCGTCGGTTTCATAAAAATAGGCGTCGTCGATGCCGACCACCGCCAGGCGGGCGTCTTTTTTTTGAATATAGAAGGACTCGTTGATCAGCATCCGGATGCCCATGCGTTCCAGGTGAGGGACCATACTGACACAGTCGTGGTTGCCCAGGATGCCGAGGACTTGTGGGCAGTGAATGTATTCCATCATCTTTCGCGTGGCCACCAGGGCCTCGTGCGTTTGGCCGTAGGTGAGAAAGCGAAAGTCGCCGGTGATGACACAGAGATCGTAGGGGGGCAGTGTTTTTAAACGGTCGAAGAACCGACGCCCATGATCGATCATGCCGTCGATGTGCAGGTCAGACAGGTGCAGGATGCGAAAACCTTCAAAAGGAGACGGGAGGTCGCGCACGGGCAGGGAATGATGGACCAGTTGATAATCAAGTGATTGGCGCAGACCGGTCGACATCAGTCCCGTTGTCCGCAAAAAGAGCTTCAGGATGGGAAAGGCGTAGTTCATGTTTTCCCAGAAGACCCGCACCCCTCCTCGGAAATGAATCATCTCGTGATGGCGCTGACGGCCAAGGCGTTTTTTGAGGTAATTTTTTTCAAAACGACGACGCATAAAGGGTATATTGCCGCAAATATTGACGTGTGGCAAGAAAACATTAGAGAATCTTTGTGTTTTTTGATAATATAGCGCTCATCGGAGGCATCCAAAAGTCTTTGTTTATGTCCATAAAATACTAAGGGGAAGCGTGTCTTTTTTGTCGAAACAACCCGGCGGTTCCGTTGCCAAGGCGGATTCCTGGAAGATGTTCAATGCCATCTCCGCTCGGTATGACTTGCTGAATCATCTCTTGTCCTTTGGTCTGCATATCCGTTGGCGAAAGCACTTGGCCATCGCGTTGCCGCCACGCCCGGGCCTGCGCGTGCTGGACCTGGCCACGGGAACGGCCGATGTGCTCTTGGCGTTATCGCGGCACAACCCCCGGGTGCGCCGGGGCGTTGGGTTGGACCTGGCCGAAAACATGTTGGCCGTGGGGCGACAAAAGATCCAGAAACAAGGCCTGACTGACCGGCTTGAACTGCGGCGGGCCGACGCCATGGACCTTCCCTTTAAGGACCCGTGTTTTGACGCGGTGACCATGGCCTTTGGCATCCGTAACGTGCCTTCTCCGCAGAAGGTGCTCTCAGAGGCGTTTCGGGTGCTGAGGCCGGGCGGGCGCATCCTTGTCCTGGAGTTCTCCTTTCCTGAGAACGCCTTTTGGAAACAATTGGATCTTTTTTATTTAAGAACCGTGGTCCCGTTAATCGGCGGGCTCCTGACCGGCCACTACCAGGCGTACAAGTATCTGAACGAGACCATCGAGGCTTTTCCCTATGGCGGGGCCTTCCTGTCTCTTCTTGGCAAAGCCGGTTTTGTGTCTCTTCAGGCGCGCCCCTTGCTCCTGGGTGTGGCCACAATTTATCAAGGAGATCGACCGGCGTCATGAACAGGTGTTGTGAGCAAGGCCCTGGACGGACTACGCCCTGGCAAAAGGTCTTGAATCAGGAATTCACACGGCTTGGCGCGGGGCTTGACGCCAAAGGCCTGGAGCGTTATCTTGCGCGGTGTGAGTTTGCCTGTTCTGTTAAGGACCCCCTCCGCTGGTTGGCCCGGCAGACGGTTGAAGGCCCCCGGATTTATTGGAGAGACAGAGAAGGCGCATGGGAAGCGGCCGCCTTTGGCCGGTGTCATGCCGTTGAGGGATCGCCGGGAAGAGGTCCCACAGAGGTCGTTCAAAAGATTCGACGAGGTCTGGCGGGGCGTCATTCCCGTCTGCGGTATTACGGGGGGATGGCCTTTCATCGTGGGCCAACCAACGGACCGTGGGCGAGCTTTGGCGCATGTCGGTTCCTTTTGCCGCGATACGAGATGGTTCGCCACAGAGACGGAGGGACGGTGTTTGCGATTAACGCCTTTTTGGAAGAATTGGCTCCACGAAAAATCGAGGTTTTGTTGGCGGAGCTGGATCGAATTCATTTTTCCGACAACAATTCCCTAACCGTCTTGCCGGCCTGGCAGAGTCGGATGGATAGCCCTGATCGAGAAGAATGGGGGAAGATTTTTCGTCGGGTTATAGCCGAGATCCGCGCCGGAGATTATCAAAAACTCGTGTTGGCCAGGCAGACCACGCTGGAATTTCCAAGGCCCCTGGATCCTGTCGCGGTTTTGATCCATTTGCGCAAGGCAACGCCCGGATGTTTTCATTTCGGGTTCCATTTCGGGGGAGACGTTAGTTTTTTAGGGGCCTCTCCTGAGAGGTTGTTTTTGCGAAAAGGCGACGGACTATTCAGTGAGGCGGTGGCGGGAACGGCGGTTAGTGATAAAAACAGCCATTCCCAGGACCTGCTTCGTTCTCCCAAAGACCTCTTGGAACACCGGTACGTGGTGGATAGTATTCAGGCCTCCCTGCGCCCCTTGTGCCGGAGGCTGACCCATCGTCCGGTCCCGAGGCTTTTCCACATCCCTTCCGGTCAACATTTGATGACCTCTTTCGAAGCAAGCCTCGAATTAGACACGTCGGATGATTTTTTGCTGGCGGCCCTGCATCCCACACCGGCGGTGGGAGGCTTTCCCATCAAACAGGCCCGATCAAAGATTCAAGAGTTGGAGCCCTTTGATCGGGGGTGGTACGCCGCGCCCGTGGGCTATATTGGGGAAGAGCAAACCGAGTTCGCCGTGGCGATCCGGTCAGGGCTTTTGAGGGGATCAACACTCTCTCTTTTTGCCGGGGCGGGGATTGTCCACGCCTCTGACGAAGAGCAGGAATGGCAAGAGGTTGAACAGAAGGCCGGGGCCTTTGCCGGTATTTTCCCGCCGACAAATCAGACCAAATAGTTCTCTTTTTCCGTTGTTTCGTCTTTAACGTATTGTATACTATAAGTAGTTAACGCCGGCAAAGGCCGGTTGCTGTTTTTGGCCTTGGTTTAACATTGGGGAACGAAAGTTTTTTCATGGACCCATGGCAATCAATCCAGTCCTTGTCCCGGAGGGAAATACGCCGCCTGCAGGATCACCGCTTACGACGCTTTATCCGGGAGTACCTTTATCCCTTCAGTCCCCACTACCGAAGACTCTTTCAATCTCGTGGCCTTGATCCCGACACCATTGAAGGCGTGGAGGACCTTCGCCGGATCCCTTTGACATCAAAGGCCGATTTTGTCTCGGACACAAATGAGGATCGCTTCCGGGACTTTATCTTGAGCCCCGACCAGGATCTGATTCGTCGGTATTGGCCGTGGTCTAAGCGAATGTCTTTGGCCTGGCAGGCCCTTCGAAAAGGAACGGATGAAGCCCGGGAGACGGTGGCCAGGGAGTTTCGCCCGGTTTTCTTGACCTTTACTACGGGTACCACCGGGCGTCCTGTTTCATATGTGTACACCCATCGGGATATGGAAAACCTCGCCCTGGCCGGCCATCGGATGATGAGGGTCTTTCAGATTCCTTCTTCGGACCACATCGTCAACATGTTTCCTTACGCCCCGCATTTGGCCTTTTGGCAGGTGGTCTTCGGGGGGCTGGCGGCCCGCGCGCTTGTTATGAGCACAGGCGGAGGAAAAGTGATGGGTACCGAAGGCAATCTCGCCAGCCTCATGAAGATGCGGCCGTCTGTGATTGTTGGGGTGCCGGGCTATGTGTATCATGTCCTGCGCCTGGCCGCGGAACGAAAGTCGGCCATGCCTTTTGTGGAAAAAGTGATCTTGGGAGCGGGCCGGGTTTCTGAAGGGTTTAAAGAAAAGGTCCGCGATCTGCTTTATCAAATGGGCGCGAAATCCGTTGCGGTTCTGGGCACCTATGGCTTCACCGAGGCGCGCACGGCCTGGGCGGAGTGCCCTTCGCCGGCCGGGACCTCCAGTGGATATCATCTGTATCCGGATAAAGAGATCTTCGAGATTATCGACCCCAAGACCGGGGAACCGAAAGGCGAGGGGGAGGACGGCGAGATTGTCTACACCGCCATTGACGCCAGGGGGAGCGTGGTGATCCGTTATCGCACGGGGGATTACGTCAAAGGAGGCATCACCACCGCGCCCTGTCCGTATTGCCGGCGAACCGTTCC
>Ga0256830_1001926_pt1 | contig 14175 bp, 12 predicted proteins | sample 128326metaG_FD_190537 | JGI IMG/M metagenome (GOLD analysis project Ga0256830, IMG submission 190537) | Hydrothermal vent microbial communities from Lau Basin, Pacific Ocean - 128-326 | ecosystem: Environmental > Aquatic > Marine > Hydrothermal vents | place: Pacific Ocean: Lau Basin | collected... | reverse complement strand
CTACAGCGGGGGCCAAAAGTAGATAATCGGAAAAGGAAAGCTCCGGAGAGGCTGTTAATCCGCCTAAAACAACAAACATTAAAAGTACGGCAAGAATCAACTTTTTCAAGAGTTACCTCCTTTTCAAGGTTTTACAAATTTGACTTGAATATTACTGTAATAATAAACAATAGTAAAGAGAGAAGCTTAAATTAATTTTGCTTCAGTTTGATATCAATAGAGTTTTAAGATTTTCAATAAGTGAAGTTAAATAGTTCTTACTCTTTATAGCAGACTCCACTGTGGCTGTTTCAAATAATAGGGGGAATTTCCAGTTTTCGGACAGATATGCCCTCATGAATGTCCTGTAATCTATTTTACCTTCACCGACTGCAAGATGTTCATCTGAGGTGAAGTGGTTGTCATTCAGGTGGGCAAGGATAATATTATTCGGGCCAAGTTCCCTGGCGAATTGAACGGGATTCAGTGATGTGGATACCACATGGCCTATGTCCAGGGTGAAGCCAATTCTGTTATCAAGTTCCTTTTTGGTCTTTAACATTATTTCAGGATATGCATGTACTACATGTTCATTTTTCTTGAAAAGGTTGAGGTTTTCAAGGAGTATCGTAATGCCATAATTTTCTGCCTCAGCTGTAAGTTCTCTTAGTGATTCGATGCTTAAATTGTATGCACGTTCCTCCCATTTCTCCGAGTAGTAGTTTCTTCTCATGCTCCCCCCGTGTACCGTTGCTGTTGTGGCCCCCAGTTTCCATGCTATCTTAAGGGATTTCTTGAGTATTTTGATGCCCGCTTTTCTCACATCAGCCCGGAATGCAGCGAGGTTTATGTCGTAGAACGGGAGGTGGATCGAACAGGCTATACCGTGTGCCGAAAGTTTTTCTCCTATCTGTTCGGCCTTCTCTTCCGATATGTTTTCGGAAAATGGATATTCATCCCTGAATTCCACAGCATGAAAATTATTGGCTATCACAAAGTCGACCATATCTTCTATACTTATATCCCGGCGTTTTTGAAGTGAAGCAGTATTGATTCCCAGAGGTACCATTAATGACTCCTGTAAAATAAGCCGACCGGCTTGCCTAAAGGCTTCCGGCCGACTGTTTTCATTTTTATTGTGAAAAGAATGAACTACATGTGCTGTATCCAAAAATCACGAACCTTGACCTGGTTTGTATAGAGCCAGTCTATATCTTCGGGCCAGAGATTCATCTTTTCCAGTGGTGGTTGGCCCTTTGGCTGTGGTATGTCCGTTCTTGGAGACCAGTCACCCATAACATGGTAAGGTGCATAACCGGCGAGATCTTTTTCGTTGATTCCTCCCATCATCCAGCGAATCATCAGTTTTGCAGCATTGGGGTGTGGTGCAAACTTTGGTATGGCAATTACAGACTTGGTACTTATCCCTGTTGTAGGTTTCAGGTTTGTTGCAACACCGAGGGCCAAATCATTTTCGGCAGCCTTTCTTAGCTTGGAAAAAGAATTGATACCCAGCGGCGGGCTGGCCTGGCCTTTTGCACCGATTGCTTTTGCCACGTCATTGCCACCTGCAAAAAGAACGAGGCCATTTTTCATCAGGCGTAAAAGGAATTCATATCCGGCATTTTTTGTTCCGTGGAGAACTATGTCTTTGCCGAACTCCTCCTTGTACAATTTAGCCATTTCGTCGGCGTGTCTTACAAAAAGAGCGAAAAGGTTGAATTCCGTTCCACTTTTAAGTGGATCTACTGTTACAAGTTTTCCCTTCCATTCGGGACGTGTTAGATCCCACCAGGAGTCTATGGGGCAGGTCTTATACTTTTCAGTGTTGTACATCACCACTTTGGCCCCGTAATGAGCTATGGCCAAAGGCTCCTTTTTAGCGCTTTCCGTAAGAAGAGGGTATATATCAGTGGGGACGAATTTGTATACCCTTCCTGTTTTGGCAAATTCTGTAACGAATAGAGTTGCATTGCCTGTCATCACTACATCAGCATTGAATACCCCGGCATCCTGTTCACGTCTCAGTTTCTCTATCAGGTTGGGCGTCTTGAAAGAGTATCCCTCTGCCTTTATACCATACTTTTCAGTGAAGCTACGGCAAAATTTTGTGACCCTTGATGAATTCGAATACACCACAACATCACCTTCTTCTTTTGCGGCCTTTTCGATTGCCGCCCAATCGTCCTTTGCCGGTCTGAACTCGCCTAACTGTGCTGCTTTTTCCCATTGTTTGATCTTGCTGGTTGCCTTTTCCTGTGTTCCTGTTGCAAACAGAGCTGAAACGGAAAGCAGCAAGAACACTGACAACAGCATTACCCAGATTTTTCTTGACATAGATACCTCCTATTAATAAATTCTTTTTCCTGTTCCTTTATCGAACAGGTTAAATAAGCCTTCTTTTACACTCAGGCGTATTTTTGAACCCGTGGCAGTTTTGAAGTGACCCTCGAAGAGGAGGGAGATTTTATCATTTCCCCTTTCCACTATCACGATAGTAGAGGAACCGGCAGGGAGCTGGTTTGTAACTGTGTATTCGACCCCTTTCTCGGTGATAAAGAAATCTTCAGGCCTTACTGCTACGGTGAATGTTTCTATATTACCTACTGTCCGAGGATCGACTTTGAGTTCAAAGCCGGCAGCTTCTATTACAGGGTTTCCGCCTTTGGATATTAATCTGCCTTCAAAGAAATTCATCTTCGGATTACTTATGAAATCTGCCACGAATAGATCCACGGGTTTTCTGTAAACTTCTTCCGGGCTGCCAACCTGGTGCATCCTTCCGTCTCTCATAATGCATATCTTTGTGGACATGGTCATAGCTTCCACCTGGTCATGAGTAACATATACGGTAGTTGCTCCGGATTTTTGATGAAGCTCCTTCAATTCAGCTCGCATATCAACTCTCAATTTTGCGTCGAGGTTTGAAAGGGGCTCATCCATCAAATAGATATCCGGCCTGTTGATTATCATCCTAGCAATGGCGATACGTTGTTGCTGCCCGCCTGAAAGCTCCTGGGGGTATCGATTTTCATATCCCTCCAGTTTCATGTCAGACAGGGTTTTCAGAACCATTCTCTCTATTTCGTTCTTTGGTAGTTTTTTTATCTTCAGGCCAAATGCAATATTTTCAAATACTGTCATGTGAGGCCATAGTGCATAGGATTGAAATACCAACCCGAGATTTCTTCTGGATGGCGGAATGGAAATCTCTTCTTCTTTGGAGAATACCAGTTTACCATCCAGATAGATTCTCCCCCCGGACGGTTCTTCCAAGCCTGCTATTGACCGCAGGGTGGTTGTTTTTCCACACCCGGAGGGTCCAAGCAGAGTGATAAAATCTCCCTCTTCTATGGTGAGATTCATATTTTTAATAGCCTCAACGTTTCCCCACCTTTTTGTCAGGTTTTCTATTTTGATTTTAGCGGTTTTTGCCATTGTTCAACCTCCGATTCCTTTGGCCAGATCGGTTTTCTGAAAGCGCCGAATTATTACCGTTCCGGATAGGCTTATGATTACGATAAGCATCGTTATTGCATCTCCGAATTGATGAAAACCTATTTCGGCGTAGTAGTAGATCATTGTGGTAAGGACCTTTGTTTTTGGGGTTACAAGTAGAACGACAAGGGAAAGTTCTCTCATGACCGTTATAAAGGAAAGCATGAAACCTGCAACGAAACCATTTCTTGTTAAAGGGAAAATGATTTTAACGAATCGTTTTAAAAAGCCAGCTCCCTGTAACTCACCTGCCTCTTCCAGTTCCTTGTTTACCTGCATCATTGCTGCGGTACCGGTTCTGGAAGAGTAGGGCACATGCTTTGCAACGGATACCAAGACGAGGATGGCAAAGGTTCCGTACAGGGCCGGGATCGGACCGATTGGTTTCGCAAACATCGTGAGGTAGACTGCACCAAATGCTATGCCGGGGAAAATATAGGGTGCAAATGAGAGGGCATCATTGAGTTTCGAGAGAAGGCTTCCTCTGTCCCTGACTATGGCATACCCGATGATGATTCCGAGAAAAGAAGTGAAGAAAGCTGCATATAGGGCAAGCTTTATAGAATTCCAGACACCATTGAGCATCATCGGATTTCTAAGTATCCCTGCCTGTCCCTCACCTATCAGGATACCTTTCCTGTTCAATTCGTCCGATCTGCCAATCCAGAAGTGGAGTGTGAAGTTTCTTAAAGAGTAGTTTCCATCCTGTTCCATGAGTGACTGCCAGGTAAGTACATAGAGAGGGGTGAAAACACCAAGTATTATGAAAATGATAAGGATTATCAGTATAATGTATTTCCACCTGCCTAGTGCAACAGGTTTGGCCTTGAACCCTTTCCCGCTTATCGTTACGAAGCTCTTTCTCGCCCCAATCACTTTCACATTCATGTAAATAGATATTCCTGACATAAGTATCATCACGAGTGCTATGACATAAGCATCGCCGCTCAAGTTATTCTTAATGTTGCTGTATAGCTGAGTTGAGAGTGTAAAGAAATGTACCGGCATCCCGAGGAATGCAGGCGTTCCGAATGAACCGATTCCCCTTGAGAATGTCAGGATGAATGCAGAAAGTATAGATGGTAACACGAGAGGAAGGGTAACCTTTCTCATGACCTGCCATTTGCTTGCACCCAAGAGCTCCGCCGTTTCTTCCAACCTTGAATCGATTGTGGCCAATGCCCCTGAAACCGTGATAAAGGCATAAGAGTAATAATGTAATGAGAGGCAAATTATTATAGGTATGGGCCCATATGATAACCAATCCGGTGGAGTAACACGAAATAAATATTCGAACAGACCGGGGGTTCCCCCCACCTTGGTGTTTTTAAAAATATTGAGCCATGCAAGGGCGATTGGCCAAGCCGGAATTATATACGGTATGGTTGCCAGGTTTGCAAAAATTCTCTTTCCCGGCAAATCCGTTCTTACTATAAGCCATGCGAGCACAGAACCAAAAGAAAGGGCAATTATCGTAAGGCCTGCCGTTATGAGAATTGTGTTGAGTAGTGGTATTAAGAACATGTTTTTTGTAAGAGGACTGAACAGAACCCTTTCCAAATGGATAAGGGTAAATCGTCCGGGTGTCGGTGTTATGCCTCGCTCTATTACCTGTGGAAGGACCCTGTCTGAATATGAGAAAGAAAATGCAGTGTAAATCAGATTAACGGCTGGCAGGAAAACGAAAAAAATAAGAAGAATTAGAAGAACAAGGCCCATGATTTTTTGTGGTAACGAGAGCTTGCGGGCTATCCTTCGTAGAAATATTTTCGTGCGGCTTGTTTTGGTTACAGCTTCCGACATAATGAATACCCCATTTGTTCTGCGATGGATTCTGCATATTCAATGGATTGCAGGAGATCTCTGGTACTTTTATGTTCAAGGCTCAAGGGGAAATTCCATTTTCCTCTCACATAGTTTGAAAATAAACTTTTTAGTTTCAATATACCTGTACCGAGGGGCTGATGAGTGTCCTGTAATCCATTGTTGTCATGAAGATGACCTAATTTCACATTATTGGGTCCAAGTTCGTTAACCAGATAGGATGGGTCAGAACCGAAGTAAAGGCCGTGACCGAAATCTATTGTGTAGTAGATCCTGTTGTTTAAGGCGTTTCTGATTCTTTTTAATGATGAGGGTATAACTGCATGTTTAACCTTTGTTACGGTAAAGCCGTTTCCATTTTCTATACAGAGTGTTATACCAAGTCTCTCAGAGAGCTTTAAGAGCCTCTCTATGCCATTGACACTCCTTGAAAAGGATTTATCAAGATTTTCTTTGGTGTACTGTTCTATCGGTAGGAATCCGGCGTGTACCGTTGCATAATGTGCACCAACTTTGCCGGCAAAAATCAGGGATTCTTCAATTGCAACCAGGGAATTTTCCCTTTCTCTGTCATCAAGTGAAGCTATATTGAAGCCGCTAAACCTCGTGTGGACTGATAATCCAATACCATATTTGGTCGCTTTTGACCTTATCTTGTCTGTACGCGACGATTCTGCTTTTGTTGATACGGGGTCCTCATACTTGATTTCTACCCAGCAGAGACCACTCTCATGTGCAAGATCAAGAAAGGCGGGGTAATCAATTTCATACTCTGCGAAACATACTGCTCCTAGTTTCAAAGGGTGCATTATCTTAAAATCTCCTCATTCCTGTAGTATTTCTTGCGCATTTTGCCGAGTAACGCCAAAGACTCGATTGCCCTTTTACCCAACCGATTTGCCGTTCCAATGATAAGTGCATTTGTTATAGCCATTGGTACCAAAGGTGAATGAAAGGAGCCGAAGGGTCCGCGTTTTGCAAAAAGCACAATTGAGGCATCACGTATCATCGTAGGAATATGCGAATCGGTAATTAAGATTGTCCGACAACCAGCTTCTTTAGAAATCTGCATTACCCTACGAAAGTCTACAGAGGGTTTATAGAAGGAATAAACGATAATCAGATCTTCATTTTGAATCCTGATAAGTTTTTCAAAGAGATTTCTACCCGAGACCGAGATTAAATTGACCTTCAAGCTGAAACGGGAAAGTCTGTATGCGAGATGACTAGCCAGTGGTTCATTGGATCCGGTTCCGAATATATACAAGTTTTCAGTATTGCAAATAGCTTTGACAGCGGATTTGAAAGTATTTTCATTTATAGTCTGAATAGACTCTTTCAGATAATCTATCTCCTTTTTTGTAATGGCCTGGTAGGTCAGTTTTGCATCTGATGTATTGTCTATGTATCTTTCTATTCTGACAGCGGGATTGAGATAGATCTTGTAATACTCAATTAATGCTCTCTTGAATTGAGGAAACCCGGAATAACCAAGTGCTTTTGCAAAGCGCACAATAGTGGCATCACTTACATTTAGTTTTTCGGCAAGGCTTGTTACCGAGGTGAAAACAACTTCCTGGAGGTTTGCGACTATATAATCTGCGATACGTTTCTGTAATTTAGGAAGTGAATCATAATTGGAAAGTATCCTTTCCAGGCTAAGATTCGAATTACCCGTTTTAGTGCCCCTTTTTCAATTCGAATTACATTTCACTTGCAATAGTGAAATTTATTTTACATTTTGTCAATGCCATATTTGTGTAAATGTAAAAAAAATTCCTCAAATAGATAAAATTGTCAGTATGTTTTCAATTATACTTCGTAACCAGGATATATATTAAATATGGCTGATGCCCGGATGCGCACTGGAAGTTGCTCGTAGAGCAGTACATGGGATGAATAAGAGGTTACGAAAAGTGGAAAGTGAGAGAGTTTGATGTGCAATACCAGTCTTGACAATTATCAAAGATACTGAGAGAGGGGCATAGCAATACATAGAAGAAATAACAGGTGGAAAGAGAGGTATCTTGGATAACACTTTTATAAAGAGAGTAATCGATATGTTGAATAATGCATAATCTTTCACCTACCCGGAAAAAATAGCTTGAAAAAATAGTAATTCAATCTTGTAATTATTATTACATTTAACTATTCTATATGTAAAAATATTTTTATAGAGGTCTGTGATGATAATTCAAGGAGCTTGGCTGACCGATATCGATGACACGGTAGTATGGTCGGGAGAAACCCCACCAGACAGCTTTATTGAATGGCTGTCAGAAAAGATACGTATCCTCAGGAAGCACAATATTTATTGGGTTCCAATGAGCGGGGTTGCCATGGAAAAGCTTGGTCCGCGTATTCTATACAGATTGGACCATGATATACTGGACAATGTAATCTACTATGCAGGTGACGGCAGCCAGAAGTATTCGTATGACACAGAGAATAATATTTGGAAAGAGGACTTGGTTTTTAAACGGGTCTTTACGGAAGAACAAAGGGCAGAAGTATTTTCGATTATTGATGAGCTGAAAGAGATTCTTGCAAGGAACGGTTATGATCCTGATAAATCCGAGACCTATTTCAGAGGCGGGTCTGTAAGCTGGATGATGCTTGGGGATATCTCGGCGGAACCGTACAGGGAATCCAAAGCAATCAGGCTAAGAGAGAAATTGATAGAATATGCAAAGAAAAGGCTTGGTGAAAAGAATAATCTACGAAATCTTGGAACGGCTGGAGTTGTCATACCTTTTCCTGGAGCAAGAGGAATAAAATTCGTGCTGGAGGGTAATAACAAGGCAAGAGCCACACGTAACCTGATTGAAGCATACGGTATCAACAACCGTGATATCCTCTTCGCAGGAAATGAGTTGTTTTCCGGTGGTAATGATAACATGATGCGTGAAATTTCCGGGATAACCATTCTATCGTTGGGTGATAAGACCGACCCCGGTGAGTGGATTGTAGACGGATGTATCGGGGAAAACAATAAGGTTTCCAATGTAGAGGCAAATAAATTATGGATGGATTGGGTTTGTGCTCGTCTTGAGCTGGGATACGGATGGGAGGGTGTTCTTCATACCATGAGAATTCTTGGCAGCAGAATATTTCTTATCAGGGAAAAGGCTCTTGAAGACAGGAAAAGAGTGAAAAATCCGGGTAGAAAGGATATTAAGGCTATCTTTTTTGACAAAGGGGGTACATTAAGCTTCAGGGAGCCTTTTGAAGATGATGGGGAATCCGATATAAGGGAAATTATGGAGCTTGTCGGTATAAGAGCCGATTTAAGAAGTTTTCATAAAATGCTGAAGGAACGAGAGAAAGAATATAAAGATTGGTCTCTGGAAACAGAGATCGAGGCCGATGAGGAGACCATATGGACAAAATGGATGCTTCCCGAATATCCAAAAGAAAGGGTTTCTTCCAATGCCATTGAACTTAATCTCTTATGGTCACATTCCAAGGGGAACAGAACCTTCAGAACTGAGGCCTATGATATCATTAAAGAACTCTATTCCCGCGGATACAAAATAGGAATCATAAGTAACACTGTAAGCAGGGTGCTGGTTCCGGGGGAAATCGAAGAGGTCGGACTTGCCGAGTTTATAGATACACTTATAATGTCTTCTCTCACGAATCTTCGTAAACCTGATTCTCGAATGTTTTTAATGGCAACTGAGACGATGAATGTTGACCCTTCTAAATCAGCATATGTTGGGGATAAGCCAAACAGGGATGTCGAAGGGCCTAGAAGGGCGGGGTATAGGCTTACTATAGTTCTTGAAAACGACAAAATGGGATTGCTGGAGGAATTAACACCGATACAGAGACCCGATATTATTATCAAGTCATTCTATGAGCTTCTGGAGATTTTTCCTTGAATATCTGTATCTCTTCTGAATATCACAGTATTCATGTGATACTCCTTGTAGCACAACCTACACTGTAAAACTCATACCGTCGAAACTCGGCTTAATCCCATTTTTCGCAAGCTTGTCAGCTAAATCGGAAGTTTTAAGATTCTTATGGCTAACGTGGCTTACACTCATCCAATCAGGTTTGAATTTTTCTTTAAATTCAACCACTCCGTCTATATCAAAATGACCTGTGAACCACGATTCATGGGAGTATGTGCACTCCAGGATGAGACTGTCTATTTTTTTCTTCTCAAGTATTTCTACCGTTCTTTGTGGAAGCTTCATTGATGCATCAAGAAGGTAGGCAAAGGTCTTGCCATCAGCATTTTCAAATATAAAGCCCAAAGTTGCCTCTCCTGATTGTTCACTCGACTTAAGTGGTTTATCCAGATTGGCATCCCTGGCTATCTTTGCAAGGAGATGGCCCGTTTCGATTGGGGTGACCTTTGTGTCTCTTATGGTAAAACTCTTGTATGTTTCGATGAAATGTATCTTGTAGAAATCTGTTTCCGTTGGATGAAGTTGAAGGTCCTTCTTGTCCGAATGAATCTTTTTTGATATAGATTCAAAGGCTTGTTTCGGAATATGGAGATTCACAGGTTCTTTGACAGAAAAACCCTTTTCATGCTTTCCATGAAAGAGATAACGAAGCCCTAGTGTATGGTCGGCATGTCTGTGCGTAATAAGCACATCATATATTTTTTCATCCGGAATATGGTAGTTTCCGAACATAAGCATAATCTGCGGGGGCATATCTATGAGTATAAGATTTCCGTCGTCTCTTTCGATAACTGCGCAGGAGTTTTGGCGAGTTATGCCTCGTTTTCTAGCATCCTGACATACGGGGCAGAGACATCTGAATGCAGGTATACAATGGTCTGCTCCGGTGCCCAGCAGTGTTACCTTCACTTAATGGGATACTGTTTCAATTTATTCGTATTGTCAAGCCTCGGATAAAAAACTTGACCATTTTTCTCACTATCCATATTATACAGATACTATACTGAGGATAGTCTAGAACAAGAGTTGATGTAATGAAAGAGAACGGTTTCGAAAAGATTCTTTCAAGCTATGATAATCTCTCCAAGTCACAGAGGAAAATTGCTGACTTCATCGTCTCCAACCTGGGTGAGGTAGTTTTTACCTCTGTTACCGAACTTGGAGAGAAGCTTGATGTAAGCGATGCAACTATAGTTCGCTTTGCACAGGCCCTGGGTTACTCCGGTTTCCCCGAATTGAAGGCAGATCTTATAAAATATTACAAAATCTATCTCAATCCCGCTGAGAGAATAAAAAGGTATATAGGCGAGGCGGGGAGTGAAGAGCTGACCTACGAAGGGATAACACGTAAAGAGATAAAATACCTTGAAGAGTCGATAAATACCATTAATGAAAAGACTTTTCAGGATGCTGTGGAGTTGATATGTTCCACCGATAACATCTATATATTCGGGACAGGTTCGAATGAGCCACTTTCCAGTCATCTCTACTACAGGCTTGAACGTTTCGGCCTGAAGGTCAGTTTGATTTCTGTCTCCGGGCGAAACCTTTTCGAGAAACTTCTCCTCCTTGACAAAAACGACCTAATGATAGCATACGCCTTCTATAAGCCATCGCTCGATTTCAAGAGGCTTTCAGCCATTACAAGTGAGAGAGGAGCAAAGTTGATACTTATCACCGATTCCATGACTCCGCCCATGATCAAGAATGCAAATATCATTCTTTATGCCAAGAGGGGACCATTCGGCACCTTTCATTCACCTCTGGTACCCACGGCCATTACAAATGCCCTGATAATAGCCGTAGCCAACAGGCTTGGCGACCGGGCAATTGAGTATCTCAAGAAGCTGACTGAAATGAGGAAAAAATACTACATTGATAGCACAGAAGTATCGCCAAGGGAAAACAATAAAGGATGAAAGACCTCTTCGTTACACTGCCATTGAAGGTCAAGACTTACGATATAGATTTTGCTGGAATTGTAAGTAATATCGTATATATCCGCTGGCTTGAGGACCTGCGACTTGAAATACTTGACAGATATTTTCCGATCCAGGAGCAGTTGAAGAGAGATATTGCCCCTCTCCTCCTCAGTATTGATATAAGATACTTGAATGCATTGAATCTCTATTCCAAACCTGTTGGCAGAATCTGGTTGAGCAAACTTGAAAAACTCCGGTTTCATCTTGAAGCAGAGATCGTTGATCAATCCTTTGAAGAGGGCAGAGTCTCTGTAAGAGCCAGACAGACAGGTGTCTTTATAGATCTGAAAACAAAAAGGCCGATTCCCTTTCCCGAAGAGCTAAAGAAACACATCTCATGAGTTTCCGTAACCAGAGTTACGGAAGGGTAACTCTGGTTACCAATTCAAGACAAGGTATACCACTGAAATTGAATTTAAATGGCAGATGAAATCTGGTATGTATTGTGCTATAGGTATCAATAGTTGATGTTACCCGCCCGTTACTTTCAGTTAAATTATAAAGTTTTCTAAAATGACTTTCAGGGGAGGTTTATTGCATGGCCGTTCAGACCTTTTCTGCAATGAAGATTACCTATGAAGACAGATATGGAAGGGTAACAGAAAGGGTGATAGAGCCGAAAGAGATTTTTCAAGGAGAGAATGGGTACTTCTATTTTCGGGCTTTCTGTCACCTTCGGGGTGAAGAGAGATATTTCAGACTGGACAGGATAATTGCATGGGAAAAAACCGATGCCACGGCGTGGCAAGTATCAAGAGAGATATCCGAAAATGTACCTGTTGAAATATCGAACCTGAATCCTGATTTCAATGATTACATTGTTCGGCCGGGTGAAGTGTCGGTTGAACTTTCTGAAAAAGAGGAGGTTTTTCAGAATCTAAAACCTACCGGGGAACAGAGGAAGAAACATAGGAGGATATTCGCAAAAACGATTTCCCTCGTTTTTCTCGTGTGTTTTTTTTGGTTTGTGGGATATGCCGGAAAGAATGGATTGCTAGAGAAGCTCGGAAGCTTTCACGGTTTTCACAAAGCAGAGGAAAAACGGCTACCGGAAAAGAGCCATGAAGGGGGAAAGAAACAGAGAGTAGCGAGGAAGGAGATTTACAGGGGATTCTCAATAAAGAGGATTTACAGGAATGGGCACTACCTCTACTACGAGGAAAAGAATGGCTTATATACCAAAAGCCTGAGGGATATGCACCTTGCAATTAACAGCATCATCTTTAGGAAAACAACGAAGATACGGGATGTCGCTCTGGAAAGGATATATGCGAAGGCAGACAGTGATGGTGACGGGTACCTGACATGGAAGGAGATAAAGTCATTTCAAGCATGGCTCTGGGGTAACTACAGGTATGAAAACAACTTGACTGCCTTGAGGCCGGATCAGTTTATTGCGGCAGGTGGAGGAGATTGTGAAGACTGGGCGCTAATGACGGCAGGCCTGCTTGAATACTGGGGTTGGAAGGCTTATATCGGCACATACAGGGGAGGGGGGAGTTACTACGGGCATGCTGTCTGCATGGTGTACTGGAAAGAGAAACCACCGGGCTTTCTATCATATCATGTTGCAGGGAGAAAGACCTATTATGGTCATAAACTCCCGGATGGCTACTATATACCAATCGACTACAACTTCGTGGGCGGATTGAGCAGGGCGGTTGGCAGGAATTGGTATTTGACCGGTTTCTATCTGCCGGAAGAAATATACGGGAGGGTACTGTAAGGATTTTTGATGAGTTTGATGAATAGACGGATCAAATTACATACCGGTTACAAGCCCGTAAGAAATGCATCCCTGATGCCTTCAAGTACCTCTTTCGATTCCTTTGATGGAAAGAGTTCGAAACCTACCGTTCCATTATACCCTGCTGACCGGATGGCTCGTAGAATATTTCCGTAGTTCAACTCGCCGGTTCCGGGTTCATGCCTTCCCGGTACGTCTGCTATATGTATATAACCGATAAGTGAGATGTTTTTTTGCAGGGTGCCTATGATATTTCCCTCCATGATCTGCATGTGGTAGATGTCATAGAGGACTTTTAAGTGGGGGCTTTTTATCTCCTTTACAAGCTCGAAGGCCATGCTGCTTGAATCGAGGAAAATTCCCGGATGATCAATCTTTGAATTAAGAGGTTCCAGGAGCATTGTGATTTCCGCTTTCTCTGCTATTGTTGCTAATTTTTGTAGATTGAATTTTAGCCGTGCCTGTAAGTCTTCTTCTTTCAGCCGGGTGTCTAAACCGATGGGCAGAGCTCGACCATCGGGCTGCAGTCCCTGTGAAAGAATCATCAGAGACGGTGCCTTTAGTTTTTTAGCAGCTTCGATTGAAGCATCAATTTCCTGCAGGTATTCCTCGAAACCGGTCTTTGAAAAGAGATCACCCTTTCTATGGCCACTGAAAGTGCTGATCTCTACTTTGCCGGCTTTCACAAGGGAAGCGATTGCATCGATATCCTTGTCACGATGGTCCCAGAACTCTATCCTCTGGAATCCGAGTTCGATTAGCCTGTAGATTCTCTCGTCGAAACCCAGCTTTGGGAAAAATGTTTCTATACAGATTGAATAATTCATACTGGTATTCTTACCTCAAATCGAAAGTTTTCTCAATTGATTTTTTACTCTTGGTTACATTTGGCTTGACCAAAAAAACTGATGTTAGTATTATTAGGTCATAACTTCGGGGTAGGTGAAATTCCTTACCGGCGGTGACAGCCCGCGAGTTCCGAATGGAACAGAATCAGTGAAATTCTGATGCCGACGGTTAAAGTCCGGATGGGAGAAGTTATCCTCTTTATCAAGGAAATCCCTACAATTTCTTGGCCCCGAAATTTAGCAAGGTTGGGGATTTTATGTATCGACAATCGATGCTTCTTGCTCTGAAAGAAGCAGAAAAAGGACGGGGAAAAGTTTCTCCGAATCCTATGGTTGGGGTTGTATTGCTCAAACGGGGAAAGATAGTTGGTAAAGCG
>Ga0256830_1001925_pt1 | contig 14182 bp, 18 predicted proteins | sample 128326metaG_FD_190537 | JGI IMG/M metagenome (GOLD analysis project Ga0256830, IMG submission 190537) | Hydrothermal vent microbial communities from Lau Basin, Pacific Ocean - 128-326 | ecosystem: Environmental > Aquatic > Marine > Hydrothermal vents | place: Pacific Ocean: Lau Basin | collected... | reverse complement strand
TCCGGACATAGTCTCAATGATTGAAAAATTTTCGGAGATAAGCGAAAAGCCCTTGGCATGCAGGAGAATCGCTGAGAAGAAAAACTATGCTGAAAAAATAGGGGAAAAGGTAAATGTTGTATATGTCGGAAGCATAATCTCTCAGCTCGTAGCAGATGGATACATCCCGCTCGTATTCTGATCACTTGATCCCAAACTTTTCAGGGAATTTCTTGCCCTTGATGTGAATCCTGAAAAAGTCATCACCGTGGCAGCTCTTGCATCCAACTCCCCTGTTCAGGTGTATTGTCAGCAGATTTCCGTTACTTGGAGTGAATGGATCGGGGTAACCATGACACTTCCCACAATCCATCTTTTTCAAATTAAAATCCACATGGCACTTTCTGCAGTCTGAATACTTGCTGTGATGAAGGTTACCTATCGCCTTTACAGTGTCGTTTCCTTTTGCATGGCAGTAAGCACAGAATTCGATTCCGTTCAGATGCCCCGGAATTCTGTTTGCTTGTGGTATGTATTGTCTCGTACGGTTCATGTGGCAGTTCTCACAAACAACAACCTCTTGAAACTGCGGGGTGGTTTTCACACTTTTCTGCGATTCGGGAGTTTGAGTTATCGCTGAAGTTGGAGTGGAAAGCGGTGCCGTTTCAGGTGGTTTCTGATTTACATTTTTTTGAGCACACATGAAGAAAAATGGCGCTACAAGTACCAATACAAAAAATAAAATTGTTTTTCTGTTCATGGTGAATCTCAAACTGAATTACTGCTCCTGCTCCACAAACTTGTTTGCAGCTTTATGGAGAGCACCAATGTCTGTTCCGTGGCAGGTTGTACAGTACTTGCCTCTTGGAAGGTGAATGTTTACGAGATTCCCGTAGCTCGGTTTAGTTGGATCCGGATATGCATGACAGTTCTCACAGACCGTTCTACCCTTTTCAAGTGGTTTTGGAATATGTATATTGTTCGGAGAGCCGTGACAGACCTGACAGTCTATGTTTATTGTGCCGGGGCCAACATGGATTTTGTGTGGGTCCCATCCATGGCAGTTCCCACAGAGCTGTCCTCCCTCAACATGCGGCTTGTATTCACTTGCTTTAGTGTGACAAACCGTACACTCAACAACTGGACCTTTTGATTCGACCTTCTTGGGGGTTGTTTCCGGTTTTGGTGTTACAGTTTTTGCTGGAGTTGGTGTTTTCCCGGCTTTAGGCACTTCAGTTTTCTTGGGTGTGGGAGTTGTCTTAGGTTTAGCCTCTGGCTTCTTTTCCTGCTGGGCACATCCAAGGATCAGTGCTCCCAGCAGGATGAGTGCAAAAAGTAATATTACTTTCCTGTTCATATTGATGGTGATGTGCCCCGAATATATTAAGATTGCGATTATTGCCCCCCAGAAGGGTATCTGTGCTTACATCAACTCCGATTCTTCAAACACCTCTATACCACGGTTTGAAATGGTAAATGGCCTTGGCTTCCTCTGATGATTTACCCTTCTCATTTTTATAATCTCGATTGAAAGGATCGCTTCCTCAAGCTCGTTCTCCCTGTATGTTTTCAAAACTATTATCCCATCTGAAACGTACTCCATTATCCCAAATTTGGAGCTTGAAGGCTTTTCGATGTTGCTTTCCCCTGTTATGATTCCGGTTGCGCCTATGGCTTTTACAATGCCTCTGATCTTTGCCAGAAACGAGTATCTGCCTGCATCATCAAACAGTGTTTCAAGTATTGTTAATGGATCAATAAGAACCCTCAATGGTTTTATGGTCTCGAATATTCTCTTCAGGTGATCCTCAAAACCCTCAACTTTTTTCTTAACTTCCTCTGCGTCAAGTCTGACGATAAGAAGATCGTCTGAGTGGGCGGAAAAGTTCATTCCATATCCTTCAGCTGTCTGTATAAGCCCTGCCTCATCCTCATCAAAGCTTATAACCAGGCATTTCTCACCGTTTTTAAGGCCTTCATATATGAAATGGAGTCCAAGTGTTGTCTTTCCGGTCCCGCATGACCCTATAACTGAAACAAGATACCCCTGAGGTATTCCTCCTCCAAGCATCCAGTCAAGACCTTTAATCCCAGTCGAAACGAGCTTCATCACACCACCCTTTCATACTGAGAAACAACAAACCCTGCAACAGGATCTACCCTTATCTGCAATCTCGATACCTTTTCCCTTTCCAGAAACGGCATCAGTCCTGCCAGTTTTATAAAATGTATCCATCTTCCAGCCCATCCTTTGTAGTTTTCCCACTCAAACAGGATTATCCCATCTGACTCTGCAAGGATCTGGTTCTCAACGTTTCTTGGAAGAACGTCCTTTGTGAGAAGTCCGAGAACAAGAATGTTCTTTTTCAGCGAGAGCTTTCTGATCCCGATCATGAGATGGACAAACTCATGTCGCTCTATCTCACCCTGCGATGCTCTGTAAAGGTCTGTTATGGAATCAACAACAACTATCGAATTTTCCTGAATGTCATCAAAAGTGTTCATAAATTCCTGAACAACCTCACCTTCTCTTTTCAAATCAAAAATTGTAAAGTCCTCCTCGCCAATCCATCTCCTTGGAACTATGCTGTCCCAGAAATAGAACTTTTCAAGACTTGCAACCTGAATTTCGTTTCTCAGTGTGTCCGGATTTTCCTTTGGAAATGTGTTCCCAATCTCCGTCAGAATCTCATCCTCACTCTTTGTAAATGTCACGATGTTCTTCCCGTTTTTTCTGTTTCTTATAAGCACATTGAACGCAAATTCCCTTCCTCCTGCACCCGGCTCTTCGAGAAGGTAAACCAGCCCGACTCTGAGTCCTGAGTATCTGTCAATGACTTCAATACCTGTCAAAAACCCCAATCAAACCACCTCGATTAGGGCATCACACATGAGAGACGCCTGGGCAAAATAGATCGGGTCTAATTCGTTTTCGAGAATTACAATGACTGCAACAAATCCCCTGAATCTCGTTTTTCCTGTGAGCTGTCTGAGGAATTTGATAAGTGAATCACTCGACTTGTAGAGGGAAATTGTCGAGAGAGAATCTATGTACAAAAATTTTTGCTCTGAGCTCACGTTTTCCATTGCCCTGTCTATGGAAACCGTAAGCTGGACGGGATTTGGGGATTCAACGTATATGCAGTTGTTTTCTCTGCACAAATTGTTGGAGAACTGCTTTGTAACCGCATCTATAAAAACAAGGTTGTGCATATCTGCTCCAATTCTGCCGAGATGCTTTTTTAGCGAGCTGCACGGCTTGTTGAGAGAGACATAGACAACCTTTCCAATTGCGGTCATGAACCTCACAAGCCTTTCAAGTGATTCAAAGTATGACGATGGAGTTACCTTCACAAGCACCACATCAGAACCTTTCTTTATCTCTTCCAAGAACCTTTTTTCCAGTACCGACTGCTCTGTCATCTCATTCACTCGATACCCCTTTGCCCGAAATGCATTACCGGACGTCATGGCCATATACTTATTATTATTTTCCGAACATAATGTCGGTGAATTATATTTAAAATTAACCCATGATTTAAGGTGATTAATTGCGATCGGAGAGTATTTAAATCCAGAATCGAATCACAGCCTCTGAGGGGCCGTGGGGTAGCCTGGTCATCCTTCCATCTTGGGGGGGTGGAGACCCGAGTTCAAGTCTCGGCGGCCCCATTTATCTCAGCTAACAACATTTTTTGGTGAGTCATTGATGTATGCTCTGATGTTATCCACAGTCACCTTAAGCCTTCTCATCAATGCCTCTTCCGTGTAATATCCAACATGAGGTGCTAAAACTGCATTTTTTGCATTCCTGAGAGGGTGGTTCTCAGGCAGAGGGGGTTCAATGTCAAAAACATCAAGACATGCCACAATCTTTCCACTTTCGAGCATTTTTGCAAGTGAGGCAGTATCAATTATTTTCCCTCTGGCTGTGTTCACGATTATCGCTCCATCCTTCATCATCGCAAGCTCCCTCTCTCCAATCATCCCTTCGGTCTCTTTAGATAGGGGAACATGAATCGTAACGACGTCGCTCATCTTAAGAAGCTCTTCAAGCGGAACATACCTAACCCCTTTTTCCTCAAGCTCCCTTTTTCTTGTCCGTGAATAGGCCATGACATTCATTCCAAAGGCAAGGGCTATCTCACACACCCTTTTTCCAATTTTTCCGGTGCCTATAACGCCCATCGTCTTTCCATAAATCTCACTTCCAAGCAGACCTTTATTGTCTTTTCCAGATCTCACAGTCATGTCGCACTCAATGAGTTTTCTCTTTGCAGAGATGATCATTCCGAAAACAAGCTCTGCAACAGAACTGGTTGAGTATTCAGGGACGTTACAAACAGTTATGCCGAGCTCACGGCATTTGTCAATGTCAATGTGGTCATAACCTGTAAATGATACTGCAATCATTCTCAGATTTTCAAGCTTTTCAAGAGCTTCTGCTCTGACAGGATAATTCACAACAACCATTATGTCTGCATCTCTCGTTCTCTCCACAACCTCTTTCTGGCTCCCTGGTTTCGTGTCAAACATCTCAACCTCACAGTTGAGGGAGCTGAACTCCTCCATCACAACCTCTTTCGGAAGTTGCAGGGGTTCAATAATGGCAACCTTCATGGATGTTCATCTGTAAGACTTGGAAATTAATTTTTCGTACCGTCTTTTATCCATGCGATCATGATAGAGGAAAAATTTAAAGGATTGATAAGGGCAAGTAAATTCCATGGTGAGGGTCTTGATTTCCTTTCCTCTTGATGATGAGTATGTTCTTAAGATAAGGGAGGTTGAGGATGTCGACGTTGTCAAGGCAACAGAACCTGACACAATACTCAGAGAAATTGAGGATGCTGAAGTGCTGTATGCCAGTAAAATCACAAAAGAGGAATTCTCTAAAGCTAAAAAACTTGTCTGGATTCAATCACCGTTTGTTGGTGTTGATTCATTACTCATCGATGAGGTTAAAAAGAGCGATATTATTATCACCTGCTCCAGAGGTGTTCATGCATCTCAGGCTTCAGACCATGTATTTGCCTTAATTCTGGCATTTGCGAGGAGACTTCCCGAGCTTTTTGAGGATCAGAAGAAAAGAAGATGGAAGCCAAGACATCCATTTCCCTTTGACCCTCTTGATGAGCTTCAGGGGAAAACTCTTGGCATTATTGGTCTTGGTTCGATAGGAATGGAGATAGCGAGAAAGGGGAAGTGCTTTGGTATGAGGGTTATGGGAGTTAAAAGCACGATATCTCCTGTAGATTATGTGGATGAGGTGTACAGTCCTGAAAGCATTGATAGAGTTCTGGAGCAATCAGACTTTCTTGTCCTGTGTGTCCCTCTTACTCCTAAAACAGCAGGAATGATTGGAGAGAAAGAGCTTGGGAAAATGAAGAAGACATCCTACCTGATAAACATCGCAAGAGGAGGAATTGTTGATGAGATTGCTTTAATCAGAGCCTTAAGGGAAGGATGGATAGCAGGCGCTGGGATAGATGTTGCAGAGCGTGAACCTTTGCCTGAAAGTTCTGAGCTGTGGGATCTGGAAAATGTTATAATAACACCGCACGTTGCAGGATCGACTCCCCACTACTGGGACAGAGCAGTATCAATTTTTATCGAAAATCTGAGAAGGTTTCTATCAGGAGAGGAACTGATGAATGTTGTTGACAAAGATAAAGGATACTGATCAAAAACCTGTAAAATCCCTTGCCAACTCCACAATCTTGGGAAATATCTTTTCAACCACCCCTCTTTTTGGAACGACAAAAGTGTAGATCACTCTCGTAGAGGGTGTTACGGAGATATGCTTCACCTCTTCTACAGGAATACCCTTCATGTGTTTTAAAAGCTTGTTCAGATCCTCCTTTTTTCTGTAATACACAACAAATTCTTCTCCGCTGATACTGACAGTCTCTGTTCTGTATTCAACCTCATTGTCTATTGGTTTTGTGAACCTGTAGGTTCCTTTTTTCACTGCATGGACATCTCCCTTAACAGCGTATCTGCATTTCAGAACAAAAAACAGCCTGTCGTCTTTGAGAGTTAGCTTTGAGATTGGAAGATAGAGTATGCTCTGTCTTGGGAGGAGAGTGAGTGTGACCTCTATACCATCTATATATGGATCATCAATCTTGTATTCAGCTTTAAAGCCGATATATCCTCCAAGCCACGTATAGAGCTGGTCTTTTGGTTTTATGGTTTCCTCAAGCTCCTCCACGGCATTTTTCATGAGCAAAATATTCAGTTTCCTCCCATAAAAAAACTGAAGAGTTGTAATTCCTGCAAAAAGCACAAGAACCGCAAAAAGGTCCGAAAGATTGAAGAATCCCATTCTCAGCCCTCCAGATAGACAACTCCAGACGATTTCTCCACAATTCTGTATCTCACCCCAGCACCTTTTAAAGCTCTTTCCATCTCTCTCAGAATCGCTCTCAGAACCATCCAAGCTAAGGGTACACAGGATTTACAGCTTGGGAGTGATCTGTTGAAATTTACAAAAACTGTCACACATCCTCCTTCAACATTCAGCCCATCAACGAGACCAAGCTCAACTATACTAACACCAAATTCCGGATCTTTAATTTTTTTAAGGAGCTCAATAACTCCATTAGCTTCAATGTTTTCACTCATCTGCTCACCTCTGCAATTCCAAAAAGGGTTTTGCCCACTTCTTTAAGCATATCTATGCCATGCGGATGGGAGCTGAGAAGAGGGACTTTCACAGCCTTTCCAATTTTCTCAAGCCTTTCTGTTATCTCGTTATCGGCTGTGTACTTGTTGATTATCACACCCGAAACTCTCAAGCCGAAGTTTTTTAACGCATCAATCGCTCTTTCTCCTTCAAAAAGTGAGAGAGGTTCTGGATTGGCAACCAAGAATATGCTGCATTTTTCTGACAGAAATTTCTTGACAAGTTCCATCTTTTCCTTTTTCTCTTTCAACTCTCTCATAACCGGATCTTCCTTTTCCCTAATCGGAATGTTGACTTCTTCTCCATCTATTATCACACATTTCCTTCCTGTAATACTTTCAACCGCCCTTCTCCTGCTTAAAATCTCATTCCTGAGCTCCATGAGCTTGTGTATCCATATGAGGGCCGTGTAGGGTAGGGTAAGAACTCTGACAGTTAAGCCGGTGGGAGGCATATCGAGCACTATGTGATCATAATCAAGCGATATGAGATCTGTAAGCCCCTCAAGAATGCTGTATTCCTCTATTCCAGGGGAGTACTTCAGAGAGTCAACGTATCTGTCAAGATTCAGAACTTTCAGATAGGCGTACATCCCCTTTATTCTGCTAACAGTTCTCTCAAGATATTTTTTTGTCAAGAGATCTGTGTCAACCTCAATGGCAAACAGGTTATCTGATATTTTTTCAGGTTTTCCAGAAAGATTGACTCCATAAACATCTCCAAGGTTGTGAGCAGGATCGAGAGATGCGATGAGGGTTTTGCCAGTTCCGGCAAGATTGATGGCAAGAGATGCGCTGCACGTTGTTTTCCCAACTCCACCTTTGCCTATGAAAATGTATCCTTTCCTCATTCCATCTACCTCACAGCTCAAAAAATTCTGCTATCTGGCTCAGCGGATCATCAGCTCTTTCTGCTGATATCCCAAGCACATAAAGTTCTTTCGCAACATGAGGTAATAATTCAAGGCTCAGAAATGCTGGAGGAGATGGAAGTCCTATATAGCTGCCAAAAAGAAGAATGGCGAAAACATTTTCAAGCTCTCTCTCCTCAACTCTTATGAATTCAACAGATCTTCCCCTAAACCCTTCTGCAAACCCATCAAAAAAATTGTATAAATCTTTAAAGATTTTTCTGAGACTTGGTTTCGTCAAGCAGGTACAGCCTCCTCACTCTCTCTCCTGACAGCCATTCCAAACTCGTACAGCAGCATAATGGCAAGCAAGAGCTCAATTGCAACAATTGCCAAAACAGGTGCTGTTGGATTCACAACCACAATGAACCAGATGTACGCCAAGGTAACTGTAAGCCAGAGGAACAGGGCTGGCACCAGTACGAGGTACCTCATTATACCGGTCACATTCAGAACATTTCTCACCCACAGACCTGCTGTCATAAGAGCAATGGCTGCAAGCATCTGATTTGCCCCACCAAATGCCGGCCATATTATTGTCCAGTTCCCCGTTGCTGCAAGTCCAATACCTATAAGCGCTGCAACAATTGACGCTACCCACCTGTTGCTCAGCATGTTTCTTGCTGATTCATCACCGACAACCTCAGCCACTATCTCGCTCCATGTGAACCTTGCAAGCCTGTTTGTTGTGTCAAGAGTTGTCAGAGCGAAGGCAGAAACCCAGAGCCCTGCAAAAATGGTTCCTAATTTCATGTCAACTCCGAATGCATCCTGCCATCCCATCCCATAGCTCTGTGCAAAAATCCCAACTTTTCCAAAACTTTTCAGCATAGCTGTAACATAATGGGTACCCATGTACGTTGGATCGCTGAGTTTTGCAGCATCAATTCCAGCCTTTGCAAGTTTCGCACCAGCCTTACCAAGCAGGGACATGCCATACGCTGCTATTGACGTAACAACAAGCGTTGATAGAAAACCTTCAGTAAGCATTCCACCGTAACCTATGGTGAGTCCGTGAAGTTCACTTTTGAGCTGTTTAGATGTTGTGCCTGAAGCAACAATGCTGTGGAATCCCGAGAGCGAACCACAAGCGATGACAAGAGGTATCACTGGCCAGAACGGTGATGGTTTTCCTCCCACAACAGTGGCTGAGAACATTGTATATGCCGGCCAGTTAATCTCCCTGTTCACTATAAGGAATGCAAGTCCACCTGCAGCTAACCCGAACCATAAAATCCATGCGTTCAGGTAGTCTCTGGGCTGGAGCAGTATCCAAACTGGTAGTGCTGCAGCGATGATTATATAAACAAAGAGCACACCGTACCACTGGTTTGCTGTTAAAACGAGGGGATACTGGAAGCCAAGCCATACACTGATCACCAGGAGTGCCAGACCCACGGCGGTTGATGGAATCATCCCTATTCTCGCCCTATACATCAGGAAACCCACAATCACTGCTGAGACTATGAAGAGTATGGATGCTGTTGCAACCTGAGGAGTTTTAACAAAGATTGACGTTATGACCGCTGCAAATGCTGCAACCACAAGGATCAGAACGAAATATATGAACACCTGGAAAAGCAGAGATGTTCTCCTGCTCATGAGCTTACCAGAGATCCACTGAATGCTTCTTCCATCATATCTGATTGATGCCATAAGGGAAAGATAGTCATGCACCGCACCCAAGAAGACATTTCCAAACCATATCCATGCAAGACCGAGAAGCCATCCCCATGCCATTGCCAAAACTGGACCGACTATAGGTGCTGCTCCAGCTATTGAGGCAAAGTGATGTCCAAACAGCACTGGTCTGTCTGCCGGAACGAAATCCACCCCATCATAGAACTTCTTTGCCGGTGTGTCTCTCGACTCGTCTGCTTTTACTACCTCCTTTTCAAGCTTTCTCCCGTAGGTTAGATACAAAACAGCATAGACAATCAAACCGAGCCCTATAACCATGGTCGTTGTCAGAGCCATCCTATCAGACCTCCAGAAATACCGTTGCAGATTCCCTCACAATTAATCATTCCTTAATATTTAAAAACACATTCGATCATGGACGAATATCTTTTCTGATGTGGAGTCTCAAGCCTTTCGCAAGAGATTGGTCAGTATGGATCACCAAACTTTTTTATAACATCTGATGTAAATTTCAACATGGTAAAGGTTGAGAGAGTTGAATTTGACGAGAAAATATCCCCGCTTTCACCACTCGAAGAGAAGATAATGGAATTTCTATGGGAAAATGGATCAGCTCACGTTGCTCTCATTTCCGAGAAAATAAACGTCTCCCTTTCAAGTGTTGCAGCCACACTCGACAGACTTGTCAAAAATGGTCTGGTTGAGAGAAGACAGGAGAAAATTGATGGACGGAGGAAGTTTGTTTTCTATCCTGTACTTTCAAGGGATGAGCTTGAAAGAAAATTTGTTGAAAATGTTCTTGACAGACTCGTTGCCAATTTTGGAGAGGCTGTTGTGGAATACTTCCACAAAAAGGGGATTAAAAAATGAACACAGTGGAGTGCACGGTTTACTGCATAGCAAACTCACCGCTTTTTCTGCCATCTGTTTTTGTCATTTCGGGATTTCTGCTGTCAGTTGCCGGATACTTCTTAGTTAAAAACAGCATTGAAAGACTCAGATTTTACTGGTTTGCCAATATTCTCGCTCTGATCAACGCTCCAATACTCTACTTTTCGATGAACTGCAGTATGGGTTCCTTTTTAAAGATCTATTTTGGATATGCTACCATTGCGTTTCTCATTCTTGTTTTAGCCCCACCGGCATACAGATACCACCTTAAAAGGACCTATGGCTTTCAGAGAGATGAAGATCTCGAAAAGCTCATTGGAATCGAAAGAGTTTACCTCCTTAACACATCACTGCCAAAGGCATTCACCCTTGGAAGAGATATTTTTGTGAGTATGGGAATGATTGATTTGCTTGAGGAAGATGAACTGAAAGCGGTTTTAGCCCATGAAAAGTTCCATGTTATGGAGAACAGAACGCCATTTCTCAGCAGATTAAAGTATCTTACATTCCTGCCCCTCTCCCAGGATAGAATTGAGATCATGGCCGACGAGTATGCAGAAGGGATTGCTGGGAAAGATGCTTTGAACAGAGCAAAAAGAAAGATTGAAAAGTTCTATGCTTAGTGCTCAAGTTCAAGGTCTTCCTCGTTTATAATTTCATCAGGGTCAGCGTACCACTTGGCATTTCTTTTCCTGAGAAGGACGTAAATCGCCGCAATTCCAACTCCAACTGCAATCGCGGGATAATACCAGAGGCCCAGAAACACACCTTCCTTTGGGGGATTTACAAGGACCTCCTTTCCGTATGTGTCCTGAAGCTCTGTTATAATTTCCTTCTTCGTCATTCCCCGCGCTATCATTCCTCTTATCTCCTCTCTCATTCTTTCTGCTGTTCCGCAATCACAGTTTTCCAGAACCTTTCCACACCCACATGTGCACATCACATCCGTCTGTATGTCGTTTAGTGTGACAGCAGCAACATTTACGACAATTGATAAAAGAAAAATTGCAAGAAGGATGAATCTCATGTTTTCACCCCGCTTTCTGACTTGAAAACAAACTCCCTGACAAAACTCCTCGGCACCAAAGCAAAAACACCTCCAGCGGTCAGTATCCAGCTGCCAAGCCATATCAGATTCACAGTTGGATCAACTTTGACCTCAAACAGTGCACGATTTTGGTCTGCGCCGTTCAGGATTATGTAGAGGTCTTCAGGAAAATGAGTATAGATGTCAACTCTTCTTATCTCCTCACCATTTCCTGTCCTGTATTTTTCAATCGCCGGATGCAGAATACCAAGCAACCTTCCTTGTTTCCACACCTCCACGTTAGCATACCACGTAACTTTCAGATCGCTTTCCTTAAAGCCGAGACCTTTGTATACCAAGGTATACTCTCCAAAGGCTTTCTGATCTCCAACCCCCATCAGAACATTGTCGTATTTCTCAGCATACACCCCCCCTGCAATTCCTATGAAAACAAGCAGCAATCCCAGATGTGCTGTATACCCCCCATACCTTCTCCTTCTCCTGAGAATTATCTTGATACTGCTCAGACTGCCGTATTCATCTCTGAACTTCGTGGTGTCCCAGATGTACTGCTGGAAATGAGTTGTAAGCGCAAACAGAAAGACCGAGAGAGCCATGATGATTTCTATTTTAAGCTGGAGGAGAATTCCAAGAGCGATTCCTCCGGCAAATGCTACAGCCGGGAATTTCAGCCTTTTCAACAGCTCTTTACCATGTGCCATCCTCCACGGAAATGCGATGCAAAAGCCAAGCAAAACAATTAGAGCGATTGCAAGGGGAGTTATGACCTGATTGTAGAATGGAGGACCAATTGTCACCTTGTATCCAGTTATACCCTCACTTATCAGAGGAAAGATTGTTCCCCAGAAAACCGTTAGAGCTGAGGCTACAAGTATTAGATTGTTGAACAGAAAAGTTGCCTCTTTGGATAACGCAGACTCAACTATATCCTGACTTTTTATGTAGCTTCTCCTTTCGTAGATTACCCAGAGTGTTGTCACTGCAACAGTAAAAAGCATGAGCATGAATGGAGGCGTTAGATTGCTCTGTCCAAAGGCATGAACACTGCTGATGACACCGCTTCTTGTTATGAATGTCCCGAGAAGTACAAATTCGAATGTTATGAAAGCAAGAAGTATGTTCCATAGCTTCATTCCTTTCCTTGCTTCCTGAATCATTATGCTGTGCATCAGTGCTGATAGAGTCAGCCATGGAAGAAGTGACGAATTTTCAACAGGGTCCCAGGCCCAGTATCCACCCCATCCGAGAACCCTGTAAGCCCATAAAGCTCCCCAGAATATACCCTGTGTGAGCCATACCCATGTAAACACGATCCATTTTCTCGCCCGATATACCCATTTATCGTCGGCTGTCAAAACTCCGGAAATAGCCAAGGCAAATACAATCGCCGAGCCAGCATACCCCATAAATAATGTTGGGGGATGGGCTGCCATTTCTGGAGTTTGAAGGAGTGGATTGAGCCCTATTCCATCCGCAGGCATGAATCCAAGTTCGTCAAATGGATTTGAAACGGTGGATAGCTGTAGGAGGAAATATGTCATAACCCCCATGGCGACGAGCATGGTGTACGCAGAAAGGGCATCTTTCTTTTCAATCTTCAGGTAGGCAACGAGATACCCGGAAAGAATAAGAACCCACAGGAGTAAAGAGCCATCTGATCCTGCCCAGAATGCAGTTATCTTGTAGAATTCAGGCAGATTTCTGCTGGAATAAGATGCAACGTATTCTATCCAAAAATTGTCACTCAAGAAGTAGTATAGCAGAAGTCCTGATGCAGCCAAAATCAGAATTGCAGTCAGATATGTTGCCCTCTCGCCATTATGAAGTATTCTGGAATTTTTACTGGATATTCCGCTGTAGTAAGCCCATATGGAGTATATGGAGCTGAGTAATGCAGAATAGATCAAGATGCTACCTACATCCACAATCAACACCTCCTTAGATTAAAGCTCCCACTTTTCCTCCTTGCTTTTTCTCTTTCCACCCTTTCCGCCACCTCTTTTTGATTTGCCGAGATTGTATGCGATGAAGCCGGTTATTGCTATCCCGATTATATAGAACGGCAGCATATCTTGGGGATTTTTCTTTGATGCACTTTTTATGTTCTCCTTTTCCTGATTGACCAGTATTGAACTCCCGTAAAGCGTGACATACTTGTTTATTATCTCCTCAGGCGTTTTGCCCTCAAGCAGCTCTTTGCCTATCTCAGATCTTGTCTGAACCGCAGTATCGCAATGGCAGTTGATGAGTATCTCCCCGCAACCGCACGGGCAGTAAATCTTTCCCTCCACGTCCATTGAATTGTATTTAGCAGCGGATGTTCCGAATAGCATGATTAATGCAACCACCAGCATTACCATTCTTCTCATTTCATCACCTAATTTTACATTTCTTGTAAAATGTTATTTAAGCTTTCTGGTTATGATACCAGCCGCCACAAGCAAGCCAACAACTGTGAGGTCTGCTGTAAAGTCGGGTGTGCTTTTGCCCGGATATGAGTTGGCATCCCCCGGCATCGTTCCAGCTCGCAGCTCTTCAATGTTAGAATATCTGTCAGAGTCGCTATCAAGCTGCATCAATTCAGGAGTTAAAGATCCGATTTTGGCAAAATCCCTGCCAAATGGATTCAGCCCGCCGTATCCGGAACTCTGAACATGGCAGAGAGTGCACTTCTTGATCTCATCTGGAAAATCCTTGAAGTATTTCAGGTATTCCGGACGGGATGCTGCTGGATAAGCCAGAAGCAGAATTGCAGCAACCAGGATCATCAGCCTTACAAACATGTTTCTGTTTGCCATTCCATCAACCCTCCAGCATCTCTTTTACTACTGTTGTAAAATTAGATTTATAAACGTTTTTGCACCGTTAAATCATTACATAATAATTTTCAGCATAACAACCCCTTCATTCCACAATACTTATAAACAAACATCAAGTTCATCTTTTGCCTTCCACACCTGGGCCGGTAGCTCAGTCTGGGAGAGCGCCGCCTTGGCATGGCGGAGGCCTGGGGTTCAAATCCCCA
>Ga0256830_1001924_pt1 | contig 14182 bp, 10 predicted proteins | sample 128326metaG_FD_190537 | JGI IMG/M metagenome (GOLD analysis project Ga0256830, IMG submission 190537) | Hydrothermal vent microbial communities from Lau Basin, Pacific Ocean - 128-326 | ecosystem: Environmental > Aquatic > Marine > Hydrothermal vents | place: Pacific Ocean: Lau Basin | collected... | reverse complement strand
GCGGAGCCGGCCGGGCGGGGCGCGATGCGGCGCGCTCAGTGGGCGGCGTGGAAAAATGGGTGCGTGCGGCTGTTGCGGATCGGAGTGGACGCGGGGGGTACCTTCACGGACTTCGTAGCCATCGGTCCCGGCGGGACGGTGAGCGCGTTCAAGCTGCGGTCCAATCCGTCGGACCCGGCGAGCGTCATCCTGGCGGGCATCGAACGGGCCGCCGCCGGGGCTGACGCGGAGGTGGTGCACGGCTCCACCGTGGCGACGAACGCGCTGCTGGAGCGCAAGGGGGCGCGCACGGCTCTGGTGACGACGGCGGGCTTCGAGGACGTCCTGGAGATCGGCCGGCAGAACCGGGAAGAGCTCTACAACCTTCTGCCGGAGCCGCGGTGCCTGCCGGTGGAGCGGGAGCTGGCCTTCGGCGTCGCCGAGCGGACGCTCTACGACGGGGCAGTGGAGAGCGCGGCGGCCCCGGCCGAGCTCGCCGGACTGCGGCGGCGCTTGCAGGAGGCCGGGGTCGAGGCGGTGGCGGTGAGCTTCCTGCACTCTTACGCGAATCCGGCCAACGAGCGGGCGGCGGCCCGGGCGCTGCGGGGTCTCGGTTACGTCTGCGCCTCCCATGAGATCAGTCCCGAGTTCCGGGAATACGAGCGCACGGCGACGACGGTGGTCAACGCTTACGTGGGGCCGCTGATGGAGCGCTACTTGAGGCGGCTCGGGAGGGCCTCGCAATGGAAGATCTCGATCTTCCAGTCGAACGGCGGCTCGATGACGGCGCGAGAGGCGCGGCGGCAGCCGGTCCGGACGGTGCTTTCGGGGCCGGCGGGGGGTGTGGTGGGCGCCATCTACATCGGGCGGCGGGCCGGCTACCCGCTCGTGATGGGCTTCGACATGGGCGGCACCTCCACCGACGTCAGCCTGGCTGAGGGCGAGCCGCGGGAGACGACCGAGTCGCGGGTGGGCGGCTTGCCGATCCGCGTGCCGATGCTCGACATTCACACCGTGGGCGCGGGAGGAGGGTCGATTGCGCGGGTGGACGAGGGCGGGCGCCTGCTGGTGGGCCCGGAGAGCGCCGGGGCGGACCCGGGACCGGCCTGCTACGGCCGCGGCACGGACGCCACCGTCACCGATGCCCACGTCGTGTTGGGCCGGATCCGGTCCGGGCAGTTTCTCGGCGGGGAGATGGCGATCGAGGAGGAGCGCTCAGCCGCAGCGGTAGACCGAATCGCAGCGGCCCTGGGCATCGACCGCGTCCAGGCGGCGGCGGGCATCCTCAGGGTGGCCAACGCGGGGATGGAACGGGCCATCCGCGCCATCTCCGTGGAGCGTGGCTACGACCCGCGGCGCTTCGCCCTGGTGGCTTTCGGCGGCTGCGGCGGCCTGCACGCCTGCGAGCTGGCCGAGGAGCTGGACATCCGCACGGTTCTGGTGCCGGAGCACGCCGGGGTGCTCTCGGCGCTGGGGATGTTGCTGGCGGATCGCATCCGGGACTACGCCGCGGGCGTGCTGGGCCGGAGCGACTACGAGCGGCGGTTCCGGCGCCTGGAGCGGCTGGCGCGGCGGGAAACGCCGGGGGCCGAACTCGCGCGGTCGGCCGATATTCGCTATGCGGGCCAGAGCTACGAGCTGACGGTGCCCTGGGAGGCTAGGGATCCAGCGGCTCCCTTCCACGCGGCCCACGCCCGGACCTACGGCTATGCGCGGCCGGAACATCCGATCGAGATCGTCACGCTGCGGGTGCGGGCGCGGCTGCGGCGCCCGAAGCCGCGGTGGCGGGCGCGCCGGGTGGCCGCCGGGCAGCAGGGCGAAGTCCGCCGGGTCTTCACCGGGGGGCGGTGGCGGCGGACCCCGGCGCTGCCCCGCGCAGCGATTTCCGGCGAAGCCCGGCCGGGCCCGATGCTCGTGCTCGACTACGGGGCGACGACCCTCGTACCACCGGGATGGCGGGTGCGCCGGGACGCCACCGGGAGCCTGATCATCGAGCGGACACGACGATGAAGGGCCGCGGACCCACAAACCGGCGCGCGTTCCGAGCGGCCGCCGTCCTGGCGGCGTGGCTGGCCCTTCCGGCCTTTCCGGCGGCCGCCCAGCCAAACCCTTACGAGTTGGTCCGGTGCTCCCTGCGCGCCGACGATCGCAACTGGGAGCGCCGGCACGACTACAAGTGGGTCGAGTGGGTGCGCAAGGTCGACTTCGACAAGCACGGGCGGCCCAAAAAGACCGACGTCAAGGCCTTCCAGGTGCTGCAGATCGAGGGCACGCCCTACCGGCGGTTGATCTCGCGCTTCGACAAACCGCTATCGCCGGAAGAGGAGGAGTCCGAGCGGATCAAGCTGGACCGCGCGATCGCCGAGCGCCGGGCCGAGACTCCGAAGCAGCGGGCGCGGCGGATCCGGGAATACGAGAAGCGGAACCGGAGAATCCGCGAGCCGATGAAAGAGATCGCCGAGGCGTTTCGCTTCGAGCTGGTGGGCGAAGACGAGGTGGCGCACCGGCGGGTATGGGTGATCCGGGCCCGGCCGCGGCCTGGCTATCGGCCCCGCTCCAGCCGGGCAAAGCTCTTCACGGGCCTGGAAGGCGCCCTGTACATCGACCAGGAGACCTGCAACTGGGTGCGGGCCGAGGGGGAACTGGTGAAGGACCTGTGGTTCGGGCTTTTCCTGGTGCGAATGTACCGCGGGGGTACGGTGCTGGTGGAGAACGCGCCGGTGGACGGCGACTTCTGGGCGCCGGTGCGGCTGCAGTACCGGGTGAAGCTGCGGATCGGCTTCTTCAAGCTGCTCCATTTCGAGCAGGAGATCCGGTTCCGGGACTACCGGCGCGTGAACGGCGCCAGAGGGACGCCTTCGAGGGAAGGATTCGCGGAAAGACCGTGAGGGCAGTGGGGACGGCGGCTAATCCGGATCCGCGACGAAGGTGTCCAGCGGGCGGCGATCCTCGCGCTCGCCGGGCTGGGGCAGCAGGAGGTCGCCGAGGACGACGGCGCGCTTGCGGCCGTTACTGACGACTTCTCCCAAGAACCTCCGCTTCCCGTTCAGTTCCACTTCGACCGGTCGGGTGATCGGATAGTCGAAAACGAGAATATCGCCGGGCTGCAGGTTCAACAAGTCCTCCACCCGAAGCGTCTTGTCGTTGAGGCGGGCGTCCGCCACCACCTTTGCCCCCCGCACGAGTTTCAGAATCCGTTGCCGGGTGGCCTCGGAGGATTCAACCTTGCGCAGCGCCCATTGCTGGTCGAATTTCTGGCGCAGCATCTTGACGGTGATCGACGGGATGCCGAGGTTGAGCATGCCCGCGTTCTCGCCGACACGCACTTCCATGCTGATGGCCACCACCGCCTCGTTCGGGGCCAGGATCTGCAGCAGCTGTGGCTCGGTTTCGTAGGTCTCGACGTCGAAGGTCAGGGGAGCCACCGCCGCCCACGCCGCGCGCAAATCATGCAGGATGATGCGAAGGATGCCGTCGAGGATCTTCTCCTCGATCTCGGTGATTTCCCGATTCATCGGGGGCTGTCCGGCGGCCTTGCCGCCAAGCATCATCTCGAGGAGGGGAAAGGCGAGCGAGGGGTTGATCTCGAGGACGGCGTTTCCCTCATAGGGCTTGAGCCCGAGCGAGATCATGATGGTCGGCGACGGCAAGCACTGGGAAAACTCCATGAAGGAGAGCTGCTCTACCGATACCAGATTCACCGTCACATAGGCGCGCAGGTAAGCCGAAAGGCTCGAGGCCAAGCTCCGGGAGAAGTTCTCATGCAGGAGGTGGATGGCCCGGAGCTGGTCTCTCGGAATCCGGTCGGGACGCCGGAAGTCGTACGGCTGGGCGCTGGCGGCGGGGTCGAGGTCGCGGTGGGTGTCCCGCACGCTGCGGAAGACGCTGTCGATCTCTTCTTGGGACAGAACCCGGTCAACCGGCGGCTGGCTTCCTTTCGGCTCTTCCACGGGAATCCAATCGGCGGAATCGCGCGCCGACATTAGCCGGGAACGAGCCGGGGCAGCGGCGCAGCGCCGGCGCTGCGGATCAGTTCGGCTTTTCCTCCGGGGTGGACTCGGCGGCCGGCTCCGGGCGGTCTTCCGGGGGGATGAAGTCGTAGATGGAGGCTTCGAAATCGATGGCGTCGTCCAAGCTGGAGGCGCCGCGTTCCTGCTTCTGTTTTCGCCGCTGGGCCCGTTTCTCGGCCTTCTCACGCTGCTTTTCCAGCCGGTTGCGCTCCTTCTGGCGTTTCTTGAACGAGCTGCTTGGTCTTGGCATCAACCTCCTTACGGCGGCAGGCGGTGCTGTGTTCGGGACCGCCGTTGCGGCGGCCCGGATGCGGGGTCAGCGCGCCAGCGGAAGCGAGTCGAATCCGATGGGGGGAACCTGTGGGGCCTGCCGCACCGTCATTTTGCGCCCGTTGAGTTCCTGGCCGTTCAACGCCTGAATCGCGCGCTCGGCCCCCTGGGGATCGGGCATCTCGACGAAGCCGAATCCGCGGGAATGTCCGGTCTCCCAATCCTTGGCGATCTCTACCCGGTCAACCGTCCCGAACTTCTCGAACCGGCGGCGGATATCCGCTTCCGAAACGTCGAATTCGAGGTTTCCGACGTAGATCCGCATCGTTCGCGTACTGGCCGGCCGCGTCGGCGCCGGACGGGAACGCGTTCGGGCTTCGAGCCTGTGGCCGGGCACCTACAGTGTAGCAGCCTGGCGGCGCGCGAACCAAATCGCGGCTCGGCGGCCCCGGCGCGTTTGCCGGCCCGGGAATCGATAAAATGTCAGGCGGCGAGTGGCCGCCGGCCGAGGGCCGGCAGGCGGCAGGGAGGGATTAAGATGACGCGGAGGGACTTCTTCAACGCCGTCCTATTGGGCAGCGGCGTTTCGCTACTGAAGATGCCGGCCCCGCTGGCGGCCGATCCCGGCTTCGACGGGCCGGGCGGCGTGGGCGACTACGCGGCGGCGAACGGGAACACGTGGGAGGTCCTCGAAGCGGCCCACCGGATTCGGGACGGCGAATACCAGGGGCCGCGGCTCGAGGCCGCCGACACCGGGGAGCGCTTCGACCTGGCGGTGATCGGCGGCGGGATGAGCGGCCTGGGGGCGGCGCTCGACTTCCTGGACCGCTCGGGGCCGGAGCGCACGTGCCTGGTACTCGACAACCACCCGATCTTCGGCGGCGTCTCCAAACGCAATGAGTTTCTGGTCGACGGCCTCCGGCTGATGGCTCCCCAGGGGGCCAACGAGTTCGACATTCCGGTGGACCCTTCCGGCGACGACTACGAGATCTTCGAGCGGCTGAAGATCCCGCGCGAGTTCGAGTACGCCCCGTGGCCCGGAGACCTCCGGCGGCTCGAGTTCGACCGAACCAACTACGGCTACCAGTACTGGCTCCAGGCGCCGAGCTTCGGCCATCTCATCGACGGCCGCTGGGTGAGGGACTACTGGAAGCGGCACGCGCCGGAGGCGCTGCGGCGATGGGTGCAGACGCGGAAGCGTTACTACGACGGCGAGGACTGGCCCCAGTGGCTCGATTCGATGACGTATCGCGACTACATCGAGAAGGTGATGGGGCTGCCGAGGGAGGCCGCCGACTACATCGATCCGGTATTGGCTGCGGCGATGGGGCTGGGCTCGGACGCGCTCTCTGCTTACGCTGCCTACCAAGTCTCGATGCCCGGCTTCCGGGTCTGGTCCGGCTGGGGGGACTTCCCGGCGGAACTCGACAAGGTTCCGGAAAACACCTGGCACATGTTCCCGGGCGGCAACACGGGGCTGGCGCGGTACTTGGTGAAGGCGCTGATTCCGGAGGCGGTCCGCGGAGGGCACGGGCTTGAAGACGTCGTCAACGGCCGGGTGCGCTTCGGGGCTCTGGACCGCGAAGGCAATCGGGTGCGCATCCGGCTGGGGGCGACGGCGGTGCGGGTCCGGCAGGAGAACGATGGCGTCACGGTCGTCTACGAGCGGGGCGGGCGCCTGTTGCGATTCCGCGCGGCGGCGGTCGTGATGGCTTGCGGGACGCACGTGGCGCGGCACATCGTCGAAGGCCTGCCGGAGGAGAAGCGGCAGGCGCTCGACACGTTCCTGCACTCGCCCATGCTGACGGTCAACGTCGCCGTGCGGCACTGGCGGTTCCTCTACGAGCGGGGCATCAGCTCCGCGCGCTGGTTCGAGGGCTTCGGCTTCGCCACCAACGTGCGGCCGCCGATGTGGATGCCGGGTTACCGGCCGCCGTTCCATCCGGACCGGCCGACGGTGCTCACCTTCTATGTTCCCTTCTATTACCCGGGCCTGCCGGCGCGGGAGCAGGGGATGAAGGGGCGCATGGATCTGCTTTCGACCTCCTACGCCGAGTACGAAGAGAAGATCCGGAACCAGATGCGCCGGCTTTTCGGGGAGGAAGCGGTGAAGGCGATCGCCGGAATCATTTTGAACCGTTGGGGCCACGCTTTCGTGAACGCCACCCCGGGATTCTATTATGGGCGCGACGGACGGCCGGCTCCGCGGGACGTCGTACGCCGTCCGCTGGGGCGGATCGCCTTCGCCCACTCGGAGCTGAACGGGCACCAGTTCTGGCTGGGAGCGATCCGCGAGGGCCGCCGGGCGGTGCGGGATCTAGAAGACTACTACCGCGCGGGGCGAGCCGGCCGGAGCCGGGAAGCCGGGAAAGATCGTGACAAATCCAGACGGCGGGGGTAGTCTTATGGAAGCACGCTGTCTCGATACGGAGGATACCAATGCAGTCGATTCGCGAATCTCTGGTTGAAGTTGTCGGTCCGTACTTGCCCCGGCTGGCCGCCGCCGTCGTCGTACTGGTGGTCGGCTGGCTGGTCGCTCTCGTGATCGCGGCGGTGGTTCGGGCGTTGCTCAAGCGAACCACGATCGACGACCGCATCGCCAAGTGGATCGCCGGGGAAGAAAAGGTCGAGGCCATCGACCTGGAGGCCTGGATCGCCCGGTGCGTCTACTACCTGGCGATGCTGTTCGTGCTGATCGGGTTCTTCCAAACACTCGGCCTGACGGTAATCACGGAGCCGCTCAACCGCTTGTTGACGCAGATCTTCGAGTTTGCTCCACGGGTTCTCGGGGCGCTGGCGCTCACGGTGGCCGCCTGGCTGGTGGCGACGGTCGTGCGGCTGGTCGTGAGGCGGCTGCTCGATGCGACGAGAATCGACGACAAGCTATCGGCCGAAGCCGGTTTGGCGGACGAAGAGAAGGTCCCGCTTTCCGATACGCTGGCCGATGCCTTGTACTGGCTGGTGTTCCTGCTGTTCCTGCCGGCCATTCTGGGCGCCCTGGCGCTTGAAGGGATCCTTCAGCCGGTGCAGGCGATGCTCGACAAGTTCCTGAGCTTCCTGCCGAATCTGATCGCCGCGGCGGTGACGCTGTTCGTCGGCTGGTTCCTGGCGCGAATCGTCCGGCGGATCGTGACGAATCTGCTGGCGGCGGCCGGGCTGGACCGTCTCGGCGAGCGGGTGGGGCTGTCCGCGGTGCTCGGTGAGCAGAGGCTCTCGGGGCTGGTCGGCCTCATCGCCTACGTTCTGATCCTGATTCCGATCCTGATCGCGTCGCTGAACGCCTTGGGGCTGGAGTCGCTGACGGCGCCGGCCTCGAACATGCTGAACGCGCTGCTGGCGGCGGTGCCGCAACTGTTCGGGGCGGCGCTGCTGCTGACGATCGCCTACGTCGTGGCGCGCCTGGTGGCGGGTCTGGTGACGAACCTGCTGGCGGGCGTAGGCTTCGATGGAGTGCTGGGCCGTTTGGGCCTGGGCGGCGAGCCGAAAGAAAGCGGCCGTAAGCCGTCGGAGCTGGTCGGGATGCTGGTGCTGGCGGCGGTGATGACCTTTGCGGCCATCGAGGCGAGCGACATGCTGGGGTTCGCGCGGCTCTCGGGCATCCTGACGGACCTGCTGGAGCTGGCCGGCAGGATCGCGCTGGGCCTGGTGGTCTTCGGCCTGGGCCTGTTCCTGGCGAACTTCGCTGCCGGCGCGGTGAAATCGGCAGGCGGCGCTCACGCCAACCTGCTGGCCGGGCTCGCCCGGGTCGCCATCTTGCTGCTGACCGGGGCGATGGCCCTCCGGCAGATGGGCCTGGCGAACGAGATCATCAGCCTGGCCTTCGGGCTGACGCTCGGCGCGGTAGCCGTGGCCGCGGCCATCGCGTTCGGCGTCGGCGGCCGGGATCTGGCCCGGAAACAGCTCGAGCGCTGGGCGAAGGCGCTCGAAAAAGAGTAAACTCCCCGTGAGCACAGCCGTGGCCCGGGGCGCCTCCCGGCCCGGATGGGTCAGGCACGGAGAGAGCGGCCGGCGGGCCACGGCTGCAGCGTGTTTCCGGCAGCGCCTGGACGCCCGTTTCCGGATGGGATGCTTCCCTGTTGGGTTCCATCGCGGCGCGCGCCGCCGGGCCGCCGGATTGGCGGACTTGCCGGCTGCGGGTAAACGAAATCGAGGAAACTACCGATGATAGGAGTGGCGAACACCGAGGAAGGGCTGGGTGAAAACACCGTGGCCCGCCCGGGGCGCGCTGCCCGATGAGGTGTCACGGAAGAAGGCCTGACGAGGCGAGATGGAAGGGACGGACGCGACCGAGGCCGCCGGGGCGGGTAAGAGCGCCTACCTATGGGAGGTGCCCGGGCGGCCGGTGGCGATCGCGATCGACTATGACGTTATCGACCGGATCCGCCGGCAGGTCTGTACCGGACTCTTGCCGGGCCAGCGGCGGCGCCTCGAGCGCGGTGGAATCCTGCTGGGTTCCATCGAGGCGGGCGACAAGCTGAGGGTGCGGATCCGGGACATCGAAGCCGTGCCGTCCAGCTACGAAGAGGGCCCTTCCTACGTCGTGCGGGGCCAGACGAGGGAACGGTTCAGCGCGGCGGTGAACCGGTGGAGGACCGAAGGCGGGCCGCTGAAGCCGGTCGGCTTCTTCCGGGGACACACCCGCCCGGGGCTGGTGCTGGACGCGAACGACCACGAGGTGCTGGACCGCTGGTTCCCCGAAGAGGGAGCGGTGGCGCTGCTGGTGAAGCCCTTTACGACGCGGGCCCCGGTGGCGGGATTCTTCTTCCGGGAGAACGGAGCTTTTCGGACCGACACCTCGTACAAGGAGTTTCCCTTCCGCCGGGAGGAGCTCGGCGGGGGAACGGCCGGCAAGAACGACAGGGAGGCCGATGTGAACGCGAAGCTTTGGACGGAACGATTGGTGGCCGAGGAGGCCGCCGGCGGCGGGACGAAACCGGGCGCCGAGGCGGCGGAACCCGTCTCGGAGCCGTTGACGGACACGACGGTAGTGCCCAAGCGCACGCTCCGGCTGCGCGGCGGCTGGGTGTGGATCCCGCTCTCGTTCATCTTCTTGCTGTTGGGGACGATCATCGGTTTCCAGGTCGCCCTGAGCGTCACTTCCAGCCCGGTGGCCTCTTTGGAAGCCAACCCGTTTGACCTCCGCCTGACGGCCACGCCCTCGGCCGGCAGCATCCACTTGCAATGGGACCGCCATGCGCCGGCCATCACCGGGGCGAAGAAAGCGACCCTGTTCATCTCCGAGGGGGGCAAGGAGAAGGCCGTGGAACTGGACGCGGCGCACCTGAGGAACGGCAGCGTGGTCTACCGGAAGGCGACAGGCGAGGTGACGTTCCGGCTTGACGTGGTGACTTCGGCCGGTACGGTGATCTCCCAGACGGTGGAGTTCCGCCCCAGGAAGCCGCAGTAGGGCCTGGGCCGCCCGAGGCTCAAGGGGCCACGAGGCCCGCGATGGCGCCGGTGAGGCAGGTGGCCATCACCCCGGCGAGGATCGACTTCATCCCCATCTGCGTGATGTCGCGGCGGCGCTCGGGTACCATCGTGCCGAGGCCGCCGATCATGATTCCCAGGCTCCCGAAGTTGGCGAACCCGCACAGCGCGTAGCTCATGATCAGGCGGCTCTTCAGGCTGAGGCTCTCCGGGCCGAGGTGAGCCAAATCCACGTAGGCGATGAACTCGTTGAGCACCACCTTGGTGCCGAGGAGTGAACCGGCGGCCGCCGCTTCGCTCCAGGGGATGCCGAGCAGCCAGGCGACCGGCGCAAAGAGCGCGCCGAGGATGCGCTGCAGCGTGAGCGGGGAGCCGCCCACGGCGGGCAGCAGCCCCAGGATCTGATTGGCGAGGCTGACGAGGGCGATCAGGACGATCAGCATCGCGGTGATGTTGATCAAAAGCCGGACGCCCTGCTCGGTGCCCTGGGTGATGGCGTCCATCGTGCTGTGGGCCGGCTGCGGCGGCGTGAGCTCACCCTCGGTGGACTGGTCGCCCGGCGGGATCAGCAGCGAGGCGACGACGACCGAGGCCGGGGCGTTGATGAGCGAGGCGGTAAGGATGTGCCCGAGGGGGTTGGGGATGACGCCGTCGAGCACGCTGGCGTAGACGACCATGACGGTGCCGGCGACGGTGGCCATCCCGCTGGTCATGAGGATGAACAGCTCGCCGCGGCTCATCCGGGCGACGTAGGGGGCCACCAGCAGCGGCGCCTCGACCATGCCCATGAACACGTTGGCCGAGACGCCGAGTCCGACCGCTCCGCCCAGCCGCATGGTCCGCTGCAAGACGCCGGACATGGCCTTGACGATCAGGGGCAGCACCCGCCAATAGAACAGCACGGCGGCCAGGGCGCTGATCAGGATGATGAACGGCAGCGACTGGAAGGCGAACAGATAGGTCTTCGGCGGCTCCACGACCTCGAACGGAGGCTCACCGCCGCCCAGGTAGCCGAAGACGAATGAAGTGCCGGCCTGAAGTGCGTTGTTCAGTGCAGTCATCGCGCCGTTGAGGGCGAGGAAGAGATTGCGGAAGCCGGGCAGGCGCAACAGGCTGACGGCGAGGACGATCTGGAGTCCGACGCCGGCGGCGACGGCGCGCCACGGCACGCGGCGGCGGTCTTCGCTGAGCAGCCACGCCGCTCCCAGCAGCGCGAAAATTCCGGCAACGGCCTGGAGCACGAGCGCCATGCCGATACAGTAGCAAGTTCTCCAGGACGGATCGGCGGGGCGCACTCAGCGGGGGGGCGTGCGGTCCCGGCCGGGGGCGGCCCCGGCCCCGAGGGCGGAGACCTGGGATCCGGGGGAGGCGCCGGCGCCGCTGAGGCGGCTCTCGAGGAACTCGAGCAGCTCGGCTTCGCGGTCGATTTCGACCTCAACTTGGAGCCAGAGCAGACGGAGCGGAGCGACCAGGGCCGGGGCTTCCGGGGGCAGGTTCATGAGGTCTTTCTCGGTGGTCAGCAGGACCTCGGCCCCGGCGGCCTTCGCGTCGGCGGCCATGCGTTTCAGCTCCCGGGGCTTGTAGTGGTGATGGTCGCCGAACTTCCAGCAGCGCAGCGGCCGGCAGCCCAAGCCGGCCAGCGTCCGCCAGAACGAGGCCGGGTTGGCGAGGGCGCAGAAGGCCGCGTTCGGCCGGGAGCGCAAGGCGCCGCAAGCCATGCGGTTGCCCGTGGCGGCATCCACCCACTGCGTGGGACGGGTACGCGACTCGAATATGGGCGCGCGAGGGTTGAGTTTCTGCAGCCGGGCGCGGATGCCGTCGAGCGGCGTGCCGGGCTCGGCGCGGGTGATTACGAAGAGGCCGGCGCGGCGCAACGCGGAGACCGGTTCCCGCTGACGCCCCAGGGGGAGCAGGTCGCCGTCGCACCACGGGTTCAAGGCGTCGATGAGGACGATGTCGAGGTCGCGGTCCAGCCACCAGTGCTGAAAGCCGTCGTCGAGGAGAATGACGTCGGGGTGGAAGCGCTCCTCGATGAGGCGGCCGGTGCGGTAGCGGTCGGCTCCGATGCCCAGATGGGCAACGCCGGCGCGCAGGATCAGTTGGGCTTCGTCGCCGGTGACCGAGACCGGAGCCGAGGAGCCGGCTTCGAGGATTGTCATCTTCTCGGGGACGCGGCGGCGGTAGCCGCGGGTGAGGACGGCGACGCTGCGGCCTCTCTCGTGCAGCCGCCGGGCGAGGAAGACCGTGAAGGGCGTCTTCCCGGCCCCCCCGACGCCGAGTCCGCCGACGCTGGCGACCGGCGTCGCCAACCGCCGCCGCCGGCGGAGCGCCCGGGACCGCCGAAGGGTGACCCCGGCCAGCCACAGCCAGGTGAGCGGCTTCAACAACAGCAGGACGGGCAGAGGGTGCAGAGGCCGCACGATGGACCGGCGGCTCAACCGGCCGACTTCCTCGATCACCGCCTTGACGGTTCCGCCTTTGCTGCGGGCGATCTCGGCGGCCCGCCGGCCGACGGTTTCCCGCAGGCCGCGGTCCTCGAGCAGCTGCTCGAGCGCCGGGGCGAGATCGCCGGGGGAAGCGATATCGACGACGGCCTCCGAGGCGCGGAACTCCCGGGCGATCTCGGCGAAGTTCTCCATATGGGGGCCGGTGATGACGGGCCGGGCGAAGAAGGCCGGCTCCAGGATGTTGTGCCCGCCGCGGTCGGCCAGGGTGCCGCCCATGAAGACGACGTCGGCCAGCGGAAAGAGGCTGTAGAGCTCTCCGATCGTGTCGAGCAGAAGGACGCCGGGCAGAGGCAGTTCGTCCTTTTCGCCGAGGGCCGACCGGCGCAGGAAGGGCACGCCGGCCCGTTTCAGCTTTTCGGCGGCCGCGGAGAAGCGCGCGGGGCGGCGCGGAGCGAGGATCAGCAGGAGTCCCGGGTGGCGGGCGGCCACGCGCCGGAAGGCGGCGATGACGGCGTCGTCCTCATCGACGTCGCCGGGCCGCGCGGGGGGCATGGTGCTGGCAGCGATCCAGACGTGGGAGGGCGAACAACGCTCGATGAGGCGGCGGACGGGCTCCGGGGGCTTCGTCCCAGCGGTCTCGAAGTCGTACTTGAGATTGCCGGCGCGGCGCACGCGCTCGGCGGGAGCGCCCAGTTCGCGGAAGCGCTCGGCGGCCTCGGGGCTCTGGGCGAGGATGGCGTCGGCCAGAGGGAGCACCTCTTTCCAGAACCATCGCAGGCGGCGGTAGCGGGGCCAGGCCTTGTTCGAGATGCGGCCGTTGGCCACCAGCAGGCCGGCGCCGGAGCGTTTGATCTCCCGGTACCAGTTAGGCCAGATCTCGGTCTCGAGGATGACGACCACCGAGGGCCGGAGCACACGAAGCACGGCGCGGACGGCGAAGCAGTAGTCGATGGGAGCGTAGAAGACGCCGTCCACCAGACCCTTGAGCTTCTCCTCGGCCAGCGCCCGGCCGGCCAGGGTGGTAGAAGAAACGAAGATGCGGCGGGAGCGGTATTCGGCCCGGAGACCTTTGAGCAGGCGCAGGGCGGACATGACCTCGCCGACCGAGACGGCGTGCAACCAGATGGCGCCGGGGGCCGTCCCCTGAAACGCGTGGGGCAGGAAGCCGAAGCGCTCCCAGATGCGGGAGAAATAGCGGCGATCGCGCAGGCCGCGGGCGAGCAGATAAACTACCAGACAAGGGAAGGCGACGATCTCGATCAGCCGGTAGGCAAGATAAATGAGCGTCCGTCTCAATAGCTTGATACTCCTACTGAGTATAGTCTTCCCCTCGTGGGCCGATAAACCGGTGTTCCGTCCGAAACCGGCCTCCGAGTACCCGAACCGGCAGACGATCTCCGGGCTGACGATCGCCGCCGACGCCTTCAGCACGGCCAAGGAGACCAAGACCGCCTTCGGCAAGCTGAACCCGAACCGCTACGGCGTGCTGCCGGTGCTGGTCGTCATGCAGAACGACTCGGACAAGGCGCTGCGGCTGGACGGCATGCGCGTCGAGTACATCCGGCCGGACCACCGGCGGCTCCAGGCGGTGCCCGCCGACGAGGTGCGCTATCTCTACGGGGTGGACCGGCCGAGGCCGGGCGTCACGGGACCCCGCTATCCGATTCCGGGGATCGGCAAGCGGAAGAAGAACCCGCTGGCGGCCTTCGAGATCGAGTCCCGGGCCTTCAGCGCCAAAATGCTGCCGCCGGGCGACTTCGCTTACGGCTTCTTCTACTTCAACACCGCGTCGTTCCCCGAATCGATCCTCTACATCACCGGCATTGTCGAGGCGGCCACGGGGCAGGAGCTCTTCTACTTCGAGATTCCGCTCGAGTAACCGGGGGCGGCCTCGGGCGCGGCGGCGGAGACCTCGAGCGCCAGCAGTTCGTTGTTGTCGATCCAGGAGCGGTTCATGGCGCGGAGATCGCCGTGTTCGACGAGCGAGCGGAAAGCGCGCATCCAGGAGCCGTGGGCGAAGGCGAGCACGCGAGGCAGGGGAGCATAGCG
>Ga0256830_1001923_pt1 | contig 14184 bp, 10 predicted proteins | sample 128326metaG_FD_190537 | JGI IMG/M metagenome (GOLD analysis project Ga0256830, IMG submission 190537) | Hydrothermal vent microbial communities from Lau Basin, Pacific Ocean - 128-326 | ecosystem: Environmental > Aquatic > Marine > Hydrothermal vents | place: Pacific Ocean: Lau Basin | collected... | reverse complement strand
CGGCTGTTGACCCTGGTCGGCGCAGCACTCCTCCTGGTCCGCGCCGCGACCGCTCTGACCCCGACCGGCCGAGTCGTGGTCTGGGTCGCCGCCGTGGTCTTCGCCGGGCTCGCCCTCGAGGGCGCTCCGGCCCTGGTCGCGCGCCGCCGTTTGCGCCGGCCGGTACTGGCGCTGCTGCCGCTCGTCGTCCTGTTCGACCCACTGCTGCGCCCGCTGACCTGGCTGCTCGAGCGCATGCTCGAAGGCGCCCGCGGCGAGAACGGCGATGAAGAGGAAGCCGCGCTGTCGGCGCGCCTCCTCGACGTCGCCGCCGAACACGAACCCGACGCCGAGCTCGGCGAGACCGAGCAACGCATGATCAGCCGCGTCCTCGACCTGCCCGAGGAGGACGCCGCCAGCGCGATGACGCCGCGCACCGAGCTCACCGCGGTCCCCGCGGATTCCAGCCTGGCCGACGCGCTGCGGGTCGCGGTGGAAGCCGGCCACTCGCGCATCCCGGTCTACGGCAAGGACCTCGACGACGTCCTCGGGGTGTTCCACGTCAAGGACGTCATCGGACGCACGGTGGAAGGCGCCGACCTCGAGGCCGAGCGCGTCGGCGACCACGTGCGCGAGGCCTTCTTCGTGCCCGAGACCATGGGGCTGCTGCCGCTGCTCGACGAGATGCGCCAGCGCCGCAACCACCTCGCGGTGGTGGTGGACGAGTACGGCGGCACCGCCGGCGTGGTCACCATCGAGGACCTGCTGGAGCAGGTCGTCGGCGAGATCCAGGACGAGCACGACCAGAAGGAGGAGCTGGCGCGGATGGAGTTCGTCGGCGAGGACGCGATGGTCGCCGACGGTCGCGTCGCCATCGGCGACCTCAACGAGTCCTTCGGCTGCGACCTGCCCGAGGACGAGGAGTACGACACCGTCGCCGGCCTGCTCTTCGATCGCTTCGGCCACATCCCACGGGTCGGCGAGCGCCTCGAGGTGGACGGCGTCGCCATCGAGGTCGTCGCCGCCGACGACCGCCGCATCCACCGGGTGCGGCTGGAACGCCTCCAACCCTCCGGCGAGGGGGACGAGGCAGCGTGAGTCGGCGGCTGCGCCTGGAGGGGCCGGCGCTGGTCCTGCGGCGCTGGCCCTACGCCGAGACCTCGCTCACGGCGCGGCTGCTGACTCCGGGCCACGGCACGTTGCCGGCCAAGGGCACGCGCCTTTCGCCGTTGGCGGAGAGGGATGGACGGCCGCGGACGAATCGGTCCGAGATCGGCAGGACGGGGATCTTCGATGTCACGTTTCCGCCCTCGGATTCGGTTCATTGGCATGACGACCACTTGCCATCGAGTCGCCCTTCTTCTCGCACTGGCCCTGGGCGGTGTGAGTGTCTTGATCGCCCTCCAGAATGGGGGCACTCCCCCGACCAAGGACATCCAATTCCCCCTCGACGACGATGGCGACGAGAAGGCCCTCGGGAACAGCGCTGTCGCCGGGAACTACAACGTCTACAACGCCGGGCCCGATACGCTGATCTTCGCCTATGTCGTCGACGAGAACGGGGAGATCATCGCTGGCCCCATCGAGGTGCCGGACAAGACGACCAAAGGCATCGGGGTGCCCGTCGGTGGCACACTCAGGGTGAGGGACGCCAAGAGCGCACAGGAGTTCGACGAGCCGGACGACGATGAGGACGGTGCATATGTCATGATTGCACGCCAGTGAGACGAAGGAGCTGGCCCTGGCTGCTGACGGCGGGAGTCCTCACGGGACTCCTGCTGCTCCTGCTGGTGCGCGGCGACGGGTCTTCGCCATCCTCGGCCGGGCAGCCTCCCAGGACCGTCGCGGGGACGGCCCTTGATTCGCCCGAAGTCTCGATGGACCACGAGCTGGGGCGCGCCGACACACGGGGCGAGACCGGTGTGGGTGTCGCTGCCGTCGGAAGGAGTGGACGAGTCACCATCCTCAGACCCCAGTCGGACGAGCTGGAGGGCAGGACACTGTTCCTCCAGCGGGAAGGCGCCCCCCCCGAGGAAGTCTTCCTTCCTCCCGGTCGGACCACCATTTCCGCCGTCCTGCCTCCAGGAAGGTACGTCGCCCGGGCGGCGTCAGGCGGTCTCTGTCGTCCCGACGAGTTCTTGCTCCTTCCGGACGACGAAGTCCTGGTCGAGTCGATCTCGCCTCGTCCTCTGCGCATTCGCATCACCGAAGCAGGGAACCCCTTGCCAGGTGTCCGATGCATCGCGCGCGCAGACCTGGGAGACGGCAAGCGCTGGGAGGCTCGATGCACATCCGATGCGGATGGACGTGCCCAGGTCCTGGATTGCCCCTGGCTCCCCATCGGTCTGTGGCTCCAGGCTCCGGACGGACGAGTCGGCTACCATCGGTTCCGACCCTCGGACCTCCTCGACGACGAGGTCCATGCCGTCGAGTTCGAAGCTGGCCTACCGGCGACCGAGGTCCATGTCGTCGATTCGTCCTCCGGCGCTCCCATTCCCGGCGTCAGACTGATCGCAGAAGGGCGCCTCTTCGACGACGTCTTCGTCACCTCGACGCTGGGAGTGGTCCAGTTGCCGCAGCGCTCGAAACGACTCGACCAGTGGGGATTCTCCCACGAGGGATACCGTGAGCAGTGGGCCGTCCTCACCGATCGAAGCACGACCACCATCGAGCTCGACCCTCTGCGCACGGCGATGGTCACCGTGTTCGGTCCGGATGGGAACCCACTCGAGGGCGCCCGCGTCCGAGCCCTCTTGCCGACCGACGACTGGAGCGCTCACGGCCCATACCCTCTCAGGGGTGTCGCCGACGCCCTGACGGACGAGCAGGGACGTGCCGAAGTCCCGCTACCCCCCGGGAGTGTCGCTTCCTACTGGATCGCCGCCTGGCACCCGAGAGGGGCCTGGGGTGGGGTTCGCGTCGGGGGGAGCTTCAGTGGGCCGCTGGAGTTGACTCTCGAGTCCGGGCCGGACCTCGAGGTCGTCGTTCCGCCCGAAGCGGCGGCGGGGGGCGTCGTCCTGGCCGCTGGCCAGGATGGCTCCAGGCGGACGGTTCTCCCCGAGCATGGGGTCTTCCAGCTGGGTGATGCCTACGGCATCCACCACTTCACCGTTCGCCTGGCCGATGGCGGCCGAACACGAGTGGAGAGATGGGCACGCCTCGACTCCCCTTGGGCGTTCTTGCATCCGAGCGCCGCGTCCTTGCTGGCAGGACGCATGACCCTCGAGCCCCCCGACGGCCAGGACGTCACCATCGTCCTGCGAACCGATACGGGAGAAGCCAAAGCGCATTGGCCGGTCCGACTCGTCCCTTCACCGGGGGGCTGGCCCAACCACCTCGATACGTGGCCCGACTACGAGGGCTCCCGGCCCTCCAACCTGCGCGGATGGGTGCTTCCCGTCACCCCCGAGGAACGCCGTGGCATCTCCGACGAGAACGGGCGGATCGAGATCCAGGGCCTTGCTCCGGGGGACTGGTATCTGTTCCCCGGACTTCCCCACGACCCATTCCCCACGCGATTGGTACCAGGTTCATACCCGTGGGACTTCCTGTTCCACGTCCCGGCGACGAATCCGGTGGTCTTCGATGTGCCACCCGTGACTGCGGTACACCTCGCCGTCACCGGGCCGGAGCGGGAACCCGTCGCTCCCGTATGGCTCGAACTCACCACGACCGACTTCCTGAGGAGCGGAGAGGTCGTCACCGTGCGCGGGCGCTCCGGACGGATCGACGCCGAGATCGCCTGGCCTCACGGCCAAATCGCTCGTGTCGTCGCCTGGGGGTTCGAGCCGTTCCCCTTGGCCGTATCCGATCGGACACGACCGATCGTGCGCGACGTGGCCCTCCGCCCCGCCCCTCCGATGTTCCTCGTCCCACGCTTCGAAGGTGCCCCGGCCCGATCGATCGAACTCCGTTTCGAATTCGAACGCCCCATCGGTGCGGCGCCGGCCGCCCAGGCCCTGGGCTCCGTACGCCATGAGCTCGATCCCGACGAGACCTTCGAACTCTCGGCGCCGTTCCCGGGATGCGTGGTGCGTGTCCGGCCACTGGAGGACTCACTTGCTCTGAAGCCGGACACGTTCGTCTTCGCTCCGGGCCGAACCCTCCCGCTCACCATCACCCGGGAGTGACCCCGGCCTCGTCCCAGGAGGGACCTTCGACCCGGAAAGTGGACCACGCCGTCCTGGAAGACGCCCGGGTGAGCCCTGGGACGACCGCAGCGTTGCGGGTCGAGCCCCTGGAGTCCGTCCAGCCGGCAAGGGTATCCTCGGCGTCGGCCGAACCGGTCGGTCTCTCACCCCAGGGGTCCGCTTTGCCCGAACCGCCGTACGCGTCCGTCACGAGAGCCCCCGGCCCGCAGGATGGGGGGCCTGCCGCCACGAGGGAGGGCCCTGCGTGGTGAGTCGGCGGCTGCGCCTGGAGGGGCCGGCGCTGGTCCTGCGGCGCTGGCCCTATGCCGAGACCTCGCTCACGGCGCGGCTGCTGACTCCGGGCCACGGCACGTTGCCGGTGCTCGCCAAGGGCTGCAACCGGCCCACCAGCGGCCGCTTCGGCGTCCTCGACACCTGGGCCCTGGTGGACGCGGTGCTGGTCGGGCGCGAGGACGAAGGGATGTTCGAGTTGCGCTCGGGGCGCCTCACGGAGCGCTTCGCCGGCCTGTCCGCCGACCCGCGACGGATGGCCGCAGCCGCGGTGCTCGCCGAGCTCGCCGAGGAGGCCGCGCCCCCCGGCCAGGCCGCTCCCCAGGTGTTCCGCTGGCTGCTCGGCGCGCTGGAGCGCCTGGCCGGCCTGCCCGCAGGGGCCGACGTCGGGCCGACGGTGGTCGCCGAGGTCCTGGCCGGCCTGCGCCTCCTCGGCCTGGAGCCGGTGCTGGAGGCGCCCGCCGCCGCGCACGGCGAAGCGCTGTGGTTCCTGCCGGCCTCCGGCGGGGTGGTCGCCTCGACCCTGCGACCGGCGCCCGAGGCCCGCCCGCTGCGCCGCGGGACCCTGGAGCTCCTCCGTCTCCTGGCGGCCGAGGCGCCCGGGCCGGAGACTCCTCCACCGCCCGCCGCCGAGACGGACCTCGCCCTTACAATCGTCGGCGACTTCCTGCGCTACCACCTGGAACGGCTGCCCCGCGCCTGGCCCGCCCTGCTGCAGCGCCGGCGCCGCCCCGCGCGCCGCCGACCCCCGACCGCCGCCGAAGACGTCCCCGGCCCGAGATGAACCGCCCCCGCCCCGGAACCCGGCGCCGCACCGCCGCCGCCCTCCTGCTCGCCCTCGCTCCGCTCGCCGCCTGCGCCTCGTCGCCGGAGGAACCGCTGCCGGCGACCGCGCTGGAGGAGGCCCGCGCGCTCTACGAGGCCGGCGACCCCGATGCGGCCTGGGGCCTCCTGAACGACTGGGACGTCGAGGACTTCGACCTCTCGGCGCGCCGCGACTACGCCCTGCTGACGGCCCGGGTGTCGGACGCGCTCGGCGACTGGGACCGCGCCGTGCGCTACTACGAGCTGGCGCTGGACGAACCCGGTCCGGCCTCCGAGCAGCGCGAGATCGAGGAGCGCCTGTTGACCCTCGGCATCGAGCTGCTCCAGGGCAAGCGCAAGGTCCTGTTCTTCTTCCCCGACCGCTCACGCGGCGTCGCCACGCTGGAGCACCTCGCCTTCTCGGGGCGCTTCCCCGAGATCCGCGCCGAGGCGCTGGCCCGACTCGCCGACTACCACTTCCGCAAGGGCGACTACGTGGACGCGGAGCTGTACTACGACGAGCTCCTGGCCCCCGAACTGCGCGGGCTCGGCTACGAGGACCTCGCCGCGTACCGGGTCGGCGAATGCACCGCGCGCCGGGTGGACGTGGACCACTTGAACCTGGACCTGCCGATGCGGGCCATCGACCAGTTCGAGGCCTACATGAAGCGCTTCCCCAACGGGCTCCACCGCAGCGAAGCCGAGGAGCGCCTGGCCTGGCTGCGGGAACTGGTGGGCCGCTACCAGCTCCAGCTCGCCGACTTCTACCGCGTCGTCGGCAACGACTTCGGACGGCGCTACCACCTCCAGCTCGCCGCCGGCATGACCCCGCTCGGCCGTCGGGACCTGGTGCGCTACGTCCAGGGCACCGCGGCCGCCGAGGAGGCGAAGCGCCTCCTCGCCGAACTCGGACCGGCCGAGTCCGACGCCGAGCCCTCGTCGTGACCCGCCGCTCCTTCCTCCCTCTCGTGGCCGCCCTCCTGCTGCTGCCGGCCTGCGCCGGCTACGTCCTCCGCGGCACCGTCGCCGAGGGCGAGTCGCTGGCGGTGCCGCTGCCGCGCAACGATTCGGAGTGGATCGGCATCGAGACCGACCTCGCCGTGGCCCTGCGCCGTGACGTCCAGCGCCTGCTCGGCGCCAGCCTGGCCTCCGGCGGCGACGGCGACTGGACCCTGGAGACCACCCTGGTGGACCCGGAGCGACGCGGCCGCGTCGGCCTGCGGCGCGGCGCCTTCGCCCTCGGCTCCTCGGTGGTGGCGGTGGACTGGCGCCTGCTCGACGCCTCCGGTCGCGAGGTGGACTCGGGCCGGGTCCGCCGGGAGTTCGAATTCGTGACCGCCCTGGACCAGACCGCCGAGATGGCCTATGGGGAGCTGTTCCAGGACGTATCCGAAGCCATCCTGCTGGACGTCGCCGAGGCGCTGGCCGCCCGAGCCGCCGCCAACCCCGAGACAGCGAAGGCAGCGAAGGCAGCGACGGAGACGACCGGGGACGCCGACCCCGACCCGACCAGCCCCGAAGACCGATGAGCGAAGGCCCCCGACCGCCCCGTCCCGAATCCGAAGAAGCCTCCGGCCCGCCGCGCCGCAACAACGGGATGCTGATCCTGTTGTTCCTGCTGGCGCTGGTGCTGCTCGTGGTCTTCGGCACCAGCCCCGAGAAGGGCCGGCTGTCGGAAGACGGCATGTTCGTCGCCCTCTACGAGGGCCGCGTCCAGGACGTCGTCGCCGACGACGCGGGGACCTCGTTCCAGGTCACCCTCGAGGACGGCCGCACCTACGTGGTGCCGGTGCTGGACGCCGGTCGGGTGGCCTCCAAGGTGCGCGAGCTCCAGGCCAAGGCGCGCTCGCTGGCCCCGCCCATCCCCTACCAGGACTTCGTCGAGGCGGTCGAGGACGGACGCATCCACCCGCTGCGCGGCTACCCACTGCGGATCATCGAGCGCGAGGACCCGGAGGACCCGGACGCGCCCACCGTGGAGCGCCAGCGCTTCTTCGTGGACTATGCGGACGAGACCGGCATCCACTACGCCGAGGTCGAGTCGTCCAGCCCCGACGACTCGCGCCTCGACGTCGCCGCGCTGATCGAGCTGCTCCAGCGGCACGACGCCGACGTCGAGGAGGGCCTGACCTTCCACACCGACTCGGGCTTCGAGACCGACACCACCAGCGGGTTCATGACCTTCCTGCTGTTCTTCGGCCCGACGCTGCTCTTCGTGTTCCTGCTGTACTTCCTGTTCATGCGGCAGATGCGCGGCCAGGGCCAGGGACTGCTGTCGTTCGGCCGCTCGCGGGCCCAGGTCTGGAACAAGGAGAAGCGCACCGGCGTCACCTTCGACGACGTCGCCGGCATCGAAGAGGCGCTCGAGGAGGTCAAGGAGATCACCGAGTTCCTGGCCCATCCCGAGAAGTTCACCCGCCTCGGCGGACGCATCCCGCGCGGCGTGCTCATGGTCGGCCCGCCCGGCACCGGCAAGACCCTGCTGGCCAAGGCCATCGCCGGCGAGGCCGGCGTACCCTTCCTCTCCGCGTCGGGTTCGGACTTCGTCGAGATGTTCGTCGGCGTGGGCGCGAGCCGGGTGCGCGACCTGTTCGAGCAGGCGCGCAAGGAGGCCCCCTGCATCATCTTCCTCGACGAGATCGACGCGGTCGGCCGCAAGCGTGGGCTCGGCATCAGCGGCGGCAACGACGAGCGCGAACAGACCCTGAACGCCATCCTGGTCGAGATGGACGGCTTCAGCACCGACGACCGCATCATCGTCATCGCCGCCACCAACCGGCCCGACGTCCTCGACTCGGCGCTGCTGCGGCCGGGGCGCTTCGACCGCGAGATCGTGATCGACCTGCCGGACGTCAAGGGCCGCGAGAAGATCCTCGAGGTCCACACCCGGAAGATCCGACTCGACCCGAGCGTGGACCTGTCGTCCATCGCCCGCGGCACGCCGGGGTTCTCGGGCGCCGAGCTGGCGGCGCTGTGCAACGAAGCGGCCATCATCGCCGCGATGCGCGAACACAAGTGGGTGACCCAGGAAGACCTCGAGGAGGCCCGCGACAAGGTCCGCTTCGGCCGCCAGAAGAAGGGCCACGTCATGGAGCCGGAGGACAAGAAGATCACCGCCTACCACGAGGCCGGGCATGCGGTGGTCAACGCCTTCATGGAACACGCCGACCCGGTCCACAAGGTGACCATCATCCCGCGGGGGATGTCGCTCGGCTCGACCATGATGCTTCCGGAGAAGGACCGCGCGCACTGGACCCGACAGCGGCTGCTCGACGACATCTGCGTGAGCTACGGCGGCCGCGTCGCCGAAGAGCTGTTCTGCGACGACATCACCACCGGCGCCTCGAGCGACATCCAGCGCGCCACGGTGATGGCGCAGCGCATGATCACGCGTTGGGGCATGAGCGAGAAGCTCGGCCCCGTGGACCTGTCGGAATACGTGGACGAGTACGGACGGGTCCAGCGCGAGCTGGCCTCCTCGACGCAGCGCGTCATCGACGAAGAGGTGGCGGAGATCCTGCAGACCCAGCACGACCGGGCCAAGGCCGTGCTCGAGGAGCACCGCGAGCTGGTCGAGCGGGTCACCGCCGCCCTGCTCGAATTCGAGACCATCACGGCCGACGAGTTCCAGGCCCTGGTGGACGGCGCCGACGTCGAGGACCTGCGCAAGCGCCCCAAGGGCGGGGCCCCGCGGACCACCCCCCCGCCGCTGCCCCGGACGGACGAGGCCGCCGCGCCGAGCGGCGACCTTCCCGGAACCGGCCCCGCTGCGGGCGGCCCCGACGGCCCCCCCACTCCCGCTCCCGCGGGCTGAGCCGAGGTGCGGAGTCCGGCCCCGCCTCCCGACCCGGACCGCCGTCCCGTCGTCCTCCCCCTCGGCGAGGGCTGGTGGCGCGGCCCGACCCCGTCCACGCCGGGGGTGGCCGAAGCCGTTCGGGCCGGCGGCTGGGAAGCCGGCCCCCGTCTCGCGGACGGCGCGACCGCCTGGCGTGTCGCCGAGGCGCGCCCGACCGACGCGGCGACCGCCTCGCCCGAGGCGGCTCGCATCCGCTCCGCCCTCGACGCCGCCCACGCAGCCCACGCCGACTTCCCCGCCGAACCGCCGCGGCTGCTCGCCGTCCTCAACCTGACCCCCGACAGCTTCTCCGACGGCGGAAGGCTGCTCGACGACGCGGGACGGCCCCGACGCGGGGCGGTGCTGGCCGCGGCCGAGCAGCTGGTCGCCGACGGCGCCGATGCGCTCGACCTCGGCGCCGAGAGCACGCGGCCCGGCGCGGCCCCGGTCCCGGCGGAGGTCCAATGCGCACGGCTGCTGCCGGCGCTCGAGTGGCTGCTGCCGCTCGGCGTGCCGCTGGCGCTCGACACGCGCTCGGCCGCGGTGGCCCGGGCCGGGCTCGCCGCCGGCGCCTCCTGGGTCAACGACGTCTCGGGGCTGCGCCACGATCCCGAACTCGCCGCGGTGGCGGCCGCAGCCGACTGCACCCTGGTGTTGATGCACATGCGCGGCGAGCCCGCCGACATGCGCGAGCGCTGCGACTACCGCCACCTCCTCGGCGAGGTCGCCGACGAGCTCATGGACGCGGTCGCCCGTGCGCTCGCCGCCGGCGTGCGCCGCGAGCGCATCCTGCTCGACCCCGGCCTCGGCTTCGCCAAGGACGCCGAGCAGACCCGCGAGATGGTGGCGCGGCTCGGCGCACTGCGCGCGCTCGGCTTCCCGCTGCTCGCCGGCCCGTCGCGCAAGAGCTTCCTCGCCGGGCTCACCGACGCCCCGCCGACCGAGCGCGACTGCGCCACCCTGGGCGCCGCAGCGCTGTGCGCGGCCGGCGGCGCAGCCTGGTTGCGGCTCCACGACTGCCGCGGGCGCGACGCCGTCCGCACCGCGTGGGGCTGCGCCCGTGCCGCCCACCTCGCCCGAGCCGAGGCGTCGGGGGCGGCCGCAGAGGGCCCGGCCGACGCCGTGCCCGCCCCCACGCCTCCTTCGCCGGGTGCGGCGACCGCTCCTCCGGCGTGCAGCGAAGGCCCCACCCTGCTATGAATACGGGCGGCATGGCGGCGAACCCGGCGCGCATGGGAACCGCCGGCGCGACCGAGCGCCGGAGTCGGGACCGCGATGACGCCCGGGAGACCGGCCCCGTCGGCGGCGCTCCGACGTCGCCTTCCCCGGCGCGGGAGGGCCGAAGCTGATGCCCTTCTCGGCGTTCCGCATGGCCGACGCGGTCGAGGTCCTGCTGATCGCGATCGCCATCTACGGCATCCTCCGCTTCATCCGCAGCACCCGCGGCGTCGGCGTGCTGCGCGGCCTGTTCGCCTTCGTCATCGGGCTCGCCGTCCTGATCGGCGTGCTCGACCGGTTCCTGCCCGGCGGCCTCGACGTCATCCGCTACCTGCTCGGAGTGGTCACGCCGTTCTTCGCCTTGATCGTCGTCATCCTGTTCCAACAGGAACTGCGCCAGGGCATCGGACGCATCGGCCAGCTGCCCTTCTTCCGCCGCTTCTCCAAGGAGGAGAAGACCGCGACCACGCTGGACCAGGTGGTGCAGGCCGTGCGGCGCATGGCCGGACAGCGCATCGGGGCGCTGATCGCCTTCGAGCGCCAGGTCTCGCTGGCGCCGTGGTGCGAGGGCGCGGTCCAGGTGGACCTGCCGGTGACCGCGCTGCTCCTCGAGACCCTGTTCTATCCCGGCAGCCCGCTGCACGACGGCGCGGTGGTGATCCGCGGCGACCGCATCGTCGCCGCCAGCGCCATCATGCCGCTGTCGTCCAACCCCGACCTGACCCGGCGTCTGGGGACGCGACACCGCGCCGCGATCGGAATCACCGAAGAGACCGATGCGGTGGCGGTGGTGGTCAGCGAGGAGACCGGGAGCATCGGGCTCGCGGTGGGCGGCCGCTTGGAGCGCGGCATCGCCGCCGAGGAGCTCGCGGAACGGCTCCAGGACCTGCTCATCGCCAAGCCTTCGCGCGCCGCCGCCGAGGCCGCGGCCGAGCCCCAGGAGGCCACGCCATGAATCGGCTCGTCCGACTGCTCACCCGGGACTGGCGGCGCAAGCTCGTCGCCCTGGGCCTCGCCTTCCTGCTGTGGGGCTGGGTCGAGGGGCGCATCGAGCGCAACGAAGTCGCCACCCTGCGCGTCGTCGTCACCGAACAGAACGTCACTCCCGAGGAGGGCACCCTGACCATCCGGGTCCCCCAGGGATGGGTGCTGATCCAGCCGCCGCCCGAGAGCGGAGTCCGGGTGTGGCTGCGCGGCTCGCGGTCGGTGCTCCGCGACTTCACCGGCAAGCAGTTCGCCGCGTTCCACGAGGTGCGCATCCCCGACCTGCCGGAGAACCAGTTCGACTACACGGAACGGATCTCTCCCAAGGAGCTGACCTGGCGGCGCCCCGAGGAGGCGGCCCAGGTCCTGGACGGCGTGGACGCCCTCCAGGAACTGACCGAGATCCGATTGGAACGACTCGGCGAGGCCCAGGTGGTGCTCGAGCCCGCACTGCTGCGGGTGGAGGGCGAACCGGCCGAGAACTACGAGGTGCTGCGCTTCGACGCCGCCTTCGACCCCTCGCAGGTGACGGTGCGCGGTCCGCACCACGTGGTCGAGGCCGCGCTCGACGAAGTGGACGCGGCACTGCGCGACCTCGACCGCGGCAGTTCCTTGTTGGAACCCGTCCGAGTCGGCCCGACCACGCGGCGCGACCTCAAACTGGTCCTCGAGCTGTCCGACACCTGGCGCGAACGGGGGCTGGCGATGCGCCCGGAAAGGGTCGAGGTCACCCTGCCGGTACGACTGCGCGGCAACCTGACCCACGAGTGGACGCCGCGCCTGGAGGTCTTCCGCGCCGCCCCGCCGAGGTGGCAGCCTCCGCCCTCGTACACCGCGCCCTGGCGGGCCCGACTCAAGTACGACGTGCTGCCGCCGGACGTCTCCTTCGACACCTGGGTCGAGGAACACGTGGTCCTGGTCCTGCCCCTGTCACAGGTCCCCGACACCGGCCTCGAACAGGCCGACGTCCCGGTGGTGTGGATCCTGGTGGCGCCGGACCTCACCCACGAGGAGCGGCGCGAGGTCTACGACGCGCTCGAGGTCGAGCCGGTGGACCCGGCCGACGCCACCGTCACCGTCACCCGAGCCCAGTCATGACCCGACTCTTCGGCACCGACGGCATCCGCGGCAAGGCCGGCGCCTGGCCGTTGGTGCCGGAGTTCCTGGAACGGCTCGGGCGCGCCCTGGCCCACCAGCTGCGGGTGGACCAGGTGGACGACGAGGCGGCGCACGCATTGCTCGGCCACGACGGGCGCGCCAGCGGCGAGGACATCCTGGCAGGACTGGCCGAAGGCCTACGCCGCGGCGGCGTGGACGTGGACGTGCTGGGCCTGTGTTCCACGCCGGCCCTGGCCCACCTCACGGCGACCGGCCCCTACCGTCTCGGCGTCATGGTCTCGGCGTCGCACAACCCCGCCGAGGACAACGGCGTCAAGGTGCTCGGCCACGACGGCGCCAAGCTGCCGGGACCGGTCGAGGAGGCGCTGGAGGCCGAGCTCGAGGGCGACGCCGAACTCCCGGACGCCCCGCGTCGCGGCGCCCTGCGGCGCAACGCGGCCCTGCTCGGCGACTACGTCGCCTGGCTGCGGACCCAGGCCTTCCCCGAGCTGGAGCTCGGCGGGATGCGGGTGCTGGTGGACTGCGCCAACGGCGGCGCGTCGGAACTGGCGCCGCGCGTGCTCCACGCCTTCGGCGCCGACGTGGTCCAGGTCCACTGCCGGCCGGACGGCCACAACATCAACCGCGACTGCGGCGCCACCCGCCCCGAAGCGGCGGCCGCGGCCGTGGTCGAGGAACGCTGCGAAGTCGGCCTGACGCTGGACGGCGACGCCGACCGCGGCCTCCTGGTGGACGGCGACGGCCGCATCCTCGACGGCGACGCCCTGCTCGCCGGGCTCGGCCGCCACATGGAGGCGCGCGGCGCCCTTCCCCACGACACCGTGGTCGCCACGGTGATGAGCAACCTCGCGCTCGAGTCGTGGCTGGCCGAGAGCGGCGTCACCCTGGTGCGCACCCCGGTCGGCGACCGTCACGTCGCCGCGGCGATGCGCGAGGGCGGCTATGCGCTCGGCGGCGAGAAGTCCGGGCACCTCCTGTTCGGCCCGGAGCACGGCTACCGCGGCGACGGGATCTACACCTTCCTGAAGGTGATGCAGGTGCTTCACGAGGAGCGCATCGGGCCGCGCGACTTCGCCGCCGGCTACCGCGACCTGCCGCAGGAGCTGCGCAACCTCCGCGTCCTGCGCAAACCGCCCCTCGACGAGTTGGAGCGGCTCCAGGCCGCGATCCGCGAGGTCGAGGAGACGCTCGGAGACGGCGGACGCGTGGTGGTCCGCTTCTCCGGAACCGAGGACAGCCTGCGCCTCATGGTCGAGGCCGAGACCTCCGCCGCGGTCACCGCCGCGGTGGACCGCCTGGAAGCAGCCGCGCGCGAGGAGGGCATCCTCGCCGACTGATTCCGTGCTGCTCGCCCTCGACCTCGCCGGCGACGTCGGACGCCTCGGGCTGGCCCGGCCCGACGGTGGTGCGGCCTGGCGCATCACGGAGCATCGCTTCGGCGGCGACCGCGGACGAATGCTCGTCCCTGCCCTGGACGCATTCCTCCGCGAAGAGGGGGTCGCGCGCGAGATGCTGCGCGGCGTCGTCGTCGGCATCGGACCGGGCAGCTATACCGGACTGCGCATCGCGGCGAGCGCGGCGCGCGCCCTCGGCCATGCCCTCGGCATCCCCGTCGGCGGCGTCTGCGGCATGGCCGCGGCCGGCCTGCGCGCCCCGGTCGGCTCCGAAGTCCACGTCCTGCAGGACGCATTCCGGGGTGAGACCTACCACCTGTCCCTGGTGCGTCACGACGACGACGTGGTGGAAGTCGTGTCCGGACCACAGGTGCTCGGGCGCGAGGAAGCGCGCGCCCGGGTCGGCCTCGGCCAAGCCTTCCTCGGCGAT